>Ga0208849_1002331_pt1 | contig 10590 bp, 7 predicted proteins | sample NGESurdeep072012_10_FD_184470 | JGI IMG/M metagenome (GOLD analysis project Ga0208849, IMG submission 184470) | Arctic peat soil microbial communities from Barrow, Alaska - NGEE Surface sample 53-3 deep-072012 (SPAdes) | ecosystem: Environmental > Terrestrial > Soil > Wetlands > Peat ...
TCGGACGCATGCTATTCAGCTGGCGCTTGCGCGCGCATCCAAATCAGGAGCGTTTATAATCGTCCTCGATGCGGATGATGTCGTCCTCGCCAAGGTAGCTCCCGGTCTGAACCTCGATCAGCTCCAGCAGGATCTTGCCGGGGTTTTCCAGCCGGTGGACCGCGCCGATCGGGATGTAGATCGATTCGTTCTCATGCACCGTCTTGACGAGTTCGTTGACGGTCACCCGCGCGGTGCCGCGCACCACGATCCAGTGCTCGGAGCGATGGTGATGTTTCTGCAATGACAGCCGCTCGCCGGCCTTCACCGTGATGCGCTTGACCTGGTGGCGCTCGCCATTGTCGACCGACTGGTAGAAGCCCCAGGGGCGATGCACTTTCAGGTGATTCTGGGTCACCTCCGGCGCCACCATCTTCACCTTGGCGACCAGCCGCTTCAATCCGTTGGCGTCTTTCTGCCGCGACACCAGCACCGCATCCTCGGTCGCCACGACGACGAGATCGTCGACGCCTTCCAGCGCCACCAGCGCCTTGTCGGTCGACACGTTGCAGTTGCGGGAATCCTCGAAAACGGCAACACCCTGCGCCGCGTTACCCTGCCCGTCCTTGTCCGACAATTCCCACACCGCGTGCCAGGAGCCGACATCGGACCAGCCGCACGCGACCGGTATGACGGCAGCGCGCACGGTCTTTTCCATCACTGCGTAGTCGATCGAGATCGCCTTGGCGGATGCGAATGATTCGGGATCGAGCTTCACAAAGCCAAGGTCGCGCCCGGCCTTGCCGACGGCATCGCTGACCGCCTGCACGCTGTCGGCATCGACGTTGCGGTATTCATCGAGCAGCACCGCGGCGCGGAACATGAAGTTGCCGCTGTTCCACAGATAACCCGCCTTGATATAGCCGGCGGCGGTTGCCGGATCCGGCTTTTCCACGAACTTCGCCACCGCCCGCACCGCGTCGGAAATGGCTTCGCCGGGGCTTATATAGCCGTATTCGGTGGCCGCGCGCTCGGGGCTGACGCCGAAGGTAACGATGCGTCCCGCTTCGGCAGCGATCAGGCCCTGCCGGCACGCGGCGACGAAAGCATCGGTGGCGCGCACCACATGGTCGGCGGCCAACGCCAGCACGATCGCCCCGCTGTCGCGCGATTGCGCGAATACCGCGCCGGCCGCTATCGCCGGACCGGAATCCCGCCGCATCGGCTCCAGCAGCACGTCGGCCTCAAGCCCGATCGCGGCCAATTGCTCCAGCACCATGAACCGGTACGCCGTGTTGGTGATGACGATCGGCCGCTCGAACAGCGCCGCATCCGACACCCGCAGCAGCGTATCCTGAAATGTCGAGCGCACCCCGAACAACGGCAAGAACTGTTTCGGACGGACCTCGCGCGAGGCCGGCCACAGCCGCGTGCCGGCGCCGCCGCACATGATCAGTGGAATGATTCGTCTGCCCATCGCCGCCTCAAACCTTGTAATGGTCGCGATACGACGCGACACAACCGCTTGTGCCATCCACTATGGAGGCGTTGGCCGGAAGCCCACGCCGCGCATCAAGTCTCCCGACATCGGCGAACGTCTTCGTGACATCTCCGGGCGGCATCGGCAACCTACCTTCACGGCCGGGCGGCCCAATTTCGGCTCCAGCGCCACCACACATCATAGAGGTTCTTCCACCGGCTGAGCCGACCTTGTAGATACGCGCCGGCGTACTCCGCCGCACCGGCCCAGCGCCTCTTTACCCGCCGTGCCGAGGGTGTCGCAATACCCGGTTGCGCGGCTATTGCCAGATTGGCTTGAAAACCATACCAAGGCGGCGAAGTTCGGCGCGCGGCGTCGGGTTGCGCTGTTTTTGACATCCTTCTCAAACCTGGCGAGCGCGGGCGAGATGCGCCGAATACTGGTTTCGACGGCAAAATTTCTGATCTCCGCGGCGCTGCTCTATCTGGCGCTGCGCAAGGTCAACCTCTCCGATCTTGCGTCACGCTTCGATCTTGCGAGTCTGGGCTGGATCGGCCTTGCGATCGCGGTGACGTTTCTTCAGATCTTCATCGGCGCGTTGCGCTGGCGTGAGATCAGCGCGGAATGCGGCGCGCCATTGGCGACCCGACAGGCGATGCGCTTCAATCTGATCGGATCATTCTTCAACCAGACGCTGCCATCGGCGATCGGCGGCGACGCGGTACGCCTCTGGCTGGTCGCGCGCGGCGGCGCCGGATGGCGCGCGGCGACCTATTCGATCTTTGTCGATCGCGCCATTGGTCTGATAGCGCTTGCCATCGTCATCGTCGCGAGCCTGCCGTGGAGTTACAGCCTGATCCGCGATCCCGACGGCCGCTCGGCGCTGCTGTTCGTCGATTTCGCCGCACTCGCCAGCGGAATAGGATTCCTGCTTCTGGGCAGGCTGCAGTGGCCCTGGCTGAAGCGCTGGTGGGGGACACATCATCTTCATGCCTGCGCGGTGATCGCCAACCGGGTGATTTTCAGCAGGAAGCACGGACCAACGATCGCGGTGCTGTCGGTACTGGTTCACGTTCTCGCCGTCGTCATCGCCTGGTGCGTGGTGCAATCGATCGCGGCGCCGGTGGGGTTCGGCCAGGTTTTCCAATTGGTGCCGCCGGTCTTGCTGATCACCATGCTGCCGATCTCGATTGCCGGCTGGGGCGTCCGCGAGGCGACCCTGGGCCTGGCGTTCGGATATGCCGGGCTGATGACCAATGAAGGCGTCAAGGTTTCGCTGCTGTTCGGCGCGGTGTCGTTTATCGTCGGTGCATTCGGCGGACTGGTGTGGATCTTCAGCGCCGAAAAGGCCGCCAAGGGCGCCGCGCCGATCCAGGTTCCCGACGTTCCCGAATAACGGCCACATTACAGCATGACCATTTCCGAATTGCCGCTGTTGCTTTTGACGGTGCTTGTTACAGCACTGCTGTCGGCCGGCATCACCTGGGCGATCCGCCCGTTGCTGTTGCGGCACGCACTGGCAAGACCGAATGCGCGATCTTCGCATCGCGTTCCGACCCCGCAAGGCGCCGGCGTTGCCGTGATCGCGGCCACACTGGTGGTCGCCGCTGCGATCATGGCATGGGGTGGCGCGGCCGGCCTGAATATCCCGGCCGCGGTTTTCGGCGCGTCGCTGTTCATCGCGATTGTAGGCTTCGCCGACGACGTCAAATCGATCCCTGTGCTGCCGCGGCTGCTGCTGCAGGCGGCGGCCGTCGGCGCGATCGTCCTGACGGCCTCCGGCGATCTGCGGATCGTTCCGGCCTGTCCGCTCTGGATCGAACGCGGCCTGGTGTTGCTGGCCGGACTCTGGTTCGTGAATCTGGTCAACTTCATGGACGGACTGGACTGGATGACCGTTGCGGAGGTCGTGCCGATCACCGCTGCGATGGTTGCGCTGGGATCGCTCGGTGAGTTTCCGGCATCGCCGACCATCGTTGCCGCCGCACTTGGCGGCGCGATGCTGGGGTTCGCGCCGTTCAATCGGCCGGTCGCGAAAGTCTTTCTGGGAGACGTCGGCAGCCTGCCGATCGGCTTGCTGCTCGGCTGGTGTTTACTGCAGCTCGCCTACCATCAGCAATTCGCCGCCGCTCTGCTGCTGCCGCTGTATTATCTGCTCGACGCCACCGCGACCCTGTTGCGGCGGCTGGCAAGGGGCGAGCCGTTCTGGGCGGCGCATCGCATGCATTTCTATCAGCGCGCGACCGACAATGGCTTTACGGTATGGCGCGTGGTCGGCGAAGTGTTCGCGCTCAATCTGGGTCTCGCTGCATTGGCGATCGGATCGATCATGACACCATCTGCTTCGATCAAGACGGTCTATCTGATCGCCGGATGCGCTGCCGCAGCACTACTGATGGCCAGGTTTTCGCGACGGCGCTCTTCATAATTGCTTTATCCCGCTATCGACCCCGCTTCGGGCAGTCGTTGCCGGCGCAATTTGGACTATCTCGCCATCGCCGCGGCAAATCACGCGGCCGTCGAACCAAATTCGGGAACCGCATCCTTCAGAACGGCCTTGATGGTAACGCGGTCGTCGTTCGCGATCGCCTGCTCCAGCGTCTCGATCCACTTTCGCAGCATTTGCATCGGCGGCTCGTTGGGCTTGGCCGCCATGATGCCGGCGACGCCGATCTCGACGGCGGGCTCCTCGCTGGCAAACAGGATTTCGTTCAGGCGCTCCCCGGGCCGCATGCCGGTGAACACGATTTCGATATCGTGACCCGGCTCCAGACCCGACAAGCGGATCATGCGCTCGGCCAGATCGACGATCTTGACCGGATGTCCCATGTTTAGCACGTAAACCGACACGTCCGCGCGCGCCGGAGTCAGCGCGTGGGTGGCGGCCGTGAGCACCAGATCGCAGGCTTCCCGGATGGTCATGAAATAGCGGACCATATCGGGATGCGTCACCGTGACGGGGCCGCCCGCCTCGATCTGCGCCTTGAACTTGGGCACCACCGATCCGTTCGACGCCAGCACATTGCCGAATCGCACCGAGATCAGCCGCATCCGCGGCCTGTCGTGGAGTTGGGCCGCAAGATCGTGATCGAGTGCCTGGCAATACATCTCGGCAAATCGCTTGGTCAGACCCAGCATCGAGACCGGCTCGATCGCCTTGTCGGTCGAGATCATGACCATCGCCTCGGCACCCGCGGCCAATGCCGCATCGGCGACATTCACCGAGCCGAAGATGTTGGTCTTGACGCCCTCGCTCCAGTCGCGTTCGAGAATCGGCACATGCTTGAGTGCCGCGGCATGAAACACGATATCCGGCTTGAACTCGTTCATCAGCCGCAGGATGCGCTCGCGGTCGCGAATATCGGCGATCCGGCCCTCGATCACCACGCCGGTCTCGCGCGCGGCGAGGCTCTCCATCACCGCATAGAGCGCCGGCTCCGAATTTTCGATCACCAGCAACCGCGCGGCGCCAAAGGTTACGACCCGGTCGCAAATCTCCGAACCGATCGAACCGCCGCCGCCGGTGACGATGACCGACTTGTTGCGCACCAGGGCTTCGAGGCGCGCATAGTCGATGCTGACGCTGGAACGCAGCAGAAGGTCCTCGACGGCGACCGTGGTCAGTCGCGGCGTATCTCCGCTTTCCAGCGACGGCAGGCGGCTGACGATCAACCCCAGCCGGCGCGCCCGCATCAGGATGGCCTCGGGGTGCGCCTCAGGGTCGAACGCCGACGGCGTCATGACCACGCGCGCAATTGGCTTGTCGCGCCTGGCAAAGTCGCGGATCACGTCCTCGATGTCGTCGATGCCGCCCAGCACCGGGATATTGCGGATCGATTGGCCACGATCCGCCGGCGACGGCGACAATACGCCGACCGGCCACAGCCGGGTGACGGCGCCGTTTTCGATGCCGCGCAACAGCACCTCGGCATCGGCGGCACGGCCGATCAGCAGCGCCGGAGCCGCGCCCTCGGTGCGGGCATGGCGGCGCACCCGGGTGTAGCGAAAATACCGATAGGCAAAACGCAACGCGCTCAGGAAGGAAACCTCGAGAAACCAGTAGAGAATGATGGTGACCTTGCCGGCGAAGAATGCGCCATGCATGTTGGGCGCGACGAAGATATAGTCCAGCACCAGAAGCCCGAGCGTCAGGATGGTGGCCGCACGCAGAATGTTCAGCGCATCCGGCAACGAAATGAAGCGCCACTTCGTCGTGGTCAGGTTGCAGACATAACAGACCACCACGCTGAACGCGATGAAATAGGGCAGGATCCGCAGCAGCAGCGGCAAGCGGTCGAAGAAATATTCACCGCCCTCGAAGCGCAGATAGAAGCTCGCCAACACCGCCAGCGTGGTCGCCAGGGCGTCGTGCACTGCAATCAACAGGTTGCGCGAGGTCAGACTTGAGAGACGCGTCATTTTTCCGACCGGTGAGTATCAATAGCTGGATGTGACCGTGGCGAGGCCGCTGATAACTCATCCGCTGCGTGCGTGCCAGCCGTCATGATTTAGCGGAATGCCCCGGTTCCGGCACCGCTTCAAGCGCGGCTTTCTTCAACAGCATTCCACCCGCCACGCCCACGCCGATGACGTACATCCACCCCTCGTGAAAATCGAACAGGTGAGAATTGAACAGCGAGGTAAAAATGTTCTGCGTCACCACCAGCAATCCGATCCAGGCCACCAACCCGTCGCCGCGAAACAGCAGCAGGTGGAACCACCACATCGCGTATAGCACGACGACGCCCACCATGCCCCACTGAACCGCGACATTCAGCGTTTGATTATGCGGATTTCCGATCACCTCGCCTTCGGCAAGGTCTCTGGGGCCGGTGGCGGCCTGCTCGAAAAGGCCTCGGGTCGATCCGGTACCGTGTCCAACGACCGGCGCCTCGGCAAAGAATCGCAGCGATTTGCGCCAGAACTCCAGCCGCAAGCCGAGCGATGTCGCCTGATCATATTCCATATAGAGCACGTAGTCCCGCTGGAATGTCAGGATCGTCCGCCGCAACTGCGGCGATGCCACCCACGCCAGCGTCGCCAGCACGATCGCTGCGCAGAAAATGATGAAGTTGGTTCGCCATTTCAGGTGAAGCAGCGCGAATACCGCGAGCAGGATCGGCATGGTGACCAGCGCCGTCCGCGAAACAGCGACGAAGGTCATGTTGACGACGAAGCTCAGCGAGATTGCGACCAGCAACGCCGCCAGAAGAATTCGCTTCGCCCGCAGCAGAGTGATGACCGGATAAGCCAGCGCCACCGCGCATAGCGCGAATTCCTGGCTCTGGTCGATATAGTTTTTGACCGGAACTCCGTAGGAAGCTCCTGATTTGAGAGCAAGCCTTGGATCGAACGCGACGAGCCACGACATCGCCATCAGCAGGGTGCAGGAGACCAGGAACGCGGCAAATACCCACATGCCGCGGGTGGAGCGCTGGAAGTGATAGAGCAATACCGGCAGCACCAGCAGCTTCGAGGTCGGACTGACGGCATACAGCCGCGCGCCCCAGGGCGCGTCCGACCACAGGGTTCCGATCAGCGCCAGCGTAAACAGCGCGATCGGAAGCGCGCAAACCGGCCGCTTCAGCGATTCCAGAAAGCCCCCGATGTCGAGCGACGGCGCCACCGTCACCAGCCAGGCGACGGCGAAGATGCCGACCAGCGAGGTCGACCAGGGCAGCGACAGCGCGAGCAGAACCGCGAAAATATCCGCCGTCCTGGCCCACGCCAGCGGGTCGCGCCAGGCCGGCAGCACCGAGCCCGGCGACGAAGCTGCCGCGGCGGCGCTCACGCCTGGCCTCCCCGGGCGCGATTAACCAGCGATGTCGTGCTGAATCCAGGCAGCACATCGACCAGCCGGACCTCGCCGCCATAGGCTTCGACGACCTCGTGGCCCACCACCTGCTCGCGGGCATAGTCTCCGCCCTTGACCAGCACGCTTGGCTTGATCCGGGTGATCAGCTTGATCGGCGTGTCTTCCTCGAAAACAACGACCAGGTCGACCGCCTCCAGCGCCGCCAGCACTTCGGCGCGCGCGCGCTCGTCCTGAACCGGACGGCCCTCGCCCTTGAGCCGCTTCACCGACGCATCGCTGTTGAGGCCGACGATCAGCCGGTCGCAGGCGCCGCGCGCGGCAGTCAGCACCTTGACGTGGCCGGGATGCAGAATATCGAAGCAGCCATTGGTGAATCCCACGCGCAAGTCCTGCTTCCGCCAATCCTCTAGCTGCGCGTCGAGTTCGCTGCCGGTCGCGACGATCTTCTCCTTCGCCGCGAGGAAAGCATGCGGCAGGATTTTGCGCCGCAGCTCCGCCGATGTCACGACCGCGGCGCCCTTCTTGCTGACGGCGACCGCAGCCGCCGCGTTGGCCATCCGCAGCGCGGTCTCCCAATCGGCCCCCGCCGCCAGCGCCAGCGCCAGCACCGCGGCGACGGTGTCGCCGGCGCCGGAGACGTCGCGCACCTTGACCGGATGACCCGGCACATGAATGACCTCGCCGTGGCGCGGCACCAGGGTCATGCCGTGTTCGCTTTGCGTCACCAGCACGGCTTCGCAGTCCGCCAGTTCCATCACGTCCTGCGCCGCATCGCTGATACTTTTTTCAGTGTCGGCGCGGCTGCGGGTCGCCTCGGCGAATTCGTTGCGGTTGGGCTTGAGCAGCGTGGCGCCGCGATAGATCGCGAGATTGGCGCTCTTGGGATCGACGATCACGCGCTTGCCGAGTTTCCTGGCAGCGTCGATGACATTGCGGATCACCCGTGCCGTCAGCGCGCCCTTGGCATAGTCGGATAACAGCACGATATCGGCGCGCGGCAGCAGCGGCAGAATGGCGTCGATCAATTTCTGCTCGATGTCGGCGGCGGCCGGCGCGGCGGATTCCCAGTCCGCGCGCAGCATGTGGGTGGAAAAATGCTCGGACACGAAGCGCACCTTCCGCGTCGTCGGCCGGCCGGCATCGCACACCAGCACGCTTTCGATCAGGCTTTCCCGCACCAGTTCGGCCTTCAAGGTCCTGCCCGCGTCGTCGTCGCCGATCAGCCCGACGAAGATGCAGCGCGCGCCGAGCGAAGCGATGTTGCGCGCGACGTTGCCGGCGCCGCCGATATCGATTTCGCTGCGCTGGACCGCGATCACGGGTGCCGGAGCCTCCGGCGAAATCCGCGACACCTCGCCATAGACGAATTCGTCGAGCATGAGGTCGCCGACGCAGAGCACGGTCTGGCGGGTGATCGCAAGCGACAGGGCGTCAAAATCGAACATTTGTTCTCGTTACCTGTTGCGTGGTCAGCGGAAACGATCGGCGCGGTCGAGGAAACCCTTGACGTAGGTTGCGACCGCATCCTCCAGCGCCGTGAAGCCGCCATTGTAACCGGCGCGCCGCAGCCGATCGACATCGCTCTGGGTGAAGTACTGGTAGCTGTCGCGAATCGCTTCGGGCATGTCGACATAGTCGATATTCGGCGCGGTGCCGAGCGCAGCATAGGCCGCGAGCATCAGATCCCTGAAGCTGCGCGCCTTGCCGGTCCCGACATTGAAGATGCCGCTGACATCGGGGCTCGCCAACAGCCACATCATCACCCGCACCACATCGTCGACATAGATGAAATCGCGCCGCTGGTCGCCGTCGGCGATCCCTTCGCGATGGGATTTGAACAGCTGCACAATGCCGCCGGCCTTGATGTCGTCGAAGCGCCGCGCCAGCACGCTCATCATCGCGCCCTTGTGATACTCATTGGGGCCGAACACGTTGAAGAATTTCAAGCCCACCCATTGCGGCGGCAGCCGCTCGCCGCTGGCGGCGCGCCCGGCGATGGCCATGTCGAACAGATGCTTGCTCCAGCCATACAAATTCATCGGCCGCAATGTCTTCAGCGCCGCTATCGAGGGGTCGTCGGCAAAACCCTGGCTGCCGTCGCCATAGGTCGAGGCCGACGAGGCGTAGATGAACGGCGTCGAATGCACCGTGCACCAGTCGAGCAGTCGCATCGACAGGCGGAAATTGGTTTCGATCACGAGATCGCCGTCGGTCGCCGTGGTCTCCGAGATGGCGCCGAGGTGGATGACCGCGTCGAGCCGGCGGCCGTTGAGCCACGCCGGCAATTCCGCCGACGGCACGATATCCGCAAGCTGACGCTTGGCGAGATTGCGCCATTTGCCGTCATGGCCGAGCAGGTCGCAGACGACGACATCGGCGCGGCCCGCGTCATTCAGCGCGGCCACGACGTTCGATCCGATAAAACCGGCGCCACCGGTCACCAGCAACATGAGATCCCCTGCCCTGATTGTGCGGCGCCAGCTTTGCCCCAGTCCCGCCTGGCAGGCAACTTGGGCGATTGCCTTGTGGTGAAGAGGCCACCCTCCGCCGGGGCGACTTTACCTCGCCGCGGGGAGCAGTTACCGACAGGTCGACAATTCCTCCGGCCTTCAAATAATGAATATAGATTCGATATATGCGGCCACAACCGAGGACCCGGCCGATACAAGGCCGATCCTGATCGTGCCCTATATGTGGATCGGCGATTTCGTGCGCGGCCACAGCGTGGTGCGGGTGCTGAAGCAGCGCTGGCCGAACCGGCCGGTCGATCTGCTGGTTACCTCGTTATGCGCCCCGCTAGTCGATTACATGCCCGGCGTCCGCGCCGCCGTGGTCTGGGACCTGCCTCGCGGTCGGCTTGCGGTGGCCAGGCAATGGGGCCTCGCGGCGCAGCTGCGGGCGCGGAATTACGGCACCGCGCTGGTGCTGCCCCGCACCTGGAAGTCGGCGATTGCCCCGGCTCTGGCCGGTATTCCGGAGCGGGTGGGATTCGTCGGCGAAGCCAGGTTCGGTCTGATCAATCGCTGGCGCTGGGGCGAGAAGGCGCTGCCCCGCTTCATCGACAAGAATGCCGCGCTGGCGCTGCAGGATGGCGCGCCCCTGCCGCAGCAATGGCCGGTTCCGCAGCTCCGTGTTCCCGCCGCGGAAGCCGCCCGTTGGCGGCAAGCCAATGGGCTCGGCGTCAACCGCGCGGTGGCGCTGGCGCCGGGATCGGTCGGCGCCTCCAAGCGCTGGACCTGGTATCCGCAAGCCGCCCGGCTGCTGGCCGAACAGGGGTTGGATGTCTGGGTCGTCGGCGGCCCCGGCGAACGGGCGC
>Ga0208849_1002332_pt1 | contig 10583 bp, 14 predicted proteins | sample NGESurdeep072012_10_FD_184470 | JGI IMG/M metagenome (GOLD analysis project Ga0208849, IMG submission 184470) | Arctic peat soil microbial communities from Barrow, Alaska - NGEE Surface sample 53-3 deep-072012 (SPAdes) | ecosystem: Environmental > Terrestrial > Soil > Wetlands > Peat ...
CCCCGCGTTTCCCGACTGCATCAGCCTGCGAGGGGAAGCATCCCACCACCCCATTTTGGAGGCAGCTTGGCCAAGCCGTCGGCGATCGAGCGTAGATCATGAAGCTCGCTGCCCGCAAGAATGCCACCGTCGATGAGCAACGGCGCTATCAACGGCAATATGACCGGGACCGGGCACCGCCACTGCGTACCGCCTTTCCGGAAGTCTCGCAGCTGAGCATCGAGCTGGCGTTCGCGGACCGTACCGGTACCGTAGCCAAGGAGCCCGCACCCTCCTCGCAATCGCACGCCTTTTATCCTCCGGCGCGAGCGTTCTTTCGCTTCACCTGCCCGTGCGCGGATTGCAATGGCGAATTCGACCTGAGCGCCAGCGTCGCGCAAGTGGCCGCTTCCAGCAGCCGCGCCAGCCGTTCCGGAACGGCCAAACTGCAGTGCACCGGCGTGCGCGCGCGCGATCGCGTGACCGGCGCCAGTTGTCCGATCGAGCTCACGTGCCGCATTGTGGCCAAGGCTGCTTCATGAACTCATGGCGTGATTCGCTTCCGTTTGCCGGCGAGCCGAGCTCAGAATTTCGTGAACGGCTGGCCCGCCAGCAGGCCGCGGCCTCTGAACGGCGGCAGCAGGCGCTGACCGAGCAGGCCTCAACCCTGAATACGCCGCAGGCACGTATCCGTATCTGGGAGCAGCTGCATGCGATTGCGTTGCCGCGCGACGCGGCTCACCGCCTGCTCGGCGTCATCGCCGCGCATACCGGACTGACGGTCGCGCAGGTGCGCGAGGAACAGCAGCAGCGCGCCGCCGTTCCCGAGGCCGCCCCGGCGGTGGTGGTGGTTGTCCAGGACGTGCCTGGCTGACATCTCGCGGTCGGGTTCATGAGCACACGCATCTATCTGCTGAATGGACCCAATCTTGATCTGCTCGGTGAGCGTGAACCGCACATCTATGGCCACGCAACGCTCGCCGAAGTAGAGGCCTTGTGCCGTTCGGCGGCCGAAGGTCACGGCCTGGATTTGGTCTGTCACCAGACCAATGCCGAGCACCAAATGATCGCCTGGCTGCATGAGGCGCGCCGTGCGGCCGGCATCGTCATCAACCCTGCCGCCTTCTGCTATCACTCGGTGCCGATTCTCGATGCCATGCGCCTGTGCGAATGCCCCATCGTCGAGGTGCATATCAGCAACATCTACCGTCGCGACGAGTCCTGGCGCAGCAAGTCGATGCTGGCGGCCGCCTCCAGCGGCGTGATCACCGGTCTGGGCGTAGAAGGTTATCGGCTGGCGATCGACTTCCTGGCGCGGCAGATCGGCTGAGTCAGGCGGCGACGCGCCGCGCCACGTCGCCATCGAACGCCGCCGCAATCACGTCTTCGACGCGCTCGGCCCAGACAAATTTCATCATTTCACGCACGCTGGCCGGAATTTCCTCGAAATCGCGCCGGTTGCGCGACGGCAGGATGACGGTCTTGATACCCGAGCGGGCCGCCGCCACTGTCTTCTCCTTGATACCGCCCACCGGCAGCACCAGGCCCCGCAGGCTGATTTCGCCGGTCATCGCCACGTCGTGCAGCACCGTGCGCTGCGTCAGCATCGATACCAGCGAGGCAAAGATCGCGACGCCGGCGCTCGGACCATCCTTGGGCACCGCGCCAGCGGGAACGTGGATGTGCACATCGGATTTCTCGAACACCAGCGGATCGATGCCCAGCCGTTCGGCGTGTCCCTTGACCAGCGTCAGGGCCGCCTGCGCGCTCTCCTTCATCACGTCGCCGAGCTGACCGGTAAGGATCAGCTTGCCCGATCCGGTCACGCGGCTGCTCTCGACAAAAAGTATGTCCCCGCCCACCGGCGTCCATGCCAATCCGGTCGCGACACCCGGCACGCTGGTGCGCATGGCGATCTCATTCTCAAAACGCGGTGCCCCCAGGATGGGCGGCAGATCCTCCGCTGCGAGCGCAATCGGCCCGGGCTGTCCCGAAGCGATGGTCACCGCGCAGTAGCGCAGCACGGCACCGATCTGTCGTTCCAGGCTGCGCACGCCCGCTTCGCGCGTGTAGTCGGTGATCACGCGCCGCAGACCGTCTTCAGACAGCTGCACCTGCTCCGCGCTGAGGCCGTTGGCTGCCAGTTGACGACGCATCAGATAGCGCCTTGCGATTTGCAGCTTTTCCTCTTCGGTGTAGCCGCTGAGCTGAATGATCTCCATGCGATCGCGCAGCGGCGGCGGCATGGTATCGAGCATGTTGGCCGTGCCGATGAACAGCACCTTGCTCAGGTCGAATGGCACACCCAGGTAGTTATCGCGGAAGGTGTGGTTCTGCTCGGGATCGAGCACTTCGAGCAGCGCCGAGAACGGATCGCCCTGGCTGCTGGCCGAGAGCTTGTCCACTTCATCGAGCATCATCACGGGGTTGCGCGTACCGACCTTGCGCAGGGCCTGGATGATATTGCCGGGCAGCGCGCCGACATAAGTGCGGCGATGGCCGCGGATCTCGGCCTCGTCGTGCACGCCGCCGAGGCTCACGCGCACGAATTTCAGCCCCAGCGCCCGTGCGATCGATTGCCCGAGCGAGGTCTTGCCTACCCCCGGCGGTCCGACGAAACACAGAATCGGGCTGTGACCTTCCGGGTTGAGCTTGCGCACCGCCAGAAACTCGACGATGCGGCGTTTGATGGTCTCGAGACCGAAGTGATCCTCATCGAGAATGCGCCGCGCCTTGTCGATATCGATCTCTTCCTTGTCGAGAGTGGACCAGGGCAGTGCCAGCAGCCACTCCAGGTACGAGCGCGTCATTGAATACTCGGCGCTCGCCTCGCCCATACGCTCGAGCCGCCCGATCTGCGCCCGCACATGCTCCTCGATCTCGGCCGGCATCGCCGCCTTGATCAGCGCTGCCTTCAACTCGGCGATCTCGGAGGACTCATCGTCGTCTTCGCCGAGTTCCTTGCGGATCTGTCGCAGCCGCTCGCGCAGCACCGCATGCTTCTGCCGCTCATCGAACGCCCCTTTGGTGCGCTCGTCGATCTGGCGCGAGATACGCATGACCTCCAGTCGTTGCTGCAGAAACCCCAGCACCAAGTCGAGACGTTCACGCAACTCGAAAGTCGAAAGTACCTGCTGTTTCTCAAGCGGTTTGATATCCAGAAAGCTTGCGATCAGATCGGCCAGCGCCGCATAGGAGGCGATGTTCTGGATTGCGGTGACCAGTTCCTCGGGCGCCTGCGGCAGCAACTGCAGGGCTTCGATCGCGAGTTCGCGCAGACGCAGTGCGCGCGCTTCGATCTCCGGGTTGACCAGCGTCGGTTCCGGATGCAGTTCCACGCGCGCAGTGAGGAACGGATCCTGGCTGCTGAAATCCCGAATGCTGAACCGCTGTTCGCCCTGGCAGATCAGATGGTGCGTGCCGTCTCCCGCGGTGACGTAGCGCACGATGCTCGCCATGGTACCCACGCGTTGCAGTCCGTCGGCCTTGGGATCCTCCTCGGTCGCCTCGCGCTGCAGTACCAGGCCTACCTTGCGCCGCGATTTGACCGCCTCCTGAGCGCCGGCAATGGTGCGCTCGCTGTGAATCGTGATCGGCAGCACTGTCAGCGGAAACAACACCGTGTTGCGCAAGGACAGGATGATCAGCTCGTCCTCCGGCGCCGCGGCCGCCTCAAGGGTATCGGTCGCGCTCACAGCCAATCTCCTGCCAGACGGATGCGCAGGCAGCCATCGAGGAACTCCTGGCCGAGCAGCTCATAGCGGCCCGGCGGCAACTCGATGCGTCGCTCGATGCGGCCGTAGGGAATCTCCAGTCGCAGGATGCGCGCCTGGCCCGCCAGTCGCGACAGATGATTCTCGGCGCGTACCCACAATCCGCCCGATGACAATTCGATCTCGATGGCATCGGCGCGTACGCCCGGTAGCGCTACCACCACGTGCAGCTCGTGCTCAAGCACGAACACATCCACAGGCGGCTCCCAGGCGGGCGGCTGTGACGGCACGGCCATCAATTCAAAGAAGCGGCGGTGGCGCCGCTCTGCCTGGTCGATCAAAGCACAGGCGCGCGACCACATCGACAATTCACTCGGCCAGGAACCCATGGCATCACTCCAACGCCCTACGGAGGTTTCATGCTGACATATCGAGGCCGGAGCCGCACTGACGTTGACTCGCGACAGGTTGCGGCACGACCGCAGACCGATATGCTGCAAAATCTGTCGACTCAAGCGTTGCCCTCGGGGTCAAGTCGAGCGAAGATAAACGCTGTAGTTTGTGACGTATTTGTGACCTGGAGGAGTGTGTATATGGGAGCCCAGACATCCCCGTCGGCACGCGGGACCCGCAGCGCCAGCCGATCGGTGCAGCAAAAAAGCCGCCCGGTCCCGCCGGCGCTGATCGATCAGGACTTGCGACGGGAACTGATCGCCCAGGCCGCCTACTATCGTGCCGAGAGGCGTGGCTTTGCGCCCGGACACGAAGCGGCGGACTGGCTGGCGGCAGAGAGCGAAGTCGACACCGCACTGATGCTCGGTGCGTTGCCGTTGAACACCTAGCCAGCCGAAGGCCGGGTCTAGCGCACGCGTTGCGGCTGTCGAGCCCGCAACTCCCGAAGCTGCGCCTCCAGCTCCTCCACCCTGGCCACCAGGCTCAACGCCACGGCCAATGCCTGGATGTCGAGCTCAAAATCCACACGCAGACGGTGAGCGGTGCGGGCAGCGCGCAGCGCCGATGCCCCGAAACGCAATTCGGTAACCGGTAAGGCTACCGGTAAAGCCGCTGGCACCGCCTCCAGCGGCGCAATAGCGCCGCAATCCAGCAACTCCTCGAGCACCGCGCGCGGCAGGCCCGAAATATCCGCCAACTCCGACAACGACAGTACGTGCTGCTCGAACCAGAGCACTTCCGTGAGTTCAACGCGCATGGCCGGCCTCCGCCGCAAAATGCGGCCGTGGATCAAAGCCCGACAGATCCGAGAGCTTCTGGTAAGCCTCGCGTTGCGAATCGGTAGTGACACTGGGCACGACGATCTGCACCACGGCGTAGAGGTCGCCATGCCCCTCTTTGGGCTTAGGTAATCCGCGCTGGGGCAAACGCAACTGCCGCCCGGCCTGGGTACCCGCCGGCACTTTCAGTCGCACCGCGCCTGCCGGGGTCGGAACCTCGATCGCGGTACCGAGCACCGCCTCCCACGGCGCCAGCGGCAGATCCAGGTACAGATCGTGCCCGGCCGCTCGATACAGCGGATGCGGGCGCAGGCTGATATTCAGATAAAGGTCGCCGTCACGGCCGCCGTTCATGCCTTTGCCGCCCTTGCCCGGCAGGCGCAGCCGCTGCCCATCGGTGGCGCCCTTGGGAATGCGTGCCTTGAAGGCACGCGGTACACGCCGCAGCTGGCCGCGCTCATCGTATTCCGGCATGTTCAGATCAAGATCAATCTGCGTACCGTGGAAGGCGTCCTCGATACTGATGGCGGCGGCGATCTCGTAGTCCTGCCCGGGCATTGATCTGCGGGCGCCGCGAGTGGCGCCGCCACCGCGCAGATGCGCAAACAGATCCGACAGATCCAGCTCGTCGGCCGAAAACGGTGCATCGCTGTATTGCTGCTGCCAATCCGGCGGCGGGTTGAACTCCTGTCCGGCCGGGTGGCTGCCCAACTGGTCATAGGCCGCACGCTTCTCGGGATCCTTGAGCGTCTGATAGGCCTCCGCGACCTCCTTGAACTTCTCCTCGGCTCCGGCTTCCTTGGACACGTCGGGGTGGTATTTGCGCGCCAGGCGCCGATAGGCCTTCTTGATAGCGTCGTCGCTGGCGCCGCGCGCCAGACCGAGGCTGGCGTAATAGTCCTTGAACTTCATAGCGGCAGCGAGGATAACGCATTTTGAATGGACGTTCGGGTTGGGGTTTTCCTTCGAGTCCAGCCGGATCCAGGAGTCATGCATGCTTAAATTGCGCGGGCATTTAGGCGCGGTTATGGCAGCGGCCCTGCTGACCGCTTTCGGCTCCGATAGCACCACCTCGATGGTGGCCGCATCGACCGCACACGGCACCCTGGCTGAGAATCCGCCACTGCGCATCGCATCGTTGAATGCCGCCAGCCTGGCAGCGCAACTGTCCGCCACCCGACAGGAGCGCAATTGCTGCAGATCACCGGCACGCCGAGCTGCGGCGTGGATTTCTACTACCTCAAATTCTGGACCATCGGCGCGGCCGGTTAGGCTACCGAATCCTCCGGCGCGTTGATGGTGCCCACCGGGGCGGCGCCCGGCTGCTCGGGCCCGCGCCCGATCGTGCTGTACGCGCACGGCACCCAGACCGACAAGACCGCCAATATTGCCGATGTCACCAACCCGGCTAACCTGGAGGAAGTCCTGGTCGCGGCCATGTTTGCCCCCTAGGGCTACATTGTCGTGGCACCCAGCTATGCCGGCTATGACATTTCAACCCTGGGCTACCACCCATTTCTAGACGCGGTGCAACAGTCCGGCGAAATGATCGGTACGCCGACCGCGGCCCGTACCGCGCTGCCGAATACCTTCTCCTCAGCCACCAGTGACAACGGCAAGCTGTTTGTGACCGGCTATTCCGAAGGCGGCCACGTTGCGATGGCCACTCAGTGTGCGCTCGAAGCGGCCGGCAAAACAGTGACGGCCGCGGCACCGATGTCGCGGCCATACGCCCTGGAAGCCTTTGGCGATGCGATCTTCTTTGGCGATGTCGATATTGGCTCGACGGTATTCGGCCCCTTGCTGACCACGAGCTATCAGCACGCCTACGGCAACATTTACATGTCACCACCGACGTCTATAGCGCCACCTATGCGGCGGGTATCGAAACCGTGCTGCCCAGTGCGACGCCAATTGATACCTTGTTTGCCAACGGTGCGCTGCCGCAGACCGCGTTGTTCGACAGCACCATGCCCGTCGTAACCATCCCGGGCAACGCGACCCTGCCGGCAGGCATCCGGGTGAATGCGGTCGCGCCCGGTCCCGTCTGGACGCCGTTGAATCCGTCCGACAAGAGCGCCGCGGATGTCGCGCAATTCGACGCGGAAACACCGATGAAGCGCGCCGCACAGCCGGAGGAAATCGCGCCCGCCTACGTATTCCTGGCCTCGGCGCAATGTTCGCGCTTCATCACCGGCGAGATCCTGCCAATCATCGGCGGCTACAGCGGCGGCTGAGCCCAGGAGTTGCGAAATTACCAACTCGTCCCGGGTTCGATTACCATGCCCTAGCGGCACGACGTCAAATTCGAACTCATACTGCCAGGCCGCGTCTCTACGCCACTACACGCACCGGAGATGTCACCGTTGATCATCCCGACCGAGCCCATAGGAAGCATTCCGCGGCCGCTGGCTCTTATTGAGGCAATCAATTCCAGGCCCTCGGACGCGCGACCGGATTTGGATGCCCTGTATGACGCGGCGATTCGGGACACCATCACACAATTCGAGGCCACCGGATCGCCGGTGATTACCGACGGGGAACAGAGGAAATATCACAACTTCTGGACCTATAGTGTCGAAGGGCTGCCCAATACCGCGCCGGACGGATTCCGGATTCCTTTTTCGGCCGGTCACGTGCGCCGCATGCCGCGATTGACTGCCGGACCTTTCAGATATCAGCGCTACGCCGATCGCTATCTGTCCCAGGCATCGACATACACCAGTCTCCCTATCAAGCAGGCGGTGATCTCGCCGTCGGCGTTGAGCCTGCTCTATCCGGAGGCGGGCATTGCCGGATACACCCGCGAGCGCTTTATCGATGATCTGCTGCGAGAACATGTCACCGAGGTTCGCCGCTGCCTGGAGCTGGGCGCCTACAAGGTGCAGATCGACTTCACCGAAGGGCGGTTTGCGGTCAAGGTCGACCCGTCCGGCAATCTGCTCTCCAGCTTCATCGATCTCAACAATCTCGCGCTGTCGCGTTTTTCCACCGCCGAACGACAACAGCTTGGAGTACATACCTGTCCCGGCAGTGACCTCGATTCCACCCATAGCGCCGACGTGGACTACGCCCTGCTGCTACCAAGCCTGTTCCAACTCAATGTCGACAACTTCTACGTGGCGCTCGCCGGTGAGCCCGATCGAGTACGGGTTCTGAAGATCATCCGCGAACACTCAAGCCCAATCATCGCGTATTCGTCGGTGTCATCGCGCCGATCAGACCGGAGATTGAGACCTCCGAGCAGGTGCGCGACCAGGTGCTGGAAGCCGCGCGCTACATTCCACCCGGGCAGCTGGGCACTACCGATGATTGCGGCTTCTCCCCATTCTGCGACGATACTTCGACCACACGCGAAACCGCGTTTGCCAAGATACGCTCGCGTGTGATCGGAACGGCACTGGCCGCGCGGGCTCTCGGGGGGAACTAGTGGCATCGGACGAGAGTGAAGACAAGGCGCTGCGCGCAACTGCGCTCAAGACCGCCGAAAGCATTCTCATTGCCCGCCAGCGCGCGGAGCGTGAACTGGCTGCCGCCCATGAGGCGCTTGAACGCAAGAGCCAGGAGCTGCAACAGCAGCGCGAATGGTTTGCAGTGACTTTGGCGAGCATCGGCGATGCCGTGATCACCACCGACACCCAGGGACGAGTCAGTTTCCTCAATCCGGTCGCTGAAGCGATGACGGGATGGAGCTCGGCGCAGGCCAACGGCGAGCCGCTGGAGCGAGTATTTCAGATCGTCAACGAGGAAACGCGGCAGCCGGCGGAAAATCCCGTCAAGAGAGTACTCGAGCAGGGAAAGATAGTCGGACTCGCCAACCATACTGCGCTCGTCAGCAGATCCGGACGGGAACTGGCCATCGAAGACAGCGCCGCACCGATTCGCGACGCGAAGGGCGCCATCTGCGGTGCCGTCATGGTATTTCACGACGTCACCGGGCGACGCCAGGCGGATAAGGCGCTGCTCGAAGAAACGCGCATTCTCGAGTTGCTCAATGCCACCGGCACAGCAATTGCCGCGCAGTTGGATCTGCAGACCCTGGTCCAGACCATGACGGATTCCGCCACCAAGCTCAGCGGCGCGGCATTTGGCGCGTTCTTTTACAATGTCTCGGGGCCGGACGGAAAGTCGTATCTCCTCTATACGCTGTCGGGCGCGCCGCGTGAGGCATTCGAGCGCTTCGGCATGCCGCGCAACACGCCCATCTTCGATCCAACATTCCGAGGCGAGGCCAGTATCCGCTCTGGCGACATCACCAGGGATCCGCGTTACGGCACCATGGCACCACACCACGGCATGCCCAAGGGACATCTGCCGGTGCGTAGCTACCTGGCGGTTCCGATCGTCGCGCGTTCGGGTGAGGTGATTGGCGGCCTGTTCCTGGGTCATCCCGAGCCCAATGTGTTCACGGAGCGCTCGGAACGACTGATCCTGGGTATGAGCGCCCAGGCGGCCATAGCGATGGATAACGCGCGCCTGTACGAGGCTGCGCAGAATGAAATCCGCAGGCGCGAGCAAGCGGAAGCCGCACTGCAGGAAACCGACCGGCGCAAGGACGAATTTTTGGCAACGCTCGCTCACGAGTTGCGCAATCCTCTGGCGCCGATCCGGCAGGCGGCGCTTATTTCCAAGACTCCCGCGGCTACCGAAGCGCAAAAGCGATGGAGCCACGATGTGATCGAGCGCCAGGTGCACCACATGGCGCTGCTGCTCGACGATCTTCTCGATATCTCCCGCGTAACACGCGGCACTCTGGAACTGCGCACAGAAATGACCGAGCTGGCGGCGGTGATTGATGCCGCGGTCGAGACCGCCCGCCCGAGCATCGATTCGAAACGGCATGCGTTATCCATCGAGATTCCGGACGAACCCCTGATTCTGGCCGCCGACCCGCTGCGCCTGGCGCAAGTCATCTCCAATCTGCTGACCAATGCCGCCAAGTACACCGATCCGCAAGGACGCATAAGGCTGCGTGTCGAGCAAGAATCGGGCGCCATCATCATCAGCGTGACCGACAACGGAATCGGGATTCCTGCGGAGGCCCTGGAACGCGTATTCGCCATGTTTTCTCAGGTCAAGTCCGCTCAGGATCGCTCGGACGGAGGGTTGGGAATCGGCCTTGCCCTGGCCAAGGGCCTCGTTGACCTGCATGGCGGCGCCATAGAGGCCCGCAGTTCCGGCATTGGACGAGGGAGCGAATTCATCGTGCGGCTGCCCGCACGGCTACTGAAACAATCCAAACCGGCGCAAACGATAGGAACCCCGGACGCGGCGCCGCTGCGACGTCGACGGCTAGTGATTGCCGACGACAATGAGGATGCCGCTGAAAGCCTCGCGGCGCTGCTGCGCATGGATGGGCACGAAGTCACAGTGGTCAGCAATGGGCGACAGGCCTTGACCACCATCACCGCGATGCAGCCGGAGATTGCATTACTCGATATCGGCATGCCGGACTTGAGCGGTTACGAGGTCGCGCGGCAATTGCGGGACGGTCCGCGGGGCCAGAACCTCACGTTGATCGCGATTACCGGCTGGGGGCAGGATCGGGACAAGACGCGGGCGCTCGAGGCGGGATTCAACCATCACTTTACCAAGCCCATCGAGCCCGACGCGTTGCTCGAGCTGCTGCGCGCGGATCCCCCCCAAAACTGATCCCAAT
>Ga0208849_1002333_pt1 | contig 10572 bp, 11 predicted proteins | sample NGESurdeep072012_10_FD_184470 | JGI IMG/M metagenome (GOLD analysis project Ga0208849, IMG submission 184470) | Arctic peat soil microbial communities from Barrow, Alaska - NGEE Surface sample 53-3 deep-072012 (SPAdes) | ecosystem: Environmental > Terrestrial > Soil > Wetlands > Peat ...
CCGGGTCGCGGGCCCCCTTCGCCGCTTCCACTAAGTGGTGGAGGGGCGCTACTGCCCGATGACGGCGGCGCCCGCGCCCATGGTGTTGAGGTTCATGCGGAAGCCATTGGCGACGATCTCGCCGGGGGCCATGCCGACCGGGCACGGGCCCACCCAGCGGGAATCCATCTCGCTGACATGATGTCCGTTGAGGGGCGGAAAGCTCGATCCGCTCACATCGCTCTCGGTGCGGACGACGTAGTGCGAGGAGAAGTCTCCGCTCGCGGCGCCGGTCGTGTCGATGACCCCGGCCTTACCCATCTGGCAGGACGAGGTGAAGTGGTAGGTTCCGTCCAGGCCGCGGCTGATCGCCTGGCGCTGGCACAGGCTGCGCGCGGCCATGCGGCCGAATACCGACACCTTGGCGTCCGTCGAGGGATCGAGGCACAGGCGGATCGGCCCCATGGGCGCGGCCTTGCCGTCTCGTACCATGGTCTGTTCCCAGAGCCCCGGGCGCCGCGCCGGCGGGCTGACCGACGCCATGGCCTCGCCGCCTGAGGCGCTCGCGCTCGCCGACGAGGCGGGGCCGGCCGGGGGGCCGCTCTTGCCACAGGCCGCAAGGGCCAGGGCCGCGACGGCGGCGATCAACATGTTCCGCATCGGCACAGGTCCTTTCTTGTAACGGCCCGCGTCAGGCGGCCGGCGCGCGCGCCAGGTCGGCAATTTCGAGTCGCCGCCCGCCAGGGCCGATCATCTGGCCGGGTCTCAGGTTCGCCGGGCAGGGACCACGCCAGCTGGCCTGCATGCTGATCTTGCGCGGCGTGCCGGGCGTCCCGCCGCCGGGCCCGACCGCGACGCTGGTGGCGGCGATCTCATAGCCCTTCGTGAAGTCTCCAGAAGCCGTTCCGCTGGTGGCGACCCTGCCGGCGCCCAGGCGGCAGACGGTGAGGAAGCGCCATTCGCCGCCGCCCATGGCGGTCAGCTCGCTGCGCGTGCAGTGGTCGCCGCGCAACCTGTCGCCGGCGTCGGCCAGCAGGGCCTCGGCCCCCTTGTCCAGGCACATGCGTGTCACCTGGACATCTCGCCCGGCGGTGACCTTCTGTTCCCAAAGCCCGGCCTGCCGGATGGCCGGTGTCCCGGCCGTGGCGTCGCCGATCTTGGCGCGCGCGCTCTCGCCGTTGGGTAGTCCGCATCCGGCCAGCAGAGTCCCGGTCATCAGCGCCGCAAAGCCCGCCCGCATTACCAGCATGGCAACCCTCCCTCACTTTGGACTATGGCAAGATAGCCGCCTTCGATGCGCGGCGCGAGAGATGCGCCATGACCACCTTGACCGACAACCTCGCCGCCGGCCGCTTCGAGATGCAAGAGGCCGGCCACCTCGTCTTCGCCGACTACCGGCGCACGGCGAGCCGGCTGATCGTCCACCACGTCGAGGCCCCCGCGGCGCTGCGCGGAAGCGGCGCCGCGGGGCGACTGATGGAGGGCCTCGTCGAGCAGGCGCGCCGCGAGGGTGTCAAGATCACGCCGCTGTGCGGCTACGCCTCGGCGTGGCTGCAACGACGCCCCGAATACGCCGACGTTGTCGGCTGAGGATCAGTCCGGCGCGTAGCGATAGCCGTCGTCGTAGTCGCGCGGCTGGACCGGCCCGTAGCCGTAATAGGCCTCGTAGGCGCCCGCGCCATATTCGGCGTCGTAGCGATCGCGAGCCCGCTCATAGGCGCGGCGCTGGCGATCATAAGCCGCGCGCTTGGCGGAATATTCGTCGCGCTGCTGGGCGTAGGCGTCGCGCTGGTTCTGATAGACGTTTTGCTGGTCCTGATAGGTCCGGCTCTGGTCCTGATAGTCCTGGTAGCTGCGCTGGTAGTTGGGGTCCGAATAGCTCTGAGCGAGCGCCGCGGAACCCAGGCCCGCCGCCGCGATCGCGGCGATACCGACGAGGGGAAAGATCTTCATGGTCATTGCCTCCAGATGGGCCGCACACTCTCGGCCTAGAGGCCAAACGTCGAAGGGGCTCAGGCGGTTGCGAAGCGCGCGCGCCGGCCCCCGCGGGCTCTAGATCAATTCGGCCGGTTCGACACCCAGTTCCTTGAGGAAGGGTTCGGCATAGGCGATCCTGCCGGTGAGGGCCGCCGGATCGCAGGAGGCGAGGCGGAAGACGGCCTCGGCGATGAACTTGATCGGCTGGACCCGGTCCTTCGTCGCTTCGGTTATCAGGCCGTGGACGGCGACGCCGGGGGTGGCCACCAGGCCCGGGGAGACGACATTGACCGCGATCCCGTCCTCGAAGACTTCGGAGGCGAGGCCGGTGGTGAAGCGCTCGAGCGCCGCCTTGCACATGCCATAGACGGTCCCGCCTCGCCCCCCGGCCCGGTAGGGCGCGCGCGGATGCAGGCCGGCGCCGGACGAGATGTTGACGATCCAGCCGGCCCGGCGCTCGCGCATCGAAGGCAGGACCAGCTGGGCGAGGTGGAAGGGCGCATGCACCTGCACCTCCAACATTAGGCCGAAGCGCTTGTCGGTGAACTCGGCCACCGGCGCGAACCAGGTGATGGCCGCGTTGTTGACGAGAATGTCGATCGGCCCGAAGGCCGCGGCCGCCTGCTCGACAAGACGCTCGCGCTCGGCGGACTGGGCGAGATCGGCCTTGATCAGGCGGGCTTGGCCGCCGGCCTTGGTGATGCGCTCGACGGTGTCCCCCAGCGTGCCGGCCAGGCGGCTCTCGCCGGCTTTCTCGGTGCGCGCCGAAACGACGACGGCGGCGCCTTCCATGGCCAGGCGCGCGGCGATCGCCTCGCCGATGCCCCGGCTGGCGCCGGTGACCAGGGCGACGCGGCCCTTGAGCGGACCTTCGGAGTTGATGCGGGGCTCGGGCATGGGGTCTCCTCTGCGGTGGCGACCACTTTGTCGGATTTTGTTCTAGGTCGCGGCCAGGACGGCGTCGAGTTCGGCTTCGAGCTGGGCGACCGTGAAGGGCTTGCTGACCAGATGGGTGTCGGCGTCGAGGACGCCATTGTGGACGATGGCGTTGCGCGTGTAGCCGGTCATGAACAGGACGCGCAGCGACGGTCGCAGGCGCAGGGCCTGCTGGGCCAGCACGCGGCCGTTGACCTGCGGCATGACCACGTCGGTGAGCAGCACGGAGATCTCCGGATGGGCGCCGAGCAGCTCCATGCCGACGTGGGGGCCGTCCGCCGCCAGCACGTCGTAGCCGAGCTCCATCAGGGCCTCGGCGGCGAACTCGCGCACGCCCGCCTCGTCCTCGACGACCAGCACCGTCACCTCGCGCCGGGCGGGCGCCCCGGACCTGGCCGCGGCGATGCTCGGCCGCTCGGCCTCGGCGGTCGAGCGCGGCAGGTAGAGCTTGACTGTCGTCCCATGGCCGATCTCGCTGTAGATGCGCACGTGACCGCCGGACTGCTTGATGAAGCCGTGAACCTGGCTCAGCCCCAGCCCCGTTCCGACGCCGGCGGGCTTGGTGGTGAAGAACGGCTCGAACACCTGGCCGAGAATCTCCGGCGCGATGCCGCAGCCGGTGTCTGTGACGGCCACCATCACATATTGGCCCGGCGCCACCTCCTCTTCGCCGTCGGCATAGGCGCGGTCGAGATAGGTGTTGCTCGTCTCGAGGGTGAGCTTGCCGCCGCCCGGCATGGAATCGCGCGCGTTGATGGCCAGATTGGCGATGGCCGTCTCCAGCTGGGACAGATCGATGTGGGCCCGCCAAAGGCCGCCGGCGGAAACCGTCTCGACGGCGATGGTCTCGCCCAGGGTGCGGCGGAGCAACTCGGTCATGTCGTTCACCGCCTTGGCGATGTCCACCGCCGCCGGCTTGAGCGGGGCCAGGCGCGAGAAGGCGAGCAGGCGCTGGGTCAGGGCGGCGGCGCGATTGGCCCCTTCCATGGCCTGCTGCGCCAGACGGACGGTCCGCGGATCGCCGTCGGCGCTGCGCCGCAAGAGCAGGTCGAGGCTGCCAAGGACGATGGCCAGCATGTTGTTGAAGTCGTGGGCGATGCCCCCGGTGAGGCGGCCGATGGCCTCCATCTTCTGGCTCTGGCGCAGGGCGGCCTCCGCGCTCTCCCGCCGCGCCATCTGAGCCAGGAGGTCGCGGTTGGCCCTGCGCAGCGCGCGGGCGTCGAAGGTCATCACCGCGAGCATCAGGGACGCCATCAGAACCAGGAGGCCCGGCGCCACATAGCGGGTAATGCGCCGAAGCGGCGGGTCGGTCCGGTTGCGAAGATAGACCGTCCCCAGCCGCACGCCGTTCTCGACCACCGGGGCGAGGACGACGATCCGGCCCGGGTGCTGCTTCATCGAGATTGTGTTCTTCAGGCGCGGGGCCAGCACCGAGCGGGTGAAACCGGCCATCAGCTCGCCGCGCTCGTCGAACACGCCGACGGCGTCGACCTCCACGTCGTCGCGCAGGGCGTCTACGTATTCCCGCAATGCGGCGCGGTCGCCGAAGGAGACGGCGGCGGTGACGGTGTCGGCCAGCACCCGGGCCTGGACGCCGGCGGCCTGGGCAGCCTGGGTGCGATAGCGGCCTTCGGCGTAGAGGGCGACGAGCAGGCTGGCGCCGATCAGGATCGCGGCGCTGGCGAAGATCAGCAGGGCGCGCAGACGGTCGGGGAGGCGTGCGGGGCCGCTCATGGCTGGCCTGTCTGGGCTTTTCTGGGGGTCACCGAAAGGGCCAGGCTGAGCAGCTTGGAGCTGATCGTCAGACCGCTGTCCGCGGCGGCGGCGTCATCGATGCGGAAGCGGACACGGCCTTCGGAAATCACCAGATCGATCATGCCCCTGGCCGCCGAGGCGTCGGTGACGGTGAGCACCGGCGCGCCGCGCAGGACGCGCAAGGCCTCCTTCCCGCTCTGGCCCCGCGCGACGCCGAGATAGGCGATCTGGCACGGCTGGGCGCGCGCCGCCTGGGCGAAGCGGCGGACCACGATCGGCCGGCCGGCGACCTGCTGGCCGGCGACCGCGCGATCGAGCACGGCTCCGAAGGGATCGGCCCCGACGACGCAGATGGCGAAGGGATCGGCGGGCCCGCCGAGGGCTGCGGCCGGCCAGCCGACGAAGGGCGCGAACTTGTAGAGATAGGCCGCCTTGACGGCGATCTCGAGCGACTCCTGACCCCGCGCGGCGCCGGCGATGAAGAGGCCGGCGCAGGCGAGAAGGGGCGCGCGTAAGCGGCCTCGTGTGTTTGGGCGACGGCGGGAGCGTGGCCCCATCGTCAAAAGCCCCATCTCACCCGGGCGAAGACCGAGCGGGGGATGGCGCGCGGCGGGAAGCTGGAGGGAGCCCACACCTCGATGTGCTGCTCGTGCAGCAGGTTGAAGCCTTCGAGGGCCACCTCGACGTGCGGCCTTATCCGCCAGCCCAGGCGCGCATCGGCCTCGACGTAGCCGGGAACGGGCGAGCGGCCGACGTGATCGACGCCCCGCAGGTCCGTGTCGAACTCCACATCGCGACCCAGATCCATCTGCGAGCGGATCTGCGCCTGCCAGGCCGGATCCTGGCCGCCCACCTGCAGGTCGGTGATGTCGACGAAGCCGGCGCGCACCTTCAGGTCCTTGCGCAGCCAGTTGGCCCCGGCGCTCAGGCGCCACCAGCTGGCGAGCTGGTATTTCCCCCAGACTTCAACGCCATAGGTATCGCCGTATGCGTCGTTGCGCAGGCGGATGGGAAAGGGCGAGCCGATGAATTCGTCGGTGCGCAGGTCGCTGTAGAGATTGTAGAAGGTCGAGACCGAGAGGCTGAGGCGCGCGCTCGGCTCGCCGCGCCAGCCGGCCTCCAGGGCGATGAGTTCTTCGGATCGGAACTCGGGGGCCGGCACGAGAAAGCCGGGGTCCTCCAGTTCGCGCTCGATGCGGTTGGGAGTGCGCACGGCGCGCGACACGGCGGCCCAGAACATAGACGCATCGGAGGGCCGCCAGGAAACCTTGAGGTTGGGCAGCCAATCGAGGCCCGAATAGCTGTTGTATTCCAGCTTGAGGCCGGCGGTGAGGTCGAGCGTTGGGGCCAGCGCCTCTTCGTCCTCGATGAACGCCGATCCCAGGCTGATCGTCGTCCTTGGACTGGCGAAGAAGAAAGCGTCGTTGGAGACGAAGTCCTCGCGCCAAAGACGGTATTCGCCGCCCCACACGATGTGGCGCCGCGCGCCGCCGGCGAAACTGTCCTGGACCTGGATATCGAAGGTCTGGCGGCTTTCGTAGAGGCTAGGGTCCTTGCGCACGTCGTTGTCGAAATAGGCCTGGAGTTCGGCCGAACCGCCGCCGGCGAAGGCGTGAGCCCAGCGGCCTAGCAGCGTCTCGCCCTCGAAATTGCCGCCGCCGTCGGCGATCTGATTGCTATAGGCGGTTCCCTTGACGGCGAAGCTCTCGGCCCCGAACGCGCCCTCGACCCTGCCCCCGGCCTGGACGCCACGGAAGGCGTCGTCGGTCCCGTCGGAGGCGAGCGCCGGGTGAGTCGCTCCGAAATCGAAGGCGTTGGCGAAGACGCGGAACGAGGCGTGATCGCCGAGCGCGCCGCCGAAGCTGAAGGCCCCGGTGCGCTCGAAGCCGCCGCCGCCGACATCGAGGAACGGGCCCTTGGTCGCCTGGCCGCTCTTCAGGATCACATTGATCACGCCGTTGACGGCGTTCGCGCCCCACAGCGTGCCGCCCGGGCCGCTGATCACCTCGATGCGGTCGATGTTCTCCAGGCTGACGGAGACCTGCTGCCACAGGACCCCGCCGCCGATCGGCTCATAGACGCTGCGCCCGTCGATAAGCACCAGCAGTTTGTTGGCCGATTCCGGCGAGTTGAAGCCGCGCGCCGTGATCGTCCAGTCGTAGGCGTTGATCCGCGCCACCTCCAGATTGGGGGCCATGCGGAGCACCTCGGGCAGGCTGGTGGCGCCCGAGCGGCGGATGTCCTCGGCGGTGATGACGAAGATCGCGCCCGGCGCGGCGCTCACCGCCTGCGGCCGCCTGGAGACCGATGTCACTCTCAGCTGAGCCAGCTGATCGATGGAGAAGGCGCTCAGGTCCTCGACCCGCCGGGGCCCAGCGTTGTTGTCGGCGAGCTGCTGATCGGTGGGCGAATCTTGGGCCGCGGCCGCGGCCGCGGCCAGGCTGAGAGCGGCGCCGCCGGCCACGCCGAGGCTACGCCAAGGGCTGGAGCAGCCCTGCAACCGACGACGCATCCAGCCCTCCGAGCCCCTGGACGTGCGCCGACGGACCGCCATCGAATCGCAAGTCCTGTCGAGCCTCCCCGGGGTCGGTCCTAGCACAGAGGCGCAGGCGCGCAACGGACGAAAAAAGGGCCGCCCCGGGGGGCGGCCCTTTGATTCCGAAGCCGAAATCGAAGCCTATTGCTTCGCGGGCGGCGTTCCGGCGGCCGCGGCGGCGTTGTTGGCCGAGGCGTTGGCCGAATTGGCCGCGCCGGCCGCTGTATTGGCCGAATTAGCGGCCGAGTTGGCGGCGGCGTTGGCGTCGGTAGCCGCAGGCGTGGTGGCTGCGGCGCCCGTCGCCGTGTCGGCGGCGGTGGCGGCGGTGTTGGCCGAGTTGGCCGCGCTGTTGGCGGCGTTGTCGGCGGCCGTCGTGTCGTCCTTCTTCTGGCAGGCCGCGACGGAAAGGGCGGCGATGGCGGCGGCGGCCACCAGAAGCTTGCGTGAGTGGTTCGAGGTCATGTTTGAGGTCCCTTGGGCTAGTCATGGTTTTCGCCAGACACTTGCGCCAACGACAAAGCCCGACGGGGTAGAAGGTTCCGCAGGGCTTCGGGCGAGCGCCCGTTCGACGCTGACTGCGCGGCATAGTCCCGCGGCGGTGGCGAGATCAAGGGGGGATACAAGGGCATGGCAGGTCGAAAGGCCACGATCCCAAGACACCCCTCCCTGGACCGTCATGGCCGGGCTCTTTGGTCCCGGCCATCCATGGCGGGGCCATCAGAAGAATTTCAGGAAAGGGTCGTTCCATTCCGGATTGGTCCGTTCGATCAGATTGATTTTCCAATCGCGCTTGTACTTTTTCAGCGACTTCTCGCGCTGGATTGCGCCGGCGATCGTCTGATGTTGCTCGAACCAGACCAGCCGCTTGCGACCATGGCGTTGGCTGAAACCTTCGACAGCCCCTTCGCGGTGCTGTCCGACGCGGGCGATCAAGTGGCTGGTGACGCCGATGTAGAGCGTCCCAAGTTTGCGATTGGTCATCATGTAGACGGCGATGAACGGCCTGCGGTCCATCGGCTCACACTGCCGCGAGATGGATGGCCGGGACAGGAAAGAGCCCGGCCATGACGTTCCGGGGAGTGGTGCGGGCGATGCCATTACGTCGAGCCGACCCGCGATGGACGGCAGGGATCAAACAAACACCAGCCGTGGGAGGGCCTGCAAGACGGCGCAAGGCGGACCCCTGGCGCGAGCAGTGAAATCTTTGTAGGTGCGGCGGCATGTTCGGGCTGAGCCGGCGGGGTTTCGTGGCGGGGACGGCGGCGCTGGCCGCGGCGGCGACCGGCTCGCGGGGCCAGGCCCCGGCTGCCCAGGCGCGCGGCATCGATGTCCAGGGGATGGATCTGCAGGTCGCTCCCGGCGAGGATTTCTTCGCCTACGCCAACGGCGGCTGGCTGGCGCGCACGGAAATTCCGCCCGATCGCGCATCCTTCGGCGTCGACGCGGCCCTGGCCGAGCTCACCGACCAGCGCACCCTCGATCTGATCCGCGCGACGGCCGCGGCGCCGGCCGGGACCGAAGCGCGCAAGGTCGCCGACTATTTCGCCGCCTTCATGGACGAGGCGGCGATCGAGGCGGCAGGGCTCGCCCCCCTGGCGCCCGCCCTGGCCCGGATCGCGGCGATCGCCGATCGCGCCGCCCTGGCCGCCGAGCTCGGCGGCGAGTTGCGGACCGATGTCGACATGTTCAACGCCACGCGCCTGCACACCGACCGACTGTTTGGCCTGTGGGTGGCGCAGGACCTGAATGCGCCGACGCGCTACGCGCCGTTCCTGATCCAGGGGGGCCTGGGCCTTCCCGACCGGGAATACTACCTCGACCCCGTCCCTGCGATGGCCGAGATCCGGGCGCAATACCTGACCCATGTCGCCGCCGTCCTGACCCTGGCCGGGATCGAGGGGGCCAAGGACAAGGCCACCGCGATCGTCGCGCTGGAGGACAGGATCGCCCTGGCCCATGTCGGGCGGGCCGACAGCGAAGAGATCCGCAAGGGAAACAACTCCTGGCGGCGCGCCGATTTCGACGCCCGCGCGCCGGGCATGGACTGGACCGCCTTCTTCGCCGCCGCCGGCCTCGCGGGCCAGGAGCGGTTCATCGTCTGGCAGCCGGGCGCCGTCACCGGCATCTCGGCCCTGGTCGCCGGCGAGCCGCTTTCGACCTGGAAGGCCTGGCTCGCCTTCCACGTCATCGAACGCGCCAGCCCGGTTCTGCCCAGGGCCTTCGTCGATGAGCGCTTCGCCTTCTACGGGCGCATCCTCAATGGCACCCCGAACCTCAACGCGCGCTGGAAGCGCGCGGTGGCCGCGACCAATGCGGCGCTGCCCGATGCGGTCGGCCGGCTCTATGTGGCGCGCTGGTTTCCGCCAGAGGCCAAGGCCCGGATCGAGGCCCTCGCAGCGAATCTCGTCGCCGCCTTCGCCGCCCGCATCGACGATCTGGCGTGGATGGCGCCGCAGACGAAAATCAGGGCCAAGGCCAAGCTCGCCACCTTGCGCGTCGGAGTCGGCTATCCGGACGCCTGGCGGGACTATTCCGGCCTGGCGGTCTCGCCCGGCGACGCGCTTGGCAATCTCGAGCGCGCCGAGCGCTTCGAATACCGCCGCAACCTCGCCAAGCTGACCGCGCCGGTCGACCGCGGCGAGTGGGTGATGGCCCCGCAGACGGTGAACGCGGTCAATCTGCCGGCGATGAACGCCCTCAACTTCCCGGCCGCCTATCTGCAGCCGCCTCTGTTCGATCCGGCGGCGCCGGCGGCGGCCAACTACGGGGCGATCGGGGCGACCATCGGCCATGAGATAAGTCACAGCTTCGACGACCAGGGGGCGCAGTTCGACGCCACGGGACGGCTGGAGAACTGGTGGACGCCGGAGGATTTCGCCCACTTCCAGGCCTCCGCCGCCCAGCTGGTGCGCCAGTTCGACGCCTATCGGCCGTTCCCCGACCTATCGGTGAGCGGCGCCCAGACGCTGAGCGAGAACATCGCCGACGTGGCCGGCCTCGCGGTGGCCTTCAGCGCCTGGCGCCTTTCCCTGAAGGGCGCGCCGGCCCCGGAGGTCATGGGGTTCACCGGCGAGCAGCAGTTCTTCATCGCCTTCGGCCAGAGCTGGCGCGACAAGGTGCGCGACGCCGCCCTGCGCGAGCAAATCCTCACCGACGGCCACGCGCCCTCTCGCTACCGCTGCGACACGGTGCGCAACATCGACGGCTGGTACCAGGCCTTCGACGTCAAGCCCGGCCAGGTGCTGTGGCTCGCGCCGGAGGACAGGGTGCGCATGTGGTGATCTTCCTTCTCCCCTTGCGGGAGAAGGTGTCGGCGAAGCCGACGGATGAGGGGTGGCGCAGCGCTCGCTGTTGTGCAGGAGAGGCGTTAGCGGAGAGGCCCGTCAACC
>Ga0208849_1002334_pt1 | contig 10567 bp, 11 predicted proteins | sample NGESurdeep072012_10_FD_184470 | JGI IMG/M metagenome (GOLD analysis project Ga0208849, IMG submission 184470) | Arctic peat soil microbial communities from Barrow, Alaska - NGEE Surface sample 53-3 deep-072012 (SPAdes) | ecosystem: Environmental > Terrestrial > Soil > Wetlands > Peat ...
AAGGTTGGGACCTTCTCTCAACGTTGACCACAGACCCCCAGCGCCTGATCGCCACGCTTCGGCTGGGTTAAACCCCGCCTGCGATACCTGGGCTGTTACTCTTAGCGCCGACCTAAGGGCGCATGCTTCGTATCCCGGAAACGCGCGAGCGCCTCAATGGGCGCCAAAAGGCGAGCGTCTGCGCGGCTTCGCGCCGCACGGCCATTGGCGCACGATGACGTTCCTCGGCGCGCTGCGATGCGACAACTTCACGGCACCTTGCGTGTTCGATGGACCGATCAACGGCGAGTGCTTCCGCGCCTATGTCGCGCAAGTGCTTTTGCCAACGCTGGAGCCAGGGGACATCGTCATCATGGACATTCTCGGCAGTCACAAGTCCCCTGTGCTGCGGCGCATGATCAGGACCGCCGGCGCAAGGCTCTGGTATCTGCCGCCTTACTCTCCTGACCTAAATCCGATCGAGCAGGCCTTTGCCAAAATCAAACACTGGATGCGAGCTGCCCAAAAACGCACCATCGAAGACCTTTGGCGCCACATCGGAAGCCTCGTCAGCACAATCGAAGCCCGTGAATGCAGTAACTACTTCGCAAACGCTGGATACGCTTCAATCAAACCGTGAAACGCTCTAGTACTCATCTGCGAACCCGGAATGGTCCCATTGCCGCCGCGAGTTCCTGATTGTCCAGCGCCTCAATCAGCCGGTTGATGGTCGTGATCGGTTCTTTCGGATAATCGTTAGATGATTTCAGCATTTTACCACCGCTCTCCGAGCACACCCCTTTGATCGCAATGCCAGACGTTGGGTCCGCCTTACAGGTTCTCGATGGCGGTTAAGGACGTCGGTCGCTCATTCCATTGATGTTCCTTTCGATCAGAAGCCAACACCAGCGGCTTCGAATTTATGGGGCTTATGCCCGCGCGCGCATCGCCTTCAAGGCCGCTCGTTTCGGTCGCCTTCGGCCCCCTGCCAACTCCGCGCCGCTTCGCGGTGCCCTGCGGGCCGCCTTTGAACGCGCCGCTATTCCGCGCGGGCCTTTGTGCCCCACGAAGTCGCACAAGGGTAAGCGCGAATTTCCCTGCACCTTTTGCTTTTGAGTGCTCTGATGCACAAGGTGTCCACCAAGATAGGTGGACACCTTGTGATGGCCGACGATGATCAGAAACTGCGGGTCAGGCTTGTTGGTCGGAACGGTCGCCGGCGCTACGAGACGGCATCGAAGGAACGTCTTGTCGCGGCCTGTCTTGAGCCTGGCGTTTCGGTATCGAGACTTGCGCTCGAACACGGGGTCAACGCGAACCTGCTTCGGAAGTGGATTAAGAAGCACACCGCGACCAGGTCTCTGCCGCCATCTTCACCATCGTCGTTCATCCGGGTTCAGCTTGAGGGGACCGCCGATCGAGCCCTGTCGCGACAAGACAGCGTGGCGACGGTTGATCTGCCGGCGACTTGCGATGAAGTGCGCGGGTTGGACCCCAAGGGGACTACAGCCTTTTGTTCTCCAGCCAAAGTGAGCGCGTCCCTGCCGAACGGCGTGAAGCTTGCGCTGGAATGCGGCGATGTGGATGCATTGACGGCGATCATCGGAGCCCTGGGCCATGTTCAGACTGGGCGGTGACCTGCAGGTCTATCTGCACCGTGAGCCGATCGACTTCCGGGCTGGCATCAACAGCCTTGCGGTTCTGATCCAGGAGGCGATGGCGCTCGATCCGTTTGCGCCGGCGGTTTTTGCGTTCTGCAATCGCCGTTGCGACCGGATGAAGTTGCTGTTCTTCGACCGGTCCGGCTTTGTGCTGGTCCTGAAGCGTCTGACCGAGGATAAGTTCCGATGGCCGCGCCGCCAGGAGGCGGTCGTCACGCTGACGACCGAGCAATTGCACTGGATCCTTGACGGCATTGATATCGATGCGATGGTCCGCCATCCGGTGCGGCAATATCAGGTTGCCGGCTGAGCTCTCGAGTTGAGCGGTTGACGCGTCGGTACGGTTCAGATTCAAGAATCCGATGAATCGAACTGGCGAACCGAGTGTCGAAGCGCTGTTGGCGCGCATTGCTGCGCTGCAGGCGGAGAATGGTCAGCTCACGGAGCGCGTCGTCAAGCTTGAGGAAGAACTGGCGCTGGCACGCCTGCATCGTTTTGCGCCGCGCAGCGAAAAGCACGTCGACCGTCTCTTCAATGAAGCCGAGCGGGCCGACGATGAGGATGACGCCGGCAGTGAAACGAACAATATCGCCGAACTTCCGGACACGGGTTTGCCACCCGTCGAAAGCACGACGGGAAAGAAGCGCGGCCGCAGGCCGCTGCCGGCGAACCTGCCGCGCGAGCGCGTCGAGTATGATCTTCCCGACGATCAGAAGGCGTGTCCTTGCTGCCGTGGCCAGATGCATCGCATGGGCGAGGCTGTCACCGAGCAACTTCATATCGAGGTGAAGGCGAAGGTTTTACAGAATGTGCGCTTCAAATATGCGTGCCGCCATTACGATCGCACCGGGATCAACGCCCCTGTGGTGACCGCGCCGATGCCGACCCAGCCGTTGCCAGGCAGCGTTGCCACGGCCTCGACGCTGGCGTTCGCGCTGGTTCACAAATATGTCGATGGCACGCCGCTCTACCGCCTGGCGCAAGCATTCGAACGCGCAGGTGTTCCTGTCAGCCGCGGCGCTTTGGGCCACTGGGTGATCGGCTCGAGCGAGAAGCATCTGCATCGCATCTATCACGCCCTGAAGCTGCGGCTCAGATCACAACCTCTCATCCATGGCGACGAGACGACGGTTCAGGTCCTCAAGGAAAAGGATCGAGAGGCCACCAGCACATCGTATATGTGGGCTTACCGCAGCGGCGAGGACAGTGACCAGCCGATCGTGCTGCTCGATTATCAGCCCGGCCGCGGCCAGATCCACCCGCAGACTTTCCTTGGCGATTACCGTGGCATCGTGATGAGCGACGGCTATACCGCCTGGCGCACGCTGCAAGGGGCAACCCACATTGGATGCATGGCCCACTCCAGGCGACGCTTTGTCGATGCCCTCAAGGCGAGGAAGAAGGGCGGCGGTCCGCCGGAGCAGGCGCTGCGGCTCTTCGAACAGCTCTATCGGGTTGAAAGGCAGGCGCGGGACGAGAAACCGGACAGAGGCGAAACGCCAGATCAATGCATTCGCCGCTTCCGCCAGCAACACAGCATTCCCGTCCTGAACGTCCTCAAGGAATGGCTCGATAAAATCGCCCCGAAGGTCTTGCCGGACAGCAAGCTTGGCGATGCCGTATCCTACACTCTGAACCAATGGGAATATCTGACGCGCTACACCGAAGATGGCAGGATGCCGATCGACAATAATCTTCTGGAGCGCGATATCAGAATCTTTGCCACTGGTCGGAAAAGCTGGCTGTTCAGCGACACCGTCGAGGGCGCCAGGGCCAGTGCCGTCGTCTACAGTCTGATGCTCACCTGCCGCGCCTCACGCGTCGAGCCGTTAGCATGGCTGCGCCACGTCCTCACCGAATGCCTCGTCGCGCGGGCGACGCCGATATCACCGACCTGCTGCCCTTCAACTTCCCCAAAGCCGCCGCGGCCTGAACAGCCCAGTATAGCCCGATACCAGAGCTATCCATCAAAAGCGTCGGCGTCAACGTGCGGGGAAAATCGCGCTTACGCACAAGGTGCATGGCTTTCAAACCAAGACGAAAGGAATATCACATGAGCAAGTCAGACAACCGCCCGAGCCACCGGGTTTACGCCGTGACCAAGAACGGTGAACGCAGTTTCTGGCAGCCGATAGGCGCTGCGTGGGTCCACAGCGACGGTTGGGGCTTCAACGTGAAGATCGACTATCTCCCGCTCAACGGCGCGGAAATCGTCATTCGCAAGCCGAAGGTCGAAGAGGCCGACGTACCGGCAGGCGAAGCCGCCTGATCCCTCGGGGCCGCCTTCGGGCGGCCCGTTTGCCGCGTACACCACAGATTCGTTCGGGCGCGCCGCGACGGGTCAATTAGTGCTGTACTTGAAGTTCAAACTCGTGAGGTTGCAAAAAAGTACTCGCCGCTGTATCACAGACACAGGACACATGCGGCTGACCGCCTCGGTAGTTTATTGTTTTTGTTGAATTATTTTGGTTTATGGTATCGAGTCCCTCTCTCGCTACCATCTCCCCGCTAAAGTATTGCATTCAATAAAACTTGATCTTTTGCCGCTGATTGAGAGGGATGTCACACGACTAGTCTAGATCCCCGAGTGCCAATTTGGCAATGCCACCAGCGGCGCATGTTCGATCCAGAGTTATAGAGCGGGACATTCATTTTACGCCGTGCGGGCATTTCACACTGATTGCCCGAATAAGCGAAGAGTTTCTTGGTCGCACGGGGGTCGGCGGCAAGCGCTGCGGCTTCTTTGTCATCGAATGTTTCTCTTCGAATTCCGAAATATCCGCGCCGGAAATAAACGATTTGCCGCCGGCACCGCTCAGGACCACCACCCGGATCTGATCATCATTTTCAAATTTGGTCATGATTTCCGGGACCGACTTCCACATATCGACAGACACGGCATTGTGCCGCGCCGGATTGTTGAATTGCATCCAACCGATCGGTCCATCTTTTTTGGCGATCATCCGTCTGGTGCTGGTCTTCATGGGGACTCTCCTGCATGCGTGCCGGTTTGCAATCGCAATTATTGAAAATGCGCCTAAACAATCTTTCGGGTGCGGAATTCGGCGATCGACTTGTCGTCATAGCCATATTCTTTCAGCACTTCCTCGGTATGCTCGCCCTTTTCAGGCGTCGGGTGCGCAATTTGGCTCGGTGTGCGGCTAAGCTTGACGGCCTGATTGACGACCTCGATCTTCCCAAGAAATCCATGCTGCACGGGCGCGGCCATGCCGAGATGCTGGACTTGCGGATCCGCGAAGACTTCATCCATTCGATTGATCGGGCCGCAGGGCACCCCTGCCTTGTTCAGCACCGCGATCAGATCGCTGCTTGAGCGTTGCTTCGTGACATCCGAGATAGCCTGATTAAGGGCGAGCCGGTTTGCGGATCGAGCCGCATCGCTGGAAAAAAGAGAATCTTCGAGCAGGTGGGCAAGATCGAGCGTCTGGCAAAAGCGTGTGAAGATATGCTTGCCCGACGCTGCAATGTTGATGTGACCATCGCTCGTGGGAAACACCCCGGTGGGAATGCTGGTCGGATGGTCATTGCCGGCCTGGCCCGGGATGTCTTTGGCGATCAACCAGCGCGCCGCCTGGAAGTCCAGAAGCGAGATTTGTGCGCCGAGCAGTGACGACTGCACCCACTGGCCTTCGCCGGAAACTTCACGTTCCAGCAGGGCGACTAAAATTCCCATCGCGCAGAAAATGCCGGCGCCGAGATCCGCAACGGGGATACCGACGCGCACCGGACCTTGACCCGGAAGACCCGTGATCGACATCAAGCCGCCCATGCCCTGGGCGATTTGGTCGAAACCCGGACGTTCGCGGTACGGACCATCCTCACCGAAGCCGGAAATGGAACCATAGACGACGCGATTGTTGATCGCACGAACCCTCTCGTAATCGATCCCGAGGCGAAATTTTACGTCCGGCCGGTAGTTTTCGATCACGACATCGGCGGTTTTGACCATCCGCCTGAAGATTGCGATCCCGTCTGGTTCTTTCAGATTGAGCGTGAGGCTTCGCTTGTTGCGATGAAGGTTCTGGAAATCGGGCCCGTGCCGCGGTCCGCCCAAGTCGCTCTCGTCGAGACCGCGTGGAAGTTCGATCTTGATGACATCGGCGCCCCAGTCGGCAAATTGCCGTGCCGCCGTCGGTCCCGCTCGTACCCGCGTGAGATCGAGCACCTTGAAACGGGCGAGCGCCTTTGAGGCGGGGGTAAACGACATGCGACCTGCTCCAGTTCACTTTATTCAGTTGGCGAGGTTCAGGCGATCGACGCCATTTGACGCGGTTCAAACTCCAGCCAGGCCGTGGCTCCGATCGGGAAATCATCCAAAGGTGAGGTCGTAACCTTGAGCGTCAGCGCACCCTGGTGCGGCTTCACAACATAATCCCAGTGCTCTCCAAGAAATGCACGCTCAAGAACGATGACTCCGATCGAGGTGAAGCCGTCCCGGGCGGTCGGCGGTACGTCCGAAAGGCGCATGCTATGCGGCCGTACCGAGAACACGGCCTTTCCCTGCGAAGGAACGTCTCTCTCAAATGCGGAGCGCGGCAGCGCAAACCCGTCGAACGAAATTTCATGCCCGTCGCTGGTGCCCTCGATGAAATTGGTGCGTCCGATGAACCCGGCGACAAAACGCGTTGCCGGCTTGTTATAGAGCGCGCGCGGGTTATCGACTTGCTCGATACGGCCATGGTTCATGACCGCAATTCGATCGGACGTCACCATGGCCTCGGCCTGGTCATGCGTCACGTAAACGGTGGTCACATGAAATTCATCGTGCAGGCGCCGAATTTCAAAACGCATCTCTTCCCGCAAGGTTGCGTCCAGATTCGACAACGGCTCGTCCAGCAGAAGGACGGAGGGCCGAATAACAATCGCGCGAGCCAGCGCCACCCGCTGTTGCTGGCCGCCGCTGAGCTCAGCGGGATACCGGTCAGCCAGGTGGTTCATGTGCACGACTTCCAGCATTTCTCCGACGCGGCGTTTTACTTCGACGTTCGCTATCCTTCGTAACTCCAGTCCGAACGCGACATTTTGGTGTACTGTCATGTTCGGCCAGATTGCATAGCTCTGAAAGATCATGGACATCTGACGCCGGTCCGGAGGAATCGAACCGGCAGGCGAGGAGAGAACCTGACCATCCATCTCGATGGTGCCGAGAGTGGGGTCGACAAAGCCGGCTATCATCCGCAACGTCGTCGTCTTGCCGCAACCGGAAGGCCCAAGCAGCGAGACGAATTCCCCGGACTGCAGTTCGAGGTCGATGCCGTCGACCGCGAGAAAATCGCCATAACGCTTGCTGAGACCGCCTAGCTTGAGCCTGCTCAACTAATTTCTCCGCAGCATGAAATCGCGTCCGATCACCCTGTATCCGATGCCGGCGATCGCGACGGTCGCAATCAGCAGGATCACGCCTAGGGCTGACAGCACCTCGAAATTGCCTTCCTCCGACAGGTCGAACAGCATCACCGAGATGACCCGCGTATGTGGCCCAACGAGAAAGATCGCCGAGGACAGTTCCCGCGTCGCCGGGATGAAGACCAGGATCCAGGCGCCGGCGAGACTTTTCTTCAGCAGCGGGATCAGCACCTTGCGAATCGCCAGAAGACGGCTACCGCCGAGAATTCGGACGGCCTCCTCCATTTCCGGATTGATGCTGCGTAGCCCTGCCGCGCTCGATGTGTAGGCGATCGGCAAAAAGCGCGTGGTAAAACCCAGGATCAGAATTGTCGCGGTGCCGTACAGCGCCAGCGGCGGCGGAGCGTAGGCGGCATAGAAACCGATCGCCAGCACAATGCCCGGAATCACGAAGGGAGCCACGCAGAGAAAAGCCAGGACGTTGCTCCAGGGCACCAGTTTTCGACTGACCACATAGGCGATTGCGAGCGACAGGCTTATCGCAGCGAAGGCGGTCACGGCTGAATAGACGAAGGTGTTGAGGATCGTCTGTTTCGCCTGGGTCTGCTCGACCAGAAGATAGTAGAAATTGTGGAACGTCAGATTATCGATGCTAAAGCCACGGCCCCAGGCCTTGGCAAAGGCGGCCTGGAGCAGCACCAGCATGGGGAGAAAAACCGAAAGCGCGCAGACGAAAAGCGCATAACCGAGCATGGCCCAGCGCCAGCGCCCCAGGGCGATCATCCGCCGTTCGCCCCCCTTGCCGGTGACGGAGGTGTAGCCTTTGCGACCGAGTAGCGAGCGTTGCAACCAGAACATCAAGACGGTGATGGCGAGCAGGGGCATCGCATAGGCCGCCGCCTCCTCGACGCGGACGGGGTATTCGAAAAACTGCCAAAGCTGCGTCGAGACCACATTGAAGCGAGCAGGCAATGCGATCAGCGCGGGCGCGCCGAACAGTGCGATGGCTTCGAGAAAGCTGATGATGATGCCCCCGATGATCGCGGGGGTCACCAATGGCAAGGTGATGCGCAGCGTCGTCCGAAGCGTGCGGGCACCGAGTATATTCGCCGCGTCCTCCATTTCAGACGACACCAGATCAAGCGCCGAACTCGTGAACACGAAGGTGTACGGAAACGACGTCACAGCCACGACCAAAATCAAGCCCGTCATCGAATAGATGTTGAAAATGCCGTGCCCGGCCCCGGTCAGCGCCATCCAGACCTTGTTGAGCCACCCGGAATTCGGACCCGCCAGAAGAATCCACCCGATGGCGCCAAGATAGGGCGGCGTCACAAAGGCTGCGAACACCATAAGCCGCACGAACGCCTTGCCCGGCATATCGGTGCGAGAAATGGCCCACGCGATCGGGACGGCAAAGCAGGTCGCAAGCAGGGCGACGCCGATGCCAAGTTCCAGTGAGTTGGTGAGGGCCTGAAGATGTCGAACGTTGCCGTAGGCAACCCGGTAATTGGCGAACGTAAAGCGTCCGGTGTCGGTCTCCTGCAGACTCGAAATGATCAGCCGCAAAATCGGGTTCAATACCAGAAAGGCCAGCAGCGCGATCAGCGCCAGCCACAACAGCATGCTTGCGTCGAGACGCCTCAATCTGGAAGCAACACCGGAAAAATGCAAAGTACGGTCGTCGAGAGATTTGTCGGTCACGATTTCTACCCTGTCGTGACCTATACACCGAACGTTTCGCGCCACTGCTTGATGACTTCTGGAATGCCTTTCGTGATTTCGGCGACCGTTGGCCGAATGGTCTTCAGATCCTTGGCCGATCTGGCCCCCTTGGGAGGCGAGATTTCAGGCCTGATCGATTCATTGAAGTGATCGACCCAGATTTGCGAGGCCTCCTTGCTCATCAGGAATTCCATGAATAGGCGCGCGGCATTGGGATGCTTGCTTCCCTTCATGATGCTGGATGGCGCGAGGATCAATACGCTGCCATCGGTCGGGTAAACGATCGCAAGCGGGTTGCCCTTCTGCACGCTCTCAAGCAGCGTTCCGACGGGTCCGCACCCCGCGATGGCGCTTTCTCCTGCGTTCAGCATCGTCACCGTGTCGTTGATCGAACGACCGACCCGCGGATTGTTTTTCGCCAGCTTCTCGAAGAACTGCCAGCCGTATTGATTGCGCAGGGTCAGCGCCCATGTGCCGACGTAGCCGCTGAAGCCGGGATGACCGAGCGCGATATTATTATTCCATTTCGGATCGAGCAGGTCCGTCCAGTTCTTGGGCGCGTCGGCGGCCTTGACCTTGGCGGTGTTGTATCCGATGCCGATCAAGCCCGCGGAGGTGACGAAATAATAGCCGTCCGGATCATAGCCTTTATAGATGTCGAGCACCTTGCTTGCGTTTTCCGGAATATACTTCTCCAACGCACCCTTTGCTTTCAATTCCACGGAATGACCAATGTCCGTCGAACTGAAGACATCACACTGGACGGCGCTGGCCTTGATTTCTTGCGTGACACGCTGATACGCAACCTGGGCCGTGGTGCGCAAAACATTCACTTTGACACCAGGATAGGTGGATTCGAAACTGCGGCCGAGCGCTTGCGCGGTGATATCGTCGGAGTGGGCGGTGTACCAGGTCAGCTCGCCGCCCTCTTCCTTTGCCGCGTTGTAGAGTTCCATTTCGTGAGGCGTCATCGACGGAGCAGGCTGCGCCAGCCCATTTTGACCGATGCCGAGTGCCAAAAACGCTGAACTGCCGATAACGAAGTTACGCCGCCGAATTGTGAACATGGACGATCCTCACCTTAAATCTTGTTTGTTGTTCTGGTGAGTATGCGAGTATTTCGAGCGGGCTTCAATTCATTCCGCCGGGAAATACTTCACACTTTAGAAGGGCTTGGCTGAAGTCCCATCCTTCCGGCTGCTGAATGATACTGCAGACAAAGGGCTCTTGGAGATCAAGCGAGTGGTGCTGCCAGACAGGAGTGAGCTTTCTTTAAAAATTGAAACGTTTTCAACCGGTTACGTCGACGTGGAAGCGGCAGATTGTGGATGATTTGTGGAAGGAAAAATGCGGGGATATTCGGGTCGGAGTAGCGCTTGCTGCGAAGCCTTACTCTCGTTTATGCAGAAAAAACGTATTCACCCGACCAATGCCCTGGCTGTGTCTCGGCGCGGGGTTTGGACGCCGATCGGCGCCGGGGTCACCGTTGTCACACCAGTAAAATCAAGACTTTAAATTCGCGCGTGCAACGATTGAGGGGTCACAATTCGATCAGCATTCACACCATGAAAACCGGTTGTTAAATTGCACCTCGCGAACCCCTTAAACTTTGAGCCTTTTTTGTAATTCAGTTTCAGAGACTTCTGGTTAAGCTGATCTCCCGGGCGCGCGGGATGGCAAAAGTCTCGACATTTTGCAAAAGGCTGGATCGGGTGGAAACGTGGGTCTTACTTTTGATCGTGTCGGTATCGGCATCAATGTCGAGGGCGCCAGCCACCGCCATTTCGACGGTTCCCAACTATGCGACTGAAGAACTGTGCAATCGGGCAGGCGCG
>Ga0208849_1002336_pt1 | contig 10556 bp, 7 predicted proteins | sample NGESurdeep072012_10_FD_184470 | JGI IMG/M metagenome (GOLD analysis project Ga0208849, IMG submission 184470) | Arctic peat soil microbial communities from Barrow, Alaska - NGEE Surface sample 53-3 deep-072012 (SPAdes) | ecosystem: Environmental > Terrestrial > Soil > Wetlands > Peat ...
CTGCGGACAATTTTGCGCCTGCAGGAATTCAAGCTGTTCGCGCGTTTCGACGCCTTCGGCTACTACCCGCATATGCAGGCTCTTTCCCATGCCGATCACGGCAGTGACAATGCTGGCATCATCGGTATCTGTCTTAAGATCACGGACGAACGACTGATCGATCTTTAATGTGTCGATTGGAAAGCGCTTCAGATAGCTCAAGCTGGAATAACCGGTACCGAAATCATCCAGCGCAAGCTGCACGCCGATCTCCTTCAATTCGGCAAGCACTTCGGCAGCGGATCTCGAATCCTCCATGAGAACCGTCTCGGTCAATTCCAGCTCCAGGTAGCGCGGTTCCAAGCCGGTGTCCCTCAGGACAGCGCGTAGGTTTGGCATAAAACCGCGGTCGCGCAGCTCCACCGAGGATATGTTTATGGCAACGCACGTGGGCGGAAGCCCAGCGACTTGCCACGCGCGCGCCTGACGGCAAGCCTCCTGCAGCACCCACCGGCCAATCGGTACGATGAGGCCGCATTCCTCTGCAATTGTAATGAACTGCGCGGGGGAAACGAGCCCACGCTCCGGATGGTGCCAGCGGATCAGCGCCTCCACGCCGATGATTGCGCCCGTTACCAGATTGATCTTTGGCTGGTAATGCAGAAGCAACTCCCTGCGCTCTATCGCATGGCGCAGGCTGCCCTCGAGCAATTGGCGCTCGATGGTGTGTACGTTCATCTCTGGTTTGAAGAATTGATAATTATCGCGCCCGCACTCCTTGGCGTGATACATGGCAACATCCGCCCTGTTCATCAACATCTCTGCGTCCGCGCCGTCGTCAGGATAGGAGACGATACCGATGCTGCCGGTAATGTGCAGTTCATGTTGATCTATGTGATGAGGCGCTCTCAGCGCCTTAAGAATTTTCTCCGCGGTTATGGCCGCATCTTCTGGGTGTCGGACTTCCCAGAGCAGGACAACGAACTCGTCGCCGCCCTGGCGGCTGACGGTATCGGAAACGCGCACGCAGGTGGATAAACGACGCGCGACGGACTGCAACAAACGATCTCCTACGAGGTGGCCCAAAGAATCGTTAATGTGCTTGAAGCGATCGAGATCCAGACATAGGACCGCCAATTGCCGGCGATGCCGGCTTGACAGAGTGATTGCTTCGTTTAATCGGTCGCTCAACAGCACGCGGTTGGGCAAATCGGTCAGGCTGTCATGCTGTGCCAGATAGGACATCTTCAACGTCAGCGCCCGAGCGGCACTGACATCGTGAAATACCATTACAGCGCCGGTCAATGCTCCCCGACGATCGTGAATGGGCGCGGTGGAATCCTCTATGGCCGCTTCTGCGCCATCGCGCCGAATCAGCACGCAGTTCGGAGGCAACGCAATTGTCTTGTTTTCTCGAATGGCGAGCATCATGGGATTTTGGGTGGCTACGCGCGTCGTGGCATCGATGATTCGGAACACCTCCTCAAGCGGGTGCCCGGCGGCCTCATTCTGGGACCATCCAGTCAGGTCCTCAGCCCTCGCGTTCAGGTAGGTCACCTGTCCCAGGACATTGGTGCTCACCACGGCATCCCCGATCGAGTTCAGTGTGACCTGCGCACGCTCCTTCTCATCGAACAACGCTTCGGAATTTGCCGCGCGCTCGATCATGCTACTCACTGCCTTAGGCAAGAGGTATGCATCCAGGCGCGCTTTAAACAGATAGTCCTGCGCACCACACTGAACCGCCAGTTTGGCGGTTCCCTCGTTTTGCGAGTCGATGAGAATCGAGATTGGAATCTTGGGTGCCGCTTTGTAAAGCCGATCGAATGTTGCGATGCCTCGACTATCGGGCAGATACAGATCGACCAGGATTGCCGCAATGCCTTCCAGCCTTTGCAAGCCGTCAGAGCAGCGTCTTACCCATGCAACCTCAAAGGCCTCATCCTTGGACTGATTCAGCGCGTTGAGGATAGCGCCGGCAATCACAGGATCGTCTTGGACAAGCAGGATGCGCTGAGCCATGCAGGGTTCCGTCTACCAATTCCGAGACCGCAACTCCACCATACCTGGCGTATCCCGTTATGTACGACGGCGCACTTATGTCCTTGTCCAGGGGTGTGGGGTTTGGTTTTTGCGTCGCCCGTCACAGTCGATCGCTTCCGCGCTTAACATAGAACGCTTGCTCGGAACGGCGGAATCGGCCGTAAGCTGGCCGCCAGGTGATAGGTACCCAGGTCGGCCGGCATCAATCAAAGGCTGAAGAGTGTAGCGGGATTGCCTGCCAACAGGCGTTCATCTCCACTCGCGCATAGCTCGAGCGGCCGCCGCGGCCGATAAGGCTTTTGTCCGGGGCAGAACGGTGGTGGTTGCAGCATCCGCTGCACGATTTGCCATGCGAAAACCTGCGGACGAGGATTGTGTGCTATCGCGAGAGCCTTGAATCGAGGCTGGGTCAATTGAGGTGCGGACATTGGCATGGCGCTGTTTATTCACGGGGGTCCTCTGGTTCGATGAACGTTGGGGTGCGATAAATCGTTCATCGATACCATGGCGGTCCACTTGTCTTTGGTCGGTGCGGTGCCGCACTGCCGGCCCCCCGAGCGCATCACTGCAAGCCGCGCCGTTGGGGTTAGCGCCGCATACGCGCGTAACAGGTTTCGTCGTTTCATGCAGCGAATTCCCGCCTCTCGAACGCGCCCGAGAACGTCTGCTCGCCCAACGAGACATACACCGTCCGTTCCGACACCGACAGATCAAATTCCATGCGCCGCTCCAGCTGCGTCACCAATGCGGCCAACAATTCACGCTCGACTACGATGATCTCGAGCGCCTCGCGGCGGTGGATGCGCTCACCGCGCAGACGCGCCAGCCAGGCATCGACGTCGCGATGTGCGTAGACCACCACCCGCGGTGCGGCCTTGCTGGCCTTATGCAGGCGCGCCGCCTCAGGCGCACCGATATCGATCCAGCTCAGCAATGTTCCGGTCAGATCGCGCACGGCAATGGCCGGTTCGTCCGGATCCGACAGGCCCTTTGAAAACGCGATGCCCTCGGCGTACTCGAGGCAATAGGCCAGCAGGCGGGTGAGTAGATAGCCGGCGGTCTCGGAAGGATGACGCGCCATGCGCACAGTCAGGGTCTCATACACATTGCGATCGGCATCGGCCAGCCGCACCGTGAACACGTAGATGGTTGAGCTCAGGCTCATGCACCCGATCCCACTCGCCCCACCGCCCGCGACCAGTCCGCCAGTTGTTGCTGCGCCCAGTCGCGGCTGCGCGCGGGTTCGAAGCGGCGATCGATGCGCCAATTGTCGGTCACGTCGGCCTCGGACGCCCAGTAGCCCGCGCCCAATCCGGCCAGGTACGCCGCCCCGAGCGCTGTCGTTTCAGTGACCACCGGCCGCACCACCGGCACACCCAGCAGATCCGCCTGGAACTGCATCAGCAGATCATTGGCGCTGGCGCCGCCATCCACGCGCAGTTCGATCAGAGGCTGCCCCGAATCGCGTTCCATGGCCTGCAGCACCTCGGCGCTCTGAAAGGCGATGGCCTCGAGCGCCGCGCGCGCCAGATGTGCGCGGGTGGTCCCGCGCGTCAGGCCGGTGATCGCCCCTCGGGCCATGGGGTCCCAGTACGGCGCGCCCAGTCCGCTGAAGGCCGGCACGAAATGCACGCCGCCGGTGTCCGGGACGCTCGCGGCCAGTGCCTCGACTTCCGAGGCCGTGGCGATGATCCCTAAACCGTCACGCAACCACTGCACCACCGCGCCGGCCACGAACACACTGCCCTCGAGGGCATAGGTGCGATGGCCGCGCTCCCAGGCGATGGTCGAGACCAGCCGGTGCCTGGAATACGTCGGGGCGGTGCCGGTATTCATCAGCACAAAGCAGCCCGTGCCGTAGGTATTCTTGGCGGTACCACGCGCAAAGCAGGCCTGGCCGAACAGTGCCGCCTGCTGGTCGCCTGCGATTCCAGTGATCGGCACGCGCCGGCCCTCGATTTCCGCATGCGGCGCCTCCGGCGGCGTCAGCGACGAGGCGACGAGCATCGGCAGGCAGGCGCGCGGAATGTTGAACAGGTCCAGCATCTCTTGCGACCACGCCCCCGACTCCAGGTCCAGCAGCAGCGTGCGGCTGGCGTTGGTGGCGTCGGTGACGTGGGCGCGGCCGCCGCTAAGATTGAAGATCAGCCAGCTGTCGATGGTGCCGAAGATCACCTCGCCGCGTTCGGCACGCTCGCGCGCATGCGGCACATGATCGAGCAGCCAGGCAATCTTGGTCGCGGAAAAATACGGGTCCAGGCGCAAGCCGGTCCTGCGCCCCACCGCGGCTTCGTGTCCCAGGACTCGAAGGCGCTCGCACTCCCCGGCTGTGCGCCGATCCTGCCAGACGATTGCCGGCGCGAGCGGGCGGCCAGTGGCCCGCTCCCATAACAGGCAGGTCTCACGTTGATTGGTGACTCCGATCGCGGCGATGTCCGCGGCGCTCGCACCGGCTTCGGCCAATACCTCGCCCACGGTCGCCAGCTGGGTCGCCCAGATCTCCTGCGCGTCATGCTCAACCCATCCCGGCTGGGGAAATCGCTGGGTGAACTCGCGTTGCGCGATAGCGACCGGATCGCCGCTGGTATCGAACAGGATCGAGCGCGAACTGGTGGTCCCCTGATCGAGCGCCAGCACAAAGCGGGTCATTGAGTGAGTATACAACCCGACCGGCCGCTGACCGGCGGGGCCTGCGCGCAGGGTTACACTGCCGGCATGAGCACAGCGAACCCACCTAGCGGATTTTTTCGCTTACTTAAGCAGCATCGTGCCGACAATGTGTTCAATCCCTGGACCGAACGCAACGCGCGCGACGACGCCGCCAGTAACGGTCCGCAGGCGCGTTGCCGGCGACTGGCAGCGCATCTGGGTATAGAGCCGGCCCGGCTGCTGATCGGCGAGGCCTCGGGCTATCAGGGCTGCCGCGTCACTGGTATTCCGTTCACCAGCGAAAGGCTGATCAATGAAGGCATGATCCCGCGCATCGATGTCGGGCCCGCACGGCTCTCGCTACGGCATATTCCCTGGAGCGAGCCGTCCGCAACCATCGTCTGGTCGACGTTGCAGGAGCTCGGCATCGCCGAAAGCACCGTGCTGTGGAATGCCTTTCCCTGGCACCCGCACGTTGCCGGAGAAGCGCACTCTAACCGCACGCCCACCCGAATCGAGTGCGCGCAGGGCTTGCCCGTATTGCAGGCGCTGCTGAGCGCGTTTCCGCGCGCAAGGCTTTTTGCGGTGGGCCGTCAGGCCGAGCGCGCTCTGCTGGCCATCGGCAGGCACGCGCTGGCGCTGCGGCACCCGGCCATGGGGGGCGCCACTGCGTTCCGCCGGACTCTTGAACAGGCTCTTAGTGAAAAATCGCGTAGTTCGCCCCCGCCATGATGCGGTAGAAGCCTGGCGCCCGGCGGCGCCATGGATGCCATGGCGACAACGAGCTTTCTGCTCATACGTGCAAGGCCTCCGTCACTTGTGTATCCGAGCCGGCGTGATGGGGCCGGAACAGCCGCCCATGTTCGGCCAGCAGCACACACGCCAGACACACCAGGCCGCTGGCGAGAGCGCCGCCGGCCAATGGCAGAGTCGAGTTGCTGAATTGCCGTCCGATGGCCGCACCGACCAATGCGCCGCCGAAAGTGGTGGTGAAACCCTGGATCGAAGCGCCCACGCCGGCAATGGCGCCGAGCGGCTCCATGGCCATGGCGCCGAAGTTGGACACAGCAAGGCTGAAGCAGGCCATGGTGGCCGACTGCAATGCCACGAAGGTCCACAAGTTCTCCAGTCCCAGGGCAGCCACCAGCACGTGCACCAGCGTGACGCCGATGTACAGCAGCAGCGCTGCGTGGGAAATGCGGCGCATGCCTAAGCGCTCGACGATGCGGGAATTGAGCAGCGAGGCGAAACCCATGAACACCGCGCACAGCGCGAACATCGTCGGCATCAGGCTCGCGCGGTGAAATACGTCGGCGAAGATCTGCTGCACCATGCCGACATAGGCCAGCAGCGAACCGAACATGACCGTAATCGCCAGCGTGTAGCACAGCGAGATACGGTTACCGAGCACCAGACGTACGGCATTGAAGATATGGCTTCGCGTCAGCGTCAGCCGGAACTCCGGATGCAGTGTCTCGGGCAGCCGCAGCAGTGCCCACACGCCAATACTTAAGGCGAATACACCGAACACGATGAAGATGTAGCGCCACGGCGCCAGCAGCAGAATCAACTGGCCGAGACTGGGCGCGATGATCGGCACCATCAGGAATATCACGAATGTCAGCGACAGCACCCGCGCCATGGGGCGCCCGGAATACAGATCGCGAATCACCGAGCGCGTCACCACCACGCTTGCGGCCGCCAGACCGTGCAACAGACGCCAGCCCAGCAGCGCCTCAAAACTGTTGGTCAGCCCGCACAACACCGCCGCCAGCGTATACAGCGTCAGGCCGCTCAACAGCACCGGTCGCCGGCCGAACCGGTCCGACATCAGTCCCCAGAACAGCTGGCCCAGGCCCACGCCGATCACATAGGCGGTGACTACCCATTGGCCGTGATTGGCGTTGGCCACATGCAATTCGCGGACGATGGTCGGGAGCGCCGGCAGCATGGCATCCACGGCAATCGCCTGCGTCGACAGCATCGCCGCCGCGAGCGCTACGAATTCGCGAAAGCCGATATCGCCCTCGCCCTCGAAGCGCGATTCCACGTCGCTAGGGCCCTTCAACGGTGTCGCCTTCGGCGCGAAATTTTGCCAGCGGTCCGTCGGCGGCCAGCAGATCGTAGATCGGCCGCATCGCCAGACTCACGCGGTCGGTCCTGAGCGCCGTCTCAGCGGCATTATCCCAACCGGCGACGGCGCGCTCGAACAGCGCCTTGATGCGTGGCGAGTTCGACATGGCGCTCATGCATGCCTCGCGCTGATCGGAGAAACTCAGTCGGCGCAGGCGATCCACATCGCCGACCGCCCAGGCCTCGGCGCGCTGCTGCATGGCGGGCAGATCCGTTTCCAGTCTGGCGACCGTGGTCTCAAGGCAGATGACCTCGATGCTCGGGGGCAGGGCGCTGACTTCCTTGAGCGCGCCGGACGGATCCTCCACCGCGAGCACGGCGCGATTCACCGGCACGTGCCGCCTGGCGGCCAGCTTGAGCACGGTGTTCTCGATCTCGTCGTGCCCAGTGAGCCCCGCCACATTGACCGCTTTTCCGTACAGGCGATAGGCCGCAAACGCCGGCCGCAATTGCTCGATGCGCGAGTCGTTGGGATCAAAGCGCGCCTTGAGCGCCTCGAAGCGGGCATAGAGGGCCGGCGGCAACCAGTCCTTGAGCGCGGTTCGGCCCGGATCCTTCTGAACGCCGCGCCACTGGAAATACAGCCGGATCATCGCGATCGGCCCGATACTCGCCGACACCGACGGGCCGCTCGGGAGCACCTGCTGCGATTGACTGATCGCCGCTTCGACTTCGCTGGAGCGCCAGATCATCTTGCGTGGCACATGGTTCAGTGTGCCGAGCACCCAGAGCACGTGATCCCCGCGCGTGATTTTCCATAACCGTGGACCGGGCCGCTCACCGATAACCTGGACCTCTTCAAGCTGATCGGCCGCGGGCCCGCTGTTTGTCTGCGGACCCGCGTGCGCTGCTATCAGCGACGTGCCGAGCCAGAGCGTGCCTGCGACGATCAGTGCGCGTGCGCAGCCTTCCATTGCTTGACTGCGGCCATGGTATTGGCAACGTGCTGGTCGGGATTCAGGTCGGTGTACGTATAGAGCACCTTGCCGTCCGGAGCGATCACATACGAGGTCCGGTTGGCATACAGAGGATTCTGTGCCAGCACCGCATCGTAGGACTTCATGATGTGCTGATCCGGATCGGCTGCAACCGCGAACTTATTGCGGCATTCGGTGACCGAGAATTTATTGAGCGTATCGATCTTATCGTGCGAGACGCCGATGACGGTGGCGCCCAGCGCCTCAAAACCGGGTGTGGCCTCGGCGAAATCATGCGCCTCGACCGTGCAGCCGGGCGTAAACGCGGCTGGGTAGAAATACAGCACCACCGGACCCTTCTTGAGCGCAGTGGCGAGCGAAAAGTCGAAAGACTTGCCAGCGAGCGACGCCTGCGTGCTGAAATCCGGGGCTTTATCGCCCACCTTCAGCGCCGCCGTGGCTACTCCGGCGCAGCTCAACATCAACAGCAGTGCTGCCAGGCGCTTCATGGGGACTCCTTGGATCGTGAGGGGATGGGGATTATCGGTTGCGGGTGGCCGGCCCGCAATGCGCAATTGTCCGCCATCGGTTAGTGGCGAGTCGGCTGGCCGCGAAACTCGGCGATCGCGGCTGGTACCGCCGTCTCGTTGAGCGGCGCCATCAAATGCACACCCGCGACCCCAGGGATCTGCTGGTACTCGTGCATCAATTCCACGCAGATGCGGCGGCCTTCGGCCTTCGGGTCGCTGGCCGATTCCAGTCTCGCAATCACCGGCTCAGGGATTATGGAGCCGAACAATTTATCCCGGATCCAGCGCGCCGAACGCGCCGAGGCCAACGGTGCCACGCCGATCAATAGAAACATGCGCTGCGGAATGTCGTGTTCGCTCAGGCGCGCGATGTAACGGCGCAGAACCGCAGCGTCCATGCAAAACTGAGTCTGCACGAACTGTGCGCCGGCCTCGAGCTTGCGCAGCAGCGACACGGGCTTCCAATCCGCAGCCGGGTCGATGGGGGTATCGGCCGCGCCCAGGAAAAACTCGATACGGCCTGTGATTGGCCGTCCGGTGGGCAGCTCGTGGCGATCGCGCATGAGCGCTGCCGTGCGCACCAGTGCCGTGGCATCCAGATCGAACACGGCTTTGGCGTCGGGCTGATCGCCGGCGCTCGGATCGTCGCCCCGGAGGGAAAGCAGGTTGTTGATGCCCTGGGCCGCCGCGCCGAGCAACAGGCTTTGCAATGCGATTCGATTGCGATCACGGCAGGTCAGCTGCAATACCGGCTCCAGTCCGCTGCCCGCGAGCAGCGCCGCGGCCGTGAGCGTATCCATATGAGCACGCGCGCTGGCCCCATCGGTCACGTTGACGGCATCGACGTGGCCGCGCAGCGGCGACGCGCGCTCCAGCAGTTCCTGCGGATCGGCCGACAGCGGCGGTGTGATCTCGGCCGTGATGGCGAATTCGCCCGCGCGCAGCCGCCGTTCCAAAGCTCCGCTAGCCATTGATTGTGGTTCCTGCCGTGACTTAGGCAGTCAGTTTAGCAAACGCCGTAGATTCATGTTTCACCTACGTATAACGATGTAAGAAACTGAATATGCAGCGATATATTTTTATCTTTGAACCGGCGGCACTATGGATCAATGAAGCCGGCGCCGTCGATGAATTGCCGGCACCAAAGCTCCGTTGACAGGCAGCGCATGAGCAGGTTCTCGGCGCCATCCTTACCCGACTCGAAGCTATCGAGCTGGGCGCGGAGTGTAACCATATCGAACAGTCCCCGCTCTCGCACTTCTTTCGAATCCAGGATTGGGCGCACCGAGGAGCCGAACTCAGCCCGCAGCCATGTCGAGCTCGGCGTGCTGAAGCCGACCTTGGTCCGTCGGGCGAGAATCTCCGGCGGCAGTTCCGCCCCGAGCGCGCGCCGCAACAGTTGTTTCGAGATTCCCCCCTTGATCTTGAAGCGATACGACAGTCCGAAGACGAATTCGACCAGCCGATGATCGAGATACGGTACCCGGGATTCCACCGAATGGGCCATGGCGATGCTGTCACCGAAGCTCAACAGATGCGGCAGGATGCGGCGATGATGGTCCCACCACAGGGCGTTCGTGAGACGGTCCGGGAACGGGCCGGATCGCGGCAGTGGCGAGCCATCGGCGAGCGAGACCAGCTCGCCTGACAGAATGTGCGCGCCCGCTGGCGCTGTCACACGTCCAAGCCGGCGATCGATCCACTTGCGCGCCGCGCGCCATTGGTCGCCGACGACCCATTGTGCGACCGGCAGTAGCGTGGACACTGTTCCCAGGACGTTCGCCAGTCGCAGCGCCGCGAGTTCATCGAACACGTAATGCTTGAAGTAACCCTGGTAGCCGGCCAGCAGCTCGTCCGCGCCTTGCCCTTCGAGTACTACCTTGACCTCAGCGCCAGCCGCCCGCAACAGCGCCCAGCGCGGCAGAACCTGTGGTGAGATCAGCGGCGTCTCCATGTGCCACGCCAAGTGCGTGAGATCGTCAATGATGCGGCCCGGTCGGTATTCCACGCACTCGAGCGGGATACCCGCGCGTTTGGCGACCAGCTGTGCGTATCCCTGTTCGTTCGAGCTGAAGCCCGGGAAGATGGCCGTGAAGGCCCTGAGCGTGTTCGTCTCGCGCACCGCAAATGCTGCGATCGTGGAGGAATCCATGCCGCCGCTCAGCAGCAGTCCGACCGGCACGTCGGCGCGCAGGCGCAGGCGCAGCGAATCGCGGAACAGCTCGCGGAACGTGCCCTCCGGGTCCGCGCGGTCGTAGCTTGCCTCGTGGCCGCTATAGGACCAGTACCGCAGCTTCTCGATCCC
>Ga0208849_1002337_pt1 | contig 10552 bp, 12 predicted proteins | sample NGESurdeep072012_10_FD_184470 | JGI IMG/M metagenome (GOLD analysis project Ga0208849, IMG submission 184470) | Arctic peat soil microbial communities from Barrow, Alaska - NGEE Surface sample 53-3 deep-072012 (SPAdes) | ecosystem: Environmental > Terrestrial > Soil > Wetlands > Peat ...
ACCTACGTGGATAATTGTTCCGGTTGCCACAAGATGAATGGCGCGGGAATTCCACGCTTCTTTCCCCCGCTGCCCGGCAACGCCAACGTCCAGTCGACCGATCCGACCACCCTTGCTCACATCATCCTCGCCGGCACGATCATGCCGGCCACGGCGAGGCGGCCCACCCAATTCGCCATGCCGGCTTTCGCCTGGAAGTTGAACGATCAAGAGGTCGCGGCGGTGGCGACCTACATTCGCAACAGCTGGGGAAATTCAGCCCCGGCCGTCTCCACCGACCAGGCTCGCGACCTCAGGGCAAAGGTCGCCGCCCATCCGGTGCGCAAACCCCCTGGCAAGGCATAGCGGTCACGCAGGGCGAAAAGGGCGGCAACATTCAACCCTGCCGACGCGTTAAACGATCGCTGCCATCGCCGAGTCATTCGCCCACCGGAGACAAGAGTGTGCTGAGCGTGGTTGTGATCTTCGCGTCGCGTTGCCTGCTGGTCCTGCTCTTCCTGCCGTTCAGCGCCTTGGACAAGATCCTGAACTTCAGGGCGGCCATCGCCCAGGCCGGCGAGACAATTTCGATCAGGCCCCTGGCGACGATATTGATCGCCGGCGGTTTCGCCGTCGAGGTGGTGATGTCCCTGGCCATCCTGACCGGCATCGCCGATCGTCTGGCGGCTTTCGTTCTCGCCGGCTACTGCCTCGTCACGGCCCTGTTGTGGAAACGGTTCTGGAAGACGGCGGACTTTCGCCTGAAGGGGCCGAGCCAGGGACGCGACGTGTTCTGGGATTTTCTCAAGAACGTCGCCTTGGCCGGCGGATTCCTGATGCTCGCGTTCGGGACCGACGCCGCCGGCGTCTCCCGCCTGGCGCACCACCCGCTGGCGTCTTCGCGGCCCTACGCCGTGATCCGACCGGATCCTGAACGATGAGCGAACCTCCGAAGGTCCCCTACTGGCATCTTTGGGCGGATCACGAGGGCGTGAGCCGGCAGAGCCGCTGCCTGATGACCGACTTCCAGCTGAAGTCGGTCCAGGCCCCCGCGTCCCCCCAATGGCTGGCAAAGGGAACGAGCGGGGCGATGACCGCGATGATCACGGTCCTTCCCGTCGGCTGGGTCGGGGAGTGGCACCCAAATCCCAAGCCGCAATGGATTATCCCGGTCTCGGGGCGATGGTTCGTGGAGTCGATGGACGGCGCGCGGGTGGAATTCGGCCCCGGCGAGATCTCCTTTGGCGGCGATCAGAACGCCCGCGAGGTGAATGGCCGAAAGGGTCATCGATCCGGCGCGGTGGGGGACGCCCCCGCGGTCCTGATGCTCGTCCAATTCGACGACGCCCCCCCGCCGACGCCGTGCGCGTTCTAGGCGCGCTTGCATGGACGGCTTCGAAATCCACGATCCGCGTTTCGCCCACTATGTCCTCGCCAATGCGTCGCTGGAGCAACTGGCGTGCGGCTTTCGTTGGATCGAGGGCCTGGTGTGGATGGGTGACGCCGGATGCCTGCTTTTTCAGGATCTGCCGCGCAACCGCACCATGCGCTGGATCGAGGGCGCGGGCGTCTCGGTCTATCGCTCACCCTCGGCCTACGCGAACGGCCAGACCCGCGACCGCCAGGGCCGGCTGATCTCCTGCTCCCATCGTGAGCGTTGCCTCTTTCGCACGGAACTGGATGGCCAGGTTACCAGGCTGGTGGACCGACACGACGGCCGCCGGCTCAATTCCCCCAACGACGTGCGGGTGAAATCCGACGGCACGATCTGGTTCACCGACCCGCTCTACGGGATCCAGACCGACTACGAGGGCGGCCGCCAGGTCTCCGAACAGCCACCGGCCGTTTACCGTTTCGAACCCGAGAGCGGCCGGATCGCCATTGCCGCCGGTGATTTCGAGGGACCCAACGGCCTCTGCTTCTCGCCCGACGAGAGGCGCCTCTATGTCGCCGAAACGGGCGCGCTCAACGCGGATGCGCCCAGGCGCTGCATTCGAGTCTTCGATGTCGGCGCCGACGGGATGTTGAGCGGTGGCGCGATCTTTCACAAGGTCGAACCCGGCTACGCGGACGGCATGTGCGTCGACGAGGAGGGCAATCTGTGGTCCAGCGCCGCCGATGGCATTCACTGCATCGACCCCGCGGGCCGGCTCCTCGGCAAGGTCCTCGTGCCGCACCGCGTTTCCAACCTGACCTTCGGAGGACCCGATCGCGACCGTCTGTTCATCGGCGGATCGCACACCCTCTACGCGATTTTCCTCAATCGCCGCGGGGCCGCATGGCCTTGAGCGACCCCCAGGGCGAAGCCGTCGTGCGATTGGCGAGTTTTGGTCTAAACACGGCCGATGCCGACGCCCTCGCCGCCTTCTACGAGGCTGCGCTAGGCTGTCGCCGCCTTTCGTTCGAGCGGCGTCCCGACGCGGACTGCCTGACTCTCGCCCTCGGGCGAGAGATCATCGTGCTAACCCAATTCCACCACCCAGGCCGAGCGTACCCGCGCAACACATCCTCCGCCGATCCAATTTTTCAGCACTTCGCGGTGGTGGTGACAGATATGGCCGCAAGCTATCGAAGGCTCACGAAGATCGGCGGATGGAGCCCGATTTCCAAAGGGGGCCCTCGGCGCTTGCCTGCAAGATTCGGCGGCGTCACCGCTTTCAAGTTTCGCGACCCGGAGGGGCACCCACTCGAACTTCTCGCCTTCCCGGAGCGTAGTGTCCCGCCACATTGGCGCGCTCTCCCAGGCGACGACGGGTGTCTCGGCATCGATCATTCCGCGATCGGTATCGCCGACAGCTCCCGAAGTATCGCCTTCTACGAAAATCTCGGCTTTAGAGTCGTAGCCAAGACGCTCAATCACGGCGCCGAACAGTCGTTGCTTGACGGCCTCGTCGCGCCTGTCGTGGAGGTCACCGCTCTCGCACCGGTCCATTCGACACCTCATATTGAGCTGTTGTGCTATCGCTCGGCGACGAGCGACCCCGGCCACAAAGTCCGCCACGACGACATCGCGGCTACCCGTCTTTTTCTGGCGACTTCCGATCTCGCGCGCCGGCCCTCGGCCAACGCACGCGGCGAGCGGATAGTTCAGAAAGCGATGCTTGATCCAGACGGTCATCGCCTCCTTGTCGGAAGGGCGAACGTCGGCGATCTGCCCGACACAAATTAGGGTCGGGACTCATCGACACTGAAATTCACGAGGGCGTCGAACGACGTGAGCGTACGGGTGGAAGCTGACCCTGGCGAGCGCTTGGTTTCGTTTGGGAGCCGGCCCTGACGGCTCGACCAGACCGCCATGACTCATATGGAGGTCGGTCCCGTCGGGATGTCGAAAGACGCAAAAAACGCCGCCAGCCTTTCAGCCCGCGGCGCCTATTGGGCGCGGGCCTCGATTGGGCACGGCGATACCGAGCCAAGCTCGCCCCCGGCAGGCACTCCTGGCCAAGCCCCTCTGGCGGGAGGCACGGGTTAAGGCTAGATCGGGCGAAATTGGCCGGCCTCGGCGGAGACAGGTAGCCGCAGGACGGTCCGCACCATCAGCCGCGTTTGAGCGCCCCTCCCGGCGCTGCACAGAACCGTGAGGCAGCCTTGGCCCCGATGAGCAAGACCCGCGTTTCCCGCCTGACCATCCGGGATATCCAGGCAATGAAACAGCGCGGCGAGCGCATTGCCATGGTGACCGTCTACGATCACCCCTCGGCGGTCATCGCCGACCGCGCCGGCTTGCCGATCCTCCTGGTCGGAGATTCCCTTGGCATGGTCGTCCACGGACACGACACCACCCTGCCGGTGACCTTGGCCGACATCGTGCGCCATGCCGCCGCGGTGGTGCGCGGCGCCCGGCGGGCACTGATCGTCGCCGACCTGCCGTTTCTCTCCTACGCCACCATCGATGACGCGGTGCGCGCCTGCGCTCCCCTGATGCAGGAGGCCGGGGTCGGGGCGGTGAAGCTCGAGGGCGGCGGCGGCGCGGTTCCCATCGTGCGCCGGCTGGTCGAGCTGGGCGTTCCGGTGATGGCGCACCTGGGCTACACGCCGCAATCCACCCACCAACTCGGCGCCAGGGCCCAGGCGAGGAGCGCCAAGGCGGCGTGCCGCTTGATCGACGACGCCATCGCCCTGCAGGCGGCGGGCGCCTTCGCCCTGGTGCTGGAACTCGTTCCCGCGCCGCTGGCCAGCCTGGTCAGCGAGCGGCTGCGCATCCCCACGATCGGCATCGGCGCGGGGGCCGGCTGCGACGGCCAGGTGCAGGTCTGGCACGACCTCCTGGGCCTTGGCGAGGGTCGCCCGCCGCGCCACGCCAAGGTCTATGCGAAAATCGGCGAGGCCATGGAGGCGGCGCTCGGCGCCTATGCCGCCGACGTGCGCGCCGGCGCCTTTCCGACGCCCGCCCAGAGCGTCGGCATGGACGAGGGGGAACTGGCCGCCCTCCTCGCCGGCGCCGCCAAAGCCGATTCGTGCGGCGCCTGAACACGATCACCGAGGTGCGCGCCGCGCGCGGCGGCTATTCGAGCCTGGGACTGGTCCCGACCATGGGCTTCCTGCACGAGGGCCATCTGAGCCTCGTGCGACGGGCCAAGGCCGAATGCGGCGCGGCGATGGTGAGCATCTTCGTCAACCCCAGCCAGTTTGGCCCCGGGGAGGACCTTGAAGCCTATCCGCGCGATCTCTCCGGCGACCTCGAACGACTGGAGAGCGTGGGGGCGGACCTCGCTTTCACGCCGGCCGCGACGGAAATCTATCCGGCCGGATTCGACACCCGCATCGAAGTCGGCGCTGTCACGCGGCCCCTCGAAGGAGCGGCGCGTCCCGGCCATTTCGAAGGCGTGGCGACAGTGGTCGCCAAGCTGCTCAACATCGCCCAGCCCACGCACGCCTACTTCGGCCAGAAGGACGCCCAGCAGGCCGCGGTCATACGCCAAATGGCGCGAGACCTCGACTTCCCCTGCCAGATCGTCGTCGCGCCCACGGTGCGCGAGAAGGACGGCGTGGCCATGAGCAGCCGAAACGCCTATCTGGCGCCCGCCGAACGGGAGCTGGCGCAGGCCCTGTTCGTCGCCCTCACAGCGGCGCGGGTCCGTTTCTATGAGGGCGAAACGGACGCGGGGGCGCTCCGGCAGGCGGCGCTGGACGTCCTGGCCTTAATCCCTGAGATCAAGGTCGACTATGTCAGCCTCGCCGATCCCGAAACCATGGCCGAACTCGATGTCGCCAGGCGTGGCGCGGTCGTGTCTCTCGCCGTGCGGATCGGCAAGGCCCGCCTGATCGACAATCTGGTTCTGGAGTAGGAGTTCCTTCTCCCCCTGCGGGAGAAGGTGGCCCGAAGGGCCGGATGAGGGGTTGACGGGCCTTTCCGCCAGCGAAGTTCCAGCCACAATAGCAACCGCCGCGCGACCCCTCATCCGTCGGCTTCGCCGCCACCTTCTCCCGCAAGGGGAGAAGGCTACTTTCTACCGCTTGACGACCACCGAGAGGCCATCGCCGACGGTGGCGAGTGTCATGTCAACGCGGTCGTCGTCGTGGATCTTCCTGGCCAGGGCGCGAAGGGCGAGGGTGTCTGGCGATGCGTCAGCGGCGTCGGCGACGGCGCCGCTCCACAGCATGTTGTCGATCAGGATCGTCCCGCCGGGCCGCAGCAGGACCAGCCCCGCCTCGTAGTAGGCGTCGTAGCCGGTCTTGTCGGCGTCGATGAACATCAGGTCGAAGGCGCCGGCCCGTCCCTCGTCGATCAAGGCCTTGAGGCTTTCCGCCGCGGGCCCGATGCGCGCGGCGATGACCTCCTCCACGCCGGCCGCGCGCCAGACCCCGCGGGCGCGGCCAACAAATTCCTCGGAGATGTCGCAGGCGACGAGCTCGGCCCCCGGGCCCAGGGCCTGCATGGCCAGGGCGACGGCGGTGGAGGAATAGCCGGTGAAGACGCCGACCTCTATGGCCCGCCTGGCGCCAATGGCGCGCACCAGAACCTGCATCAGGGCGCCCTGCTCCGGGCTGATCTGCATCCGGTGGCGCGGATCGGCGCTGGTCTCGGCGCGACACCTGGCCAGGGCCGCATGTTCGCGCACGCCGAAGGTCTGGACGTAGGCCAGTACCGGGGCGCTCAGACCCATGGATTGCGACATTAGCTTCTCCTCTCTTCAGGCGCGCTCGGCGATCCAGGCGGCGATCAGATCGGCAACGGCGTCGCGTCCGCCCTCGGTATCCTCGAAGTAGTGCGCCCCGGGAATCAATTCGAGCCTCTTGTCGGCGCTGCCGACAGCCTCGAAAATCGAACGGGCGTCGCTGGGAAAGACGCCCATGTCTCCAAGACTCTGGATGACCAGCGCCGGCGCGGTGAGGGCGGCCAGCTGCGGACCGCCCTGGCATTTCGAAGTCTCCAGGCTCCACATGCTGAGCCAGGAACGCAGCGTGCTGGCCCGGCCGATGCCCAGCGGCGAGCGGTTGGCGACCTTCGGATCGCCGGCGTAGCAGCCCGGGCATGGCCGTTGCGAAGGATCGAGGCGCGCGTCCATGCACCGCAGGTCCGCCCAGGTGCGGAAGAGCGGAAATATCCGGTCGGGCATGCCGGCGGCGTTCAGCCGCGCCAGCTCCGCCTTGGCCCAGTCCGTGATCCTCTGGTTGCGCGCGGCCTGGCCGGCGCGATAGCGGGCCACGAAGGCGGGCTCATAGGGCGGGACATTGATGTCTGAGAACGGATCTAGGCTGTCGTCGGTGAGGACCGGATCGCTCTCGTCGACCACCGAGGCGTCCATCCATGCCGTCAGGACCTCAGGGCGGCCCTTGTGGGCATTGAGCGATATGTAGAGATCGCCGGCGGGAAGGTTCGCCAGGGCCGCGCCTGTCGCACTGGACGCGTTCGCCTCCGTGCCGCCCGCGGCGGCCTGCGCCTGGTAGGCGGCCATCAGCGAGCCGCCGCCGGAGTTGCCGAGCAGCACCACGACCTCAGCGCCAGCGCTCTCGCGCAGCCAGCGCACGCCAGCGCCGATGTCGACCAGAGCCTGTTCGAGGATGAACAGATCCTCGGCCCCGCGATAGCGCGTGTTCCAGCCGAGAAAGCCGATGCCGCGATGCGCGAGATAGGGCGCGAGATAGTGTTCGGCGAAATCGACATTGTAGTGCGTCGCGATCGCCGCGATGCGCGGCCGCTCCCCGGCCCGCGTCCAGTAGAGCCCCTGACAAGGATGGCCCCCCGCCCCCGCCCTGCGCGCGGTGGGACTGGCGAGGCCGACGAACTGGGACTGGAGACCGCTCACGGCGCCGCCGTGCAACGCCAAGTGACTTGCCGCACGGGCGCGCCGGCCAAGAACCGCGCCGAGGCTTGTCGGACCATCGCCAGGCGGCGGTGTGCGCCGGGCGTATTGCAGCGCAGGGCGGCCGACGCCGGCAGGCCCGCGAAGTCCTGCGGCCTGACCTGGTAGTCCCGCCGCTGGAAGCGATGCAGATCGGCCGAGAGGGTAAGCAGCGAGAGGGTCTGCGTCGCTTCGTCGGTCATCACCCGCGAAAACCCGCTCGGGATTCTTTCGTAGGGGGTGCGGCCGTTGATGCAGGCGGCGGCCGGATCGATGGTGAAGGCTGTCGGCCCCGCGCCGGGCGGCGGATTGAAGCTCTGATCTTCCTCCATGACACAGGAGACCTGACGCGGGCCCGGAGCCGCGGCAGGCACATTGGCCGACGAGGGCGCCGCGGTGCGCCGGGCCGGAGCGATCAGCCAAACCCCAGCCGCGACCGCCGCCAAGGCCACGGCCAGGGCGGCCAGGAGAAGGCCGCCCGAGGCGGCGCGCACGCGGGCCTGCGAAGGGGCCGAGACGATGGGCTCGCTGGGCGCTGCGCCGGGCGCCTCCTTTGGCGCCGCGGGCGCCGCAACCGACTGCGGCCGTCGCAGGACGACCAGCACAACGACCCCCGTCCCCGCCAGAACCAGCAGGACGGCCACGGCGATGGCGATCGCGCGGTCGCGCTCGGACCGGTCGGCCAGGACCGCCTCAGCCTGGGCCCTCAGCCTGGCTTCCGAGGCGATGGCTGCCTCGGCCGCCGCCAGGCGCGCCTCGATGGCGGGATCGAGAGGCGGCGCGCAGGGCGCCGGGTCGATCGCCACGTCGACGAACTGGGCGGCGAGGAATCTGGCAAGCACGTCGGAGGCGACCGCCGCGAACTGTCCCTGGAAAGTCGATTCCGCCGCGCCGGAGTCCGAGGCCTGGGCCCCCTCCCAGGCATTGACGCCGATCACTCGCCCGCAGGCGTCGACCAAGGGACCGCCACTGTTGCCAGGATTTATGGGTGCGGTGTGGAAGATCGTGTCGAACTCGGCGCCGCCGGGCGCGGTGTGGGTGACAAGGGCCACGGCGCCCGGCGTCACATACGGCTCACCCGGGGCCAGGATCTGAGCGATCGGCAGGTTGCGCATCTCGTCGGTGATGGCCGGATAGCCGAGGGCGTGGACGGTGGCGTTCTTGTCGGGAATGGCGGTGGTCACCGCCAGCGCGGGCGCCGCAATGCCGGCCACGTCGAGGATCGCCAGGTCCGCCGCCGGCCACGTCCGCGAGTGGCTGGCGATCACGCCCTTCTGGCCGGCATCGCGCTCGGGGATGACGAAGACCCGCACGGCGCTCGCCGTTTCGCCCACCGCGACGACATGGTTGTTGGTGATCACCTCGCCGGGCGCGACGAAGAAGCCGCTGCCGGCCCTGGCGTCGACGAGCTGACCCTCGGCGTCGAAGGACAGGCTGATGATCCGCACCACCGAGCGCTCGGCCGCCTCGAGGGCGCTCGTCTGCGGGAGCGGTTCGGCCGCCCGGGCGACCGGCGGACTGGACCAGAAGCCTGCGGCGATCGCCATTGCGAGAAACGTCAGCTGCAGCGGCTTCATGCCGAACATCCTAGGTTCACCGACGCTCGGCGGCCTTGTAGACCGAACCCCGCTCACGCTTGCCGACGGCTACGACCACGACGATGAACTGGGCATCGCGAACCTCATAGACCAGACGATATCCGACGCTGCGCAATTTGATCTTGTAGCGATCCTTGGCCCCCGACAATCTGGCAGCAGGCACACGCGGATTGATGAGGCGTTCAGCCAGGCGTCGCTTGAACTGTTCCCGCGTGTTGCTGTCGAGCTTGCGCCACTCCTTCAGGGCCGCCTCCAAGAAGCCGAGTTCAAAGATCATCCAGTCCGACCTTGATCACCGGTTGACCCTTTCGGGCGTCGGCGATGGCGTTCAGCTCAACGTCGTCGAGGCGATCCATCAGGGCTTCGAAGGCCCTCGCGGGGACGCAGTAGAACGCCGGCTCATTTCGGTTGAGGATCGCCACCGGCGCCCCCTCCCCCGCGGCCACCGTGCCCATGGGGTTGCGCTTGAGTTCCGACACGCTGGCCGTCATCTCCGCCAGAACGAGGCTCGCCATAGGACGTCTCCGAGTACTAATATGAGCACTCTGATTAGCATTCTCCAAGTTGTGCGGCAAGCGCGGCGGAACTCCCGTGGACCTGCGCGGTTGGCCAACCATGCCCCGCGCTTCGCCGCCCATGCCGGTCCGCCCCGACACCGCGCCGATGGAGGCGCGTTCGGCCGCGGGGCTGCCGACCGACCCGGGCTGGCAGTTCGAACCGAAGTGGGATGGCTTTCGCTGCCTGGCGTTTCGCGATGGCGAGGCGATCGAGCTTCGCGCCAAGTCGGGCAAATCGCTGGCGCGCTTCTTCCCCGAAGTGGCCGCCGCCTTGGCGCGGCTGAAGCAGCGGCGATTCGTCGTCGATGGCGAGCTGTTGATCCCGGTTGGCGGGGTGCTGTCATTCGAGGCCTTGCAGATGCGACTGCACCCCGCGCAGAGCCGCATCGAGCGCCTGTCTCGCCAGTTGCCCGCGAGGTTCATGCTTTTCGACTGCCTGCTGGACGCCGCCGGCGCGAGCCTTCTGTCCGCACCCCTGACCCGCCGCCGCGCCGCGCTGGAGAAATTTTTCAAGACGGCCGGCGCGAGCGGCGGCCTGGACCTCACGCCCTTCACACGCGAACGGACCGTTGCGCAGGGCTGGCTCGATCGCCTGACCGCCGACCTCGACGGGGTCGTCTGCAAGCGCCTGGACGGCCCCTACCTGCCAGGCGAACGGGCCATGCTCAAGGTCAAGCGTATCCGCACCGCCGACTGCGTCGTCGGCGGTTTCCGTTATGCGCAGGGCGGCAAGCTTGTCGGCTCTCTGCTGCTGGGTCTCTACGACGAGGCGGGCTTGCTCAACCATGTCGGCTTCACCTCCGCCATTTCCGACGCCGAGCGGCCAGCCCTGACAGCGCGACTGGAGGCCCTTATCGCCACGCCGGGCTTCACTGGATCGGCGCCCGGCGGTCCCAGCCGCTGGAGCACCGAGCGATCGGGCGACTGGCAGCCTCTGCGCCCGAAGCTGGTCGCCGAGGTTCGCTTCGATCACGTCTCCGGCGGCCGCTTCCGCCACGGGACTGCCTTCGTCCGCTGGCGGCCCGACAAGGCGCCGCGCCAATGCACGATGGAGCAGATAGCGCCTCCGGTTCCTTCTCCCCCTGCGGGAGAAGGTGGCGGCGAAGCCGACGGATGAGGGGTCGAGTCGCGG
>Ga0208849_1002338_pt1 | contig 10546 bp, 21 predicted proteins | sample NGESurdeep072012_10_FD_184470 | JGI IMG/M metagenome (GOLD analysis project Ga0208849, IMG submission 184470) | Arctic peat soil microbial communities from Barrow, Alaska - NGEE Surface sample 53-3 deep-072012 (SPAdes) | ecosystem: Environmental > Terrestrial > Soil > Wetlands > Peat ...
GCGATTTCTCGCAGAAGGTGAATCGCAAAATGTACCGCGGCGCGATCCGCTCCATGCTCTCCGAGCTGGTGCGCCAGGACCGGCTGATCGTGACCGCCTCGCTGGCCATCGATGCACCGAAGACCCGTTTGCTCGCGGCGCAGCTCAAATTGCTGGAGCTCGAGAACGTGCTGATCATCGTCGAGGCGCCGGATGAGAAGCTGATGCTGGCGGCGCGCAATCTGCCGCACGTGGAACTGCTGGCGGCCGCGGCCGTCAACCCGGTGAGTCTTGCGCGCCATGACAAGGTGCTGGCCACGGTCGGCGCGGTGAAGTTGCTCGAGGAGCGCCTGCAATGACCGCGACGCGCAAGCCATTGGGACGAGAAGGACTGATGAACGTGCTGCTCGCGCCGCACGTGACCGAGAAGAGCTCGCTGGGGTTGCAGGAGCGCAATCAATATGCGTTTCGTGTGCGCCGCGAGGCCACGCGCACCGACGTGCGCCGCGCCGTGGAGCTCATGTTCGAGGTCAAGGTCGAGAACGTGCAGGTACTCAACCAGCCGGGCAAGAAGCGCCGCTTTGGCCAGCGCAATGGCCGCACCCAGGACTGGAAGAAAGCCTATGTGCGCCTGGCCGAAGGCCAGAGCATCGACTATGAATCGCAGGCTCAATCTCAGGCCAAGCGCTGATGCATTTGAGGAATTAAGCCAATGGCCCTGATCAAATTCAAACCCACGTCGCCCGGCACGCGCTTCCAGGTGCGTGTCAGCAAGAGCCACCTGTACAAGGGTGGCCCGTACGAGCCGCTGACGGTGGCGGCGAGCCGCACCGGTGCGCGCAATCATTTCGGCCGCATCACCACGCGCCACATCGGCGGCGGCTCGCGCCAGAAGTACCGCCTGATCGATTTCCGCCGCGACAAGGACGGGGTGCTGGGTGTAGTCGAGCGGGTCGAATACGATCCCAACCGCACCGCCCACATTGCGCTGGTGCTCTACAGCGACGGCGAGCGCCGTTACATCCTCGCGCCCAAGGGCGTGACCGATGGCGATGAGATCCGCTCGGGCAGCGAAGCCCCGATCAAGTCCGGCAGCGCCATGGCGTTGCGGCACATTCCGGTGGGCTCGCTGGTGCACAACATCGAGCTCAAGCCCGGCCGCGGCGGCCAGCTGGCGCGCAGCGCCGGCAGCTCGGCCTCGTATACCTCGCGTGAAGGCGTGCACGCTTTCCTGCGGCTCAAGTCCGGCGAGACGCGCAAGGTGCACATCGACTGCCGCGCCACTATCGGTGAGCTCGCCAACGATGAACACAACCTGCGCAAGTACGGCAAAGCCGGCGCCAAGCGCTGGCTGGGCATCCGCCCGACGGTGCGCGGTCTGGCCATGAACCCGGTCGATCATCCGCACGGCGGCGGCGAAGGCAAATCCGGACAGGGCAACCCGCATCCGGTGTCCCCGTGGGGCTGGCAGACCAAGGGCAAGAAGACGCGCCGTAACAAGCGCACGAGCAACATGATCGTGCAGCGGAGGAAATAAGCGTGCCTCGTTCGTTGAAAAAAGGACCGTTCGTGGATCTGCACCTGGCGAAGAAGGTGCAGGTGGCCATGCAGAAGAGCGATCGCCGGCCGATCAAGACCTGGTCGCGCCGCTCGATGGTGATACCCGACATGGTCGGCCTCACGATTGCGATCCACAACGGCAGGCAGCACATTCCGGTGCTGGTGACCGAGAACATGGTTGGCCACAAGCTCGGCGAATTCTCCCCGACGCGACTGTTCAAGTCGCATTCGGGTGATCGCAAAGTGACCACGGCGGAGTAATGCGATGCAGGTGACCGCTCGACTGCGCCATGCGCGCATCTCTCCGCAGAAGTGCCGGCTGGTGGCCGACACGGTGCGCGGCAAGGCCGTGGGCAACGCGCTCGCGGCACTGAAGTTCATGCCGAAGAAGGGTGCCGGAATCATCCTCAAGGTACTGGAGTCAGCCATCGCCAACGCCGAGAACAACCGCGGCGCGGATATCGATGAACTCAAGATCGATCGCATCGAGATCGATACGGCGCCGACGCTCAAGCGCTTCGCGGCCCGGGCCAAGGGCCGCGGCACGCGCATCGTCAAGCGCAACAGCCATATCCTGATTCAGGTCAGCGACGGCAGGAAGGACTAGTCATGGGCCAGAAAGTCAATCCGCTGGGCATACGACTCGGTATCACTCGCGACTGGACGTCGAAGTGGTACGCCAGCAAGAAACAGTTTCCGATCCTGGTGCACACCGACTTCCTGGTGCGTCAGTTCCTGAAGAAGCGGCTCGCCGATGCCTCGGTCAGCCGCGTGCTGATCGAACGCGCCGCCAAGAAGGTCAACATCACCATCCAGACCGCGCGTCCGGGCATCGTGATCGGCAAGAAGGGCGAGGACATCGAGAAGCTGCGTGGCGAGACCGCGAGGCTCCTGGGGATGACCATGCTCGACGTGCGCCTGAACATCGCCGAGATCCGCAAGCCCGAGCTGGATGCGCAGCTGGTGGCCGAGAGCATTGCGCAGCAGATCGAGAAACGCGTGATGTTCCGCCGCGCCATGAAGCGCGCCGTCATGAGCACCATGCGCAGCGGCGCGCTCGGCATGAAGGTGCGCATGTCCGGCCGGCTCAATGGCTCGGAGATCGCGCGCACCGAGGTCTACCGCGAAGGCCGCGTGCCATTGCATACCTTCCGTGCCGACATCGACTACGGCCTGGCCGAGGCGCGCACGACTTATGGGATCATCGGCATCAAGGTCTGGATCTTCAAGGGCGAGGTATTCGACCAGGCGCAGCTTGATCGCCAGGCCGAGAACCAGGCGCAGGGCGAGGCCGCCAATGCCGCGGCAGCTGCTGCGGCCGCTGCCGCTGCCGCGGTGGCCGCGCCTGTGGCGGCGGCACCGGAAGCCGGAGCCTGAGTAAGCGAGCATGCTGCAACCCAAACGTACCAAGTACCGCAAGCAGTTCAAGGGCCACAACGGCGGCCTGGCGATGCGCGGCAATACCGTGGCCTTCGGCGACTTCGGTCTCAAGGCCACCGATCGCGCGCGCATGACCGCGCGTGAGATAGAGGCGGCGCGGCGCGCCATGGCGCGCCACGTCAAGCGCGGCGGGCAGATCTGGATCCGGGTGTTCCCGGACGTGCCGATCACCAAGAAGCCGCTGGAAGTTCGCATGGGCAGCGGCAAGGGCAACGTCGAGTACTGGATTGCCAAGGTCAAGCCCGGCAAGGTGCTGTTCGAGATGGAAGGGGTCAGCGAGGAGATTGCGCGCGAAGCCTTTCGCCTGGCCGGCGCCAAGCTGTCGGTGTCCACGACCTTCGTGAAGCGGCAGGTGCGCTGATGAAAGCCAGTGAATTGCACAAGAAATCGATCAGCGAGCTGCACAACGAGATGCTGTCGCTGCGCAAGGAGCAGTTCGCATTGCGGCTGCAGCGCGCCACCGGACAGCCGGTGAAGCCCGATCAGTTCAGCAAGGTGCGCAGGAACATTGCGCGCGTCAAGACGATACAGCGCGCCAAGCGTGCTGGAGGCAAGACATGAGCGCGGAAGGCACCACTGAGCCGAAAACCGAGTCCAAAGCTGAGCCCAAGGGCGCACGCATGCTCACGGGACAGGTCGTGAGCAACAAGATGAATAAGACCATAGCGGTGGAGATCGAGCGCCAGGTGCGCCATCCGACCTATGGCAAGTACGTGCGCCGCACCACCAAGCTGCTGGTGCACGATGAAAACAACGATGCGCGCGAGGGCGACACCGTGTCGATCACGCCGTGCCGGCCGTTGTCACGGCACAAATCCTGGCGGCTGCTGGCAGTCGTCGAGCGCGCGACCCCGGCCTGAGCGCAGCGCCGCCAGCCACAAGGACCAGACCATGATTCAGCTACGCTCCATGCTCAATGCCGCCGACAACAGCGGCGCGCGCACCCTGATGTGCATCAAGGTGCTCGGCGGCACGCGCCGCCGCTACGCCACGGTGGGCGATGTGATCAAGGTCAGCGTCAAGGATGCGATTCCGCGCGGCAAGGTCAAGAAGGGCGAGGTCTACGATGCCGTGGTGGTGCGCACGCGTTTCGGCGTTCGCCGCCCCGATGGCTCGCTGATCAAGTTCGACGGCAATGCCGCGGTACTGCTGACCAACAAGCTCGAGCCGATCGGCACCCGCATCTTCGGGCCGGTCACGCGCGAGCTGCGCACGGCGCAGTTCATGAAGATCATTTCGCTCGCGCCCGAAGTTCTGTGAGAGCCAGGTAAGCAAGTCATGGAAAAGATCAGGAAAGGCGATCAGGTGGTGGTGATCTCGGGCCGCGACAAGGGCCGGCGTGGCGCAGTGATGCAGGTGCTGGAAGGCGGCGTGCTGGTCGAGAACATCAATCGCGTCAAGCGCCACACCAAGGCCAATCCGCAGGCCAACAAGCCGGGCGGAATCATCGAGAAGGAAATGCCGCTGGCGATCTCGAAAGTGGCGCTGTGGAATCCGGCGGCCAAGAAGGGCGACCGGGTCGGCGTGCGCAAGCTGGCGGACGGCAAGAAAGTGCGCTTTTTCAAATCCAACGGCGAAGTCATCGACGCCTAAAGATGTAGAGACTTATGGCAAGGCTAAAACAATTTTATCGCGACACGGTGGTGCCCAAGCTCAAGGCGCAGCTCAACCTGTCGAACGTCATGGAAGTGCCGCGCATCACCAAGATCACCATCAACATGGGCGTGGGTGAGGCCGTGGCCGACCGCAAGGTCATGGATGCCGCGGTCGGCGACCTGACCAAGATCTCCGGCCAGAAGCCGCTGATCTGCAAGGCCAAGAAGGCCGTGGCCACGTTCAAGGTGCGCGAGGGCCTGGCCATCGGCTGCAAGGTCACGTTGCGCGGCGCGCGCATGTACGAATTCCTGGATCGCCTGATCAGCGTCGCGATGCCGCGCATCCGCGACTTTCGCGGCATCTCCCCGCGCGGCTTCGATGGCCGCGGCAACTACAGCATGGGCGTGCGCGAGCAGATCATTTTTCCCGAGATCCAGTACGACCAGATCGACCAGGTGCGCGGCATGGATATCACGATTACCACCACCGCCCGTGACAACAAGCACGGCCGGGCATTGCTGGATGCTTTCAGCTTCCCGTTCCGCAAGTAACTGCTGCGGCTTTCAAGGAAATAACAGGTTATGGCCAAGACCAACATGATCGAGCGCGAAAAGCGGCGCTCCTTGATAGTGAAGAAGTACGCGGTCAAGCGTGCACAGCTCAAGGAAATCATACGCAGCCCGAAGTCGTCGCCGGAGCAGCGCGTGGCCGCGCAGAATTCACTGCAGATGCAGCCGCGCGATGCCAGCGCGAGCCGTCATCGCAATCGCTGCGCCATCACCGGACGTTCGCGCGGGGTGTACCGCAAATTCGGCCTGGCGCGCGTGAAGATCCGCGAGGTCGCCATGCGTGGTGAGATTCCAGGACTCGGCAAGGCGAGCTGGTAGGAGCTTAAACGATGAGCATGACCGATCCGATCGCCGACCTGCTGACCCGCATCCGCAACGGCCAGTCTGCGCGCAAGCCCAGTGTGACCATCGACGCTTCGAAACTGAAGCTGGCGATCCTTGCGGTGTTGAAGGACGAGGGCTACATCGCCGACTTCAATCGCTCGAGCGATGAAGGCAAGCCGGTGCTGACCATCGACCTGAAGTATTACGAAGGCCGTCCGGTCATCGACCGCATCGAGCGCGTCAGCCGTCCGGGCCTGCGCATCTATCGCGGCAAGGATGAGATTCCGCGCGTCCTGGGCGGCATGGGCACGGTGATCGTCTCGACCCCCAAGGGCGTCATGACCGACAAGGCGGCGCACGCCATCGGCCAGGGCGGCGAAGTGCTGTGCATCGTCGCCTGATGACCAGACTGATGGGAAGCTGAACATGTCCAGAGTTGCCAATCGAATCATCGACCTGCCCGCCGGGGTCACCGTCAGCGTGGTGCCGGGCGCCGTGACCGTGAAAGGCGCGCGCGGGGTACTGAATCTGATCCTGGGCGAGGGCGTGTCGATCACGCAGCAGGACAAGACGCTGTCGGTCAAGTACCAGGGCGATGATTCGGTGCGCATGCGCGCCGGGGCCACGCGCGCGCATCTGGCCAACATGGTGCAGGGCGTGACCAAGGGCTACGACCGCAAGCTGGAACTGGTGGGCGTGGGTTTTCGCGCCTCGGTGGCCGGCAAGGCATTGAACCTGACGCTGGGCTTCTCGCACCCGGTGAGCTATGCGATTCCCGAGGGCATTACCATCGAGACTCCGAGCCAGACCGAGATCCTGATCAAGGGCAATGACCGGCAGCGAGTCGGTCAGACTGCGGCCGAGATCCGCGGCATCCGTCCGCCCGAGCCCTACAAGGGCAAGGGCGTGCGCTACTCGGATGAGAAGATCATCCTCAAAGAAGGCAAGAAGAAGTAGGCGCTTAAGATCATGAGCATCAGCAAGAAAGAGCGGCGCCAGCGCCGCGCCGTCAAGACCCGCGCGCAGATCCGCGAGCAGCGGCTCGAGCGCCTGACCGTGCATCGCACGCCGCGCCATATCTATGCGCAGTTGTTCGACGGCAAGGGCGAGAAGGTGCTGGCGTCGGCCTCGACGCTGCAGAAGGACGTGGCGCAGGGCCTCAAGGGCACCGGCAACATCGAGGCGGCGCGCATCGTCGGCCGCACCATCGCCGAGCGCGCCAAGGCCGCCGGCATCACGCGGGTCGCATTCGACCGCGCAGGCTTTCAGTATCACGGCCGCGTCAAAGCGCTGGCCGACGCGGCCCGTGAAGCGGGACTCGAGTTCTAGAGGCACGAACATATGGCACGAATGGAAAAAACGCAGAGCGCCGATGAGTTCACCGAGAAACTCGTCGCCGTCAACCGCACCGCCAAGGTGGTCAAGGGCGGCCGGCAGTTCGGCTTTACCGCGCTGACCGTGGTCGGCGACGGCGCCGGCCGTGTCGGCTTCGGCTTCGGCAAGGCGCGTGAAGTGCCGGTGGCGATCTCCAAGGCCATGGCGCAGGCGCGCAAGAACATGGTCAATGTGAGCCTGCGTAACGACACCCTGCATTACGCGGTCAAGGGCACGCATGGCGCCACGCGCGTATTCATGCTGCCGGCCTCCGAAGGCACGGGCGTGATCGCCGGCGGCGGCATGCGCGCAGTGCTGGAATGCGCCGGCGTGCGCAATGTGCTCGCCAAGAGCTATGGCTCGCGCAATCCGATCAACGTCGTGCGCGCCACGGTCAATGCGCTCGCGAACATACGCTCGCCCGATGACATCGCCGCCAAGCGCGGCAAGACCCTCGAAGAAATACTGGGACCGGCCTGATGAGCAAGCGCACCCATGACAAGGCGCCAGCCGCTGCGGCGGGCGAACACAAGCAGGTGACGGTGACCCTGCTGCGCAGCGTGCATGGGCAGCTCAAGCACATTGCCGCCTCGGTTCGCGGCCTTGGCCTGCGACGCCGGCACCAGAGCGTCATGATTGCCGATACCGCGGCCAACCGCGGCATGATCAATAGCGCCTCGCATCTGCTGAAAGTGGAGTCGAACTGAGATGGCCGCCATGCGAATGAATACCCTCAAGCCCGGGGCCGGCTCGCGCCGCCCGCGACTGCGCGTGGGCCGCGGCGCCTCGGCAGGCCAGGGCAAGACCTGCGGCCGCGGCGTGAAGGGTCAGCGCGCGCGCAAGGGCGGCTACCACAAGGTCGGGTTCGAAGGCGGCCAGATGCCGTTGCAACGCCGCCTGCCCAAGGTCGGCTTCCGTTCGGCCATGAAGGCTGCGCGCGCCGAGGTGCGCCTGCACGAGCTTAGCGGTATCGAAGGCGTCATCGACCTCGCGGCGCTCAAGCGCGCGGGCATCGTCTCGGCGTTCGCCGAGCGCGCCAAGGTGGTGCTGTCGGGTGAACTCAAGAAAGCCGTCACGCTCAAGGGCGTCGGCGTCACCAAGGGCGCGCGCGCAGCGATTGCGGCCGCCGGCGGCAAGATCGAGGACTGACGTGGCCAACTCCGCCCTCTCGAATCCAGCCGCCACACTCGCCGAAGCCGGACGCTTGGGCGAGATCCGTGGGCGCATGCTGTTCCTGATCGGCGCGCTGGTGGTGTACCGCATCGGCACCTTCATTCCCGTGCCCGGTATCAATCCGGAGGCGGTGGCGCGCTTCTTCAACGACCAGTCGAACACCATCCTGGGCGTGGTCAATATGTTCTCGGGCGGTGCCCTGCAGCGCCTGTCGATCTTCGCCATGGGCGTGATGCCGTATATCTCGGCCTCGATCATCATCCAGATGCTGTCGATGGTGGTGCCCTCGCTGATGGAAGCGCGCAAGGAAGGCGAGTCCGGCCGCCGTCGCATCACCCAGCTCACGCGTTACGTCACGGTGGGGCTGGCGCTGTTTCAGTCGTTCGGCGCCGCGGTGGCGCTGGGCAACGGCGGCATGACCAACGCCAAGGGGTTCTTTGACTGGCTCATGCCGGCCACCATCACCATGACCACCGGCACCATGTTCCTGATGTGGCTGGGCGAGCAGATCACCGAGCGCGGCATCGGCAACGGCATCTCGATGCTGATCCTCTCGGGCATCGTCGCCGGCCTGCCGGGCGCAGTCGGCCGCACGTTCGAATCCGTCAGCACCGGTGAAATGAATCCGCTGTTTGCCATCCTGCTGATCGGCATCGTGGTCGGCGTCACCGCCTTCTGCGTGTTCGTCGAACGTGCGCAGCGGCGCATCACGGTCAACTACGCCAAGCGCCAGGTGGGACGGCGCCTGTACGCGGGCCAGAGCAGCCATCTGCCGTTCAAGCTCAACATGTCGGGCGTGATTCCGCCGATCTTCGCCTCCAGCCTGCTGCTGTTCCCGGCCACGATTGCCAGCTTCTTCGGCTCCAATCCGGACTCCAGGCTCAGTGAGGTGATGCAGAACATCGCCACCTCGCTCGGCTATGGCCAGCCGCTGCACCTGCTGCTGTACGCGTTCCTGATCGTATTCTTCTGCTTCTTCTATACCGCGCTGGTGTTCAATTCGCGCGAGACGGCCGATAATCTCAAGAAATCCGGTGCCTTCATTCCGGGCATCCGCCCGGGACAGCAGACCGGCGAGTACATCGACAAGGTGCTCACCCGCCTGACCCTCTGGGGCGCGCTCTACATCATGGCGGTGTGCCTGGTGCCCGAGGTGCTGATTTCCTCGCAGGGCGTACCATTCCAGTTCGGCGGCACCTCGCTGCTGATCGTCGTCGTCGTGGTGATGGATTTCATGGCGCAGCTGCAGGCGCACATGATGTCGCACCATTATCCGGGGCTTATGAAAAAGGCCAATCTTCTCGGGGGCCGTGGCGGCTCAGGTGTGTCATGAAAGTACGTCCATCAGTCAAGAAAATCTGCAAGAACTGCAAGATCGTGCGGCGCCGGGGCATTGTGTTCGTCATCTGCAGTTCGGACGCGCGCCACAAGCAGCGCCAAGGTTGAGGTAGATCATGGCACGCATAGCTGGCATCAATATCCCGATGAACAAGCACGTCAGCATCGGGCTGACGCATATCTTCGGCATCGGCCGCTCGCGCGCGCTGCAGATCCTGGAAGGTGCGGGCATCACCCCCACCACCAAGGTCAAGGACCTGACCGACGCTGAAGTCGCAGCCATCCGCTCGCAGCTGACCAAATGGCCGGTCGAGGGCGACCTGCGGCGCGAGGTGTCGATGAACATCAAGCGCCTCATGGACCTGGGCACCTGGCGCGGCATGCGCCATCGCAAAGGTCTGCCGGTGCGCGGCCAGCGCACCCGTACCAACGCGCGCACCCGCAAGGGGCCGCGCAAACAGGCCGTGAAGCTGAACGCGCCGCCAGGTAAGACCTGATGCGCCCGACACGGCTGCGGCGGCTAGTCCCGAACCCCTCTTTGACCTTGAGATTGCAGGTAGGCGACCCTATTTATGGCTGATCAGAAGACACCACAGCAGCAAGGCGGCGCTGGCGGGCCCAAGAAAGGGCCCAAAAAGGCACGTAAGAACGTGCTCGACGCCATTGCCCACGTACATGCATCGTTTAACAATACGATCATTACGATCACCGACCGGCAGGGCAACACGCTGTCCTGGGCGACCTCCGGCGGCTGCGGCTTCCGCGGCTCGCGCAAGAGCACGCCGTTCGCAGCCCAGGTGGCCGCCGAGAAGGCCGGCGTCGCCGCGCAGGAGCATGGCGTCAAGAACGTCGAGGTGCGCGTCGGTGGCCCCGGTCCCGGACGTGAATCGGCCGTGCGGGCGCTCAACGCCTGCGGCCTCAAGATCACGAGTATTTCCGACGTCACGCCGATTCCGCACAATGGCTGCCGTCCGCCGAAAAAGCGTCGCGTTTAGCGCGGCCTGAGGAACTTAAAGACATGGCGCGATACACTGGACCGACCTGCAAGCTTGCCCGACGCGAGGGCACGGACCTGTTTCTCAAGAGCGGCGCCAAGCCGCTCGAGAGCAAGTGCAAACTGCAGGTGCCCCCGGGCGGCATCAAGGGCGAACGCCGGCAGCGTTTGTCGGACTACGGCCTGCAGCTGCGCGAGA
>Ga0208849_1002339_pt1 | contig 10546 bp, 9 predicted proteins | sample NGESurdeep072012_10_FD_184470 | JGI IMG/M metagenome (GOLD analysis project Ga0208849, IMG submission 184470) | Arctic peat soil microbial communities from Barrow, Alaska - NGEE Surface sample 53-3 deep-072012 (SPAdes) | ecosystem: Environmental > Terrestrial > Soil > Wetlands > Peat ...
ATCGGCTCGGCAAAGGCCGCACGCAGCGTCACGGCCAACGCCTCGGCGAGGCCGGCGTCGCTGCCGCCGGCGACGACGCCGAACTGGTCGTCCTCGAAGCGACCGAGCAAAGCTGCCTGCGGCAGCGCGGCCTTGAGCCGCTCCGCAATCGCGCGCATCGCCTCGTCGCCGCCCGCACGCCCCATCGTATCGTTGACCTCGCGGAAGCTATCGGGGTCGACCAGCGCGAAGGCGACATGGCTGCACGCGCCCCTGCCCCGCTCGATCAGCGCACGCTCGAGGCTTTGAACGACGACGCGCTGGTTGGGCAGCCCTGTCAGGATGTCTTCGCTGGTCAGCTTGCGCACGGCTTTGACACTGCGCGCGAACGCGCCCGCCAACCGCAGCGTCGCCCGCGCCGTCACCATGGCAAAGACCATCAGCACGATGCCGACCGCGCCGGCGATACTCCACAGCCAGTCCATGGCGCGGATCAGCGCGCGATCCGGCGTCCAGGAGAACCAGCCGACGATGCGGCCACGCGCGTCCTGCACCGACTGCACCTCGTGGCCGCTATCCGCCGCCGGATCCGTGCCGAAGCGCAGGTCGGCAAGTCCGCTGCGCTGCGCGATCAACCGCACCGCGCCGTCGTCGAAACGATCGGCCGCGCCAAAAATGGGGCGCAGATCTTCGAGCGCTCTATGCAGAGCGATCTGCCGCTCGGCGGTCAACCGCCGGTCATTAGATTGTGTCACCGCAACACCGATCACCGCGCAGGCGATCGCCGCGCCGGCGAGCAGGAGCAGCGAGAGCGATGAGATACGGACGGCGTGAAGGCTTTTCGAGGACAGAGCGGTGGCGTCGGCAACGTGCCGATCGCCGAAAACGCCGGCAGCCGGGACGTTATTCGACCGGCGGGCCGCCCACCATCGCCAGGCTGCCGCAACGGCCCTCATCGAACGTCCCTTCACACAAATGCCGCCGGCAAGGTAAAGGCGCATCATTAACGGGAAGGAAAAGTCCGAACGGATCGGGTCACGCCCGCGACAATTTATCAACAGAACCGGCCGCTAAAAAGTTATTGTTAACATGACATTAGCTGCACAAGCCGGTAATCTGCGCTAAGGGGCTAACCGGCGCGCCGAAGCGACACAATGGCGACAAGATCGGGCATTGAGGGCAAGTCATGCGTCAAGTTCCCGGAGTCTTCACGGCCACCGCCCTGCTCGCGGCCGGCATCATCAGCGCGCTGTTCGCCGCCGCGCCGGCGCGCGCGGAAAGCTGCCCGGGAAATCCCGATGCGCTCGGCACCAGCCGCACCATCGTCGTCAGCCCGCAGGAATATCAGCGGGTCGGTTCGATGCAGTACAAACAGGATCTGCCGCTGAACGACCACGAGGTGGTGCTCACGTTCGACGATGGTCCGCTGCCGCCGTGGTCCGACCGGGCGCTCGATATTCTCAAATCGCAATGCGTGAAGGTCGCCTACTTCATCGTCGGCGAAATGGCGCATGTCTATCCCGACGTGGTGCGGCGCGAATACGAGGCCGGGGAGACGATCGGCACGCACAGCATGACGCATCCGATTTTTCAGAAGTTGACGGGTGACAAGCTCGCCTACCAGATCGACGCCGGCATCGCGTCGGTCGCGGCAGCTCTCGGCGATCCGAACGAACTCGCGCCGTTCTTTCGTATTCCCGGCTTTGGCCGCTCCGATATCATCGAGAAAGCGCTCGCCGACCGCTCGCTGGTGGTATTTTCCACGGACGTGGTCGCCGACGACTGGTTCCGTCACATCTCGCCGGCCCAGATCGTGCAGCGCGCCATGAGCCGGCTGGATAAACGCGGCCGCGGCATCCTGTTGCTGCACGACATTCATCCGTGGACGGTCGCAGCGCTGCCGGAACTCCTGAAGCAATTAAAGCAGCACGGCTATCATGTGGTGCAGGTCGTGCCGCCGGCGCCGCGCGGTCCCTTGATCGCGGGCGGTCCGAACGCCTGGGCGCGCGCGGCCGCCATGCCGCTGCCCGGCCTGATCGACCCTGGCGCCGTGTCGCCGACCTGGCCGCAAGCCGATGGGCAGATTGCCACGGCTGACACTGCGCTGCCGGCGCCCGATCCCGCAGCTTTCGACGTCGCGCAGGCGGTCCAGGACGGAGCCGACGTTGACGGAGCCGGCGCCGACGCGGCCGCGAGCGCGAAATGGGCGCAGCTTGCCGATGTAACCCCGCCTTCCGTCGAAACGGATTTTCCCGTCCCTGGCTTGGCGGAACTTGGCGTCAGCCTCCTGGACCACAGGCTCGTCGGAACCGAAATAGCGGCGCCACCCCACGTCGTCGCCCACACGCGGTTCGAACGCCGGCGCTACCGGCATGTTCACATGCGCCTGCGCGTGCATGAGCGTCGCCCTGTGCGCCGGCTGCGCGGGCGTGCCGAGGCGCAGCCGCGATCGGACCTGTTCGCGGCGCTGCTTCCGCCCGCGCGAAAACCAGCAACCCTGTGAACAGCCGCAGCGCGCACAGCGACGCGCTGACGGTTTTATTTGCTCGGCGTAAAGTGGTGCGGTCGAGAGGACTCGAACCTCCACGGGTTGCCCCGCTAGCACCTCAAGCTAGTGCGTCTGCCATTCCGCCACGACCGCATGCGGGGTGGTTGCGCGCCCGTCCGGCCGCGCGACCGCGCGGATGTAACAGTTCGGCCCGTGGCGGACAAGGTCCCGGGCGCCGTTAGGCGGCGTCGGGCGAGCGCGGCAGAAGCTGCTTGACCTCGACGGCGATGCGGTTGCCGCTCACCACCACGATGCCGCGGGCAACCGGCAGGTTGTTGGCGAGGATGTGAACGTCGTCGTCCTCGGATGCGTCGAGCTCGATGATGGCGCCACGGCCCAGCCGCAGCACCTGGTGGATCGGCATGGAGGTGTTGCCCAACACCACCGAAATATCGACCGCGACATCGTCGAGTTTCGCCATGGGGCCTCCATCTCTGCTCTGGCAGCGCATATGTTGGCGGCAGTGGCCGCAGTGATCCCTTTCACCACGGTATGGTTACGAGATGGTTAACACGCGCGATCAGCTGTCGATCAGGCTTCTGCCGCCGGGCGGCGCGCCGCCTGTCGAGTGGCGGACCAGCGACGCACCGGTCGACTATCAGGCGGCGCTTGCCGCCATGGATGCGCGGGCCGCTGCGATCGCGCGCGGCGAAGCCGCCGAACTGGTCTGGCTCCTGGAGCACCCTGCCCTTTATACCGCCGGCACTTCGGCGCAGCCGCACCAACTGCTCGACGCCCGATTTCCGGTCCACAGCGCCGGCCGCGGCGGGCAGTTTACCTATCACGGGCCTGGACAACGAGTCGGCTACGTGATGCTCGATCTCAAGCGCCGTGCGCCCGATGTGCGCCGCTTCGTCGCCACGATCGAGGCCTGGATCATCGCCACGCTCGGCGCTTTTAACGTGCGCGGCGAGCGCCGCGACGACCGGATCGGCGTGTGGGTGCGGCGGCCCGACAAGGGCGACGGTTTTGAGGACAAGATCGCCGCCATCGGCATCCGCGTACGGCAGTGGGTGACGCTGCACGGCGTTGCGCTTAATGTCGGGCCTGACCTGTCGCACTTTTCCGGCATCGTGCCGTGCGGCGTCGCCGAACCGCGCTACGGCGTCACGTCACTGGCCGATCTCGGCCATGTGGTGACGATGCCCGAAGTCGATATGGCGCTGCGGGCGGCATTCGAGCCCCTATTCGGTGCGATCGCCGGCGCTCAGGCGGTCGCGAGCACGGAGAATGCCTCGCCGCGCCTGCGCAGCGCCAAATCCGCCGGGCTAGTCTCGCCTTGATCGATGGCATCCACGCGGGCGCCTGGTGGACCCTGTCGGCACAATTCGATCACAGCGAGCACCGTCTGCTCCGGCCCGGCGAACACCGCCTCGACCGAACCGTCGCGGCTGTTGCGCACCCAGCCTTGGAGACCGCGCTCGCTCGCCATCGCCTCCGCCCAGGCGCGGAAACCTACGCCCTGCACACGGCCGCGAACGATGAGGCGGAAGCCTACGTCCATCCAAATTCCCTGAGCTTGCGCGAGCCTGCGCCGCGCGGCTGGGCGGGCAACCAGCGTCGCAACGATGCAATGTACGCGGCCGGCAAGTCCCACGTCCGCGCCGCCCCCAAGACCAGTTCCATATAGCCAGCCTTCGGGCGGCCGGCAGCGCGCGGACGGGCCACATAGACCAGCGACAGCGCACGGCCGGCATCGGGCAATTTCACCGGCAACATCTTGGCCCGGTACTGCCCGCTCGAAACGCTCTCCCAGAGATCGAGGGTGATGCGATCGCGCGGCGTCAATCGCCACAGCACGCCATGCACGACCTGAGCCCGGGCCGATACGACAGAGGCGTAGCCGTCTGCCGTGATGACAAAAGTATGGCTGGGCAACGACGCGACGCCGAGCGCAATGGCAGCCGGCGCGTGCCTGCGCATGACGGCGCGGTCCATGTTCGATCCGTAGGCGAAATGCAGCATCTGGCGGTGCGCCGGCGCTTTACGCAAACTCCATAATGACCGCATCGACCGCGACGCTGTCGCCCGGCTTGACGTGCACCTTCTTGATGATGCCGTCGCGCTCGGCGCGCAGAACATTCTCCATCTTCATCGCTTCGACCACAGCCAGCGTCTCACCGGCTTTGACATCCTGCCCCTCGGCAACCGCAATCGAGACGACAAGGCCCGGCATTGGACAGCGGATCGACTTTTCGCTGCCCGAGAGCTTTTTCACCGGCATCAGGCGCGCATACGCCGCCTCGCGTTCGGTGTAGACGAACGCCTTCGCCTCAGCGCCGCGGTAGGCAAGCTCAAAGCCGTTTGGCACCATGCGGACGTGCATCGCAATGGGCGCGCCGTCGACAAAACCCTCCCACAGCGGCATGCCGGGCGCGAAGTCGGAATGCAGCACATGCTTCGCGCCATCTTCGAAAGTGACAGCGACGGCGTTGCCATCATGCTCGACATCGGCCTGGATCTCATCGCCTCCGAGCCAGATCGAGCGCCGCCGCTCGCGCGTCAGGGCTGCGTTTAATTGGCCGGAGATCCTTCGCTTACGCTCGCCGAGCACATGATCGATCGAGGCGGCGACAGCGGCAATTTTGCGGGCGGCCGCCTCGGACGGCGCCGTGCGCTCAAAGCCGCGGGGAAATTCATCGGCAATGAAGCCCGTGCTTAATTTGCCGCTGCGCCAGCGCGCGTTTGCCATGACGGCGGCCAGAAATGGAATATTGTGGCGAATGCCCTCGATGACGAAGGCATCGAGGGCATCGGCCTGCGCATCGATCGCCTGGCTGCGGGTTTTCGCGTGCGTGACGAGCTTCGCGATCATCGGGTCATAGTACAGAGATATTTCGCCGCCTTCGGTAACGCCCGTATCGTTGCGCACAGTCACACCGTCGCGCACCCCTTCCACCGGCGGCCGGTAGCGAATGAGCCGACCGACAGACGGTGCGAAATTGCGATACGGGTCTTCCGCATAGATGCGGCTCTCGACTGCCCAGCCATTGAGCTTGATGTCGCTCTGCTTAAGCGTAAGCCGCTCGCCAGCGGCGACGCGGATCATCTGCTCGACGAGATCGATGCCGGTGACGAGTTCGGTGACCGGATGCTCGACCTGCAGCCGCGTGTTCATTTCGAGAAAGTAGAAACTCTTGTCCTGTCCGGCCACGAACTCGACCGTGCCGGCGCTGTCGTAGCCGACCGCCTGGGCGAGCGCGACCGCCTGTTCTCCCATCCTGGTGCGCGTCTTTTCATCGAGCAGTGGGCTGGGCGCTTCCTCGATGACCTTTTGGTTGCGGCGTTGGATCGAGCATTCACGCTCGCCGAGATAAATGACGTTGCCGTGCTTGTCGCCCAAGACCTGGATTTCGACGTGGCGCGGATCGGTGATGAATTTCTCGATAAAGACGCGATCGTCGCCGAAGCTCGATTTCGCTTCCGAGCGGGCGCGCACAAACCCTTCCTCGACTTCGGCCTTCGAAAAAGCGATCCGCATGCCCTTGCCGCCGCCGCCGGCCGAGGCCTTGATCATGACCGGGTAGCCGACCTGCTCGGCAATGGTGAGCGCCTGTGCCGCGTCATCGATCACGCCAAGATGGCCCGGCACGGTTGAGACATTGGCGCGCGCGGCCGCCTTCTTCGATTCGATCTTATCGCCCATGGCGGCGATGGCATTTGGATTGGGGCCGATGAAGACCATGCCGGCCTTGGCCAGCGCCTCCGCAAACGCCGCACGCTCCGACAGAAACCCGTAACCGGGATGCACCGCCTCGGCGCCGCTCGCCTTACACGCGGCAACGATCTTTTCTATCACCAGATAACTCTGCGCGGCCGCCGGCGGACCGATCGGCACCGCCGTATCCGCCATCTCGACATGCAGTGCGTCGCGATCGGCCTCGGAAAATACCGCGACGGTTGCAATCCCCATCCGCCGCGCGGTCTTAATGATCCTGCAGGCGATCTCGCCGCGATTGGCAATCAGGATGCGCTTAAACATTCCGGTCACGAACCGCGCGGGTCAGTTAACGGTCAGATTATAACATTCGCATCGCGGTACCGCACACTCGCATGCGAATGTCTGAATCAAGGGACCACGAGCAGCCACAAGTTCCAGTTCGCTTTGGATTGCGGCTGCGCCGCGCAAAAGTCAACGCTTTGCACTCGCATTGACAGCGTCGAGCGCCAGTGAAACGTTGCCACTGCATTCGATAGGGGGGAACCAATGCGCTTGCCGGTCGCAATCGTCGCCGTTGTTGCAGTTCTGTCGGTAACGGGGTGCTCGCAGGGCTCGCCCGGGGCAGCAGGGCCGCAGGGCGACCCCGGATCGCAAGGGCCTCCGGGCAAGCAAGGCGCAACGGGTCCGGCAGGCCCGCAGGGACCGCCCGGGCCGGTCGGCGCGACAGGGCTGCATTTCGTGCATCACGACACCTGTGCTCCGAGCAACAATTGCGATTTGAGCTGCAGCCCGGGCGAGCGGCTGGTTTCTGTGACCTGTCCCGGCGCTACGATCGTCATTTCAAGAAATGGCGGCGTGGATTCGGCAGCATGCAGCAATACGCCGGGACCAGCCTTGGTGCTGTGCATGAGCGTGAAGAAATAGGTCCGCGATCGTCGCGGGAAATTTGGGTTAGTGCCGGAACCAAAGTGAGGCGATCAGCGCGATCGCGAGCAGCGCCGATACGCCTTGCCAAAATCGGATCGGCGAGCGCTCGTAGAACGTCCGCGGCCGGGGCACGCCAAGCGGCACGCGCGCCGGTCCGGTCTCCATCTCGACGGCAAATTCGAGCACGTCGCGATAGCGTTCAGTAGGATCAACCGCGATTGCCCGCGCCAGAGCGGCTTGCAGCCAAGCGGGCAGATCCGGCCGGAGCACCGCAAGCGCAGTAGGCCGATTTCGCCGCGCCGGCGTGGTCGCATCCGGATTGCCGTACGGGTACTCGCCCGTAAGCGCGCGAAACATGGTGACGCCGAGCGCGTAGATATCGGTCGATTCATTGCCCGGCTCTCCGGCGAACATCTCGGGCGCCATGTAGGCGGCGGTGCCGGGAATGTCGGTCGGTGGAAAGTCTTCGAGGCCCGGCACGCGTACCACGCCAAGATCGATCAGCTTGAGCGACCCTTCGGCTTCGAGAATGACATTGTCGGGCTTGATGTCGCGGTGGATGATGCCGGCGTGGTGCAACGCCGCCACGGCACGCGCCAGTTTGATCGCGATGTTGCGTCCTTCCTCCAGGCCCATCGCGGGACGGCGCGCCAATCGCGTTTCCAGCAATTCGCCCTGGTAGAGGGGCATCACCGTATAGAGGCAGGTCTGCCGGCCGGGCGGCAATTCAATGGTGCGGCCGACCCACGGGCTGTGTACACGCGCGCCGACCCAGGCCTCGCGGACGAAGGCGGCGCGATAAGTGTCCACGGCCGCGACCAGGGGCTTGGGAAACTTCAGCGCCACCTCGCCGCCTTCGATCTCATCCATGGCACCGAACAAGCGCGTGTAGCGTCCGTCCGACATCAGAACTTTGAGCACGAAGCCATCGACGGTTTCGCCATCGATCGGCACTGGAATAAGCGGCAGCTGCATGATCGGCGCGCCGATATCGGCCGATTCTGCGGTTGGCAGTTCCACGACATCGACCACCAGCGCCGTGCAATTGTCGGTGCCGCCCGATTCAAGTGCAGCGGCGACGAGAGCGCGCGCCGAATCCTCCGACGCGGAACGCTCGCGCAAAATCTCGGCAATAGCTTCAGCCGGCAAGAACCCGTGCACACCGTCACTGCACAGCAGAAAACGATCGTGCCGCGCCAACGGCTGCGTTGAATAATCGAGCGGCACTTCGGTCTCAACGCCGAGCGCACGAACCAACGTGTTTGACCGGCCGCTCCCGGCATCGCGCACATGGTCATGCGTGAGGCAAATCAAGCGATCGCCGCGCAGCCGATAGAGCCGGGTGTCGCCGACGTGCAGCACGTGCGCCACCCGTCCGCGCAGGATCAGCGCCGTGAACGTGCACCCCATGCCCGCCAGTTTGGCGTCGCGCCGTCCCTGTGAATAAATCCAGCTGTTGAGTGAAGTCAGAATTTGTGCGCCGGCACGGCGAACCTCCATGGTTTCCGGCAAATCACAAAAACCGTCGAGAAAGCCGCGCACCGCCATCTCGGCGGCGACGCGCCCACCTTTGGCGCCGCCGATGCCGTCGGCGATAGCCGCAACCACGTCGCGGCGCGGCTGCGGCAGTTCCGAACCGAACACCGTGCCGGCGAAATCTTCGTTACGCTCACGCGGTCCGGTTTCCGTGGCGAACCCGACGGTCGCCTTGACGCCGGCAAGCCGCTCGGACATCACCGCGGATCCCGATTGGGTGTGGCAGCGAAAGTCTGCCTATTTGTCCAGCTTGCACTGATCATACAGAAAATTGCCGCCGGTAGACGAAGCCAGGACGACCGTAAGTTTCCCGAACTTGCGATCAAGTGTGTATCTCCAACCGTTGCTTTCCTGCCAGCCAATCGTCTCATCGTTGATCACGGCCGGGTTAGAGTCCACGGTGTGGCGATCATAGTCGATATGGATCTGCCAAGTCGCGCCGCTCGCCGGATTGCTGCACGTAACAGCAGCCATCCCACTCTGCGCGTGAGCGCCGCCTATCCCAACGGCAGTTCCGACTGCACTTGCTAATGTAAGCCTCAGCGCAGCGGTGAACTGCGTGCTCCTGCCTTTTTTATGTGCACTTGTAGAAGTTTTCATCATCTGCACTCCCTTCGGCCGCGGTAAGCCCCGGAAACTGCGTCCGGCTGGAACTGATTAACTGGCATAACTTTTGCGATCAGCCAAACACTCACCGGTGTGCGGCCTGCATACAGGGAGAACTCGATTGCCCACGCGCCCTCGGCGCGCAACGGGCATATTTGGGGGAAGGGCAGATGGCAGTCGAACTAGCGCTCGTAGCCGCACCAAAGTGGCTCGATACAGGAAATAACGCTTGGCAGCTTGCAGCGGCAACCTTCGTCGGTTTGCAAAGCATTCCCGGGCTGACGGTTCTCTACGGCGGCATTGTCAAGAAGAAGTGGGCGATCAATTCCGCCTTCATGTCGATTTACGCCTTCGCTTCGGTACTCGTTGTCTGGGTGCTGTTCGATTACAACATGGCGTTCGGGCCGCAATGGTTCCCGTTCCTCGGTGTGCCCTCGCCAGCGACGTCGGCCCTTTTCACTTTGGGCCAAGCAACTATCCCGGCAGCGGCCGCTGGTATGCCGGCGCTGACCTTTCCGATGGCGACACTGATGTTCTTTCAGTTCGTGTTCGCCGCCATCACCGTCATTATTCTTGCCGGATCGGTGCTGGGGCGAATGAATTTCACGGCCTGGATGATTTTCTGTCCGGTTTGGATGACCCTGGTCTACACGGTGGGCGCCTTCAGCCTGTGGGGCGGCGGCTGGTTAGCCGGTCTAGGTGTGGCCGACTTCTCGGGCGGCTACGTCATCCATCTGGCAGCCGGCACGTCGGGCTTCGTCGCGGCCGCGGTGATCGGTCCGCGCTTACAAGCCGATCGTGACCATTTCCCCCCAAACAGCCTGCTGGTGACGCTGATCGGCGCAGGCATCCTGTGGCTCGGCTGGAACGGCTTCAACGGCGGCGATCCGTACTTTGCCAACGCCGATGCCGGCGCGGCGGTGATGAACACCAACACCGCAACGGCCGTGGCGCTGCTGGTCTGGACGTTGATGGACAAGATGGCCTACGGCAAGCCGTCGGTGCTCGGTGCTGTCAATGGCATGATTGCCGGTCTGGTCGCCATCACCCCCGGGGCCGGTTACGTGGATGGCTGGGGCGCCATTATCATCGGCGTCGTTGCTGGCATCATCCCCTGGCTCGCCATGAACAAGTTCCAGAAGCTCGCGTTCATGCAGAAGGTGGACGACACGCTGAGCGTCTTCTCAACACATGGCGTCGCCGGTCTGACCGGCGGCCTGATGGTCGGCCTCGTCGCCAACCCGGCGATGCTGCAGTACATCGGCACCGATAAGGAAGCACCGGGCGTA
>Ga0208849_1002340_pt1 | contig 10544 bp, 13 predicted proteins | sample NGESurdeep072012_10_FD_184470 | JGI IMG/M metagenome (GOLD analysis project Ga0208849, IMG submission 184470) | Arctic peat soil microbial communities from Barrow, Alaska - NGEE Surface sample 53-3 deep-072012 (SPAdes) | ecosystem: Environmental > Terrestrial > Soil > Wetlands > Peat ...
CGCCCTCGAACGAGCGCCCGACCGACCCCACGGGGGTGTCCCACGGCGGCAGGCAGATCTCGAGCTTGTACGCGCCAAGCGCCTGCTCGGCCCCGCTCGTCGGGTCGACGTAGAACGGCAGCACGAGGGTGGTTCCGCCAACGCTCAGGTTGAGGTTCCACACCGCGGCATGGACGCCCGGTGCGCACGCGTCCGCGGTGTGCGCCGCCGGGTCGTCCGTGACGACGTTGCCGACGAGCGGGAGGGTCAGGCCGGCGTCGTGCGCGAGCGCGGCCGCCGTGACCGAGCCGATGGTCGTGCCCGGAGCCGCGCTCAAATTGAGGCTGTAGCCGGCCGGAACGTAGATGTTGATCGCCGCGATCGGATCGGTCGCAGCCGGGACCGTGATGTCGATCGTCGTCGCCTGCGAGCTGCCGACGGTCATCGGCGAGTGCGAGACGACCACCGTCGCGGTGTTGGGGGCCGCGAGCGCGGAGCCCGAGGCGACGAGGACGGCGACCATCGCCGCTACGGCGACGAGCGCCGCGCGCAACCCTGTTCTCATCTGATCGTTCCTTTCATCGGGTTCTTCACCGAGAGACGGCCTTCTTCAACGCCGAGAGCGCGAGCGTCTCCCGGCCGATCGTGATCGACGCTCCGGGCTGCACGTCGTCGAGATAGAGCGCGTCCGCACTGCTCTGCACCGTGGACGTCGCACCGAGATAGACGACGAGTCGCGCGCCGGACGGGACGAGGACGCTCTCGTTCATGAGGTGGATCGTCGCGACGCCGCTCGCCTTCGTCAGCTTCACGCCGCCGGCGCTGATCGGCGTCGACTGGCCGGCGATCGTGAGGACGGCGACGAGCCGGTCCCAGTTCTTCGCGCCGGAGTAGCGCACCGTGACGGTCGAGTCGCCGAAGGTCTCGTGCGGCCCACCGGTCAGGCGCGCGCCGCGCACGACCTTGCCGCCGGAGGAGATCGTCGTCGTTCCGGGCAGCGCGACCGACGACGTCGCCGTCGACGGCAGGCCCGCGTACGTCGTCGTCTTGCCGTCCCACGGGTCGTGGGCGAGCTGGACCGTCGCCTGCGCGTCGACGCCGTTCGGCGTCCCCTTGAGGAAGCGGTCGAACCACTGCACGGCCAGCCCGAAATAGGCCGGCTGCTCCGCGGGCGGATTGGGGGCGGGAGAGTGGCCGAGGTCGCCGATGTAGAGGCGCTTCGGACCGGCAAGCAGCTTGTACGCCGCCTCCGCCTGGTCGATGTCGAACAGGAAGTCGTGCCTACCCTGGATGAGCAGCGTCGGCACCGTGATCGCCGAGAGATGGGTGAGCGGCGAGCGGGGCGCCGTGAGCGTCGACACCGCGGCGATGTTCGAGCTCGTCACGAGCGACTGCTCCGCCGCAAGGAGGGAGGGATCCCAGCGCGCAGTCGGCACCTCCTGCGCCAGCAGCGTCACGAGCCCGGACTTCGAGAGGCCCTGCGGGGCGAGCGCCGTCGTCAGGTTCGTCCACGTGATCGTCGGCACGATCGCCTTGAACGGGACACCCGCCACGGCCGCGTTCCAGACCGCGCCGCCGCCGAGCGAGATGCCGAGCGCGCCGATCTGCGTGTCGGAGATCTCCGGCCGCGCCGCGAACCAGTTGAAGAGGAACTGCGTGTCGGCGACGTCGGTCGGCCCGTCGAGCCCGAACACTCCGCCCGACGCGCCTTCCCCGCGCGCGTCGCACATGAGCGAGGCGTAACCGGCGGGCGCGAGGAACCCGAGCGCGACCGGTTCCATGTCCTGGTGCTTGCCGCCGAGACCGTGGAAGAGCATCACGCCGGGCCAGCCGCCCGCAGGCGGAGTGCCGTCCGGCTCGACGAGCGCGCACGAGAGCGGCGTGCCGTCGGGCGCGGTGATCGTCAGCTCCTGCGGCGCCGGCGTCGCCCCTGCGGAGCCCGCCCAGGAGAGCGCGCCGGCGAGAACGAGGAGGAGCGCGATTCGACGACCCAAGGCAGGCGCAAGCGTAGCCGCTCCCGGACGCCCCTCTAGAATCGCCGAATGGACTCTCGCCCCGTCGGCGTGTTCGACTCCGGAGTCGGCGGGCTCACCGTCCTGCACGAGTGCCTCGTCACGCTGCCGCACGAGGATTTCGTCTATCTCGGCGATCACGCCCGCCTGCCGTACGGCCCGCGCCCGCTGCCGGAGATCCGCGGTTTCGCGCAGGAGATCGGCGCGTTCCTCGAGGCGCGGGACGTGAAGCTGATCCTCGTCGCGTGCAACGCGGCGACCTCGGCCGCCCTGCCGCAGCTCCAGGAGGAGCTCGACGTCCCCGTCGTCGGCGTGATCACGCCCGAGGCGCACGCCGCCGTGCAGGCGACGCGCAATCGCCGCATCGGGTTGCTCGCAACGCAGGCCACGGTCGACGGCGGCCGCTACCGCAGCCTCGTCTACGCGCTCGACGCCGGTGTCGCGTTCCATGCGGTGGCCTGTCCGCGGCTCGTGCCGCTGATCGAGAGCGACGATCCCTACGGCGCCGAGACCGAGCATGCGGTGCGCGAGTACGCTGCTCCGCTCCGGGACGCAGGCGTCGACACGGTGATCCTCGGCTGTACGCACTACCCGCTCATTCGCGCGGTGTTCCAGCGCGTGTTCGGGCGCGACGTGACGCTCGTCTTCTCCGCCGAGGAGACGGCCCGCGAGGTCGCCGAGACGCTGGCGCGCAAGGGAATGGAGAACGACGCGGCGCGCGCCGGCACGGTCCGTTTTCTCACCACCGGCGATCCGGCGGCGTTTCGCGAGATGGGCCGGCGCTTCCTTCAGTTCCCGATCGACGACGTCGAGCACGTGACGCTGACGCAGCTCGCGGAAGCGGCGGCGTGACGCGCGCCGCCGGCCGCCGGCCGGACGAGCTCCGGCCGATCGCGATCGAGTCCGACTGGCTCGAGCAGGCGCACGGCTCCGCGCTCGTCACGCAGGGCAAGACGATCGTGCTCTGCACGGCGATGATCCAGGAGGAGGTGCCGCGCTGGCTGCGCAACCAGGGCCGCGGCTGGATGACGGCCGAGTACTCGCTGCTGCCGGCGTCGACGGGTGACCGCGTCGAGCGCGAGGCGTCGCGCGGCAAGCAGCAGGGTCGCACGGTCGAGATCCAGCGCCTGATCGGGAGGGCGCTGCGCGCGGTCGTCGACTTCCGCGCGCTTGGCGAGCGGACGATGTGGCTCGACTGCGACGTGCTCCAGGCCGACGGCGGGACACGTTGCGCCGCGATCTGCGGCGCATACGTCGCGGGCATGCGCGCGCTCGACCGCTTCGGGCTCTCGCGCACCTTCGTCGACTCGGTGGCCGCGATCTCGGTCGGGGTCGTCGACGGGTCGGCGCTGCTCGACCTCGACTACAGCGAGGACTCGAACGCGGACACGGACATGAACGTCGTGATGACCGGCGACGGGCGGCTCGTCGAAGTGCAGGCGACGGCCGAGCGCGACCCGTTCACGCGCGCGCGGCTCGACGAGTTGCTTACGCTCGCCGAGAGCGGGATCGCCGAGATCGCGGAGCTCCAGGCCGAGGCGGTGTCGCTCGAGCGTGCTTAGTACCGCCGTCACCGGCCTCACCCTCGCGTGGCCGCAGGTGCTTCTCCGGCTGCTCGTGGCCGCGCTGCTCGGCGGAGCGGTCGGGATGGAGCGGGAGCTGCGCGAGCGCCAGGCGGGGCTTCGCACGCACCTCCTCGTCTCGGTCGGCTCCGCGCTCTTCACCCTCGTGTCCGCGTACGGGTTCAGCGACGTCCTCGCGCACAGCGGGCCGCAGGTGCTCGTGCGGCTGGACCCGTCGCGTGTCGCTGCGCAGATCGTTAGCGGCATCGGCTTCCTCGGCGCGGGCGCGATCATCCGACAGGGTTTGTCCGTGCGCGGCCTCACAACCGCGGCGACGCTCTGGCTCGTGGCCGCGATCGGCATGGCGTCCGGCGCCGGGTACTACGACGCAGCGATCATCGCGACGTTCGGCGCGATCCTCACGCTCGGGCCGCTGCGGATCGTCGCCTACAAGATCGTCCGCCGCTACCGGCCCGAGACGGACAGGCTCGTCGTCGACATCCCGGCCGGCGGCAGTCCCGTGCCCGTGCTCGAGGCGGTCGAGTCGCACGGCGGCCGTGTCACGTCGCTCGAGATCGCGCAGGAGGGCGACCGCCGCAGCATGGCGATCGACGTCGAGCTGCGCGGCATCGCCGCGCCGACGATCGTCTCCGCCGTCGGCGAGATCGACGGCGTACTCGAGGTGCGCTGGTCGGAGTGAAGGCGTACCTGTGCTCGCGCAATGCGCACAAGGCGCAGGAGCTCGAGCTGCTGCTGCCGGGCTGGGAGGTCGAGCCGCTCGACGCGGCGGACTGGCCCGACGAGGTCGGCGAGACGTACGTCGAGAACGCGCGCGCGAAGGCGCGCTTCGGCCACGGGCTCGCCGGCGCCGACCGCTGGACGATCGGCGAGGACTCCGGGCTCGAGGTCGAGGCGCTTGGCGGCCGTCCCGGGCTGCACTCGGCCCGCTACGCACCCGAGGGAGCTCCCGCGATCGCGAAGCTGCTCGGCGAGCTCGAAGGCGTGCCGGACCGACGCGCGCGCTACGTCTCCGAGCTCGTCGCGATCTCGCCGGCCGGCGAGGAGGTGCGGGGGACGGGCACGCTCGCGGGCCGCATCGCCGAGGAGTCCCGCGGCAGCGGGGGCTTCGGCTTCGACCCGGTCTTCGTTCCCGACGGGGAAGAGCGCACGGTGGCCGAGCTCGGCGACGACTGGAAGGCGCGCAACTCGCACCGCGCGCGCGCCGCGCGCGGGCTGCTCGTCGCGCTCGGAGCTGCCTTCGCCCTCGCCGTCGCCGGGTGCGGAAGCAACAGCTCGGCGAACCGCCGCGTGCTCGCTGCATTCTTCTCGTACGGCGAGCGGGCCCGCAAATTCGCACCGATGTTCCCGCACGAGCCGGGGTCGCTTCCGTGCCTGCTTCCGGGCGGGCCGCCGCCGGCGAAGAAGCTCCGCGCGACCTGCTCGACGGACGTCTCGCTCGTGAAGCGCGAGCGCGCCGTCGTCACGCTCACGGAGGCGTGGAATCACGGCGCGCAGGCGCACACGTGGTTCTTCTTCATCCGTCAGAACGGCGAGGTCGAGTCGGTGGTGCAGGAGGGCGTGCCTGCGCCGCAGGGAAAACGCTAATTCGCGGGCGCGTCGCGCCGCTGCGTCCCCCACCAGTTGATCTCCGCGCCGAAGACGATCACGTTCGCCATCACGTAGAGCCAGATGAGCAGGATCGCCGGCCCGCCGAGGACGCGCAGCGTGACGTTGACGTCCGCGAAGCGCACGAACACCGGCAGCACCTGGAACGACGCCTCGAGCAGGATCGCCGCCGCGATCGCGCCCGGCAGCGCCTCGCGCATCGAAACGGGCGTGTTCGGCAGCACGAGGTACACGGCGAACAGGAAGAGGAAGATGCCGAGCAGCGAGACTGTGATCGACACGACGTAGGCCACCGCCCCGTTGCTCACGAATCCCGGCGCGTACTGCTTGAGCGCCTCGACGCCGAGCGCGCCGACGACGAGGCTCGCGAACAGCGTCACGAGCGAGCCGATCATGAACGTAACGGCGAGGCCCTTCCCGTGCAGGAACTTCCGGTTCGGGCGCGCGTAGACGATGTTGACGGCCGACTCGAGTGCGCTGAAGAGCGAGAGCGACGACCAGAGCAGGCCGATGCCGCCGATCACGCCGAGCGTCGTCGCGTTGTCCTGCACGGTGTGCACGAGCGAGAGGATGCTCTTGAGCGAGCTGCCGGGGAAGGCGTGGCTCAGCTCGCGCACGAGGAAGTCGGAGGCGTCGGCGCGGTGCGCGAGTCCGAGCAGCGCCAGCGCGAGAAAGACGAGCGGCACGAACGAGAGCAGCGCGAAGTAGGCCACCATCGCGGCGAGGTGCGTGCCGCGGTCGGCGAAGAACTTCGACATGAGCGCCCGTTTCTGGATTCGCACCGGTCGCAGTTTGCACCGTGTTAGCCTCAGGCCGGAATGGACGCCGCCCAGGCCCTTGCCGACCTCACCGAGATCTCGTCCCAGATCGACGCAGCTGCGCTCTTCGACGCGGACGGCATCCAGGGCTCGACGCTCGCCGACGAGGGCGCGGCGCGCTCGCTCGTCGAGGCGGCGACCGCCCTGCTCGAGGGCGCCGCCGCCTTTCGCTCGGGCGGCGGAGACGTGACCCAGCTCGAGGCGTCGACGCACGAGGGAAGCGTCTTCGTCGTCTGCGACGGGCCGCGTCGCATCGCCGCGACGACCGGGCCCGATCCGACGGCCGGCCTCGTCTTCTACGACCTGAAGAGCTGCCTGCGCGGTGCGGCGGCCGAGCCGCCGAAGCCGAAGCGGCGCCGGCGCCCGGCCGAGCCCAAGAGCGAAGGGACGGGCGAGGGTGAAGCGTAAGCTCCTCGGCCTGCTCGGCTTCGCCACCGGGATCTTCGCCGGCAGCGTGCTCTACCGTCGCTCCGCCGGACGGCGGCGAGAGCGCGTCGACGTCTACTTCGGGGACGGCTCCATGGTGTCGTTCGTGGACGGCTCGTCCGAGGCGGAGACGCTGCTGCCGATCGTTCGCGACGCGCTCGACGCCGCACGCCGGTGAACGACGACGCGCTCGCCGACGCGCTCGTCGAGCGCGCGTACCTCGAGGGAGACTTCCTGCTGCGGTCGGGCAAGCGCTCGCGCTACTACCTCGACAAGTACCGGTTCGAGACGCAGCCCGAGCTGCTGCGGCCGCTCGGCCAGCGGCTCGCGGCGCTCGTCCGGGAGCACGATCCGGAGGCGACGCGGCTCGCCGGGCCCGAGCTCGGCGCGGTTGCGCTCGCGGCGGCGGCGTCGCTCGAGTCGGGTCTGCCGTTCGTGATCGTGCGCAAGGCGGCGAAGGAGTACGGCACCGCCAAACGGCTCGAAGGGCCCTACGAGGAGGGCGATTGCGTCTGTCTGGTGGAGGACGTGGTCACCTCCGGGGGCGCCCTGCTCGACTCCGTCGAGGCGCTCCGCGCGGCCGGTCTCGTGGTGCGCACGGCGGTCTGCGTCGTCGACCGCGAGGAGGGCGGGGCGGACGCCCTGGCCCGCCACGCGGTGCGTCTGCGCCCGCTCTTTCGGGCAGGAGACTTGCTCGCCAGAGCGAAAATCCCCGCAAAGCCGCATGGTTGAGCCGTTAGTATCACCCTGCTAGGGTCAAATAGGCCCGTGCAACCGATAACGACAGGAGGAGAGGCACGTGACCAAACAAGAATTCGTGGCGGAGGTGGCCAATCGCAGCCAGTTGACGGCTCGCGACGCAGGGAAGGCAGTGGACGCATTTCTCGAGGCGATCACTGACACGCTGAAGGCCGGCGGTGAGGTGGCCTTCACCGGCTTCGGCAAGTTCTCGACGCAGCAGCGCGCCGCGCGTATGGGAGTCAATCCCCGCAATCCGACCCAGAAGGTGCACATCGCGGCTGCGCGCGTCCCGAAGTTCTCGGCCGGTAGTGGCCTCAAGTCGGCAGTCAAGGGCGGCTAGCACAGCTCCCTGGCACGTCTCCTCCGAGGATCGACGAGGGGCCGCTTCGGCGGCCCCTCGCGCGTTCCGGCCTCGGGAGTACATTTCGACTTCGATGGCGCAGGACGTGCACGCAGGACCGGCAGTGTCGGTCGGCCATTTCGCCGACAGGCTCGCCGAGGCGGTCGAGCGCAAGCACAGCCAGCTCGTCGTCGGACTCGACCCCGTCCCCGACCAGCTGCCGCTCGAGCTGCGCGGCGAGGCCGGGCTCGGCCGGGAGTACGCCGCGGCCGCCTGCGAGCGGTTCTGCTGCGGCGTGATCGATGCGGTGGCGCCGCACGCCGTCGCGGTGAAGCCGCAGTCGGCGTTTTTCGAAGCGCTCGGCGCCGACGGCTGGCGCGCGCTCGAGCAGGTGTGCGACTACGCGCGCGCAGCCGGACTGCTCGTGATCGCGGACGCGAAGCGCGGCGACATCGGCTCGACCGCGCGCGCGTACGCAGCCGCGTTCGTCGAGGCGCGCGGCGTCGAGCCGGCGCTCGCGGACGCCGTGACCGTCAACCCGTACCTCGGCCGTGACGCGGTCGAGCCGTTCCTCGCCGCGTGCCGTCGCGAGGGCGCCGGCATCTTCTGCCTCGTGAAGACCTCGAACGCAGGCGGCGCCGACGTCCAGGACGTGACGCTCTCCGACGGCACGCTGCTCTGGCAGCACGTCGCCGGGCTCGTGCGCGAGTGGGGCGAGGAGCTCGTCGGCGCGCGCGGACTCTCCGCTGTCGGCGCCGTCGTCGGCGCGACCTTCCCGCGCGAGGTCGCGGAGGCGCGGCGCCTCCTTCCGCAGGCCGTGCTCCTGCTGCCGGGCGTCGGCGCCCAGGGAGGCAGCCCGGCGGACCTCGCCCCCGCCTTCACGAGCGGGCCGGCGAGCGCGCTCGTCGCGGCGTCGCGGTCCGTCATCTACGCGTACCGCGGCGGCAGCTCCGACTGGCGCACCGCCGTCGGCGGCGAGGCTGCCCGGCTCGCGCGCGAGGTCTGGGCCGCTTCCGGCTGGTAGGCGGTGCCCGACCCTGACTCGCGCCGACGGGTGTCGCGGTACGCCGCCCCGGCTGCGTTCCTGCTCGGCGTCACGATCGCCGTGCTGCTGATCCGGTCCGGCCTCGGCGGCGGCGGCGGCGCCGGCACCACCACCGTGGGTCCCCTCACGCATCCGGCTACAGCGTCGGTTCCCGCGACGACGGCGCCCGCGCACCCCCGGACGACGACGGGCGCGCAGTACACCACGGTGAAGCGCGGCGACACGTTCGGCTCGATTGCGGCGGCGGCGGGCACGTCGGTCGCGGCGATCGAGCAGCTCAACCCCGGGGTGAGCTCGAACGCGCTCCAGGTGGGTCAGCGCATCCGCGTGAAGTAACCGAGCCGGGCCGCCGCTATCCTGCCGCCGATGCGCCGGCTGCTCGTGGTGATGGTGGTCGCCGCCGCGTCGGTCTTCGCCGGAGCGGCGCACGCGGCCGTGCCGCAGCCCGACGCGAGCGCATTCACGATCGTCAATGCCTCGACCGGCACGGTGCTCGCGTCGCGCGACGCGAACGAACGGCTTCCCATCGCGAGCATCACGAAGCTGATGACGGTGCTCGTTGCGCTGAAGCATCTCGACCTCGACGAGGTTGTCACGGTGACGCGGCAGGCCGCGCGCGTCGGCGGCTCGCGAATCCCGCTTCGGGCCGGCGAGCGGATCACCGTCCTCGATCTGCTCAAGGGAGCGCTGATCGAAAGCGCGAACGATGCTGCAGACGCCCTCGCCGACGCCGCTTCCGACAACGACCGCCCGCTCTTCATCTCCTGGATGAACGCGCGCGCGGAGCAGCTCGGCCTGCGCGCGACGCACTTCGTGCGGCCGGACGGGCTCGACGCGCCGGGCCACCTTTCGAGCGCGCGCGACGTCTCGGTGCTCGCGCGCGTGGCGATGCGATCTCCGATCGTGCGTTCGATCGTCCGCGAGCGCAGCGACGTGATCGAGAACGGAACGTTCACGGTGCACACGTGGAACGACTTGCTCGGTGCCTTCCCGGGCGTGATCGGCGTCAAGACCGGGCATACGGACAACGCCGGCTGGTGCGAGGTCGCCGCAGTGCGACGGCAGGGCTACACGATCTACGCGGTGATTCTCGGCAGCCCGACGCGCGCGCTGCGCAACGCGGATCTCCAACGGCTGCTCGCGTGGGGCGTGGCGCAGTACCGGACACTGACACTCGTCGAGCCGACGTCGTACGCGCGCGTGTCGCTGCCGTACGGCCGCGCCGCGGTCTCCCTCGTCGCGTCGCGGTCGCTCGTGCGCGTCGTGCGGGCCGGGCGGCCCGTGGTGGCGCTCGTGATCGCCCCCGCTGCGGTCACCCTGCCGGTCACGCAGGGCCAGCGGCTGGGCCGGATCGAGATCTGGGCCGGCGGCAAGCTGCTCGGCAGCCGGCCGCTGTTCGCCGCCCGTTCCGTGGCGAAACCAGGCCTCGGCGGCAAGGTCCGCTGGTACGCGACCCGGACCATGCATGATCTGTGGGGTCTCCTCGGGTGACCTCCAGATGATCGTCACCGTCACACTCAACGCGGCAGTCGATCGCACGCTCACCGTGCCGAGCTTCCAACCCGGTCACCGGCACCGTGCGAGCGCGAGCCTCACCCTCGCAGGCGGGAAGGGGATCAACGTCGCGCGTGCGCTCAAGAGCCTCGAGGCGCCCGTCGTCGCGACCGGACTCGCCGGCGGCAGCACGGGCGATCGGATCGTCGAGGACCTCGCCCGCGACGGGATCCTCAACGACTTCGTCCGCATCGAGGACGAGTCGCGCACCTCGATCGCGGTCGTCGACCCGACGACGGGCGAACTGACCGAGATCTACGAGTGGGGCCCGGCGGTTCGCGCCGGCGAGCTCGAGACGCTGCTCGACAAGCTGCACTACCTGTCGCCGATCGCGTCGTTCGTCGTGTTCTGCGGCTCGCTCCCGCGGGACGTCGAGGACGACTTCTACGCCGAGGCGATTCGCGACCTGAACCGGCGCGGCGTCCAGTGTGTCCTCGACTG
>Ga0208849_1002341_pt1 | contig 10539 bp, 8 predicted proteins | sample NGESurdeep072012_10_FD_184470 | JGI IMG/M metagenome (GOLD analysis project Ga0208849, IMG submission 184470) | Arctic peat soil microbial communities from Barrow, Alaska - NGEE Surface sample 53-3 deep-072012 (SPAdes) | ecosystem: Environmental > Terrestrial > Soil > Wetlands > Peat ...
AACTCGCGATTGGCGACGTGCAGTTCACGCGCCGGCGCGGTGAATTGCACACGGTCTCCGATAGAGAAGGTCCGCGCCTCTTCGCGGTAAACAGAGACGCCCTGCTGGCGGCGCGGATCGTAGGTGCGCTGCGAACCGTCCTTTAGCTCCACGGTCAGCCGGTTGCTCGAAGCATCCACGGCGGACACCCGTGCATACTCGCCTTTACCGATACCCGTCTCTTTCGAGGCACGGCTATAACACAGCACATCGCCTACCTCATAACGTGCAGCCCACATGCGATCCGCGCCGGTGAGGTCCTGGCGCGGCACCAACACCTGCACCCGATGCTCTTCTTTACTTATGACTCCCCTGCTTTGCAACTCCGCACGGATGGCTTGATTCAGCTCCGTGCGGGAACGGTTGTCGGGCGAAACGGCCAGCGTATTCTCAGGCGATTTCGCATACTCTTTCGCAATCGCCGCGATGCGTTCGGCTGGGTCTTTCACTTCATGTACCCGGCCCTGCCGTTCCAAGCCGACGATGGCCTCTCCCACTTGGCCCCGTGCAAGTTGCTCGACTACTTGCTTCAACTCCGGGTCTTTCTGGCGCACGATCTCATCGAGCTTGACCGTCTTCATGCCCGCATCCTGAAGCTGCGCAAAGATGCGGCCGGCCTCGATGGATTCATGCTGGCGGGTGTCGCCAACCAGTAGTACGCGATCATTCGGATGGAGCCGCGACAGAAACTCATGCATCTGTTTCGTGGATGCGAGCGACGACTCGTCGAGTACATAGAGACGCCTCTCCCCGGTGTCCGGCCTTTGCCGCTGCGCCAAGTGCATCTGCAAGGTCGAAGTCTCGATCCCTGCCTCACCCAACTTCTGCGCTGCCCGGGACTTGGGCGCAAACCCCTCGACCGTGTACCCAGCGGCTTCCGCACCCTCACGAACCACGGCCAACGCCGTCGTCTTCCCTCCGCCTGCGATTCCTTCCAGTCCAACGATCTTCTCTCCCGAAAGAAAGACGGCATCGACCGCCTCTCGCTGCGCAGTATTCAACTCCGGGTGACGGTCCTCGGTTGCAATGCGGATGCTCGGACTCACCAGCATCGGGTCATCGAACCCGCGCTTATTGCCCTCGTGCATGAGCTGGATCGTCTCGCGTTCCATGTGCAGCATCGCTGCGGTCGTGATCTGCGGTCCGCGCAGGGAGGCCTGTGCTGCCCGAAACTCACCTGCCTGTAAACGCCGGTCGAACTCCTCCCTAACGTGGGCGTATGTCGTTTCACCCATGCCGCGTTTGAGCGCACTTTCAAGAATGGAACGGCGGTCTTCGACAGCAGAGCGCTCGAAGAGATGGTCGCGGGCATATGTTACCGCCCGCTGAGCTGCCTTCTCCGGCTCGTGACTCTGGCTCTGGCCCCGTTCTCTGGCTTGCGCAACAACGTGGTCAGCCTGATGACCATGCTGCGCGGCTAGCTCGCGATGCTGTTGCAGCACCTGCTCCGGTGACAGCAGCTCCTTGCGGTCGCGCGTGTAATGCGCTGCTACCTGTGCGGCTCTCGCACCATCCAGTCCCTGCTCTCGAAGATGGTCCTTGATCTGTTCGCGACGCGGGCTCGAGACTTCGAGATATTCTTTCGTGTAGCCTTTGATCTCGGGCTGCCCATACTTGCCTGACTCGATCTTGTAGCCCAGCCCCTGCAATCGAGAGGCCAGCTCCGCGCGGTAGATTGCCGTGGCATAGTGCTGTGAGGCGTATAGCCATGCGATTGCAGGGAGCGCGTCTGTCCGTTGTCGCGCTCGGTGACGTTGAAGATGACGGCATGGGTGTGGAGCTGCGGTGCAGCGTGCCTTCGACGGGCCGCGCAGTGTCATGTTCGAAGGTCGCAGCAACGAATTTACCCGTGGTCTCCGGTGCATGGACGTTGCCAATTCGTGCCTGTGTGTAACGTTCCAGCTCACCCAGCGCCACGCGTACGCTCTCACGGTGCGCCTCCCGAACACGATCATCACCGCCCACAAGCGCGGTCAATGAAACTGATTTCGGCGCTGAAAAAGTTGCATCCCATCCGGCACGGTGCTCAACGCTGGTGACTTCCTTGCCGTTCTTGCCCTCGTAGGTTCGGGAGACCTGATGGCGCACAAGTTGCGCCTCGGTGATCGGGTGCTGGCCTTCGGTCAGTCTGGCGAAGTGTTCGGAACCGACTACACCTTGCAGACCCCACTGCTCGGCCAGCTTGCCCTCCCACTCGCTATGTCCCTGCTGGTCCCGACTCCAGTAATTCTGCTGCTCGGACGCAAACTCCCGCTCATGGTACGTTCGCACCTGTCCCGCTGACAGCGGTTTGGAGAGCGTCAGCATAACGACTCGATCTCCCGATCTTCACTCAATACCCTTGGTCTCATCCCAACTAAACCCCTCCCGCTTCACGACAGACGTTTCCTCCAGCGGCAAAAGCGCCTGCACAGGCTTCTTTATCTCCTGAGCTTTCACGGGTGCTGGAGTCTTCACGGCATCCGCTATGCGTGGCAGCGGCTGTTCTCTCGTCCGTTCCAGGAACTCCGGCTGCTTATTCTGTTTCTTTGCCAGCCGGAGCCGTACCGGGACGACATGATTTTCGATCTTGATGAAACCTGTGAGCGGCTGCAGGCCCGCGATCTCAGAAGGCATGATGAGGGGCTTGGTGACAATCTCCAGCGCAAAGCTCTTTTTCGATCCGAGCAGGCCCATGCTGCGTGATTCCTTCAGACGTTCGACCTCGATCTCGCCGATGGCCTCGGAGTTCCACTTGGCCGCACGTGGCTCGGAGGTTTTCAAGAAGACTTTGGTCGCAGGCTGGGAGAGCATGGCTTCAGCGTCCTGGCCGTAACGCTTCTCCATCTGGCTACGCCCCTGCAACCCGATGACAACCGGATTGCCATACTTCCTATTTTCGGTCACGGCGGTGTGAAGTTGAGGGAGCTTATTCAGGCTGGCCAGCTCGTCCAGTACAAACCATACCGGCTTCGCAGCGTGATCTTCGCAATATCCCATCATCCGCGAATGAAGAGATCGAGCCACGCCGAATGCAGCGGTAGTACCTTTTCCCGATAGGCAGCAGAGGAAGTCAGGAAGACCCAGCGTTTGCGCTCGGTGTACCACTCAGCAGTTGCGAAGGTTGGCCGCGTGTGATCCCACTCCGGTAACAGCTCCAAGCTATCCGCCACCATGTTCAGACTGGAGAGCACACCCGCCCGCTGCGCCGGAGCGCCAGTGTCTAACAGAGCGGCGAGTGGCGTTCCTTTGACCGCTGCTTCAATGCACACCGGATCGGCCATCATGCGCAGGATGTCCCTGGGCTGGGGCTTCCGCCGCAGCAGATGGGCCAGCACCCGGCGCGGCGCATCGATAAAGAACGCCTTCTCGTATTGCTTGTCCGGCAACATGGCGGCGGCAATGGTCGTGGCCGTCTCAGGCCGGTCGATCTCGTCACCCAATCCCCAGTATGGGCAGCGCTGGTCGAGCGGATTCAGAACGAGGTCGCCCCTCTTGGGGGCATAGAACTCGCCTAAGAAATCCATCGCAGGGTCATAGACGATGGCGCTCTCACCCCGGTCTTCGATCTGACGCAGAAGCTGCCGGATCGCCGAACTTTTGCCGGAGCCGGTGTCGCCCATGAGCAGAATATGACTGGCCTCCAACCGTCGAGGGATGTGGAGACTGGGCGCCGGTAGCCATCGACCGAAGGCTCCCTCCCGCTCCATCTGGAATCGGATACCGCCATCGCTGGAGCCGCGTAGCCGGGCGAGCAGTTCGGGACCTTTGGTGCGGCGTCCGTGGCGTTGCTCCTGTTCTCTGCTGGCCCGGCCTCCTTGCCGGAAATGCAACCAGAGGGCGTACAGGAAAACGACTCCGGCCAGCACGTAGCAAATGGGCCGGAGAAAGATCACCCACGCACTATTGCCGTCGTAGACCGCCGCCTGAAGGTACGCTTGCAACTCCCGCGCACGAACCTTGCCGGGCGGTTCGATCACGACCGCACGCCAGCCCTCGGCGAGGGCCTTCGGGCTCAGCGCGAGAGGCTGGTTCGGGTTCGATCCCTTAATCGCATCCTCCGGAAGCAGCGCCTCCGGCTTCCGCCCCGGAGCTGTCTTTTCGGCGTAGCGAACGGTGGTCATCGCTCCCGGATAGCCGCCCAATGTCGAGCAAGCGGCATAGGTTCCGAGATAGTAGGTCTGGACGGGATTCATGGTCCAGCCGAGCCACAGCGTGGCCGGAAGAATCACCAGAAACGGCCCCAGAGCGAAGAGCAAAATCAGCCATAGGAGCCACCGGCCCCGGCTCGGAAAACGCATCGCTCCGGCGCTCACTTCTGCCCTCCGGTTCCATCCTCCCCGGCCAGAAAATCGGTCAGCAGTTTGCGGGCATCGGCCAACTTCCGGGCCTCCGCCTTGTCGCGAATTTTGACGACTGATTCTGGGAGCAGATATTTGCCTTCGGCCTGCGCCGTGGCCGACCCATGAAAGAGATTGAGGAGCACATACCGGAGCGCCATGACTTCCGCCAACATCAATTCCGTAGGGTCGGCAGGTGTCTCACGCGCGGCTTTCAGGGCAAGCTCGCGCAGCCATACCGCGAGTGTCTTGCCGCTCTTCTCGGCAGCCATCTCGACCTCGCGAAGTTCCTCTGGGGTAATGCGCGTGGCGATGGTTTTGGTGCGGAAGCCAGTCCTTTCCTGCGCGCTTTCTGGAGCGCTGGAAGCCATCGGTTTGCCATTGACGAGAGTGCTCATGGGATAACCTCGCCTTAGAAATAGCTTGCTCTGGTCTGTCCGGTAGGTCAAATCGGCTGATTTCGCCATAACGACCAAGGCACTGCAAAATCAAATTTGTTTACGCCGACATGCGCTCCGCGTTTACATAAGGCGATCTGTAACAACTGCACGAGTCAGCGAGAGATTCGCGCAGAGCGGATGTTGCAGAATCTAAATCTGTTCACATGTGTAAACACAAACCTCGCCGCGCGGCCGCTCCACAGTTCGCCTTTGGGGTGACGTGTCAGTGCTTAACCCGCTGCGCAGCAGCGACGTTTTCAAGTCTCGCCGTCAGCCATCAATACGGGGTGCGGGAACGTGGGGGGCCGTCCACTGAACCAAGCCCCGTTCCATTCCAGCGTCCGAGCGACAGATGGTTTGACTTCCGGTCACAGAACTTCTGGCTTCGTTGGCCAGTGGGGAACAAGAACGGTAGTCAGCTTTTAGTCAGCGATAAAGTAAGAAGCGGGAAGGCGAAGAGGCTTTCGAGTATATAGTGCGTATATGGCTGTCACAATGAAGGATATTGCCGCTGATCTAGGGCTGTCCGTGGTCACGATTTCGAAAGTACTGCGGAATCATCCCGATATCGCCAAGAACACCCGAGAACGTGTCCTGAAACGGATCAAAGAGCTGGACTACCAGCCGAACATCATGGCCCGCAGTCTTGTGACAGGGCGCAGCTATTTGATTGGATTGGTTGTGCCGGACCTTTTGCATCCGTTCTTTGCGGAGATGGCCAAAGCCCTTTCAGCGGCGGTTGGGAAGCGCGGATATTCCGTGATCATCTCTTCCTCGGAAGAGGATCCGGAGTTGGAGGCGCGAGAGATACAGCAACTGACAGGGCGGCGTCTGGACGCGCTGGTAATTGCCTCTGCCGGCGGCGATCCTGAGCCATTCCTTCGCCTGGATCGGCTGGGGGTGCCATTCATTCTGATCGATCGCGAACTTCCTGGGATTTCGGCTAACTTTGTAGGTATCAAGGACGAGGTAGCGGGTAAGATCGCGACGGAGCATTTGATCCAACAGGGTTGCAAGACGATCGCACACATCCGCGGTCGCGAGAACAGCACTGGGATGAAGCGCTTTGAAGGATATCGGCGTGCGTTGAAGACCGCTGGTCTGACGTATTCCGACTCTCTGGTTGTGGCCAGCTCCAACGTGGACATCAACAGTGAACGCATGGGAGCCGATGCGATGCGGCTTCTGCTGAAACATGATCCTGTGCCGGATGGAGTCTTCGCACACAATGATCCGCTGGCATTTGGCGCCATGCAGGCGATTCTGGAAGCGGGCCTGCGTATCCCCGAAGACATTGCGATCATCGGATGCGGCAACCTTCACTATGACTCGCTGCTCAGGGTGCCGCTTTCGAGTATCGATCAGAACAGTCAGGCCATTGGCGAGAGATGTGCTGAAATCCTCTTGAATACGTTGGAATCCGAGACAAAGCCTCCGCTCACGAACGTCATTCTTGAGCCTTCTCTCGTGGCAAGAGCTTCGAGCTTACGGAAACATTGAGACGGCATTCCACACGACTCGTCTGTGGGTTCAGCTGTTTTCCGGGCGCCCAGTCGGCCATTGTGTATTGTGAACCGGAGCGAGAATCTCCTCGATTCGCTTGAGGACATCTGGCGCGACACGGTCCTCCATGGCGCTCAGGTTCCGCTGAACCTCGAGCGTGGTGGACATTCCAACCAACGTGGTTGCCACGCGCGGATAGCGAAGGCAATATCCAAGCGCGATCTCAGAGAGGTCGACTCGACGCGTGTGGCAGTACTCGACGGCCTGTCGGACTGCGCGATGAACCTCAGGGGGGGCTGGATGCCATGCGGGCGCACCCTGTTCCGTCAATATGCCCATGTGCAGCGGGGAGGCGTTGATCAGACCTATCCCCCGGGACTCGGCGAATGGGGCAAGCTCGTTGTTCATATCGGTGGCGAGGAGGTTGTAGTGACAGTAGTTCAGAATGGTGTCGACCGGCACTTCCTGCGCAATGCACATAAGAAAATGGGGCGGGTAACCGGAGATGCCGACATAGCGGACCTTGCCCTCCTGTTGCAGTTGGCGCATGGCGGGAATGGTTTCGTCGATGATCTGGCGCGCATCGCCGAATTCGATGTCATGCGCGTGAAAGATGTCGACGTAGTCGGTGCGCAATCGCTTGAGGGACTCTTCAAGGCCTTGCCGGATTCTTTTGGCGGAGAAATCAAACTCAGTGGCACCATAACGCCCGCATTTGGTTGAGAGAATAACTTCCCGGCGTCTGCCCTCCAGCGCGTGGCCGAGGCGCTCCTCTGCCAAGGTGAGACCGTAGTAGGGGGAGACATCGAAGAAATTGATGCCTTCGTTGATGGCATGATGGACCGCTCTGACCCCTTCCGCAGGGTTGGCGATACCAAAGACATCGCCCAGAGGAGAGGCGCCGAATCCCACGATGGAGATTTCGAGGCCGGTATTTCCCAATCTCCGGCGGCCCAAGTTGTTCGAAGCTGGAGGATGACGAAGGGTCGCAATGGTCTGTGGCATTCAGGCTCTCGTTCTGGTTAAAGTGGCCTTTCAGCCAGTCGAGTATACATTTAGGAAACGCTACAGTAAACCAGTTAACGCCACCATGGAAGACCTTGACAGTGCTGTAGCTAGAGGCGATAACTGTAACGCAAGAAAGCAGATCAGTTCCGGTCTCCAGATCTGAATATTTGTTGGCGACGAAAGGTGACAACCCGTGAGCTCGATCAAAATTCTTCTAGTTGGAGGCCTGGGCGTTCTTGCTCAGATGGGTTTTTCGCAGACGCGGCCCGCACAGGAGTTGCGACTGTCCGCACCGTGTGGTGTCTTGCGCATTACGGCGCAGGCAGAGAACGCGGTCCGCGTGCGTTGCGGCAGCGGGGCGGGGAACCAGGAGCCCGAGCTCATTTTTACGGGGTCTCATGAAAGTGCTCGGGCGTCGGTCGGTTCAGACGCCCGGTCCTCCTGGTTGCAGACCGCGCAGATCAAAGCGGTGGTCGACAAGAAGACCGGAGATATCCGCTTTCTGGATGCAAAGGGGAAGCTGCTGGTTCAAGAGATTCCCGGCAGCCGCACGCTGACGCAGGCGAGTGACTCTGAGGCGCAGCTGAAGACGGCGGAGGTCCGGTTCGCGCTTCAACCCGCGGAACACCTTTATGGATCGGGGCAGTTTCAAGACGGCTACCTCGACATTGCGCGGCTGCCGCGGAAACTGGTTCAGCTGAATACGCAGATCTCCATTCCACTCTTCCTGTCGAGCAGCGGCTATGGAATTCTCTGGCACAACTATGGGATGACCGAGCTGAATCTTCCTGGCAATCACCTCGTTCTTACAGAGGCAGGAACAGGCGCGGGCGCAAGCGTGGACGTGACGACGAGCTCCGGAACACAGCGGCAGGTGCGAAGAGCGAAACAGTTTGCTGGCGATCTCGACATACCGGCCGAGGGTGATTACGGGATTGTGCTGGACTCCGGGCGCGTAATGACCGATCGTTACCATCTGCAGATCGATGGCAAAGTGATCTTCGACCTCGACAACCAGTGGCTGCCGGGCTCCACAAGCGGAATCGTGCATTTGACCGCGGGAATTCACCATCTGATGGTGCAGGCCAACGCAGACGATCATCCGAAGCTCGATTGGGGACTGACAAAAGATGAGACCGTGCTGCGGTCTCCGGCTGCGCGCGAGGTGGATTACACCGTATTCGCCGGCGGTGCGGACCAGGTGATTGGGACGTACAGACGGCTTTCGGGCCAGGCGCCACTCTTTCCGGAGTGGGCGCTCGGATTCATCCAGTGCCGTGAGCGTTACCACTCGACTGATGAGATTGTGGACACGATCCAGCAGTTCCGCAAGGATGAAATCCCACTCGATCTGATCGTTCAGGACTGGCAATACTGGGGTAAGTACGGATGGAACGCCATGCGCTTTGACGAGGCGCATTATCCGGATCCTGCTGCGCTGGTGAAGAAGGTCCATGATTTGAATGCAGAGCTGATGGTGTCTGTATGGTCACGATTCGATCCGGCCTCCGATGTGGGCAAGCTGTTTAAGGACAAGAATTACTTCATCCCTGACACCACATGGGTGGACTTTACCAATCCGGACGCGTCCAGTCTCTACTGGCAGAACTTTTCGCAGCGCATGCTCTCGCTGGGCATCGATGCATGGTGGCTGGATGCGACCGAGCCGGAGAACGATGACCTGCATAACAGGGCGATCCATCTCGGGTCGGGCGATGAGTACCGCCTGGTGTATCCGCTCTTCGTGACGAAGACGGTTTACGAGGGATCGCGCAAGGACGCGCCGGAGAAGCGTGTGATGATCCTGTCGCGCAGCGCATACCTTGGGGAACAGCGCAATTCCGTGGCGACATGGTCTGGGGACATTGGCAATAGCTGGGACACGTTGCGGCGGCAGGTGACGGCGGGCTTGGATTATGCAGCGTCGGGAATGCCCTACTGGACGACGGATACAGGCGGCTTCTTCCGGCCTGGCCGCACGCAATATACTGACCCGGCGTATCGGGAGCGGTTTATTCGCTGGCTGGAGTTTTCGACCTTCTCGCCCCTGATGCGCGTGCACGGCTACCAGACGAACACCGAGCCCTGGAACTACGGCCCTGAGATGGTGGACGAAGAGAGAAAGCTGATCGACCTGCGGTATCAGCTATTGCCGTACATCTACTCGCAGGCGGCGAACATTACTTTCTCCGGTGGAACGCTGATGCGTCCGCTGGTGATGGATTTTGCGAACGACCCGCGCGCGCTCGACCAGAAGTATGAGTACATGTTCGGGCCGGCATTTCTGGTTGCGCCTGTGCTGGACGCTGGCGTGACGCAGGCCAAGATCTATGCGCCGCAGGCCAAGGGCGGCTGGTTCGACTGGTGGAATGGGAAGGCCGTGGCACCGGGAACGGAGGCGACGGTGGATTCGCCAGTTGGGCATATCCCGTTGCTGGTGCGCGCAGGAAGCATTGTGCCGCTGGGACCGGTGGAGGAGTACGCGGGTCAGAAGAAGGATGCGCCGCTCGAACTGCGCGTCTATCCGGGCGCCGATGGCCACTTCACCCTTTATGCCGACGATGGAACGACTTACAAGTATGAGCACGGGCAGCGTGCCGAGGTGCGCTTGACATGGAACAATGCGAGCGGCACTCTGACGGTCGGCGCGCGGCAGGGGAGATATGACGGAATGCCGGTGCAACAGCAGCTGCACGTCCGGATCTTGCGGGATGGAAACTGGTCGGAAAAAGATGTCCCATACCATGGGCGCCCGCTCCGCGTTTCGCTTGGTAAATAGGATGTGGCTTACGGTGGACTGTCATCTTTGATCTGCGAGTCGCTTTTGAGCATAGACGGAACGGCTTGTGGCCGTTGCCCGGTCACCGGAGCTATCAACAGGGCGGACCCGAACATGTATTCATCACCAATATCGGTAACATTGGGGTCCTTCGGGAAATCGAGGAATAAGCCGCGCATAAAGGGGAGCACCGGTCTCATGCGCCTGCCAACCCAATGAGTAGATGTACGGCATCAGCTGATAAGGCAGGCGGAGGTATTTCTCAATGACGTGAATGATGCTCTCTGCGAGACATGGCACATGGGATCCTCGCCCGAGTATCTGGGGCACTAGAACATTGGTGAAACTCTTGGCAGACGGACAGGATGTCGCTGTCCTCAAGACCGAGGCCTTGGACAGCAGTGGAAGATGGGTGCCGACGGCAGGGGACATGGTCCGCTTCACAGTGAGC
>Ga0208849_1002343_pt1 | contig 10535 bp, 12 predicted proteins | sample NGESurdeep072012_10_FD_184470 | JGI IMG/M metagenome (GOLD analysis project Ga0208849, IMG submission 184470) | Arctic peat soil microbial communities from Barrow, Alaska - NGEE Surface sample 53-3 deep-072012 (SPAdes) | ecosystem: Environmental > Terrestrial > Soil > Wetlands > Peat ...
CGCGCCCGCCGCGAGCCCCTGCTCGAGCACGCCGACTCCGGCCCAGTAGCGTCGCTGGTGCTCCGCGATCGCGCCGATCCGCTCGAGCAGCCGTCGATAGCCGCGCAGGTCATCGGCGGCGAGCAGTTGCCGGGCGCGCGCCGGCAGCTCGCTCGCCGGCACGGTGACGTCGTGGTGGGCCGAGCCTGAGGAGCGGAGGACCATTCCTAGCCCGGTCATCGACCGCCCGCCGTCATGTGTGAGCGTCGCCCGGCAGACGCGGGGGCACGAACGCGGACAGCGCGCGGGGCGTTCACGGGGGGCGCGGTCGCGCGCGCCCGCGTCTCGCGCCCGCGTATGGACCGCAGCCGCTCGCCCGGGCAGGGAATCTCGTTGCCGCCGCGAATCCAATGCCCGTCAGACCGCTTCGAATGCAGGTCGGACGCGAGCCTCATGCCCTCGCAGGCAGGCGATCCAGCTGTCAGTTCCCTCGAAACCAGAGCAGGAGAATGGAAATAATCGGAAAGCGCGCATCCAGGGTGCCCGCAGCGGAGGTGCTGGCGCTCTGGCGCGAATACCGCCGCAGCGAAGACAGCGATCTGCGCGACCGGCTGATCTTCATGTTCATGCCGATGGTCCGCTACATCGTCTACCGCAAGGTGCGCGAGGTGCCGGCGCAGTGCGAGGTCGAGGACTTCCTGTCATGCGGGCTGGAGGCGCTGATCCGTTCGATCGAGCGCTACGACCCCGACAAGGGCGCCACGCTCGAGCAGTACGCGTGGACGCGCATCCACGGCGCGGTGCTCGACGAGCTGCGCCGTCACGACTGGGCGCCGCGCTCGCTACGCCGCGACGAGCGGACCATCAACACCGCCCGTGAGAGCTTCCTCACCACGCACGAGCGCCAGCCCAGCCGCGACGAGCTCGCAGCCCAGGTCGGCATGACGCCGCGCGAGCTCACCAACCGCCTCGACCAGGTCGCGCTCGCGGAGGTCGGCTCCCTGAACAGGATCGTGCGCTCCGACGAGAGCGCCACGATCGAGCGCATCGACACGCTGGAGAGCACCGACGAGGAGTGGGACCCGATCGTGCAAGCCGAACGCCGCGAAGCCAAGGAGCGCTTCCGCAAGGCGTTCGCGCGCCTATCCAAGCAGGAGCGCGAAGTCGCGGTCCTGCTGTACGTGGAGGACTGGACGCTGCGTGACATCGGTGTACGCATGGGCGTGTCCGAGAGCCGCATCTCGCAGATCCACACGCGGCTGCGCTCGCGGCTGTACGAACAGCTCTCGAGCGAGCTGCCGCTGTTCAGCTCAGTGCGCTGAGCCGGACCCGCTGGGCGGCGGCGGGCGCTCGGGCTGGATCTCGTTCGTTTGCGAGCGAGGGCTGTAGGCGATGTGTGACGTGACAACCCATGCACATCCGCGGCGCTCCCTTGCGTAGCTACCGATAAGGCAGGAACTGGCCCGACGCGTCACGAAGCGTAGACGGCCGACGCGCGGACGCGCGGATGGACGCTGCCGTGAAATGGGGGTGCGGAGTGCATGGTCCAAACACCGAGGAGCTTGTCCGACTGGCCTGGGATGCGCTGCCGTCCCGCCACCGACAGCTCCTCACCCAGATTCATGCGTGGCAATGGGAGATCGTCAGCGAGGGTTTGGGCCATTCCGTCGCAAACCGTCTTGTGTCGGCTGGATGCCCAGCGTTGGACAGCGCGCAGATAGCCGCCGACGATAAGGCTCTCGGCATGTGGGTGCCCGAGCTTCGCCTGCTACTCATCAACGAGGCGCACCCGGAGCTTGCCGGCGCCGACGCGACGACCCGTGAAGCGCTTGTGATGTGGATCGCCTGGCATGAGTGGGGCCACGCGCTGAGCATTACGAGCGTTTCTCCCCACGATCCGGGCGAAGGCGCAAGGCTCCTAGCCATGGCACCCGCGGGGGTTCGTGAGCGCATCCGCCGCGGGGGCTATGCTCGGCCGCAGTACATCCATGAGCTAATCGCTGAAACCTACGCATTGGTCATGCGCGAACGTATTCAGGGGAGGCCGGGACAACCGCTATGGCTAGCCACCGAGATCTACCAGCTGATAGCGAGGATTGGGACCTAACGCAAGGGGCGCGCGGGTTTGTGTTGGCACCCGGCGAAACCGCAGAGCAGTTTCTCGCGGCGCGCGAGGACATGCTCAGGGACGCAGGCGTTGAGCCGTGCTGGCCCGGTGCCGCCGAGATCAGGCGGAAAATCGATGCGGGCGAGTTGGGCGCATAGCTCAACGGCCTCCGGCCGATGGGCGCCGCGCCATCTCGCGCCAGCGGTAGAGCGTCTGGCGGCTTACGCCGGCTAGCCGCCAGCGTCTCGTAGTTCTGTCACGTCACACATCGCCGGGGTGTATAGCCATGGCGATACAGGGTCCGTGTTTGGACTCAAGAACGCCGGTCCACGGTCGAACACCGAGGAAGATGGATCTCGGTCTGGACATCGCAGCGTCGGGCATGGTCGCCGAGCAGATCCGCCAGGACCAGCTCTCCAACGATCTCGCCAACGCCGCCACACCGGGCTTCAAGGCCGACGAAACGCCGCAACACAGCTTCGGCTCGGTGCTGATGGCCAACACCGCGGGCGGTGCCGCGGTCGGCTCTGTCAACCAGGGCGTCGCGCTCGGCAAGACCTACACCAACATGACCCCCGGCACGATGCAGGAAACCGGCGAACCGCTCGACTTCGCGATCGAGGGCAGCGGCTTCTTCGCGGTCAGGACAGCCCAGGGGATCCGCTACACGCGCGACGGCCAGTTCACGAGCTCGGCCGCAGGCGTGCTCACCGACGCCAACGGCAACCCGGTGCTCAACCCCAAAGGAGCGCAGATCAAAGTCAGCGCCGCGGGCACGGTGGCGGCGAGCGAAGTCGGCGTCTTCGAAGTGCCCGGCGCAGCCAAGCAGGGCGAAAACCTGTACACGGGCACCGCGGCCGGCAAGCCGACCGGCACGGTGCGCCAGGGGTCGCTGGAGGGCTCGGGCGTGGACGCCGCCAAGGTGATGGTCGAGATGATCGCCTCGCTGCGCAGCTTCCAGTCGGGTCAGCAGGCGATCCAGGCGATCGGCCAGACCCTGCAGGAGGCCGCCTCGCAGGTCGGCTCGCTGCCCTAGAGCGAGCGCCATCCCGAGGCTCAAGTCCGTGCGGCGGCGGCCGATCACGGGGAAGAAGAGCTCCCCGAGCCGGCTGGACCGCCATGCGGAAGCCCGGCTCGACGACCAAGAACAGGATGGACCGATGCTCGAAGGTCTGTACTCCGCAGCAGCAGGCATGTCAGCCCAGCAGGAACAGCTCAACGCGATCAGCAACGACCTCGCGAACGTGTCGACGAACGGGTACCAGGCCGAGCGCGTCGCCTTCAGCGACCTGCTCTACAGCCCGGTGAACATCGCGGGCACGGTCAGCACCGACGGTGCCGGCGCGAGCGCGAGAACGCTCGGGCGCAGCCCAACCCAGGGCTCGATCACGGAAACCGGCGACCCGCTCGACCTCGCGATCGAAGGCCAGGGCTACTTCGAAGTCACACGCGCCAACGGCCAGAAGGCCCTCACGCGCGACGGCAGCTTCGGCGTCGACGCGAGCGGCACGATCGTCAACGCGCAGGGCAACAGGCTGACGCCGCCGATCAAACTGCCCCCGGGCGTCTCGGCGAAGGAAGTGAGCGTCGCCCCCGACGGCACCGTGAGCGCCGGCGCACGCACGCTCGGCAAGATCAAGCTCGTCACCGTGACCTCGCCCGACCATCTGCTCGCCGACGGCAGCGGCGATCTGACGCCGACCGCCGCCAGCGGCGCGCCGCACGCCGCCAGCGCCAGGATCCACCAGGGCGCGCTCGAGGCCTCCAACGTGAACATCGCGAGCCAGATGGCACTGATGGTCAGCACTCAGCGCGACTACCAGATGAGCAGCAGCGCGATCCAGACCGAGAGCCAGATGATGGCGATCGCCAACCAGCTGCGGCCGGGCGGATGAGCCTCCCGGCCACCACCGGCTCCACCGGCCTGCCGCCCGTCAACCAGGCGCTCGAGCCCGCATGGGTACGCCACGGCTCGGCCGCGACGCAGAAGGCCTACGAAAGCGCGCTCGCCTTCGAACAGACGCTCGTCGAACAGCTCTCCCAGTCGCTCACGAGTGCGAGCGGGCTCGGCGGCGAAAGCTCGCAGGAAGGCGAATCGGGCTCCGAAGAAGGTGGCTCTTCCGAAAGTGCCGCCGGCGACTCGCAGATCTCTTCAATGCTGCCGCAGGCGCTAACTGCCAGCGTCATGCACGGCGGCGGCCTCGGGCTCGCGGCGCAGCTGACGCAACAGCTGGACGCCGCAGGCGGCGCCGCCCATGCGCAGGCGAGCGGCGGGACCGCGCCCGATGTGACCGCCACGGGCACCGCGCCCAGCGCCCCGCCCACGAGCTCCGGCGGAGGCACCCCCGCATGAGCCCGACGGCGCTCATCCCGCACGCCGGCGGACAGCAGGACCGCGCCCTCGTCGGCGACGTGCTGGCGCACCTCGACGCACAGATCGCCTCGGCGCGAAGCCTGCTCGAGGTCGTGCTCGAGCAGGGTGCGGCGATCCGCGCGCGAGACGTCCACACGGTAGTGCGCCTGGCGGGCATCCTGCGCGGCGAGATCGGCCGCCGGCAGCTGCTCGAGGAGGAGCGCGCGCGGCTGCTGGCGCGCAGCGGCGAGCGGTTGAGCGTGCCCGCCGAGACGGTCACGATGGCGTTGCTGAGCACGCTGATGGACGGCCCCGGCGCCGAGCGCGCGAGCGCGCGCAGCGCCGAGCTGAGCGGGCTGCTGCACGAGCTGCAGCGCGAACACTCTTGCAATCGCGCGCTGATGCAGATCGAGCTCGGCTTCCTCGATCACCTGATGGGGATGCTCGCGCTCGACGGAACCAACGGCTACGACACGCAGGGCTCCTCCAAGTCCATCACGCGGGGGCGCCCAAACGGCACCCTGCACGTCCTCGACCTGCGCGCCTAGGCCATGTCGATTCCCACCTTGCAAGGACTGCAGACAGCGCTCAGCGGCCTGATCGCAGAGCAGTCGGCGCTCGACACGACCGGCAGCAACATCGCCAACGCCAACACCGAAGGCTACTCGCGCGAGACCGCCGTGCTGGAACCCAACACGCCGCTTCCGATCCCGGCGATCTCAGATCTGACGGGCAAGGGCGCGCAGCTCGGCACCGGCGTGAGCGTCACGACGATCACGCGCATCCGCAACACCTATCTCGACGCCCAGTACCGCACGCAGAACAGCGCCCTGAGTGCCGCCACCACGCAGGCGGAAGTGCTGGAACAGGCGCAGAGCGCGTTCAACGAACCGTCGAGCGCCGGCATCGCCAGCCAGCTGTCGAACTTCTGGAACGCCTGGAACAACCTCGCCGCCTCGCCCACCAGCGAAGCGGCAAAAGAGGCCGTGGTGTCGGCCGGCAACCAGCTGACCAGCACCATCAAACAGCTCAGCTCACAGCTGGCGACGATCTCGAGCCAGGCGAGCGCGCAGTACAACGCGCTCACGGGAGCAAACGGCGAAGTCGAAAGCTACGCCACGCAGATCGCGCAGCTCAACGGTCAGATCAAGCTCTCCGAAGAAGCCGGCCAGCGGCCCAACTCGATGCTGGACCGCCGCGATCAGCTGCTCGACAAGCTCTCCGGGCTCGCAAACATCACCGTCAGCGAAGAACCCGACCACATGGTCACGGTCAGCTTCGGCGAAGCGGCCAAACCGCTGGTCCAGGGGACGACCGTCAACTGGCCGCAGGAACTCACAGAATCGGCCGGCGGGAAGCTGGGGGCGCTGCTCAGCCTGACCGGGGCCAAAGGGGCGCTGACCGAACTGCAGACCGGGCTCGACGGCGTCGCCGAAGCGCTCGCGAGCACGGTCAACGAACACCTCGAAAAACCGTTCTTCTCGGGCAAAGGCGCCGCAGCGCTCGCGGTCGCGGCGACGGCGGCCGAAGTCCAGGCGTCCGGCACCAAAGCGGTCGGCGGCAACGAAGTCGCCCAGCAGATCGCAGCGCTGCGCGGCGGCGTCGCCGAACAGGACTACGCGGCGCTCGTCGAGAAGGTCGGCGGCGACGTACGCACGGCGACCAGTGACCAGACCAACCTGAAAACGACGCTCACCGCGATCGGCAACCAGCGCCAGAGCGTCTCCGGCGTGTCGCTGGATGAAGAAATGACCAACCTGATCACCTACCAGCGCGGCTACCAGGCGTCCGCGCGCACACTGACGGTGATGAGCGAAATGCTCGAAACGCTGATCGAGCACACCGGACGGGTGGGGCTGTAGGCATGAGCGAGCGAATCACCCCCGCGATGGTCAGCACTGCGACGCTCAACGACCTCAACGCCTCGCTGGCGACGATGCAGCGGACGACCAACGAACTGTCCTCCGGCAGGAGAATCCTCGAACCGTCGGACAACCCATACGGCGCCAGCCAGGTGATCAACCTGCAGAGCCAGCTCGAAGGGCTGAGCTCCTACGAAAGCAACGCCCAGGACGGCATCTCGTGGGAGAACACCGCCAGCACCGCGATGTCGAGCATCGCCCACGTCACCCAGCGCGTGCGCGAACTGCTCGTGCAGGGAGCCAACGGCACCTACAACCAGGCAGATCTGGAAACGATGGCGCTGCAGGTCGAACAGCTGACGGAAGGCATCAAGCAGGATGCCAACACGCAGTACGCCGGCCAGTACGTCTTCTCGGGCACCGCGACGACGACCGCGCCCTACGAACAGGGCAAAGGCGACGAATACAAAGGCAACGAAGAAAGCGTCAGCCGCGCGGTCGGGCCCGGTGCGTCGGTGACGGTCACCACGAACATCTCAACGCTGCTCGGCAGCGGCGAAGAAGCCAAAGACGGCAAGCTGCTCGAAACGCTGCGCACGATCGCCAAGAACCTGCGCGCCGGCACCCCCGAAGCCCGTGAAGCGCTCGCCACGACCGACCTCAAAACGCTCGACGGCAACATCGAAACGCTGACCCAGCTGCAGGCGACGGCGGGCAGCGCGACCGACCAGCTGCAGACGGCGCTGTCCCGCAACGAAGACCTCCAGACGTCGATCTCGAAGGCGCTGTCGAACACGGACGACACGAACATCGCCGAAGCGTCGGTCGCGTACGCAAACGAGCAGGCCGCGTATGAGGCCGCGCTGCGGGCCGCCGCGAACATCGTCCAGGAATCGCTGCTCAACTTCCTCCACTAGACCGAACGCCAAGGAGATCCGCAACATGTCCGTCACATTCGAGAGCATCCGCTTCGGCACCGTAGAGATCGCCGCTGAGGACGTGATCGAGTTCCCCTTCGGGCTGATCGGCCTCGGGGGCCTGCGCTACACGCTGCTCGACCGCAACATCGGCTCCGGCTTCCTGTGGCTGCACGCCGTCGACAATCCCGCGCTGGCGCTGCCCGTCGTCAGCCCCGACCGGTTCTTCTCGACGTTCACGCTCGAGATCGCGCCGGAGGATCGCGAGCGCACCGGCATCGAGGACGCCACCGGAGCGCAGCTGTACGTGACCGTGCGAGCGACGCCGGACCCGGCGGACATCACCGCCAACCTGCGCGCCCCGCTGCTGATCCGCGACGGCTACGGATACCAGGTGCTCAACACGCACGAGGACGCTCCGCTGCAGGCGCCGCTGTTCGCGCTGCCCGCGCAGTCGCGAATTGCTTCATAATCAGCCTCGATGCTGATCCTGACGCGTCGTCCCGGAGAGCGCGTCGTCATCGGCGATGACATCCTCGTCACCGTCATGGGGGTCAGCGGCCACACGGTGCGGCTCGGGATCGCGGCGCCGGGCGGCGTGCCGATCTATCGCGAGGAGATCTGGCTCGCGGTCAAGGAGGAGAACCGCGCCGCCGCCGCCGCATCCGTCGACGCGCTGCCCGCCAAAGCCCCCAACACGACCGGCGAGAGCGCACCGGCGGACCCGCCCACTGACGCGTCATGAGGGGCTCGCGAGCAGCGAGGGTCTCGCTACTCGCATTGGTGCTCCTCGCCGCCGTCCTCGCCGTGAGCGCCGGCGACGCGCTCGCCGCCAGGGTCAACATCGTCAGCAAGGCGCCACCGCCGGGGCACACTCCGCCGAACACGGCTTACTTCACCACCATCCAGGCGGCCGTAAACGCCGCCAAGTGGGGCGACTGGGTCCTGATCGAGCCTGGCTCCTACGACGAAGAAGTCAAGGTCTCGGCGGCCCACGCAGGCATCTGGATCAGGGGCATGAACCGCAACACGGTGACGATCGACGGCAACCACGAAGCCTGCAAACACTCACCCTGCCCGGAAGGCGCCAACGGCATCGAAGTCGTCAAGGCGAACAACGTGTGGATCGAAAACCTGACGGTGGCCAACTTCGATCGCGCGACCCTTGACGGCGCGGGCGGCAACGAGATCTGGTGGAACGGCGGCGCCGAATCGCACAAAATCGGCGCTCACGGCTGGTACGGGCGCTACCTCACCGCCTACGACACCGGACTCAACGGCGGCTACGGGATCTTCACCGGCAACGAGACCGACGGCTTCTGGGAAAAGATCTACGCGTCGGGGTTCAACGACTCGGGCATGTACATCGGTGCCTGCCAGGAATGCCGCGCGCGCGTCAGCGAAGCGGTGATGGAAAACAACGCACTCGGCTACTCCGGCTCGAACGCCGGCGGCTCGCTCGTGATCGAAAAGTCGAAGTTCGTACACAACACCGACGGCATCGCCCCCAACTCGGAAAACCCCGGCGACGGCCCGCCGCCGCAGGACGGGCAATGCAACCGCGTGAACATCGAAGACCCCAACCCGACGCCGCGCATCTACACCACCAGGATCAAACGCTGCACGGTCATCCGCGACAACGTCATCAGCGAAAACAACAACCTCACCGTCCCCGCCAACACGTCGGCCGCGGCCGCACCGTGGGGCGCCGGGGTCGAGCTCCCCGGCGTCTACGCCGACCTGGTCGAAGGCAACGCGATCGAACGCAACCCCAGTGACGGCGTGCTCGCGTTCGAGTACCCCAACCCGTTCCCACCCGGCCCCGAAACGATCTACTTCCAGCTCGCGGGCAACGAGATCGCCGGCAACCGCTTCGCCGGCAACGGCTACGGCGGTGGCCGCTTCGCCGGCGACGCGATGATGACGGGCGGGCTGTTCGGCACCCGCACCTCGACCAACAACTGCCTCACGGGAAACACGTTCGGCGATCCTGTTTATCCAACCGACATCGAAAGCACGTGGGGCTGCCAGCACGCGACCACGCCGAACCCGGACGTCGGCTACGAACACCCGCTGCAGACGCTCGCGTATCTGCTCTACCTGCAGTACGTCTCCGAACACCGCAGCGAATTCGCCGAAGTCAAAGGCCAGCCGGAACCGGGGCCGCAGGAAACGATGCCCAACCCATGCGAAGGAGCCCCGAAGAACCCGCTCTGCCCGTGAGGCGGTAGTCGCGGAGCACAGCAGCCGCTGGAGCGCCGATCGCGCCGCCCTCCCGAAGGTGGCGGCGGCGTCAGCGACCGCCCGGCGGCGCGGCGGCGGCCAGCGCTCGGAAGCGCTCGCCGCGCTGCTCGAAGTCGCGGTAGTTGTCGTAGCTCGGGGCCGCCGGCGAGAGCAGGACCGTCACCCCGGGGTGAGCCAGTGTGCGGGCGATCTCGACCGCCTCGCGCATGTCCGCGGCAGCGATCGCGCGCGCGGGTGAGACGCCCGCGGCGCGAGCGGCGCCAAGCAGGCGCTCGCCGGTCGAGGGCACCCCGATCACCGTCGCCCCGGCGCCCGCGAGGAGGCCCGCGAGCTGCGCGTAGTCCTGACCCCGGTCCTGGCCGCCGCCGATCAGGATCAGCTCGCGGCCGGGGAAGCTCGCGAGCGCCGCGATCGTCGACTCCGGGGTGGTCGAGATGCTGTCGTTGACCCACGCGACCCCGTCCTGCACGATGACCGTCTCGAGCCGGTGCGGCAACGGCTCGAAGCCCTCGAGCGAACCGGGAAGCGGCGCGGGCGCGACGCCGAGGGCTTCCAGCCCGGTGAGCGCGGCGCAGAGGTTCAGCGCGTTGTGCTCGCCGCGCAGCGGCAGCTCGTCGTCGGCGGCGAGGAGCTCGCCCCGCAAGGCGATCCCGCCGTCGAGGACGTCCCAGCCTCCCGGCTGGCCGAAGCGGAGGGTCTCGACCTCGACGTCCACCTCCGCCAGGCGCTCGTCGCGCGCGCTCAGCACGGCGGCTCGCACGCCCGGAAGGCCGAGCACGCGCAGCTTGTCCGCGCGGTAGGCCTGCTCGCTTCCGTGCCAGTCGGTGTGCTCGCGGTAGAGGTTCGTCACCAGTGCGACCTCCGGCCCGATCTCCAGGTCGGCGGTGTGGTAGCTCGAGAGCTCGAGCACCGTCACCTGCGCCGGCTGCTCGTCGAGCAGGTCGAGCGCCGGCACGCCGATGTTGCCCGCCAGGCGCGCCGTGCGCCCGGACGCCCCGGCCAGATGGAAGGCGAGCGCCGCGGTGGTGCTCTTGCCCTTCGTGCCAGTCACTCCGAGCACGCCTGCGGGGCCG
>Ga0208849_1002344_pt1 | contig 10531 bp, 5 predicted proteins | sample NGESurdeep072012_10_FD_184470 | JGI IMG/M metagenome (GOLD analysis project Ga0208849, IMG submission 184470) | Arctic peat soil microbial communities from Barrow, Alaska - NGEE Surface sample 53-3 deep-072012 (SPAdes) | ecosystem: Environmental > Terrestrial > Soil > Wetlands > Peat ...
GTCTTCCTCTACTTCCTGGCCCGCCTGCCAGAAGAACAGGTAGGGACTGATCGTAGTGCCCAGGATGGCGACCAGCAGCCCCCACGCGTCGCTGCCGTGAGGCAGGCTCGGAATCAGCGCATCGTGCGCCACCGAACTCCAGTTCGGATGCACCAGGAACGCCGTGATGGCATAGGCAAACAATGCCAGCGCCAGCCATTTCAGCGTGTCGGCGAGCTGGTGATAGCGCAGCCTGATGGTCAGCCCGCAAATCCCCAGTCCAAACAACCACACGTACAGGGTCGCGGGGCCGGCCCCGAGCATGTGTGCAGCATCACCCATGCCGGCCAGATCGGCCGCGATATTGATGATGTTCGCCACCAGTAATGCCGCGGCGATCAGGCCGACCACCCAGGTGGGAAACTTCTGCCGCATGGCGCCCGCAAGACCCATGCCGGTGACCATGCCGACGCGCGCGCACATCACCTGCACGCAGCCCATCAACGGCCAGATGAATAGTGCCGACCACAAAAAGCTGGTGCCACTCTGCGCACCGACCACCGAATAGGTGGCGATGCCTGAAGGATCATCGTCCGCCGCACCCGTGGTCACCCCGGGTCCAAGTGCGCCCAGCAGGCGACTGAATGCGCCTTTTTTCGCCATCGCGCCTACGCGGCCCTGAGGCTGAAGAGCGCCCGCACGCAGTACACGCCCAGCAACGTCAGGGTCAGCGAGCCGATCAGGTGCAGGCCGATGATGGCGCCCGACAGCAGATAGTCACGCCGCAACACCAAGGCCACGGTCTCGGCCGAAAAAGTGGAAAAGGTCGTGAGGCCGCCCAGGAAGCCGGTGGTGAGCGCAAGCCGCAGTTCCAGCGGCACCGCGCTGCGCGTGAGGTATTCCAGGCACACGCCGGCGAGAAATCCGCCGATCAGGTTCGCCGCCAGGGTGCCCATGGGGATCGGCGGGAATACGGCGTTGAACAAGAAGGCCAGTCGCCATCGCAGCACTGCGCCGAGCGCTGCGCCCACGCCCACCGCCATCCCCTGAACCAGCATGAAGCGCTCCCGCGATTGTCAGCTGCACGATGCTGCAGGGTTTACCCACCGCTTGGCAAGTGTTCGAGCTTCAGTGCGGCACGCCGCGATCGGATCGGTCGAGCTGGGCCGCACTCCAGCCACCGCCAAGCTGCGCCACCAGATCCACGCTGGCGACCAGTTGCTGGCTTTGAATGCTCAGCAGGCTGATCTCGGCCGACTGGCGCGCAGCCTGGGCAGTCAGCAGCGTCGTATAGACGACAATGCCGGCCTTGTACTGATTGAGCGACAGCGCCTCGGACTTGCGCGCATCGTCCACCGCGGTGGTCTGCAGCGCCGATTGCTGCTCCAGCACGCGCAGGCTCGAGAGATCGTCTTCAACCGCCTGGAATGCCGCCAGCACCGTGGCGCGATAATTGGCAACCGCTTCGTCGTAGTTGGCCCGCGCCTGACGATTGGTGGCCAGGCGCGCGCCGCCGTTGAATACCGTCTCCGCGATCTGTGGGCCGAACGACCAAAGCGAATTACCCGCCTGGAACAGGCCAGGCAGCGCCGTGGCGGTGAAGCCATAGGAGGCCGATAACGTGAGGCTGGGATACCACGCCGATTGCGCCACGCCGATCAGTGCATTGGCGCTGGCGACGCTGCGCTCCGAGGCGGCGACATCCGGGCGCCGCTGCAGCAGTTGCGACGGCAGGCCGGCGGGCACTACCGGTACCGTCTTGGCGAGACTGGCGTGATCGATCGCGAGTTCTTCCGGATTCCTGCCGGTCAGCACGGCGATCGCGTGCTCGAATTTTGCGCGGTTGAGTTCCACGCTGACATCCGCGGCCTCGGTACTTTCGAGCTCGGTCTGGGCTGAGTACACATCCGCGAGCGTGGTGACGCCAGCTTTGACCTGGTTCTGCGCGATCGTCAGCGAGGTCTGGAATGCCTTGATCGATGCCGCATAGAGTTGCCGTTGCTCATCCGCGGCACGCAATTGAAAGTAGTCCTCCGCCAGCGTTACCTGCGCCGACAGCCGCGCGGCCGCCACATCGGCGGCACTGGCCTGCGCCTTGGCAACGTCGGACTCCACCGTGCGCCGGATGCGGCCCCAGACATCCAGTTGCCAGCTGGCCTGCGCACCGGCGCTATAAATGTTGTTCCGGGACTTACCATTCGCGGCCACGGTGGTCACGGTGGTGCCGCCGCCCGTCGTGACTCCCTGCGTCAGGCCGCTGCCGCCGCCGCTGCGGGAGTTGGTACCGCTCACCGAAATATCCGGAAACAGCGGTCCGCGATCGATCGCTACCGCGGCGACCGCGGCACGATAGGCGGCCTCCGAGGCGAGCAGCGTCTGATTCGATACCGCCACCTGCCGCTCCAGACCATCGAGCACCGGATCGTTATAAATCGCCCACCAGCTGTCATCGTCCGGCACCTGCGCCGGCGCGGCCGGCGTCCAGCCCTGGTCCTCCTTGTAGGCGCTGGCCGCGGGCGCGTCGGGGCGGCGGTAATTGGGTCCGACCTTGCACGCCGACAGCAGCAGCAGGGCGATCACCGGCGACAAGTGATAAATCTTTTGCATCATGTGTACTGCGTTTGCACGCCGCCAGCGAGCGGGTCGCGAGGCCGCCGCAGCGCCGACAGCCAGGCGCGGAAGCGGTCCAGGTAGAGATAAACCACCGGGGTCGTGTAGAGCGTGAGCACCTGGCTGACGATCAGGCCACCGACGATGGAAATACCCAGCGGCTGGCGCATCTCGGCGCCGCTGCCGGTGGTAACCGCCAGCGGTACCGCGCCGAGCAGTGCCGCCATGGTGGTCATCATGATCGGCCGGAAGCGCAGCAGGCAGGCTTCATAGATCGCCACGGAAGCTGGCACGTGCCGCGTGCGTTCGGTCTCGAGCGCGACGTCGATCATCATGATGGCATTTTTCTTGACGATGCCGATCAGCAGTATCACGCCGATCAGCGCGATCAGGCTGAATTCAGTGCCGAACAATAATAGCGCCAGCACGGCGCCGACGCCGGCCGAAGGCAGAGTCGACAGTATGGTGATCGGATGCACGTAGCTCTCGTAGAGCACGCCGAGGACGATATAGACGGCCACGATCGCCGCCAGGATCAGCCACGGCTCGCTCGCGATGGACTGCTGGAATACCTGCGCGGTTCCGGCGAATGAGCCGTGCACCGAGATCGGCACGTGCAGGCTCTGCATGGTGTGCGCGATGGCTGCGATAGCCGTGCCCAGGGACACGCCCTCGGGCAGATTGAAGGAAAAGGTCGTGGCCACGAATGGTCCCTGGTGATTGATCGCCAATGGCGTGGTTCCAGGGCCATAGCTGCTGAATGCCGCCAGTGGCACCATGGTTTCGGCGCGCGTGCTGACCGAGGCGCCGGTCGAGGCGCTGCCGCGGCCGCTGTTGGTGAGCTGATTGAGCGCCAGATTCTGGGCCGCGGCGGAGGTCGCGGTGGCCGTCAGGGTGCTGCCTGGTGCAACACCAGCAGTCGCGACACCGGTACTGATGCTCGCCGGAGCGCTGGCGCCCGCAGTGCTGGCGCCAGCAGCACTATTGCTGAATGCGCCCGCCCCGGCGGACGAGGTCTGCGTTCCGCTCAGTGCGCCGCCGGTGGTGCTGACCCAGATTTCCCTCAGCGTCTCGGGGTTCTGCCAGAAGCTCGGATCCACCTCCATGACCACGTGGTATTGATTCATGTCGTTGTAGATGGTCGACACCTGGCGCTGCCCGAAGGCATCGTAAAGCGTGTTATCGATGTTGGAGAGATTGATTCCGAGCCGCGCGGCGGTCGCGCGGTCGATCTGCAGCTCCACGGTCAGGCCCTTGTCCTGTTGATCGGAATTGACATCCGTCAGTTCCGGTACGTTCTTCAGCGCGTCGGTGATCTTCGGGGTCCACAGCCGCAGATCCGCGAGCGTGTCGGCAAGGATAGTGTACTGGTATTGGGAATTGCTCTGGCGCGCGCCCGAGCGGATGTCCTGGATCGCCTGCAGATACAACCGCGCGCCAGTGACCGCCGACAGCTTGGCGCGCAGGCGCGCGATCACGGCGTCGCTCTTGACCTTGCGCTGCGCCAGCGGCTTCAGGCCGACGAAGATATTGGCGGAATTGGCGGCGCCGTAGCCGCCGCTGCCGGTGAAGCCCACGACATCCTGCACCGCCGGGTCCGCTTGCACGATCGCCATGGCGCTGCGCAGTTTCTGCGCCATGGACTGAAACGATATGCTCTGGTCGGCGCGCAGATTGCCGGTCAGGGTGCCGGTGTCCTGCTGCGGAAAGAAACCCTTGGGCACAATCGTGAACAGGTAGAAGTTCAGTGCCACCGTGGCGGCCAGCACGAGCATCACCGTGCGCGGGTGCGCCAGCGCGCTGCGCAGCGTGCGGCCATAGAAATTACGCATGGCCTCGAAGCCGCGTTCCATGGCCGTCAGGAAGCGGCCCTGCTGGCGGTGTTCGCGGCTGAGCACATAGGCGCACATCATCGGCGTGGTGGTCAGCGACACCACCAGCGAGATCACGATGGCCACCGACAGCGTCAGTGCGAACTCGCGAAAGGTGCGACCCACGAGGCCGCCCATGAGCAGGATCGGCAGAAATACCGCGATCAATGACAGACTCATCGCCAGAACCGTGAAACCCACCTCGCGTGCGCCCAGCAACGCGGCCTCAATCCGCGGCATCCCGTCCTCGATATGACGGGCAATGTTCTCGAGCATGACGATGGCATCATCGACCACGAAGCCGGTGGCCACCGTCAGGGCCATCAGCGACAGATTGTCGAGGCTGAAGCCCAGCAGGTACATGGCGCCAAAGGTGCCGATCAATGACAACGGCACGGCCACGCTCGGGATCAACGCTGCACGGCCATCGCGCAGCATCAGGAATACCACCAGTACCACCAGCGCGATCGCTATCAGCAGTGTGCGCTCGACATCGCGCAACGAGGCGCGAATGGTCTCGGTGCGATCATTGGTCTCGATGATGCGGATACTGGCCGGAATCGAGGCCTGCAATGTCGGCACCAGCGCACGCACGCGATCGACCACGTCAATGACGTTGGCCCCGGGCTGGCGGTGCAACACCACCAGGATGGCCGTGGTCCCGTCGGCCAGTCCCAGATTGCGCACATCCTCGACCCCGGTCGAGACCGTGGCCACGTCCTGCAGTCGCACCGCGGCGTTGTTGCGGTAGGCGACGATGAGCGACTGATAATCGGCCGCCTGCTTGGCGGTATCATTGACATAGATCTGGTAGCTCTGGCCGCCCTGCTGCAGAGCGCCCTTGGGGCTGTTGGCATTGGCGGCCGAGAGCGCGGCGCGCACGTCCTCCAGCCCGATGCCGTACTGGAACAGTGCGCGCGGATTGAGCTCGACGCGCACCGCCGGCAACGAACCACCGCCGATCGTGACATCGCCGATGCCCTGCACCTGCAGCAATTGCTGCTGCATGATGGTCGAGGCGGAGTCGTAGATCTGACCGCCGGTCAGCGTGTCCGAGGTCAGCGCCAGGATCAGCACCGGGGCATCGGACGGATTGATCTTGCGATAGGTGGGGTTGCTGCGCAGAGAGGTCGGCAGGTCGACGCGCGCGCCCTGGATAGCCGCTTCGACATCGCGCGCGGCGCCATCGATGTCGCGGCTGAGTTCGAACTGTAGTGAGATGCGCGCCGAGCCCACGGCGCTCCGCGAGGTCATCTCCGTGACCCCGGCGATGGTGCCCAGATGACGTTCGAGCGGCGTGGTGACGCTGGTTGCAACCGTCTCCGGACTGGCGCCGGGCAGCGATGCCGACACCACGATGACCGGATAGTCGACATTGGGCATGGGCGAGACCGGCAGCAGGAAGAACGCCAGCCCGCCGGCCAGCGCCAGTCCCAACGTCAGCAAGCTGGTGGCTACCGGGCGATGGATGAACGGCGCCGAGATACTCATGGCAGCAGCTCTGCCTGCCGGGGGAAGCGTCGCCGCACGCGCACCGCCAGGCGATCGAAGAACAGATAAATCACCGGCGTGGTGAACAGCGTCAGCAGCTGGCTCACCAGCAGGCCGCCGACAATCGAGATGCCCAAAGGTGCGCGCAGCTCGGAGCCGGTGCCGGTGCCGAGCATCAGCGGCAACGCCGCGAACAGCGCCGCCACCGTGGTCATCAGGATCGGCCGGAAGCGCAATAGCGCTGCCTCGTGGATGGCCTCGCGCGGTGGCTTGCCCTCGACGCGCTCCGCATGCAGCGCAAAGTCGATCATCATGATGGCATTCTTCTTGACGATGCCGATCAGCAGGATGATGCCGATGATCGAGATGATGTTGAGTTCAAGACCGGCGATCATGAGCGCCAGCAGGGCACCGATGCCTGCCGAGGGCAAAGTCGAGAGAATGGTCAGCGGATGGATGTAGCTTTCGTACAGTACGCCCAGCACGATGTAGACCGTGACGATTGCGGCCAGGATCAGCAGCACCTCGTTGCGCAGCGAGGATTGGAAGGCGAGTGCCGCGCCTTCAAAAGTGGTCGAGATGCTGATCGGCAGATTGATCTCGTGCTCGGCGTCGCGTATGGCATTGACCGCGTTCTCGAGCGATGCGTTCGGGGCGACATCGAATGAAAACAGCGCCGCCGGAAACTGTCCCAGGTGGTCTATCTCGAGCGGCGCGGACTGCACGCTCATGTGCGCGATCGATCCCAGCGGAACCTGGCCGCCGCCGGCCGACGGCACGTAGATGTCGTTGAGCGAGGCGACCGAGCTCTGCAGCTTCGGATCTGCCTCCATGATCACGCGGTATTCATTGGACTCGGCGTAGATGGTCGAGATGATTCGCTGGCCAAAGGCATCGTAGAGCGCATTGTCGATGGTGGCTGCGGTCACGCCGAAGCGCGCGGCGGTGTCGCGATCGATATCGATCTGCACCGTCAGGCCGCTGTCGGTGAAGTTGGTCGAGACATTGGTGAGCTGCGGCGCCTGGGCGAGGCGGCTGAGCAGCTTCGGCGCCCACGGTTTGAGCGCTGCACTGCTGGCTGCCTGCAGGATGAACTGGTATTGCGCACGCCCGACCGTGGAATCGATGGTCAGGTCCTGCACCGGCTGCAGCGACAGCGCGATGCCGCTCACGTCGCGCGCGGCCTGCTTCAGGCGCGCCATGGTCTGGACGATAGTGTCGCTGCGCTGATTCTTTGGCTTGAGATTGATCAGGAAGCGGCCGGTGTTGAGCGTGGTGTTGGTGCCATCAACGCCGACGAAGGACGACAGGCTGTCGACATCGCGATCGTGGCGCAGCGCATCGGCCAGGGCCTGTTGCCGCTGCACCATGGCGTCGAACGATATCTTTGGATCCGCCACGGTCATCCCCTGCAGGATGCCGGTGTCCTGTAGCGGAAAGAACCCCTTCGGAATCAGCATGTACAGCGCCACGGTCAATACCACGGTACCGGTCGCCAGCCACAACACCAGCGTCTGGTGATCAAGCACGCGCAGCAGTACCCGGTCATATCCGGCCACCAGCCGATTGAAAGCGCGCTCGGCCCAGAGCGCGACGGCACTTTGCCGGCGCGCGCGCGTCTCTTCGTGCGGACGCAGCATCTTGGCGCACAGCATGGGCACCAGCGTCAGCGACACCACGGCCGAGATCAGGATCGAGATCGCCAGTGTGATCGCGAATTCGCGAAACAGCCGGCCCACGACTTCGCGCATGAACAGCAGCGGGATCAGTACCGCGATCAGCGACACCGTCAACGACACGATCGTAAACCCGATCTCCTCGGAACCCCGCAGCGCCGCGGCCAGCGGTTTTTCGCCCTTCTCGATATAACGCGAGATGTTCTCGATCATGACGATCGCGTCATCGACCACGAAGCCGGAGGCAATGGTGAGCGCCATCAACGACAGGTTATTGAGGCTGAAGCCGCACAGGTACATGGCCGCAAAGGTGCCGATCAGCGACAACGGCACCGACAGGCTGGGGATGATGGTCGCCGGGACACTGCGCAGGAACAGAAAGATCACCAGCACCACCAGTGCCACCGCCAGCGACAGCTCGAACTGCACATCGTTGACCGAGGCGCGAATGGTATTGGTGCGGTCGGTCAGCACCGTGATGTCGACGTTGGCCGGCAGCGAGGTGCGAATGCTCGGCAGGAGCTGGCGTATCTGATCGACCACCGCGATCACGTTGGCGCCGGGCTGTCGCTGCACGTTGAGCAGGATCGCCGGGGTGGTATTCATCCAGCTCGAAAGCTTGTTGTTCTCGGCGCTCTGCGTTACCACGGCGATGTCCGACAAACGCACCGGCGCGCCGCTCGCGGCGTTGTAACCGACGATGATGTCCTGGTACTGCTGGGCGCTGGAGATCTGATCGTTGGCGTCGATCGAATAGGCACGGGAGGCGCCGTTGAAACTGCCTTTGGGCGCATCCGAGTTGGCGCTGCTGATAGTGGTACGCACATCGTCGACATTGAGCCCATAGGCAGCGAGCGCCTGCAGATTGACCTGGATGCGCACGGCAGGCCGCTGCGCGCCGTTGATGCTGACCAGCCCGACGCCCGCCAGCTGCGAGATCTTCTGCGCGATGCGGGTATCGGCCAGGTCTTCTATCTGCGTGATCGGCATCGACGGCGAGGTCACGGCCAGGGTCAGTATGGGCGCATCAGCCGGATTGACCTTGGCGTAGATGGGAGGCGCTGGCAGGGTGCTGGGCAGCAGGTTGCCGGCGGCGTTGATGGCGGCCTGCACTTCCTGTTCGGCAATATCGATGTTCAGGCTGAGATCGAACTGCAGCGTCAGTACCGAGGCGCCGGCCGAGCTGCGCGAAGTCATCTCCTTGAGACCGGGCATCTGGCCGAACTGGCGCTCGAGCGGGGCGGTCACGGTGGAGGTCATGACCTCGGGACTCGCACCCGGCAGAAAGGTCTGTACCTGGATGGTCGGGTAATCCACCTCCGGCAATGCCGACAGCGGCAGGAAGAAATAACCGATCGCACCCACGATCAGTATCGCCGCCATCAATAATGAGGTGGCGACGGGTCGGAGAATAAAGGGTCGCGACGGATTCATGGCGCAGCGCGCGCTCTTCAGGGGGGCGGTGGCCCGCCGCCCGCCGACGACCCGCCACTGGTATCGCCGTTTTGCCCGTGCCGGTGGTGGCCACCGCTGCTGCCTGAGCTGCCGTAGCCGCCATTGCCCGGGCCGCCGCTGCTGGCGCCGTTGCGCCGCATGTGCGCGCCGCCACTGCTGCCCGTGGCTGCGTTACCTGGCAACATGATCTTGGCGCCGTCACGCAGCTGGTCCGCCCCGTCCACCACTACCGTCTGTCCGTTGATGAGACCTTTGCTGATCGCCACCACATCGCCCGCCGTAAGACCGGTGACCACGGGACGCATGCTGACAGTGTTATCAGAGTTGACCAGGTACACATAGCTGCCCTGCGAGCCATTCTGCAAGGCGGCAGCCGGTACGATCAGCTGGTTATGCAGTGTTTCCAGAATCAGATGCGCATTGACGAACTGATTCGGAAACAGCTCGAATTTGGAGTTGTCGAACAGCGCGCGCATCTTCAGCGTGCCGGTGGTGGTATCGATCTGGTTATCCGAATTGCTGAGCCTGCCGCTGGCGATCTGATTGGTAAGGCTGCGATCAAAGGCCTGTACCGTGAGCTGCTCGCCGTTGTGCAGATGCTCCAGGATGCTGCTCACGTTGTCCTCGGGCACCGTGAACAGCACCGACATGGGCTGCATCTGCGTTACCACGGCGATGGTGCTGCTGTTGGCTTGCAGCAGATTGCCGATATCCACCTGCCGCAGTCCCACCCGGCCGGCGATCGGCGAGGTGATGCGGCAATAACCCAGGTTCAATTGCGCCGACTCGACTGCGGCCTGATCGAAGGCCACCGTGGCTTCATCTTGCGCAACCGTGGACACCTGAGTCCTGTAGGTCTGATCGGAGATCGAATCCTGCGCCAGCAGCGTCTTGTAGCGATCCTGGTCAACCTTGGCATTCGCGAGCGAGGCCTGGTCGCGCTTGAGCTGTCCCTGGGCCTGATCCAGCGCCGCCTGGAATGGACGCGGATCGATCAGGGCCAGCAATTCACCGGCCTTCACGATCTGCCCTTCGGTGAAGGCGATCTTGACCAGCGGGCCGTTGATCTGCGGATGCACCGTCACGGTCGCGAGCGGAGTCACGGTGCCGAGTGCATTGATGGTAATCGGCACGTCGCCGGTGCTCACCTTGGCGACGCCGACCGCGAGCGGTGTGCCAGCGCCGAATCGGCCGGTCGGCACCGCGGTCTGGGCCGCGCGGTAGCGCAGGCCGAGGATGATCAGGACCACGAGCACTACGATGCCGATGATCCACCACAGCTTCTTTCGAGTTGGGGAGCTCATGCTTTATCCATTCACCGACCAAAGGGGTGGCGTGTGCAGTTAACCGGTCAGATCGTTAACCAATGCTTAGGGCCTGTTGACATATAGGGATAAGATGTATTCCCAACTTCCTGATGGAGCGTGGGAATCGATGAGACGATTGCTG
>Ga0208849_1002345_pt1 | contig 10530 bp, 12 predicted proteins | sample NGESurdeep072012_10_FD_184470 | JGI IMG/M metagenome (GOLD analysis project Ga0208849, IMG submission 184470) | Arctic peat soil microbial communities from Barrow, Alaska - NGEE Surface sample 53-3 deep-072012 (SPAdes) | ecosystem: Environmental > Terrestrial > Soil > Wetlands > Peat ...
AAAGAAAACCGCCGACCACAATCCCACAGGCACAGCTACAACCAAGAAGCGGACATTTGATGTGCTACGAAAGGCGGACATCTTCATTTGCTATCGACAGGCGAGCGGCGGAGCGCGGCCTTCCAGCCCGCTCTCGGTCTTAGGGAATGAGACTGGACGGGACGCGGAAGGCCAACAGCGGGCTGGAAGCCCGCGCTCCGGAAGCGCAAAGTGCAAAAGGGGGAACCATGGCCAGACGGGACATCACCGGCGTTGTCGACTTCGGCTATCTGGAGGATTTCGCCGCCGGCGACGGGCGGGTGATCGACGAGGTGCTGGCGCTGTTTCGCGAACAGGCGGCGCTGTGGGCCAGGATGCTGGAGCCGGACGATCCCAGCTGGCGGGATGCGGTCCACACCATCAAGGGCGCCGCGCGCGGGGTCGGCGCCTTTGCGCTCGGCGAAGCCTGCGCCTGGGCCGAGGCGAAGGGCGAGGTGGGCCTGCCGGCCGTGCACGGGGCCCTTAACGCCGCCTTGGCCGACATCGCCGCCTATGCCCATGAGCGGGCGCTGCGCAGCCTCAAGGGGCCGGGCGCGGGCTCCGGCGCTCCCTAGATCCCAGCGCCGTTGTCCATGGTCGCCAGGGCGGCTTCGTGTGCCGCGGCCTCGGCTGCCAACCAGGCGACGAAGGCCTTGACCTGCGGCAGGCGACCCTTGGCCTTGGGATGGACGACGAAGTAGGCGAAGTCGACCGAGGTGGCGATGGCCATCGGCGCGACCAGGCGCCCCGCGTCGAGATCGTCCTGCGCCAGGGTCCGCTTGGCCAGGGCGACGCCCCGGCCGCCGACCGCCGCCTCGATGACCAGGCTGGACTGGTTGAATCGCGGGCCGCGCGTCGCCTCGACCCCTTTCACGCCCCGGGCGGCCAGCCACATCAGCCAGTCGGGGCAGCTGGCGTCGGCGTCGGGCGAGCCATCGTGGAGCAGGATGTGGCGGCTGAGGTCGGCCGGGGCGTTGAGCGGATTGGCGGCCAGCAGCTCCGGGCTCATCACCGGGATCACCGTCTCGCCCATGAGCCGGATCGAATCGAGGCCGGGGTAGGGGCCGGCGCCGTAGCGGATGGCCAGGTCGATCTCGCCGGTTCCGAAGTCGACCAGTTCCATGTCGGCGCTCAGCCACACATCGACCAGCGGATGGGCGGCCTCGAAGCGGCCCAGGCGCGGCACCAGCCACTTGGCGGCGAACGACGGAGCGGCGGTCAGGGTCAGGCGGCGGCCATCGACCGCGGCGGTCAGCAGCGAGGCAGCCTCGGCCAGGCGGTCGAAGGCCTCGCGCAGGGCGGGGAGGGCCGTCTGCGCCGCGTCGGTGAGCAGCAGGCCGCGCGGCGTGCGCCGAAAGAGCGAAGCGCCGACATAGTCCTCGAGGTTCTGGATCTGCTGCGAGACCGCGCCCGGGGTAACCGAGAGCTCATCGGCCGCGCGGCTGAAATTCAGATGGCGGGCGGCGGCCTCGAAGGCCCGCAGGGCGTTCAACGGAGGTAAGCGCCGCCGCGTCTCCATAGATTTCCTATCACCCCCGGCAGAAGTCCTTGGTTGCGAAATGGGCCTCTGGTCCCCAACTTGCAACTCATCCCATGGCGCATTGGCCCTTTTCGTCGTGGGATGGCGGCGGGGCGGACTTAACGGTTCGCCCCGTCATGTCTTTGAGCGAAAGCCGTTTAGAGTTCCTAGCAAGGCAAGCCCGTTTCAAATGGCCAACGACCCGAACAAAGCCAAACGTCTGGTGGTCCTCAGCGGCCGCCGCGGGCCGCCGGGAACCGTCTGGCTGGTCGGCGCCGGACCGGGCGATCCCGAGCTGTTGACGCTAAAGGCGCTCAAGGTGCTGCAGGGCGCCGACGTCGTCGTCCATGACGGTCTGGTTTCGCCGCAAGTGCTCGATCTGGCCCCGCCGGCCGCTCGCCGGATCAGCGTCGCCAAGCGCAAGTCGCGGCACAGCTACGCCCAGGAAGAGATCAACCGCCTGCTGATCGCCTTCGCGCGTGAGGGCCTGACGGTTGTGCGGCTGAAGGGCGGCGATCCGTTCATCTTCGGCCGGGGCGGCGAGGAGCTCGAGGCCTGCCGCGCGGCCGCGGTTGCGTGCCAGGTCGTGCCGGGCGTCAGCGCGGCCCTGGCGGCCAGCGCGTCGGCCGGCGCGCCGCTGACCCATCGCGGGGCCGCCCAGGCGGTCAGCTTCGTCACCGCCCACGCCAGCGGCGGGGCCGAGCCCGATCTCGATTGGCCAAGCCTGGCGAGGGCCAATCACACCGTGGTGATCTACATGGGCCTGACCCGGGCCGGCCAGATCGCGGCGCGCCTGTTCGCCGCCGGCCGCGCCGCCTCCACGCCCGCCTTGATCGTCGAGAACGCCAGCCTGCCGTCCGAACGCCGCATTCTCACCACCCTGGATGGCCTCCGCGCCGCCGCCGAAGGCCTGACCGGCCCTGCGCTATTGATCGTCGGCGAAGCCATGGCCATGGCGACCGCTACCTCCCTCCCCTTCATGGGGAGGGAAGATCGCGCAGCGATCGGGGTGGGGAAGGGTGACAATCCCACAGCGCGGCAGTGTCTTCAGACTTCCCCACCCCGGTCCTTTGGACCGACCCTCCCCATAAAGGGGAGGGAGGCTTCGTCATGAAAGCCCTGACGGCCAATCGGCTGATCGACGGGGAGGTGGTGTTCTGGAACGCGGGCGCGTGGGTCGAGCGGTTCGCGGGCGCGGAGCTGTTCGAGGATGATGCTGCCGCCGAGTCGGCCGAGGCGCGGGCCAAGGCGCAGGTGACCCTGCTGGTCGAGCCCTATCTGATCGATGTCGAGGCGGTCGACGGCGGCGTCGCCCCGGTCAGCTATCGCGAGCGGGTCCGCGCGCTGGGACCCAGCAACAAGCCAGACCACGGCAAGCAGGCGCGGGGCGGCGAGGATATCGAGGCCCTGATGCACGCCCACGGCGCGGCCCGATCGACGGGCCGGCTCAGCCTGATCCGCCGTCCGACGGCGTCGAGCGGGTAGGGGGCGGCGCCGATGTATCGCTATGACGAGATCGATCGCCAGATGCTGGCCGACCGGGCGGCGGAGTTCCGCGCCCAGTGCCAGCGGCGCCTGGCCGGGGAGATCACCGAGGACCAGTTCAAGCCGATCCGGCTGATGAACGGCCTCTATCTGCAGCTGCACGCCTACATGCTGCGCATTTCCATTCCCTATGGAACGCTGAATTCGGCCAAGCTGCGCATGCTGGCCCACGTGGCGCGGACCTATGACCGCGGCTACGGCCACTTCACCACCCGCACAAACCTGCAGCTTCACTGGATAAAACTCCGAGATGCACCCGATATCCTTGATCAATTGGCCAAGGTCGATCTGCATGCGATCCAGACGTCGGGCAACTGCATCCGCAACCTGACCGCCGATCCGCACGCGGGGGCCAGCGCCGAGGAAGTCGACGATCCGCGTATCTGGGCCGAGGCGATCCGCCAGTGGGCGACCTTCCATCCGGAGTTTTCGTTCCTGCCGCGCAAATTCAAGATCGCGGTCACCGCGGCCAAGACCGATCGGGCGGCGATCAAGGTCTATGACATCGGCCTTCGCCTGCATCGCGGCGACGACGGCGCGCTCAGCTTCGAGGTGCTGGTCGGCGGGGGCCTCGGGCGCACGCCCTATCTGGGCCCGGTGATCGCCGAGCGCCTGCCGGCGCGGCATCTGCTTTCGTATCTGCAGGCGATCCTGCGGGTGTTCAACCGCCTTGGCCGCCGCGACAACATCTGGAAGGCGCGGATCAAGGTGCTCGTCGCGACGCTCGGCGCGGCGGAGTTCGCCCGCCACGTGGGCGAAGAGTGGGAAGCCAGCGACAAGGCGGCGGTCGATCTGCCCGATGGCGAACTGGCCCGCATCCGCGCCGCCTTCGCACCGCGAGGGTTCGAAACCGTGCCGCCGGTCTCCAGGGTGTTCGAGGCGGCCAAAGCGGCCGATCGCGCCTTCGCCCGCTTCGCGCGCAATAATCTGAAAGCCCACAAGCAGCCCGGCTACGCCATCGTCGACGTATCGCTGAAAGCCCCCGGCGAGACGCCCGGCGACTGTTCAGCCGAGCAGATGGAGGTCGTCGCCGACCTGGCGCAGCGTTATTCGATCGATGAGGCGCGGGTTTCCTACGAGCAGAACCTGATCCTGCCGCACGTCAAACTGGACGACGTACCGGAAGTCTGGCGCGCCCTGGACAAGGCGGGACTGGCCAGCCCCAACATCGGCCTGATCAGCGACATCATCGCCTGTCCGGGGCTCGACTACTGCGCGCTGGCCAATGCGCGGGCGATCCCGGTGGCGCAGTCCATCGCGCTGAAGTTCCAGGACCCCGACCTGGCTGAGAAGATCGGCGAGTTGAAGGTCAAGATCAGCGGCTGCATCAACGATTGCGGCCACCATCACGTCGGCCACATCGGCATCCTCGGCATCGATAAGAAGGGTGAGGAATACTATCAGCTGACCATCGGCGGCTCCGGGGCCGAGGACGCGTCGCTCGGCCAGATCCTCGGGCCGGCCCTGCCGGCCGACAAGGTCACCGGCGCGGTCGACCAGCTGGTCGGGGTCTATCTGCGCGAACGCCGCGAGGGCGAGCGGTTCATCGACACCTTCCGCCGCGCCGGCATCGCCGCCTTCAAGGAGGCCATCTATGCCGACGCTGCTTAGATGGCGTAAGGACGCCGCCGTCGCCGGCGACGATCCGTTCACCGCCGTCGCCGACGACCAGACCATTCCGCGGGGCGACGTGATCATTTCGCTCGGCCGCTTTCAGAGCGAGGGCGAGCGGCTGCTGGGTGAATGCCGCCAGATCGGCGTCAGGGTGGCGTCGCACGAGGCGGTGGAAACCCTGGCCGACGACCTGCCGAGGCTGGCGGTCGTGGCGCTCGAATTTCCCAAGTTCCGCGATGGCCGGGCGTTCAGCGCCGCGCTCATCCTGCGCGAGCGCCTGGACTACGGCGCCGAGGTGCGGGCGGTCGGCGACGTGCTGCTCGAGCAGGCGAAATTCATGGTCCGCTGCGGGTTCGACGCCTTCGAGCCGGCCGACGGGTCAACGGCCGCGCAATGGACGGCGGCGGCCCATCGCTTCCGTCACGTCTATCAACGCGCCGCCGACGCGCGGACGCCGGCCTTCGCCGAACGGGCGGGAAAGGCGGGCGCCGATGGCCTATGACCAGCTCGACCGGCCCCAGACGCTAAGCCAGCGCCTCGACGCCGAACTACGCGACGCCCATCCGAGCACGGTGATTTCCGCCGCCCTCGATACGTTCGGCGACCGCCTGGCGCTGGTCTCGTCGTTTGGCGCGGAGTCGGCGGTGCTGCTGCATCTGGCCGCGCGGGCGGACCCCGACATTGCGGTCCTGTTTCTCGATACCGGCATGCTGTTTGGCCAGACGCTCGACTATCGGCGACAGCTGGCGACGCGGCTTGGCCTCACCGGCGTGCGGGACCTGCGACCCCGGTTCGAGGACCTGGCCATCGGCGACCCCGGCGCGGAACTCTGGAAGACCGACACCGACGCCTGCTGCCACATCCGCAAGGTTTTGCCGCTCGACGCGGCGCTTGAGGGTTTCGATGCCTGGATCACCGGGCGCAAGCGCTTTCACGGCGGCGCGCGCCTGCGCCTGCCGGTGGTCGAGATGGACGGCGGCAAGCTGAAGTTCAACCCGCTGGCCAACTGGAGCAAGGCCGAGCTCGACGCCTATGCCGCCGACCATGACCTGCCGGCCCACCCGCTGGTCGCGGCCGGCTTTCCCTCGATCGGCTGCTGGCCGTGTACCGAGGCCGTCGACGAAGGCGACGACGCGCGCGCCGGGCGCTGGGCGGGCTCGCAAAAGACTGAATGCGGCATACATACCCTGCGCGCCCCCGGCGCCGCGCCGTTCGTGGGCGGGGATATCTGATGAAGATTCAAGCTTCGGGTGGCTCATTTCTTCCCCCTCTATCTGGGGGAAGTGGCTCGCGCCTCTCTGCGCGAGACGAAGGGGGCTGCGCGCATCCGACCGAGAACCCCCTTCCCCCGCTTCGCGGGTACTTCCCCCACAGAGGGGGAAGAGGTCGAATATCATGACGATGCAGGAAACGGCCCCGGCCAGGCCGCCGAAGGCGCACAGCGCGTTCTACAGCGAGCGGGTGACCTGGGTGCGGCACTGGACGCCGTCGCTGTTTTCCCTGCGCACGACGCGCGACCCTGCCTTGCGTTTCGCCAGCGGCCAGTTCGTCATGCTGGGCATCGAGATCGCCGGCAAGCCGCTGCTCCGCGCCTATTCGATCGCCAGTGCCGCCTGGGCCGACGACCTGGAGTTCTATTCGATCAAGGTCGCCGACGGTCCCCTGACCTCGCACCTGCAGAAGATCGCGGTCGGCGACGAGATCCTGATTGGCAAGAAGCCGACCGGCACCCTGATCCTCGATGGCTTGCGGCCCGGCCGAAATCTCTACCTGCTCGGCACAGGCACGGGCCTCGCGCCATTTCTCAGCTTGGCGCGCGATCCGGAGGTCTATGAGCGATTCGACAAGGTGATCGTCACCCACACGGTGCGCGAGGTCGCCGACCTCAGCTATCGCGAGCTGCTGTCGCACGACCTGCAAAACGATCCTGACCTCGGCGAACTGATCGCGCCCAAGCTGATCTACTATCCGACGGTGACCCGCGAGCCGTTCGTCACCCGGGGCCGGATCACCGACCTGATCGCCTCGGGCAAGCTGTTTTCCGACATCGGCCTTCCCGATCTCGACCCGGCGCGGGACCGGCTGATGCTGTGCGGCGGTCCGTCGGTGCTGGCCGATCTGAAGGCGCTGCTGCTGGCCCGCGGCTATGAGGAAGGCTCGGTGGCCAGCCCTGGCGACTTCGTTCTCGAACGCGCCTTCGTGGAGACCTGAGGTCTCTGCCGAGCCGCTCCGGCGGGGCCTTCCCTGGCCGCATGCGCTGCTGGCGCTCGCGGTCGTCGCGGTGTGGGGCTCGAACTTCGTGGTCATCGAGGTGGCGCTGCGCCACCTGCCGCCTCTGGCGCTGGCCGCCCTGCGCTTCACCCTGGCCTTCTTACCCGCGGCCCTGTTCCTCAAGAGGCCTAAGGTTCCCTGGCGGGACCTGGCCGCCTATGGGGTGTTGATCGGCGCCGGCCAATTCGGACTGCTCTACATCGCCATGAACGGCCGCATCTCGCCGGGCCTCGCCTCCCTGGTGGTGCAGATCCAGATTCCGTTCACCATCGCCATGGCCATGCGATTGAGTGGGGAAAGGATCGCCCCGTTTCAGCTTTGCGCCCTGGCCGTGGCCCTCGTCGGCATCGGCGTCATCGCCGCCCACGTCGGTGGCGACAACACACCACTGGGCCTCGTCCTGGTCATACTGGCGGCCGCTTGCTGGGCCGGGGGGAACATCGTCGCGCGCCGCAGTTCGGTCGCCAACATGCTGGCCTATGTGGTCTGGGCCAGCCTGTTTTCGGCCCCGCCGCTGATCGTGCTTTCGCTGATCTTCGAGGGCTGGCCGACGATCGCGGCGGGCATCGCCTCGGCCAATGCTACCACCTGGGCGGCCGTCGCCTGGCAGTCGGTGGGCAACACCCTGTTCGGCTACGCCGCCTGGGGGTGGCTCCTGGCCCGCCATCCGGCCGCGACGGTGACCCCGGTGGCGCTGCTGGTTCCGGTGTTCGGCATCGCCGCCTCGGCGTGGTTCCTGGGCGAGCCGCTGCCGGCGTGGAAACTCGTCGCCGGCGCGCTGGTCCTGGGCGGCCTGGCCCTCAACCTCGCCTGGCCGCTGATCGCGGCGTGGCGGGCGGCGCGGCCCGCGGCATGACCGACCCGATCTCGTCGTGGATGACCAGGTCGGCCAGGGCGTCCTGATCGGTCGGCTCGCGGTTGACGATCGCCAGCCGCGCGCCGGCCTGCCTGGCGATCAGGGGCAGGGCCGCGGCCGGCGTGACCACCAGCGAGGAGCCCAGCACCAGGAAGAGATCGCAGGCGTGGCTCGCCGCGCGGGCGCGCTCGAGAACATCCTCGCGCAGCGGCTGGCCGAACGAGATGGTCGCCGTCTTGACGATCCCGCAGCAGACGCGGCAGGCCGGTATCACCCCGACCTCGACGAATGGCTCGCGCAGGTCGTCCAGCTCGTGGCGCGCCCCGCAGTCCAGACAGATTGCGTAGCCGGCATTGCCGTGCAGCTCGATCACCCGGTCCTCGGCGATCCCCGAGGCCTGGTGCAGTCCGTCGACATTCTGGGTGATCACCACCTCGGCCTTGCCGCCCGCAACCAGGCGCGCGACCGCGTGATGACCGGCGTTGGGCGCCGCTCCGGTCCATCCGGCCGCTCCCGAGAAGGTCCGCCGCCAGGCCTCATTTCGGTGCGCCGTACTTGCCAGAAAGTCCTGAAAGGCGATCGGCTTCATCCGGCTCCAGACTCCGCCGGGGCTGCGAAAGTCGGCAATGCCCGACTCGGTGGAGATGCCCGCGCCGGTGAAGACCACGATGCGCCGGGCCTGCGCGATCAACTGCTTCAGTCGCGCCACAGCGGTCATACCCGCGCGCCGTCAGACGCTGGTTTCGACGGGCTTGTCCGCCGGCACCAGGGCGCGGAAGGCTACCGGGATGAAGTCGATGACCACGCGGCGGTCCATGCGCACGCGCTCGCCATCGAGGATGGTCGGGACGAATCCGTGACCCGTCACGGCGATCTTCTTGACCTTGGCCCGCGAGACCTTCGGATCATCGCGCCAATCGTCGAACAGAGCGTGGATGCCCAGCCGAACGGCGTCGCCGGCGCTTGCCGGATCGAGGGCGGCCGCCTCGAGGCTACGTTCCGCTTCGTTCATCACCTTGGAGATCAGCGGGCAGACCACGGCCACCGCTTCGGCGGTGCCGCGCAAACTGTCGCCGAACTGGTATTGCAGCGGCTCGGAGAAGCTGCGCCGCGCGGCCGTGCCCGCCCGTCGAATGGCTTCGCCGAAGTGGCCGGCGCGGATCGCCTCGCGCGCATCGGCCCACAGCGTCGGCGCGCCCAGCATGGCGGCTACGAAGAACGCGTGTTCGCCGGCTCTGCCGCCGCTGACGTCGTGGATCGCCGGATCGGCCAGCGTGTCGGTCAGCGCCTCGCGCCAGTCCCTCTGGCCATAGAGCGCCCTGGGCAGCATGTTCATCGTCCCGCCGGGCAGGGGGACAACGAACCTGCCGCTGGCGCCGCATTTTTCCGCAGCCGTGCGGATGGTGCCATCGCCGCCGAGGACGACGACCACATCGGCCTCGGCGATCGCCTGGGCCAGGGCGGCGTCGAGACCCGCCGGGTCGGCGCAGACCACCTCGGCGTGCGGCAGGCCCGCGCCTTCGAAGATGGCGCGCGTCTGGTCGGCGGAACTGGCGTCGAAGCTGCCGCTGCTGGTGTTGAGGACGGCGATGACCCGGCCCTGGAGGGCTTCGGCCGCGCTTTGAGTGCCGGTCATCGATGCTACGCGCCCCAATCGAGTCCATGCGGCCAGACCGCCCTTGCCAACGGTCTCGCGCGGTGGAGCGTTCCGCCCGTGAGCCGCCCGGCGAAATGGACCATAGTGGAGACTTGCACGGCGTGGGAGCCAGAGATGACCATCCGCACCGCCTATGTCGCCTTTGAGACGGCCGCGTCGCCCCCGCTTGCGGTGGCCGGGAAGCTGCGTCTGCCTGCACGGGACGCGGCCGCACTGCCCGGGGCCGCGGTCCTGATCTGCCACGGCTCGGATGGTGTCGACGGGCGCGGCGAGTATTACGCGCCGGCGCTGAACGCCGCGGGCGTCGCCACGCTGGAAATCGACATGTGGGCCGCGCGCGGCGTGGCGCGGGGGGCCGCCGCCAGACCCCGCTCGCCGATCGAGACCTTGCCCGACGCCTTCGCCGCCCGCGCCTTCCTGGCCGCCCAGCCCGAGATCGATCCGCACAGGATCGCCATCATGGGCTTTTCCTGGGGCGGGGTGGTCACCTTGCTCAGCGCCCGGCGACAGGACGTCGCCTCGCTCGGCGGAGGGGGACCCGGGTTTGCGGCTCACGCGGCGTTCTATCCGGTGTGCTGGGCCTATTCAGCCGTACCGGCCCTGGCTTTGAGCGATCTGACCGGCGCGCCGATGCTGATCCAGACGGGAGAGGCCGACGCCTACGACGCGCCCGGCGCCGGCGAGGCCCTGGCGGCTTCGCTGCGAGCCAGTGGCGCCGAGATCGAATGCATCGCCTATCCGGGGGCCACGCATGGCTTCGACCGCGATCTGCCGGCGCAGACGATCAACGATCCCTTCGCCCACCAGGGCGCCGGCGGTCCGGTGCTGATGGCCTTCGATCCCGTCGCCGCCCCCGCTGCGCGAGCCGCGGTGGTCAGGTTCTTCGAGCGAACCTTGAACCCTGGAATTCTCAAAGAGTAATTCCCGCCTCGCGCCCCCTCCGTCACGGCGCTGATCGCGCCGCGACACCTCCCCCGCTGCGCGGGGCAGGAGTTTAGGAAAATTCCTCCCTCGCAAGCGCAGCGCCGCGGGGGAGGGGGACCGCCGGCG
>Ga0208849_1002346_pt1 | contig 10523 bp, 9 predicted proteins | sample NGESurdeep072012_10_FD_184470 | JGI IMG/M metagenome (GOLD analysis project Ga0208849, IMG submission 184470) | Arctic peat soil microbial communities from Barrow, Alaska - NGEE Surface sample 53-3 deep-072012 (SPAdes) | ecosystem: Environmental > Terrestrial > Soil > Wetlands > Peat ...
GAGCTTGTGAAGACCTTCAACGCCATGCTCGGACGATTGGAGGTTAGTTTCGAGACCATGAGCAGGTTCATCGCCGACGCCTCCCATGAGTTCCGCGGCCCGTTGACCCAAATGCGAAGTGAGATCGAATTGGCTAAGGACGGGTCGAGTACGAACGAGGAGTTGCGGGGCACCCTCGCAGTGCTCGAGGCAGAGATCGGCCACCTCTCCGACATGGTGGACAAGTTGCTCTTGATGGCGCGCGCTGACGCAGGCGTTTTGCGCCCGGCGCGACGTGAGCTGGACGTAGCCGACTTCATTCACGAGGTCGCGGCACGATGGACCGCAGTTGCACAACGGGCGGACGTGAATCTCGAAGTGGAGGCCCCGGACTCGGGGATCCTGATTGCAGATGCGACGCTCACGCGGCGTGTACTCGACAACCTGGTCGAAAACGCGATCCGTCATTCGCCAGGCCGGGGCAATGTCTGGCTGCTTGCAAAGCACCAAGGGGACTCGTGGATATTTGAAGTTGCTGACCAGGGTACTGGCATTCCGCCGGCTCAGCGGACAGCAATCTTCGACCGTTTTGGTCGGGCCGATAATGCACGCACTCGCACTGGCCTTGGCGGCACGGGTCTGGGCCTGGCGGTCAGCCTGACCCTCGCCCGGGTTCAAGGAGCGGACCTTGTCCTTATAGAAGGAAGCCGGCGGGGCGCGGTGTTCCAACTGAGATTCCCGGCCCCCCCCGCGCCCAACGGTGACCACCTGGCCGGCTGATCGCCTTAGCAGTTGTTTAGCTGGCCGTCAGGGACTTCCAATAGCGTCCACAAACAATGGCGTTGCGCTCCGAGTATCAGCCCGTTGCGGCGGCGATCCTCGAGCTGGATCGGGCCCGGGTTCTTGTGCCGATCATCCGCGGACAGGCCGCCGCGCCCCTCCTCAGCCTTGGTGACGCCATTGCACGCCGCAGCTCAACCCAGGGCGTGGTCTTGGGACTGGTCGAGATTCCGGCCTCACCTCGTGGGCTCCAGATGGCGGTCGCCAACCGCTCGCGCGAACTGCTTCGTTGGATTGCCGCCACGGATTACGAGCGTTACTCGGTAGAAGGTGGCCGCTTGACGGTACAGACTCGGATCGCAGCGGACGTCGCCCGCAGCATCCGGGAAGCTGCCCTCGAAACTGAAAGCAACATAGTTCTGCTCGAGTGGCCGTGGTACAAATCGCCTCGACGCTACCGCCTCGAAGCCGTGTTGCGCAACCTCGCCACTGATCCACCTGCCAACCTGGTGATTGCCCGGCCGGACCCAAATCGTAACGGTCGACTGGCGCCACGCTCGGTCCTCGTCCCGCTACGGGGTGGTTCCAATGCAAGGCTGGCCCTGTCAGTAGCAGCTGGGCTGGCAAGTCAGGCTGACGCGCGGCTGACTCTGATGCACGTATACGACAGCAGCCACCACCCCGATCGGATCCAGCGCGAGGCGGTTGTCTTCCACGAGCTGATTCAAGCCGTCGCCTCGCTCGATCCGGTCGTGCTCGAGGTCATCGCGCCGCAACCCACGGAAGTCTTGCTCCGCGCCGGCAGCGAGTACGACGCGGTGGTCATGGGCGCCCACGCTGATCCGGGCGGGACGGGAATGCTGGTTGGTTCGGCTTTGGAGTCAGTCGTGAACGGGCTGCCGAAGACTGTGATCCTGGCTCGGAGCACCGACCCAGAAACGGCGCGGCGTGAGTTTAATGCCGACTAGAGCGCATGCGCTTGAGCCCCTAGAGGCTTACGCAGACTTGCTTGGCGCCGAGGCCGTCCACCATCTGCGAAAGCTGGCCGAGCCGCTGCGCGGCGCGCGGATCCTGCACATATCCATCACCGCATCTGACACCCACAATGCGCGCGCACTCAGCGCTACCGTGCCCCTGCTACAAGACCTAGGACTTGAGGTCGGAGTGGCAGTACCGGCGCAGACCCGCGAGTTCGAGGAGTTCTCTGCGCCACTGTTGGCCGCGATACAAGGCGACGATCGGGCCTGGATCCCAGAATTTGAACGGGCCTGGCGACAATACGCGGAGGACAGCGCAAGCCAATTCGGCAACCAGGCAGACCTGGTGATCGTTCACGACCCGCATTTCTTACCGCTGCGAGAGGCTCTGTCATCGCGACCTATCGGGCGCAGCCGCTGGCTGTGGCACTGTCATCTCGACCTTCGCGACTGTGAGCCTTATGTGTTTGCAATGCTGAAAGATCAGATGAACGGCTACTCAGGCGTCTCAGTCGAATTGCCCGAGTTCGCAGGAGACCAATCTCTGGACACGTTGGCCCTCATCCCTCCGGTCATCGATCCACGTGCCGAGCGCAACCAGGAACTGTCGGCTGTTCTTGTGGACCCCGTGCTTCGCCGACTCGGAATTCGGTCTGATCTTCCGCTTGTTGTCCAGGTCTCACCCTTCGACAAATGGGATGATCCTCAGTCGGCTATCTACATGTACCAGATGGCTGCGAAAGCCGTCGCCAAACTGCAATTGGCACTGGTGTGGACTCCGGACTTTCCGCAAAGAGTCGGCGCCGACCCCTTCGATCGTCTTTCGCAGTCCGCCCACCAGAATCCCAGCATCCATCTCTTGAGAAAGGGCAACTTGAGTGAGTTTGATATAAACGCATTGCAGGGCGCAGCCGTGGTGGCCATCCACGGCGGGGTGCACCGGGGCTATTCCGCCGCGCTGCTCGAAGCGTCATGGAAAGGCCGGCCCGTCTTGGCCGGAGGGTCCGGCGCCTTGCGGGATCAGATCGTTCATGGGACGACCGGCTTCCTATTCGAGTCTTTCAACGATGCTGCGGAGCGAATCACACAACTGGTCGCCGATCCGGCGCTCGCCGACACAATGGGGTTGGCCGGCCATCGATTGGTACGCAAGAACCATCTCGTGATCCGTTGGTTGGAGGAATACCTGAAGCTGATGACACGGGCCGACGAACGGGTCAGTTGAGGTCCCTCCTTTGATGGAGGACTCGCTGGCGGCGGCAAAGCCGCCCCGGCGCCGGCGCCAAGGTGCCATGAACCTGAGCGCCGGCGGTTCACCTGGTGACGAATCGCGATCCCACTGGGAAACATTCGCCGCGTATACAGCCAGGACGCTCCAGGAGTGGTCGCCAATCATCGCCAGCAACCGGGCGCCATATGAGCCGACCCCGGCGGGTGGTATGAGACGCGGCTCCGGTGGGCTGGTGACCGCGATGCTGACAGTGGCGGGGGCGACAGGCGCGACCTGGGTGGCCTGCGCTCGAACTGAGGCGGAGCGCCGCTTGGCCCAGAAGGGTGATGCCGTGGTGATAGCCCACGCGCACCAGGCGCCAATCACCATCCGCCACGCACAAACGGATTCAACCAGCTACGAAGAGTACTACGCGGTGATCGCGAATCCGCTCCTCTGGTTTATCCAACACTACCTCTGGCACCTGGCTTACGAACCCGTTGTGGACCAGCGCATTCATCACGCGTGGGAGAACGGTTATGTCGCCACCAATCAGCACCTGGCCGATGCTGTCATTGGGGTCGCTCGCGGTGCGCTGCGTCCACCGCTGGTGCTGACGCAGGATTACCAGCTCTACCTGGCGCCGCGAATGATCCGCGATCAGCTCCCCGATGCCACGCTCCAGCAATTCATTCATATCCCGTGGCCTACCCCTCAGTACTGGACCGTGCTCCCCAAAGCGATGCGAGACGCGACCATCGATGGTCTTCTGGCCAACGATTTGGTGGGCTTCCAGACGAAACGCGATGTGCGCAACTTCTTGATGAGCTGCGACGAGCTGATGGGACTGCGTGTGGATCATCGGGATGGTGCTGTCCTGCATCGTGGACGCGTGGTGTGGGTCCGCGCCTACCCGGTGTCAATCGATGTCGCTGCGCTGACGCGCCTGGCCGCCAGCCCTGGCGTTGCGGCCGAGGACGCGCGACTGGCCGCCTGGAGGCCAGAGAAGCTGATCGTCAGAATCGACCGCACCGACCCGACAAAGAACATCATTCGCGGCTTTCTCGCTTATGAGCGCATGCTGATCAATCACCCGGAAATGGTGGGGACCGTCCAGTTCTGGGCTTTTCTTCAGCCCTCGCGGCAGGACGTGGCTGCATACCGGGAGTATTTGCAACGGATTCGCTCAACTGTAGAGAGGATCAATGCTGAGCTGAACCAACCCGGCTGGCAACCGATCCGACTGGAGCTGCAAGAAAACCTGAAGCGCGCGGCGGCTGCGTACAAATCCTTTGACGTTCTCCTGGTCAATCCAATCTATGACGGCATGAACCTTGTCGCCAAGGAGGGAATGCTCTTGAACACCATGGACGGTGTGCTCGTTCTGTCAGAAAATGCCGGCGTCCACGAACAACTCGGGAAATATGCCGTGAGCATCAATCCGTTTGATGTGGACGCCACCGCCGATGCCCTTTATCGCGGTCTGACGATGCCGCTTGAGGATCGGAGAGCGCGAGGTGAAGAAATCAGACGGCAGGTCCGGAGTGACGACATCTTGCATTGGTTACGATGTCAACTCGACGACATCCGCGATTATGCACCGAGTCGTGGCGGCGTACGCGGCGCCCCAAACCGCCGCTAGAAAGGTCGCCAGGCTGTGCCATCCCCAAATGGTCTGCTACCTAATCAAAGCAATTACACCTGACCAGCGCAAATCGGACAAATGCCTGGTCTGCTGCGAACTGCGGCGCGAGCGCAGCGACCAGGGATGAATTCGTTTTTCGCAACTCTTCCTCAAGGCATTACCGCTGCGGCAACATGTCCGGTGGGTCTGAGCACGAGGGTGATGCTCGAGACGACGGCCCAGACCAGGAACAGCAGCATGGCGAGGAAGCCGGGACCTGCTATGAGCGCGGGCGCCGCAAGGAGAGCCACCGCGACGACGGCCGTGAACCACGATAGCCAAGCGGGGAGGTGAAGGACGGCAAGAGTCGATCTGGATCGCTGAGCCGCGGCTGGGCGGAGGCTCAAACGCCAGATTGGCCAGGCCCACGCCGCGTGCCCCGTATTTCCTAAAGGTGCACGAACGCCAGCCTGAAAAGAAGTTCAAATCCGGCGCCTATATCGTCTGGGTTTCGGCCCACCGCCTTCGCAGCGTCGGCTCGCAGCGCAGCAACGAGATCCAACGCTCGATCTCTTCTGGCGCGCGGCGCCCGGCGACCCAAGCTGCGGCGGCATAAGTTCGCCTTCTCCGGGTTCGTCCGCTGCGGCCACTCCCCGGTAATAGATGTAACAGCCCGTGTGCTCTCCGGTCATCGAGCAGCCCGGCGGAACATCGCGATTCTGATATAGTCGGTTTCGACTAAACGATGTCGACCACTCGATCCCGGCTAAACCCGCTTGCGGCCTGCGTCCTCGACCTGTTGAGGCAGCATCCCATGCATCCGTACGAGATGCGGACGACCATCCACCAATGCGAGCACGACCACCTGGTCCGGATCAGAGGCGCCTCTCTGTACGACACGGTCGACCGGCTGGCCAGGGAGGGTCTGATCGAAGCCACCGAGACCAGCCGCGAGGGCAGGCGGCCGGAACGCACCGTTTACACCATCACTGACGCCGGCTCAGGCGAGCTGGTTCACTGGCTGCGCGAGGCGCTGGCCAGGCCGATCAATGAGTACCCCCAGTTCGCCGCCGCCGTCGCCTTCGTCTGCGGCCTCGAAAAGAAGGAGGTCGTCGAATTGCTCCGGCGGCGAATGGTCGAGCTGGAGGCCGCGATCGCGGCGACCGACGTCAAGCTCCGCGTCACAGTTGACGAGCTCAAGCTGCCCCGGATCCTCGTCATCGAAGCCGAGTACCTGCGCGAGATGGAACGAGCCGAGCTCGAATGGGTGCGGAAGCTCGTACGGGAGTTGGTCGAGACCGATCTCTGGCCTGATCCAGACGCCATCCCTAGGCTGATCGCCGAGTTCCAGCGGCGGTCGGGAGGTGGTCCCTGACCGATAACTCGATACCGCAGAACTAGACCACCCCGGCCCCCTCCCGTACCTTCCCGCAAGGGGCCGGGATGGGCCGGGTCAACCCCCAACCCCAACTGAAAGGAGCCAATCCACATGTCAGTCGATGCCGCACGCCCTCGCTTCGGTGCCTGGGTAGCCCTTGCGACCCTGAGCCTGGGACTCTTCATGACCCTTCTCGATCTGACCATCGTGAACATCGCCATCCCCAGCCTGGTCGACGGGATCCATGCCTCGCTGGACCAGATCCTCTGGGTCCTGAACGCCTACAGCCTGCTCTACGCCGTGCTCCTCATCACGGCCGGCCGGCTTGGTGACGTGTTCGGGCCGCGAAACCTCTTCATAACGGGGGTCGCCATCTTCACGATCGCTTCCGCGATCAGCGGCCTCGCCCAGAATCCCAGCCAGCTGATCGCCGCCCGCGCGCTGCAGGGGGTCGGGGCCGCGGTCCTCGCGCCGCAGGGGCTGCCGATCGTGCTCCGCCTCTTCGCGGCGGAGCGCCGCGCCGGCGTGTTTGCCATCTACGGGATCCTGGGCGGGCTCGCGGTCCTGGCCGGGCCCACGGCCGGCGGCTTCCTTGTCACGCACTTCGGCTGGCGCGCGATCTTCTACGTAAACCTGCCCTTCGGCCTTGTCACCATGGCGATGGCGTTCATCGCCGTTCCCGATCTGCGACAGGCGGTCCGCCACCGCCTTGACATCCCGGGCGTCCTGCTGGTCAGCGCCGGCCTCTTTGCGATCGTCTTCGGGCTCATCGAGGGCCAGCGCTACGACTGGGGCACGATCACGGGCTTCGTGACCATCCCGGCAGTGCTAGCTGGGGGCGGCCTCCTGGTCGCGGTCTTCCTGGTGCAGCAGTGGCGCACGCAGGGCGGTGAGCCGCTGCTGCCATTCGCCGTCTTCAAGGATCGCAACTTCACCCTGATGACCGTGGTACTGGCGGCGATGGGATTCGCGATCCTCGGCTTCTACCTGCCCCTCACGATCTACCTCCAATCCGTGCTGGGTCTCAGCGCCCTCGAGGCGGGCCTGATCGTCGGCGTGGAGCCGCTGGCGAGTTTGATCACCTCCGGTGTCGCGGCCAGCCTCAGTCAGAAGGTGAGCGGCAAATACCTCCTCATCCCCGGCCTGGTCGTGCTGGCGGCGGGGATTGGATTCGTCGATTGGGCCATGCAGGCCGATGCCAGCCGCTGGTCGTTGGTGCCCGGCCTGGTGATCTCCGGCCTGGGCATGGGATTCGTCTGGACGCCCGTCTACAGCCTCGCGACCCGCGACCTCAGCCCCCAGCTTGGCGGTGTCGCCTCCGGCGTCATCAACACCACCCTGGAGCTGGGGACGGTGATCGCCAGCGCCGTGGTCGGGGCCGTCCTCCAGAACCGCCTTGCGGTGGCCCTGCACGACGAGGCGGTTAGCCGCTCGGCGCCGCTACCGGCGGCGTTTCGAGCCCAGTTTGTGGACGGGTTCAGCCACGCCGCCAAGAACGGGTTCGAGGTCGGAAGCGGACAGACCGGGAGCTCGCTGTCCCTACCGCCCGGGGTCCCAGTCGAGGTCGTCCACCAGCTCCAGGCGATCGCCCATGCGGTCTTCGCCAACGCCTTCGTTGATGCGGCGCGGCCAACGATACTGATTCCGATCGGGGTCCTGCTCCTCGCGGCGCTCGCGACGTCCGTAGTGCGGGCCGGGACGCCGGCCGGGGAGCTTATCGGAGCTCGGACCCCCTCCGCTGCCCCGCCCCGCAAGGGGGAGGAGATGTCCTCTAGGCTCCCAGCGGTCCCGGTCGACCAGGTCTTCCAGCCGCCGCCAACAGCCGCTCCGTAGAACCCGGATTTCAACGCCCCAGGGATTGATCACCCGGGGCTGGCGGCAGCGCGAGGCGGAGCCGGCGCAGGCCGGACCGAACCTGCAGCCGAGCGGTGATCAGCGCCGAGATTACGGGGAGTGGTCCATGCCTCCTCCCCACCCCGTTGCCGGAACGCCATCCGCGAACAAATCACAGCCCTGATCAATCCGGTCCCGACCGTGCTGAGCCAGGTCACCGCCGCCTGCCCGGTGTTCATCGCGTCGTGGGGCCGTTCGCTCTCCTCCCCACATCGACATAGGCGGGCGATTCGCGAGCCCCGGGGGCCCGGACTCGGACCCGGATGGAGGCGGAAGGGGATGTCTTGAAGTGCCCCCGACTGGATATACAGCCACGCCGAACTCGAAACTCAGCCGGCACTCATCCGATTCCGAGTTCGGAAATTGGAGCGGGAGGCGGGGGTTGCCGTCCCTAGTAACCAAGCACCCCGTTGAGTTCAGTTATCGGCTCGCGTAGGGCTCAAACGGCCGGGAACAATCGCAACGCCACTGGCCCGGGCTGGGCGCAGTTGGGTGGTCTCCGAAAGCACCGGCATCGAGTCGTTGACGGGGGAGAGTCTGCTGGGCCGGGGGTACCGTACGCTTGGCCTCCCGGTTGACGGCCTTCGCTCGACGAGCATCGGTGAGCTTGACGGTCGGTTCGATTTCGTGGTCACGCTTTGCGACGTCGCGCGAGAGGACTGCCCGCCGTTCCACGGGGCTGATGTCATCCATTGGAGCCTGACTGATCCCGCCCAGTCAAACGACTCTAGACGCGACCTTCGACAGGCATTCAAACGGACGGCGGAGGAACTGCGGCGGCGCATCACGTTTCTGCTCCCAATAGTGGTCGAAAAAGGTTCCGATCCAAAGGCGCTTCGCCGTCGCCCGAAGGCATAGATGTGAGTTGGGGGTGGTCGATATGAGTCGTGACATCAAGCTCAGCGGTGCCGAAGGCCGGCTGGCGAACGAGTTCGCAGGAGTGTTCTCGCGCGAGACGGTAGTCGAGGTTCTTCACGATTCATTCCACCAACTCGCCGCGACCGCCAAGGTGCGGACGTATCTCGAACTGTTTGCGGAGCGCGGTAGCGATCTTGGTCAGGCCCACGGTCCGCGGCTTCAGCTGACGCTGGTTCATCCGCAGGAACTCGAACGCGCGCGACTCTCGCATGGCTCCTCTCCCCTCGCCCTCGCTCACGCCGCGGCTCCCTCCTGGGACGGCCCCACCCGGACCTCGCCGACCTCGTAGCTCAGGTGGTCGCGGATGACACGCCCGATGAAGCACCTGTCGCGGGCGTCCGCGGCAGCCGCGCGATACTCGTCGACACGTGCGGGATCGCCGCCTACTGCCGTGGGGTTGACCGTCAGCCGGCTGAAGTCGGCCTGCTCCGGGTAGCCGGTCACGGTTCCGCGCGCGTCGACCAGCACCTCCTCGGCTGGCAGACCGCGGTCGTGGAGGACGTGGAACAATGTGCCGCTGTAGCACGCCGTGACGGCGCTGACCAGCAGCTCCTCAGGGCTGGTCCCCTTGCTTTGCCCACCCATCGATGCGGGTCCCGAGTAAACGACCTCCTGCCCGCCGGTGCTAATGCGGCCCTCTCCCTGGCGGCGCAAGCCTGACCACGAGGCGTGAATGTCGAAGTTGAGATCTGTCATGTCAGTCCTCCTTTAGTCGCGGCGTCCTCGCGTGCCCGCGGGCACGTGAGGCGGGCGCTTCGAAACGTAAGAACCGACCGGGGCGCGGAAGCCAACCGCAAACCGGTTCCAGCCGTTAATGGCGACGATGGCGGTGGTCAGAGCGACCAGTTCGCACGGAGAGAACTCAGCGGCCACCTTGTCGTAGGTGGCGTCGGGAGCGCCGGTCTCGGGCAGCAGGGTCAGACTCTCGCACCAGGCCAGCGCGGCCCGCTCCTGGGGCGTGTAGTAGGGCGCCTCGCGCCAGGCGGCGACCAGGTGCAGCCGCTGCGTATCCTCGCCGATCGCGATGGCGTCCTTCGTGTGCATGTCGAGGCAGTAGGCGCAGCCGTTGAGCTGAGAAGCGCGGATCTTGACCAGCTCCAGCAGCTTGGGTTCAAGGCCACTCTCCTCAACGACCTGCTGCAGCCGCTGCATTGCATCGAGCGCCTCCGGCATCTCCGCGCGGTAATCGATCCTCATCTCGCACCTCCTCGCCGGCTCATGCTGTGTGCGCCGGCTCTCCCCGAGCATGCTCCTTCGGGTCGGCGAATCTCATCCTAACCAACAGGCCTGCGGGCCCTACTCCAAATGAGGCAGCAAGGCAACCGCCGTGCTCAGCAGTTCGGCTACTTCGTCCAGGCGCCCGACCACGACCAGCGAGACTCCGCCGCTCCTTGACGCTGAGCTCGGACAGAAGCGCATGCAGTGCTCGCCAGGGCGGACGCCTGGCCCGAATCGGTGACCCTGCCACTTGCGCCCGGACCCCGAACTGAGCCGCTGTACCTCGAACTACGTCGGATCCCCGAGGAAGCAAGCGACCCTAGAAGGTACCCGCGACACTGAATCCTAGCTTCGCAGAGTCGACCCGAAGCTCAGTGATGCCTGCTCGGCGTGCTCTCGCTCGTTTCAAGCTGGGCAGCGCCAGCTGCCCGAAATTTGAATCGGCGACTGGGGGGAGCCGGGTACCGGCGACAACGTGACGTTGATGGTCCCCGACCGGCCATCTGAGTTGACGACTAGTTTGCCGGAATGGTCGTTAAGGGTGGA
>Ga0208849_1002348_pt1 | contig 10519 bp, 5 predicted proteins | sample NGESurdeep072012_10_FD_184470 | JGI IMG/M metagenome (GOLD analysis project Ga0208849, IMG submission 184470) | Arctic peat soil microbial communities from Barrow, Alaska - NGEE Surface sample 53-3 deep-072012 (SPAdes) | ecosystem: Environmental > Terrestrial > Soil > Wetlands > Peat ...
GCCGCGTCTCACCCTTGCACGACGCGCCACTCGTGCCCTCAGCTTCCCGTCGAAGACCACATCGTCGCGAATCGTCAGGGGACACTCCCTACCGCTCGCGCACGCGACGGTGCTGGTCCTGAATCGATCAAGGATGTGGCGGAATCCCGGAGTAAGCTCCCACGCCTCGTCTCACCCCGATCGAGCTGTCTGAAGCCCGCCGCGCCAGCGGCAACCTGGGCGGCAGGCGACGCAAGCGACCCAGGCCGAGCAAGGGCTGCTGCGCTCGACGAGCTGCTTCCGGCGGCGGTGAAGTCGCTGAAGGCGCATCTCGGCGACGGCGACCCAGCGCTTGGAGAGCAGCGCTGCGAGTGTTCGAGCAGGCTTTCGGCCGGCCGTCGGATGTGCCCGAGGAAGACGAGCCCGACAACACGATCGACGTCAGGTCGATGACTCGCGAGCAGCGGAATCGGTTGCTCACGAAGTTGTTCGACGATCATCCGGCGTTGCGCGCTCTCGTGCTCGGGATTCCTACGCCAGCGTGTATTTCCCGCGTGGAGTGAAAGTCGCGCCTGCGCCACCGTTTCTCCGCTGAGGCTCGTGTTGAGTCAGTTGACCTGCCCTCCCCTCCCGGCCGGTGTGCCATCTGGCATTGATGGCACACCGGGGGAGCGGAATGGCTAGCCGATGCCGGGGAGGACTTTGGTGCCCTCTTCCTGGACGGCCGTCAGCGCCTTTGGATCCAGACGAAGAAGGTGGAGAATCGTCGGTGCGACCTGGGTTGTTTCGACCCAAGAGTGGACGTTCGAGGGCGGAACCGTCCCGGGCGCGTAGACGAGCAGCGGGACGTCGCGGTCACCCGGGTTGTCGCCACCGTGCTCGGCGATCTTGGTGCCGCCCGTGTACACCGTGCCGACCTGCACGCGGCCGAACACGTCCGGGTAGTCGGGGTCGGAGTACCGGACGCCAAAGAAGTCGGCGGCCTCATGACCTGCGTAGATTTGCGCCAGACCGGAGTGCGCGACCTGCACGGTGCCGCGGTTCACGCCGTCGTTGTTGTAGAGCACCGCGGTTGCGCTGTGGTTCCAGAGGTAGCTCTTGACGAAGTCGGCCGCGGCCTGCGTCTTGACCGACAGGTAGCTCTGCCAGAGGTCGTCGTCGGTGCCAGCGACGATCAGCCTGTTCTGGTCACCGGTCTGCGCGGTCCAGGCCGCGTTGATCGCGTCGATGATCGGCCCGTCCTCGATCCGCTTGAGCAGCAGCGGGTCCTGCGGGGACTGTCCGTGCTTAGCCGTGATGATGACCGCGGTGGACGACGCCAGACCGTCCTGCTTGATCGTGTCGACCATCAGCTGGAGCTGCGCGTTGACGTAGTCGAGCGCGGTGGCCAGCAACGGGCGCGGCGTCGTTCCGCCGGGGTAGTAACCGGCGAGCTCGGTCGGGCCCTCGGTGTAGGTGCCGTCCGCATTCTTGGTAAGGGTGCTGGGAGAGTCGACCTTCTCGGCGACCGACACGGTCTGGAAGTTCATCCCAAGGATCGCCGGCACACCGACCTTCTGGGTACCGCTGTGGTCGTAGCCGTTCAGCTCGTTGATGACAGCCTGCACCTTGTAACCGTCGTACTGCTTGGTCGCGGCGTCATCGTGCGCCCAATCGGTGTCGGTCGGGTAAGGCACACCGTTCGGCTCGACCGCCTGCGAGTCGATCTCGGGACCAAAGAAGTCGTCGATGCTCATGCCGCCGGAACCGGGGCCGTTGAACGACGTGTAGATCGCGTGCTTGTCAGACCAAGCTGTGCGCAGCCCAGCGCTGTGGATCACCTGGAAGATCGTGTTCACCCGCAGGTAGTCCCACGGCGTGATCGGCTTACAGGTCTTTGGGTCGACCGGGAAGCTCCCCGGGTTCAGACCCGACTGCGGATGCGCCGACAGGTTCATGATCGCGCCCGGGTTCTTGTCCACCCCGTTCGCGAAGATCGAGCCGCCCTCGTCGAAGGAAGGGAAGGTGTTGCCGCTGCCGTTGTTGAGCAGGTCAGGCACAGCGTTGAGCGTGTCGTCCGGCGAGTCGTAGATGACGTCTCCGCCGGTCGCCGGCTGCCCCGGCACGCAGACGGCGCCCGCCTCGTCCACAGCGTGGCTGTACTCCACGTCGTAATACACGCCGGTCGCGCTGGGGTCGCCACCGGTCATCAGCGCGGTCCCGCCCGGATCGGAGTCCGACGGGTCCGACGTGTGGTTATTCGTGAACTCGGCGCCACCGGAAGCGAGCCGGGCGAGCTCCGAGTTCGGATGGTTTGCGATGTACCAGCCGAGGTCGGACTGGTGCATCCCGTCGACCGAGATCAGGAGAACGTGCTGTATCTGGTTGTGGGAGTCAGCGGTAGCGCCGGTGGCAGAGAGCGCCACCGGCACCCCGACGGCCAACGCGGCGAGTACCGCGGCGGTTGCCTTTGCACGGCGAATCATGTTCTTGGCTCCTTTGTCGAATTGCCGTGACCGACGCTAATCCAGGGCCTGCGGGCGCCGAGTGGCAGTGAGGTGACCAACCTGTGAAACTGTTGCGTCGGCCTCCGTTGCCCACTGCCTCAGGCCCGTCAGCTCAATTCGCCCATTCCTCGTTTGCGCACACCTGCAGCGGTTCATCGTGATCAACAGCCACGGCATCTTTCGCAGGTCGACCTAGAGATGGAGGCTGGGATGAATCAGCGCGTTCGACCCCGCCGACGACGCATCGAACGAGGGATCTACGAAGAGCCGAACGGCAAGTACGCGGTCTGCGTGATGGTGGCGGCGAAACCACGGTTCCGCACCATCGACGCCAGGACGTTGACCGAAGCGCGCCGTCAACGAGCCCTTCTGCAGACGCTCGCCGAGCTGGGCGAGCTGCCGCTGTCGCCCAGCCTCACCTTCGGCGCAATAGCGGCGCGGTGGCTTGCCGACTTCGAGGCCAAGGTGGCGATCGGCACTCGCAGCGAGCGGACGCTCGATCTCTACCGCTCGCAGCTTCGGCTGCACCTGCTTCCTCAACTCAGCCGCCGCCGAATCGCCGCGATCACACCGGACGATGTTGTCGCAGTTACCCGTCAACTGTCCGCGCGCGGTCTATCGCCCTGGTCGGTAAAGCGGATCCTGAGTGCGCTCAGCTGCGTGCTCAGCTACTTCCTCCGGCGCGGCTACATCAACCAGCATCCGTTCGCGTGCCTCGAGCGGGACGAGCGGCCGCATCCGATCGGCTCCCACCAACGCGTCCTCACACGAGCCGAGCTCGCCCGACTCTTCTCCGCGTGCCCGCGCCGCGACCGGCCGTTCCTCTCGACCGGGGCGTTCACGGGGATGCGTCTCTCCGAACTGCTCGCGCTCGGCTGGGAGGATGTCGACTTCGCCGCCGGCGTGATCCGCGTTCGACATCAGCTTGCGCGCGGGCGCCGCGGCGTTCCGCCTCGGCGGATCCCGCCGAAGACACGCGCGTCCGTCCGCGAGATCCCCCTCCTCCCCCAGCTCGCCATGGTCCTCCGCGACCACAAACGCTCGTCATCCTTCGCGTCAGGCTCGGACTACGTGTTCGCGACCGCGCACGGCACGCCGTTCCTCCACCACAACGTCTCGAGACGCGTTCTACGCCGCGCGGCCACGGACGCGGGTCTCGATCGTGACGGCCGGCGAGTGCGCTTCCACGACCTGCAACACACCTTCGCCAGCCACCTGATCATCGACATCCGCCTCGACGTCGTCCAGGTCAGCCGCATCCTTGGCCACGCGCGCACAAGCATGACTCTCGACACCTACACGCACCTGTTCGAAACGGCGCGCCACGGCGCCGACGTCCCTGCCGAGCTCGCCAAGGGCGACTTCGCGAACCTGCTCACGCCTGTACTCGAGCCGCGCCTCCAGGCCAGCGAGCACCTCCGATCCACGACAGCCGCCCCGTCCAGGCGGCTCCGCGGGGCCACCAGAAAGCGCCGCCACTACGCCCCTATAGCCCGTGCTGCTAGTTGTGCAAAACTTGAGTAGCCGATCTTGTCAGCTATGGAGACAACGCAGATAGCTGTTTTGCAGATGTTGTGATGGAGGGAACTTGGCGTTGCGCAAACCATCTCGTGGTCGTTGCGGGTTCGCTCTCGCTCGCCTGACTTACTCTGCCGCGGTTCGTTGAAGCGCCCTGAGTTTCATAGAGGCTTTCGATGCCCGACCCCTGTCCCCGAGCGATCGGAATAGAAGGATGCCCCCGTTTTTGCAGGACATTCCGTTGCCAGGCTCGGCGGGCGCGCGTTCTCACGCCCTCGGCATGCTCTAGGCTCAATCGGTGATCTGCCCAGGCTGCGGGACCGAGAACGTCGCCACCGCGAGGTTCTGCAACGGGTGCGCGGCCCCACTCGCCGTCGCCGCTTCGCCGAGCGAGGAGCGGAAGATCGTTTCCGTCCTCTTTTGCGACCTGGTCGGCTTCACGGCCGATTCCGAGGGGGCCGACCCGGAGGACGTTCGCGCGCGGATCCGTCCCTACCACGCCGCCCTCCGGCTCGAGCTCGAGCGATACGGCGGCACGGTCGAGAAGTTCATCGGCGACGCCGTTATGGCGGTTTTCGGCGCGCCGGTCGCGCACGAGGACGACCCGGAGCGGGCTGTCCGGGCGGGATTGCGGATCATCGAGGCCATCGCCGAGCTCAATGAACGTGAGCCGGAGCTCGAGCTTCAGGTGAGGGTCGGGATCAACACCGGTCCGGCGGTCGTTGCCTTGCAGTCGCGACCCGAGCTCGGTGAGGGGATCGTAGCCGGGGACGTCGTCAACACGGCGGCTCGCATCCAGTCGGCCGCACCCATTAACGAGGTGGCAGTGTCGGAGGAGACGCTCCGCCAGACCGAACGCGTGGTCACCTACGAGCCGCTGCCGCTGGCGGACGCGAAGGGGAAGAGCGAGCCGCTGCGTCTGCACCGCGCGGTCGAGGCGCGAGGACGGTTCGGCGCCGACCTGATCAGGACGCACGAGACTGTGTTCGTCGGCCGCGACGTCGAGAAGACGCTGCTGCAGGGCCTCTTCGACCGGTGCACGCGCGACTCGACAGTCGAGCTCGTGACGCTCGTCGGCGAGCCCGGCGTCGGCAAGAGTCGGCTGTGTGCGGAGCTCTTCAGGTATGTCGATGGGCGCCCCGAGCTGATCCGCTGGCGACAGGGTCGCTGCCTGCCATATGGAGAAGGGATCACGTTCTGGGCGCTCGGCGAGCTGGTCAAGTCGCACGCCGGCGTCTTCGAGTCGGATTCGCCGGAGGCGGCGGCTGCGAAGCTGGACGAGGCGCTGCCGGACGTGGCAGAGCGCGACTGGCTCAAGGCGCGGCTTCTACCGTTGCTCGGAATCGACTCCGGCCAGTCCGAATCGCGCGAAGAGTCGTTCGCCGCCTGGCGGCGCTTCGTCGAATCGATAGCGGCGGACGGGCCGGCCGTTGTCGTCGTCGAAGATCTGCACTGGGCCGACGCCCCGCTCCTGGAGTTCCTCTCGTACTTCGCGGAGTGGGCGGAGGGCGTGCCGCTCCTCCTCCTCTGCACCGCCCGGCCGGAGCTGTTTGAGAGGCACGGAACCTGGGGCGCGGGCACGCGCAACGCGCACACGATCAATCTGTCTCCGCTCTCGGACCGGGAGACGAGCGAGCTCGTCGCGGGGCTCGTCGAGCAGAACGTCTCGGAGCAGGTGCAAGGGGTGATTCTGGAGCGGGCGGGTGGGAACCCTCTGTACGCAGAGGAGTTCGTGCGCCTCGTCACCGACCGCGACCTCGGCGACGCAGGCTCGGGAATCGCGTTCCCGGAGAGCGTCCAGGCGCTGATCGCGGCGCGGCTCGACACCCTGGCGCCGGAGCGCAAGGGGCTCCTGCAGGATGCAGCGGTGATCGGCAAGGTGTTCTGGGCCGGGGCGCTCGCGGCGATGGGAGGCGTCGAGTTGCGCGAGGTCGAGCTCGCCCTGCACGAGCTGTCTCGCCGGGAGCTCGTGCGCCCAGCCCGTCGCAGCACGATGGAGGGAGAGCAGGAGTTCGCGTTCTGGCACGCCCTGGTCCGGGACGTCGCGTACGAGCAGATTCCGCGAGCCGCGCGCATCCGCAAGCATCGTGCTGCCGCAGCGTGGCTCGAGGACAAGGTGGGTGACCGTACCGAGGATCTGGCGGACGTGCTCGCCTACCATTACCTGGAAGCGCTTGAGCTCGCGCGCGCAACGGGCGACTCGGCCGCCGCGGGGGAGCTTCGTCTGTCGGCGCGCCGCATGCTCGAGCTCGCGGGCGATCGGGCTGCGCCCCTCGACCTGCCGAGGGCCGAGGGCTACTACCGGCAGGCGGTTGCCCTACACGATGCCGAGGATGCAGTCCAGGCACCGTTGCTCATGAAAATCGGACGAATCGCCGTTGGGCTGTCGCTGGCCCAGGGCGAGGAAGACATCGCGCGCGCGGCGACCCTCTTCGACGCGGCGGGAGACGAGCTCGGAGCCGCAGACGCATTCCTCGAGCTCAGCCGGTTCGCCACGTACCGCGGCAGCGACGCCGACGAGCAAGAGTACGCGGACCGCGCGCGACAGTTACTCGAGCGGCGCCCACCCGGCCCGGTGTATGCGCGCTACCTCTCTCGCAGGGCCGGCGACGACATGATGGCCGGGAGGGCGCGTGAGTGCGTCGCGAGCTCCGACGCGGCGATCGCGATGGCCAACACGTTCGCGTTGGACGATCTTGTTGCAAAAGCGCTGCAGTATCGGGGTGTCGCACGGACCGAGCTCGGCGACCTAGGCGGACTCGACGACCTGCACGAGTCGATCGAGCGCCTCGCAGGCGGATCGGCGTTGTCGCTCGGGATCGGGCAGCTCAACCTTGCCGACGCTACCTGGATGTCGGTCGGTGCGGCCGAGGGCCTCGAGCTGCATCGAACGCTGCAGGCCTTCTGTGAGCCGCGCGGGCTGCGGGCTTCGTTTTGGTGGTCGAAGTCCGAGTCGACGTGGATGCTCTTCGATCTCGGACGCTGGGATGAGCTGCTCGCCGTCCTCGAAGAGGTGGCGGGTTCGATCAGCGACACAGGCGGCATGCAAGCCCTTGAGCTCGGACTGCCCCAGCAGGCGCTCGTCCTTTCCCGGCGAGGGGATCCTCGTGCGGCGGCGTCGATCGTCAACGAGCTGCTGCCCAAGGCTCGAGCGGGCAACGACATGCAGATGCTTAACCCCGCTCTGTCGACTGCCGCCTTGGTCGCGGCCGCACTCGACGACACCGACACTGCTCTTAGGCACGTTCGCGAGCTGATCCACGCCTCGCGCGGTGGTTCCGACCGTCACCGCACACTGTTCCTGCCAGAGCTGACACGGCTGTGCGCAGCAGCCGGTGCGCTCGACCTCGCCCGCGAGCTTGCTGATGGCCTGAGCGTCGGCCTCGGCCGTATCGGGTGCGCCCGCACAGCCGCGGCGGCAGAGCTTGCCGAGGCGGAGGGCCGCACGTTCGAGGCGATCGAGCTCCACGCGGAGGCGCAACGCCGCTGGCGCGATTTCGGGGGAGTCCCGGGCCGCGCCGCCGCGCTGCTCGGAGGGGGGCGGTGTCTCGTCGGTCTTGGACAAGCGGGTACGGTGCCGCCTCTGACCGAGGCAACCGAGCTTTATGCGAGCCTCGGCGACGTCGCAGGCGAAGCCGAGGCGGCGGAGCTACTGGCTCGAGCGAAGCCCTGACCTGGCGACACTTGCGGCAGATCTTGTAGCTGCGCTGCAAACGCTGGAATGAATGGGCGGTACTGGGCTCGAACCAGTGACCCCCAGCTTGTCGAACTATTTCGGCTCGCTTTGTCGCGCGTCGACGCTCAGCTGCTTCCGGGTCGAGGCTCCGTTGCGGCCGGCGGCTTCCGAATTCGCGGGTGGCGGCTTGAGAACGAGCGTCTCGATCGGCGCGTGGGTGAGGATCCAGGCGAGCTCTTTCGGGGTAAAGCCGCCCGGCCTGCCGACGGGCGCCGGCGCGATCACCCGGTCGAACTGCTCGACCTGCCACAAGCGGCGCAGCGCGTGGGTTCGCGTGCGTCCCCTCTCGATCCGCGCGTCGACGGCGACGCCGGCACGCAAGGCGGCGTGCTCGACTGCTTCGAGGCGAGGCATCGCCATCGCCACTTCCTTCTTGAGCGGCGAGTCCTCGGCGTACTCGAGCGGCACGATCAGTAGGTAGGCGGGCACCAGCACGGCTTCTTCGGCGTGCGCGATCCGGATTGCGGCGTCGAGGACGGTGGAGTCGAGGTTCCCGGTGAACGGAACGAGGATCCGGCGGCCGCCGCGCGGCCGCTGCAACGCGCCTGGAGGACGACTGCGGTACACGAGCGACGCGGCGAGGGCGACGACGAGTGCACCGAGAACGGCGGCGAGCGTCGTCATTGCTCGAGCCGGGCGCGGTCCGCGCGGTTGGCGACGATGCGGATGTCGATGCCGGGTAGCTCGCGGACCATCCGGGAGAGGAGCGAGCCGCCGAGGATCTCGCGGCGGCGCGACTCGTCGGGGGTGCCGACGAAGATGTAGGTGGAACCGCGCTCGACGACGACGCGACGCACGGCGGCGACCAGCTCGTCGCCTTCCTCCTCGAGTAGGTGGGCGCCGAGGATGCTCGCAAGCCGCCTCAAGGCGGCGAGTTGGGTCGACTCCTCGGCGGTCGGCGGCCGTCCCGTCGGGCGGACCCAGAGGGCATCGATCTCGGCCCCCAGCCGCTGGGCGGAGCGCCAGGCGCGCCGGAGGATGCGCTGCGACTTCGGCTGTGGCTCGATCAGCGCGAGCACGCGCTCGCCGACGGCCTGCTGGCTGAGAGCATCGAGCACGGCCGGCTGCCGGCGGGCCTCGACGTCCTCGGCGACCTCCCGTAGGGCGAGCTCGCGCAGCGCGGAGAGGTTGTCGATGCGGAAGAAGTTCAGGAGAGCGACCTCGGCTCGCTCCTTCGTATAGACCTTCCCCGCCTCGAGGCGCGTCCGGAGCGCCTCGGGCGACAGATCGACCAGCACGACCTCGTCGGCCTGCTCGAGCACGCGGTCGGGGAACGTCTCCCGGACCCGCACGCCGGTCACCTCGAACACGGCGTCGTTGAGGCTCTCGAGGTGCTGGATGTTGACGGTCGAGATCACGTCGATCCCGGCGGCGAGTGCCTCTTCGATGTCCTGGTAGCGCTTCTCGTTGCGCATGCCCGGCGCATTGGTGTGCGCGAGCTCGTCGATCAACGCCAGGTCGGGGCTGCGGGCGACGACGGCGTGGATGTCCATCTCGTCGAGCTCGAGCGCACCGTGCTCGCTGCGCAGACGCGGGACGACCTCGAGCCCTTCCGCGAGCGCCGCCGTCTCGGGCCGGTCGTGCGGCTCGAGGTAGCCGATGACGACGTCGCCGGCCTCCTCCTGCGCCTGCCGTCCCTCCTGGAGCATCCGGTAGGTCTTGCCGACACCGGCGGCCATCCCGAGCAGGATGCGGTAGTGACCACGCACGCACTCAGGCGCCGAGCAGGTTGTGCACGACGAGGTCGATCAGCTTGATCCCGACGAACGGCAGGATGACTCCGCCGAGCCCGTAGATGAGCAGGTTCCGGCGCAAAAGCGCGGTCGCGCCGATCGCGCGGTAGCGGACACCTCGGAGGGCGAGCGGCACGAGCGCCGGAATGATCAGAGCGTTGAAGACGATCGCCGAGACGATCGCGCTCTTCGGGTCTCCGAGGTGCATGATGTTGAGCGAGTTCAGGGGCCCTCGCTCGCCGGCGTGCTTCGCGTAGGTGAAGGCGAAGATCGCGGGCAGGATGGCGAAGTACTTCGCGACGTCGTTGGCGATCGAGAATGTCGTCAGCGCGCCACGGGTGATCAGAAGCTGCTTGCCGACCTCAACGATCTCGATCAGCTTCGTCGGGTTCGAGTCGAGGTCGACCATGTTGCCGGCCTCCTTCGCCGCCGTCGTACCCGTGTTCATGGCGACACCGACGTCCGCCTGCGCGAGCGCGGGCGCATCGTTCGTGCCGTCGCCGGTCATCGCGACCATCCGCCCCTTCGCTTGCTCCTCCTTGATCAGCGCCATCTTCGCCTCGGGGGTCGCCTCGGCGAGGAAGTCGTCGACGCCCGCTTCCTGCGCGATCACCGCGGCGGTGACGCGGTTGTCTCCGGTGATCATCACCGTGCGGATGCCCATCCTGCGCAGCTCGTCGAAGCGCTCGCGCATGCCGCCCTTGACGATGTCCTTCAGGTGGATCACGCCGACGGCGAAGTTGTCCTTGGCGACGACGAGCGGCGTGCCGCCCTGCTCGGCGATTCGCCGGACCGCGGCGTCGATCTCCGCGGGCGCCCGGCCGCCGTTCTCGACGATGAACGCCTTGACGGAGTCGGCGGCGCCCTTGCGGATCATGCTGCCGTTGACGTTCACGCCGCTCATCCGGGTCGTGGCGCTGAAGGGGATGAACTCGTGCTCCCCGAGCTCACGCTCTCGCAGGTTGAACCGCTCTTTGGCGAGCACGACGATCGAGCGCCCTTCCGGCGTCTCGTCGGCAAGCGACGCGAGTTGGGCGACCTCCGCGAGCTCGCGCTCCTCGACGCCT
>Ga0208849_1002349_pt1 | contig 10518 bp, 8 predicted proteins | sample NGESurdeep072012_10_FD_184470 | JGI IMG/M metagenome (GOLD analysis project Ga0208849, IMG submission 184470) | Arctic peat soil microbial communities from Barrow, Alaska - NGEE Surface sample 53-3 deep-072012 (SPAdes) | ecosystem: Environmental > Terrestrial > Soil > Wetlands > Peat ...
TGCGGACATAATCGCTTTCCAGCACCTGCAGCATGGCGCTGCGGGTATGCCGCATCAGGATCGCGGCGATGGCGTTGCCGAGCACGAAGGCCGGCATGATGGTGGAGGCCAGGCTCAAGCGCCAGTTTTCGGAAGGCGGCACATAGCCCGACGCCGGCAGCCAGCCGAGTTTGATCGAGAACACGAAGATCAGCATGATCCCGAGCCAGAAATTCGGCGTCGAGATACCCCACAGCGCGAACAGATTGGCGCCGTAATCCCAGACCGTGCCCTTCTTGACCGCCGATACGATCCCGGCGGGAATTCCGATCAGGAACGCGATTACGATCGCCATCGACGCCAGCTGCATCGTCACCGGCAGTTTCTGCGCGATCAGGTCGCGCACCGGCTCCTTGATGCGCAGCGACTCGCCGAGATCGCCGGACAGCACGCCCTTGACCCAATAGAAATACTGCACCGGTATCGGCCGGTCGAGCCGGTATTGCTGGCGGATCTGGGCGATCACATCGGGATCGCGCTCCTCGCCGGCCATTACCAGCGCGGGATCGCCGGGCAGCAAATGCTGCAGCGAGAAGATCAGGATCGACACGAAGAACAGCGTCGGGATCAGCTGCGCGATGCGCTTGGCGAGAAAGCTCAGCATGGCGGGTCGTCCCTGCGAACGCAGGGAAGGGCGGCGAACTTCACCCTCCGCTGGAGGGGGAGGGTCGCGACGAAGTGGCGGGGTGGGGTGGTGATCAATTCATCCGCGGCGCCACCCCACCCCGTCTCGCATCTTGCGATGCGAGACGACCCTCCCCCTCCAGGGGAGGGTAAGGAAGGGATGCGGCGATTGCCCACCGTCCTCACTTGAACTTCAGTCCGACCACGCGCACCAGCCCGTCCGGCATCTGCTTGTAGCCTTCGAGCCGCGTCGTATGCGCGATCAGGATCCTGCGGTGGAAGATGTAGAGGATCGGCTCATCGTCGAGCACGGTCTTGGTCAGCTTTTCATAGATCGCCTTGCGCTGCGCCTGGTCGGTGACAATGCGGGCGTCGTCGAGCGCCTTGTCGGCTACGGGGTTGGACCAGGCGCTGTAGTTCTGCGGCGCGCCGGTTTTCAGGAAGATGTAGGAGTTGCCGTCCGGGTCGATCCGTCCGCTCCACGCCAGCATGAAGGCCTGGTATTCGCCGGCTTCGGCCTGTTTCAGCGACGTCGCAAACTCGGTGACCCTGATCTTCATGTCGAAGCCGGCTTCCGCAGCCATCGACTGGATCACCTGGGCGACCGCTTCGGTCTCTGCGCCCTTCGGCACCATGAAATCGACGCTCACCGGCGGCGTGACGCCGGCTTCCTTCAGCAGCGCCTTGGCCTTTGCGACATCGCGCGCCCGCACCGGGAATGCCTTCTGGTAATACGGGTGATCCGGATTGACCCACTGGTTGCCGGGCTTGAACTCGCCGTTGAATACGACCTGGTTGATGACCTCGCGGTCGATCGATAGATCAAGCGCCTGGCGCACCTTGGCGGACTGGCTGAGCGGTCCCTTGGCCTTGTCGTTGCCGATGTTGAGCGTCACGCCCTGATAGCCGAGCTCGATCGCGGTCGACAGTTTGAGTTTCGGATCCGTCTGCACTGCCTTGATGTCGGTCGCCAGCACGCGTTCGATCAGGTCGAGCCCGCCGGATTTCAGATTAGCCAGCCGCACCGTGGCATCGACGATAGGCAGAAACACCAGGCGATCGATATGGACGTTATCCTTGTTCCAGTAGTCGGCGAATTTCTCGAACACGATGCGGTCCTGCTGCACGCGCTCGACGAACTTATAGGGCCCCGCGCAAACCGGATGCAGTCCGAACTTGTCGCCTTCTTCCTTGGCCGCCTTGGGCGAGACCATCATGCCGGCGCGATCGGTGAGCTGGGCGATCAGCGGCGAGTACGGCGACTTCAGGATAAGCTTGATGGTGAGGGGATCGACGACGTCGACATGGTCGAGCGTGGCCAGTTCCGGCTTGCGGAACGAGGCTCGCATCGTGAGATGGCGATCGAGCGAGAATTTTGCGGCCTCGGCGTCGAACGGCTCGCCGTCCTGGAACTTGACGCCGGGACGTAATTTGATGGTGACTTCCTTGCCGTCGGCGGAAGTCTCATGCGACAGCGCGAGCTGCGGCACGATGTTGAGCTTTTCGTCGATATCGAACAGCTTGTCGCAGAACGCCGCGAATACGATGCGGCCGACATAGGTGCGCCCGAGCGTCGGATCGAGCATGTCCGGATCCTCGGCAAGGCCGATGCGTAAGGTGGTCTGGGCGTGAACCTCAGCTCCAAGCGGCAGCAACAAGGTCGCCACAGTTAGCGCCAGACGCAAGATCTTCATCGGATTTATCTCCCTGTTCAAACGTCGGCCGAAGGCATCGGACTGACTATATCAACCCCGGCGAACCCAGCTACTTCCGGCGTGCCGCTGAAGGCCGCGACCAATCGTTCCAGGGCCGGCGAAAACGCGCTGCCTGCGAGGACGATGGCGTCGGATGGCGGCAGCTCGGCGGTGCGGTAACAGGCGGTAGCATGCCCGCTCGCATCGGCAAGCAGTTGTGGCGGCTCGACGCGGCAACGCTCGATCACGTAGGGGCAGCGGGTATGAAAACGGCAACCCGACGGCGGATCGAGCGCGCTCGGCATCTCGCCCCGCAGCAACATCCGGCTGCGCTTTGCCCGCGGATTGGGCACCGGGATCGCGGACAGCAACGCGCGGCTATAGGGGTGGCGCGGTGAGGCAAACAGCGCCTGGGTCTCCGCGGTCTCGACGATGACGCCGAGATTCATTACCGCGACGCGGTCGGCGATGTGTTTTACAACGGCAAGGTCGTGGGAGACGAAAATATAGGCAAGCCCGAGTCGGTCCTGCAGGTCGCGCAGCAGGTTCAGGATTTGCGAGCGGATCGACACATCCAGCGCCGATACCGGCTCGTCGCAGATGATGAGCTTTGGTTCGACCGCCAGCGCCCGGGCGATGGCGATGCGCTGGCGCTGGCCGCCGGAAAATTCGTGGGGGTAGCGGCGGCCGAAGCGCGGCTCCAGCCCGACCAGCCGCAGCAATTCCTCGACCCGTTCGCGGCGGCGCGGGCGCGGCACCAGGTCATGCAACGCCAGCGGCTCGGTCAGGATCTGGCTGACGGTCATCCGCGGATTGAGCGAGGCGTAGGGATCCTGAAAGATGATCTGCGCATCGCGGCGAAAGGCACGCAACGCGTTGGCGTTGAGCGCGAGCAAATCGCGGCCTTCGAAGCTGACGCTGCCGGCATCCGGCTCGATCAGCCGCAGCACCAGCCGGCTTACGGTCGACTTGCCGCAGCCGGATTCGCCGACCAGCGCCAGCGTCTTGCCGGCTTCGATGCTGAAGCTGACGCCGTCGACTGCCTTGATGGTGGCGGTCGGCCGCCCGAACACCGAACGATCGGCGACGAAATGTTTTTTCAGATTCTGGACCTCGAGCAGGGCGGCCATCACGACACCAGCCTTTCCAGCGGCGCCTTGATGCAGCGCGACCAGTGACTGGGATTTAATGCCACCATCGGTGGCGGCGCCTCGATGCAGACATCGCCGACGAACGGGCAGCGTGCGGCGAAGCGGCAGCCGGACGGCCGCCTGGTCATGTTCGGAACCATGCCCTCGATGGTGGCAAGATGCGAAGCCTGGCGGTCGAGCCGCGGGATCGAGCCGAGCAGGCCGACGGTGTAGGGATGCTGAGGTGCGGCGAACAAGTCCTTCACGGCGGCGCGTTCGACAATCTCGCCGGCATACATCACCGCGACCTCGTCGCAGACTTCGGCGACCACGCCGAGATCGTGGGTGATCAGAATGATCGCGGCCCCGCTCGTCGCCTTAAGCTCGCGCATCAGATCGAGGATTTGCGCCTGCAGGGTGACGTCGAGCGCGGTGGTCGGCTCGTCCGCGATCAGGAGCCGGGGATCGCAGGCCAGCGCCATCGCGATCATGACGCGCTGGCGCATGCCGCCCGACAGCTTGTGCGGATATTCGTCGATGCGCCGCTCCGGCGAGGAAATGTGAACCCGCCTCAACAGCTCGATCGCGCGCTCGCGCGCCGCACGGCGGGATCCGCCGCGATGGCGCAGGATGGTCTCGATAATCTGGTCGCCGATCGTAAAACTCGGATTGAGCGATGTCATCGGCTCCTGGAAAATCATCGCCAGCCGGTTGCCGCGCAGATCGCGCAGGGTCTGGTCGGGCACATTGAGCAAGTCAAAACCGTCGAACCGGATCGAGCCGGTGACCTCGGCGGAATGTTTCGACAATAGCCCCATGATGGCCAGCGAGGTCACGCTCTTGCCGCAGCCGGATTCACCGACCAGCCCCAGCGTGGCGCCGTTGGCCACGCTCAGGTCAACGCTATCGACCGCATGCGTGGTGCGCCCGTCGTCGCCGCGAAAGAGGACTCGCAAACCCTCGATTTCGATCAGCGGGCCGGCCGTCATTTCTGGCCCGCAATCGAGGCTTCCATGCCGGCCTCGATGGTCATGCGGTCGGTCACGCCAGCCGGATTGTCGCGGCTTGGAAGGTATTTGCGGAAATGAACCCAGTGCCGGCGGCTGACCTGTTCGAGCCGTTCGAGTTCATCAAGCGGATCGGCATGATCGTCGACGCGAAGGTCGAGATCAGACCATTCATCGTCGCCGTAGATCAGAAGTGCCGCCGATTGCCTGCCGCGCATGTCGCCGCCGGCCGCTTCGCCTGCTCGCATCGCCGCGATCAGGCGCTGCGCGAACGGCAGCGTTTTGCCGGCGATGTAGGCCTGCGCGGTGTCAGCCAGCACGCTTGCGCCGGCAAGCATGTTGCCGGCGATCGAAAATCCGTCCCCCTCGACATGCCCGCACCAGTCGACGCATTCGCGCCCGGTATGGGAGGCGATGCGGCCGCTGGCGTCGAGTATGTGAAGCTGCCGGCTCTCGCGGCCGCTATCGGCTGCAATCAAGGTCTCGACGATATTGCTTGGGCTGCGCCCTTCGCGCAGCAGTTTTAAGCCGTCGATGCCGTAATAAGGATTGACCAGCGCTTGCGTCGCGATGGCGCCGATGCCGGCAGTGATATACGGCACCCGCGCACCCACCGCGAAAAACCGCGTCGCGACCGCGATGCCGAACTGGCCGGTTGAGCTGTCGCGCGCGACGATCGACCAGGTCATCTCTGCTCTTTTAATGTCATCTCAGCTCTTACCGTCCGGCCGCGTAGCCCTGCATGCCCCGGGGATTGGCGGCGGCGCGGCGGCGGCGGCCGAGTTTCGAGGCCGCGGTGAGGCGGCCTTCCGACCAGTCGGGACCGGTCTCGACGATATGACCGCGGCTCCTCAGGGTATCGACGCTGGCCTTCGGCACCCGGTTTTCGACCACCAGCACGCCGGGCCGCGAGGTGCGCGGCCAGAACGAGATCGGGAAATGCTCCGAATGCCACGCCGGCGCATCGATCGCTTCCTGCAGATTCATTTTGGCGTGGACATGCCGCAGGAAGAATTGCGTGGTCCATTGATCCTGCTGGTCGCCGCCGGGCGAACCCCACGCCAGATAGGGCTCGCCGTCGCGCAGCGCCATGGTGGGCGAGAGCGTGGTGCGCGGGCGCTTGCCCGGCGCCAGCGCCGCGGGGTGATCTTCCTCGAGCCAGAACATCTGGGCGCGGCTGCCGAGGCTGAAGCCGAGTTCCGGAATCACCGGCGATGATTGCAGCCAGCCGCCCGAGGGCGTCGCCGAAATCATGTTGCCGGCCTGGTCGATGATGTCGAAATGCACGGTGTCGCCGCGCACCTCGCCGAAGCGGCCGACGGTGGGCTCGCCGGCGCCCATCGCGCCGACCGCCTCGCGTTGACCTTCCTGGCGGCGCAGTTTTACCACCGAACCAAAGCCTTCGACCGAGCCGGGAACAAAATCGAGCGAGGCCTTGTCCCTTGAGATCAGCTTGCGGCGTTCGTCGTTGTAGGCATCCGACAACAGCGTCGCGATCGGGATTTCGCTGAATTTCGGGTCGCCATAGAATTTCTCGCGATCGGCAAACGCGAGCTTGGCGCATTCGATCTGCAGGTGAATGAATTCCGGTCCCGCCGGATCGAGCCCGTCAAGTTCGAATCCCTTCAATAGTGCGAGCTGCTGCAGCATCACCGGGCCCTGGCTCCAGACCCCGGGCTTGCAGACGGTGTAGCGGCCATAGTCATAGGTCAGCGGCGCCTCGATGGTTGGCTGCCAGCGCGCCATGTCGTCGGCCGTGAGCACACCGCGATGCGGCGAGCCGCTGACGTCCATGACGTCCTGGGTGCGGCAGAAGTTGCCGATCGCCTCGGCGACGAAGCCGTGCGACCAGGCTTTGCGTGCGCGCTCGATCTGGGCTGTGCGGTCGGCGCCGGCGCTTTCGGCTTCCTTGAGGATGCGGGTGTAGGTTTCGGCAAGCGTCTTGTTGGTGAAGAGCGTACCGGGCTTTGGCACTTCGTTATTGGGCAGATAGACCGCGGCCGACGTGGTCCAGTATTTGCGGAACATCTGCTCGACGGTGGCAATAGTCGCCGATGCCCGTTCCACCAGCGGATAGCCGTCGCGGGCATAGGCTATGGCGCGTTCCAGTACGTCGCGCAGCGAGAGCGTGCCGTAATCGCGCAGCAACAGCATCCAGGATTCGAACGTGCCGGGAACACAGGCCGCCAAGAGCCCGGTGCCGGGCACCATTTCCAGGCCTTGGGCGCGGTAATGCGCAATGGTGGCGCCGGCCGGCGCCGGGCCCTGGCCGCAGATCACCTCGGTGCGGCCGCGCTTGATGTCGTGGACGATAACAGGCACGTCGCCGCCGGGACCGTTCAAATGCGGCTCGACCACCTGCAGCGTAAACGCGGTGGCGACGCCGGCATCGAAGGCATTGCCGCCTTTTTCCAGGATGCCCATTCCGACCGCGGTGGCGATCCAGTGGGTGGAGGTCACCACCCCAAAAGTGCCCTCGATTTCCGGCCTGGTCGTGAACGGATCGGGATTGATGTTGCTCATTGGAATCCATGGTTGCGCTGATGCCGCGGGGCTGGCGCACTTGACCACAGCCGAGGCGGCGTGCCAACCGGCCCGGGGCGGGGGCCGGGCTCGCATCATCGTGATCATGCCGGTGCTGCGGCGTCAGCCGGGTTGTTGACGGCGTGGCAGGCGACGCCGTCGATCAGCGCAGGCGCCTCCTTGCGGCAGAGATCGAACACCAGCGGGCAGCGTGGATTGAAGGCGCAGCCCGGCGGCGGATCGATCGGATTTGGGATTTCGCCCTTGACGGCAATCCGCTGGCGGCCGGACATTGCGAGGTCGGGCACCGCGCCCAGCAGCATTTTGGTGTAAGGCATCCGCGGATGGGCGAACAATTCCCGGCCATCGGCAATCTCGACGATGCGGCCGAAATACATCACGCCGATGCGGCTCGCCATGTGGCGGACCACGGCGAGGTTGTGGCTGATGAAGAGATAGGTGAGGCCGAACTTGTCCTGCAGGTCGCGCATCAGGTTGAGGATCTGCGCCTGCACCGAGACATCGAGTGCCGAGGTCGGCTCGTCGCAGACGATGAATTCGGCTTCGGACGCCAGCGCGCGCGCAATCGCGATCCGCTGCCGCTGCCCGCCGGAAAATTCGTGCGGATATTTCTGGCCGTCGTCGGCGTGCAGTCCGACCAGGTTCAACAATTCACCGACCCGCCCCTGAATGTCGCGCTCGCCCTCGATCAGATCGAAGGCGCGGATCGGCTCGGCGATGATGGCATCGACCCGAAAGCGCGGGTTGAGGCTCGCATAGGGATCCTGAAAGATCATCTGGATGCGGCGACGCAGCCGCTGGCGCAGCTGCGCTTGCCTGGCGTCCGTCATCGAGACCCCGTCGATGACCACTTCGCCCGAACTTGGCGGCAACAGCCCGACCACCATCCGCGCCACCGTGGTCTTGCCGGATCCGGATTCGCCGACGAGGGCAAAGGTCTCGCCTTTCCGGATGTCGAAGGTCACTCCGTCGACGGCCTTGAGGAATTCCAGATGGCCGCCCTCGAGCAGCCGATTCAGCCACGGTTTCGACACGTCGAACACGCGACGCAGGCTCCTGACGTCGATGAAGGGCGCCGCCGTCATGCCGCGGTTTCCTTCGCGCCCTGTTTGGCGACAGCGTCGTAGAGGTGGCAGGCGACGGCTTGCGCGCCCTGGCGGATCGGCTCCGGCCGTTCGATCCGGCAACGATCGAACGCGAAGGCGCAGCGCGGGTTGAAGGCGCAGCCCGGCGGGATAGCGGACAGCCGCGGCATCGAGCCGGGGATCTGGACCAGTCGCGCGGCCTCGCCTGCCAGCGTCGGGATCGCGCCCATCAGGCCCTTGGCGTAGGGGTGCAGCGGGTTCTGCACCACCTGCTGCACCGGGCCGATTTCGGCGATGCGGCCGGAATACATCACCGCGACGCGGTCCGAGGTCTCCGCGATTACGCCCATGTCGTGGGTCACCAGCATCACCGCGGTGCCGTGATCGCGCCCGAGCCGTTTGATCAGGGAGATGATCTGGGCCTGCACCGAGACGTCGAGCGCGGTGGTAGGTTCGTCGGCAATGATCAGTTCCGGCTCGGCGCAGATCGCCAGCGCGATCACGACGCGCTGGCGCATGCCGCCGGAGAATTCGTGCGGATAGGCATCAACGCGCTTGTCGGGAGCGGGAATGCCGACTTCGGCTAGAAGGTCGATAGCGCGCTTGCGCGCAGCTGTTTCCGAAAGATTGAGGTGGGTCCGGATGGTCTCGATCAACTGGTCGCCGATCCGGTACAGCGGATTGAGGCTGGTGAGCGGGTCCTGAAAGATCATTCCGATCCGTTTGCCCCGGATCCGGCGCAGCTGTTCCGGCGGCAGGTTGTCGATGCGCAAGCCCGACAGATAGATCTCGCCGCCGCTGATGCGGCCGGGCGGATCGATCAGTCCGATCACTGCGAGCCCGGTGACGGACTTTCCGGCGCCGGATTCGCCCACCACGCCGAGCACCTCGCCCTTTGCTATATCGAAGGAAACCCCGTCGATGGCGCGCAGTGTATCGTGGCGAGTGACGAATTCCACGTGAAGGTTGCGCACGGAGAGCACGGGGTCGGTCATGCGAGCAGATACATCGGAGTTGACGCGCCTGTCATCGCAGCTTCGGGTTGAGCGCGTCGCGCAGCCAGTCGCCGAGCAGGTTGATCGACAGGATCAGCGCCGCCAGCGCCAGGCCGGGGAAGACGACGATCCACCACTCGCCGGAAAACAGGTAATTGTTGCCGATCCGGATCAAGGTGCCGAGCGAGGGCATGGTGTCGGGCATGCCGGAGCCAAGGAACGACAGCGTCGCCTCGGTGATGATCGCGAGCGCGAGGTTGATGGTAGCGATCACCAGGATCGGCCCCGTGGTGTTGGGCAGCACGTGGCGCAGCATGATGACCGGCGCGGGTAGCCCGATCAGCTGCGCCGCCGCCACGTAATCCTTGTTCTTCTCGACCATCACCGAACCGCGCACGGTGCGCGCGTACTGCACCCAGAAACTCAGTCCGATCGCAAACACCAGCACCGCCAGCGTGCTCATGGCATCGAGGCGATCGCCGAACACGCTTTTGGCGACGCCATCGATGAGCAGCGCGATCAGGATGGCGGGAAAGGTCAGCTGCACGTCGGCGATGCGCATGATCAGGCCGTCGATGCTGCCGCCGAAATAGCCGGCAATCAGTCCGAGCATGATGCCGAGCGCGCCGGAGAACAGCACGCCGAGCACGCCGACCGTGAGCGAAATGCGCAGGCCATAGAGAATCGCGGAGAACACGTCGCGGCCCTGCTCGTCGGTGCCGAGCAGGAACGGGCTCTGGCCGTCGGTCGTCCACAGCGGCGCGATCCGCGAATTCATCAGTTGCAGCTGCGCCGGGTCGAACGGGTTCTGCACGGAGATCAGAGGGGCGAATATCGCGGCCAGGAAAAACAGCGCGGTCACCGCGGCCGCGATCATGGTGAGGCGGGAACGGCGAAACGAGTAGAACAGGTCGCTTGCCGCGGCGCGCCTGAACCAGCCCGCCGCCGGCGCGACGCGCGTATGCGGCGCGCTCGCTTCGGCTTGGTGCGGGACGACGGCATCGGACATTGAGGGGTTCTCGGATTCAGGCCGGACGGCTGATCGAGGCGCGCAGCCGCGGATCGACCACCGTGTAGAGGATATCGACCACCAGATTGATGGTGACGAAGATCAGCGAGACCATCAGCAGATAGGCCGCCATGATCGGAATATCGACGTTTTGCACGGCTTGCACAAACAATAACCCCATGCCCGGCCACTGGAACACCGTTTCGGTGATGATCGCGAAGGCAATAACCGAGCCAAACTGCAGGCCGGCGACGGTGATCACGGGAACCAGCGTATTCTTCAGCGCGTGGCCGAAATGGATCGCGCGCGTCGTCAGGCCCCGCGCCCGCGCGAAGCGGATGTAGTCGGTGCGCAGCACTTCCAGCATCTCGGCCCGCACCAGCCGCATGAT
>Ga0208849_1002350_pt1 | contig 10507 bp, 10 predicted proteins | sample NGESurdeep072012_10_FD_184470 | JGI IMG/M metagenome (GOLD analysis project Ga0208849, IMG submission 184470) | Arctic peat soil microbial communities from Barrow, Alaska - NGEE Surface sample 53-3 deep-072012 (SPAdes) | ecosystem: Environmental > Terrestrial > Soil > Wetlands > Peat ...
GAACCGGCTCAGGACCGTGTCAAATCCGAGGTACTGCCTGGCCTCGGGGTCGTTGACCGCGTTCATGAGCGACAGCAGCCCCTCGATGGTCGATTCCGCACCTGAATTACGGTTGACGCTGCCGTCGCCGTTGATCCCGTCGAAGACCACCCCCGTCTCCGGCTGATACATCGGTGTGGCCGCAGGGTTGTCACCGAACAGCCAGCTGGCCGCGATCCCTGCCCAGCGCCGAAACACGGGGTTGCCGGTGGCCATTCCGACCGCCAGCAGGCCGTCCACTGTCGTCTCGTTGCCATAGGCGATCTGGGACAGGTCGTCCGGCGCCGGCTCCAGGCCGTTGATGGCGCCGAAGCTGAGCAACGCGTGCACGTCGAACGAGCTCGCATCACGCCGCGCCGCGGCCAGCCACCTGGGCCGACCCAACGTCTGGGCGGCGCTGGCCAGCGCCATCGTCATGTGCGCTGCCCAGGCATGCCAATCGCTGACCGACCTCGCCCACGGCATCAGGGCGCTCCAGGGCCAGTCGCCCTCGCTGCCGAGTTGGAATCCGGCAATACCGATCCCGAAGTCCAAGGCCAGCTTGCGTGCCTCCGCGTCGCCGGTCGCGTGAGTGAACGCGGTCAGCCCGAGCAGCGCCTCGGAAGAGGCGTCCATGCCGTCGGAAATCATCCATGCGGGGGTCTGGTACCCGTGGAGGGTGAGGTAGTGGCCAAAGTTGGGTCCCACAAGCTCGCTGTCCAGCTTCGCCATCGCCAGCCTCATCCGGGCGGCGAGGACAGAGGCGAACGAGGGGTCAGTTGCTCGAAACGCTTGGTAGCCCACACCGATCGCCCAGATCGACCGGGCCAGCCAGTAGGAGGCGCCAGCGTCCGACGGGTTAGGCTGGTCGGGCGGCGTGGGAGTGGGGTTGAGGGCACCGTCAGGCTGCATCCAGAGCACGAAGTTGCCCGCGTTCGGGCCTGAGGTCGTCTGCATATAGAGCACAAAGCGCAACGCTCCTCGGGCCATGTCCAGGCTGTGCTGGTCGTGATAGAAGCGGTAGTGGGTGAGGTAGACGATGGCGGCCCGGCTCACATCGTCGGTGTCGAACGCACCTTGGCCGTAGGTGTTGGTGGCGGGGTCGTAGGCTCCCCCTCCGGTGGGCGTGTACGTTCCCGTGGCGGCATTGAAGTTTGCATAGACCCACCAGGTGTCGATCGGGCTGCCCGGGTCGGTGGTCGAGTGGCCGGCGGGAGGCGTGGCTGGGTATGCGACCGAGTCGTGGAGGGAGTCCAGGTGGGCCAGATTGACAATGCCGGGCCCCAGACCTGCTCCGGGGTCTGGCGGAGCGGCGGACACATTTCCATACGGGGCAATGAGCACTGCCAGTCCAGTGACGAGAGTTCCCAGGAGACGCATGATGTCCTCCGCTAGCCCTTGATGCCCGAACCGATCGCGGACTCGACGAACTGCCGCTGGAAGATCAGGAAGAGAACCACCACCGGCACTGCGAGCACGACGGCGCCGGCAAGGATCGTCCCGTAGGGGTTGGCGGTGCCCTGGGCGACCGTGGAGATGTAGTTGGCGAGGGCGACGGCGAGCGGTTCGAGCGCCAGCTTCTTGGTGATCAGGAACGGCCACAGGAACTCGTTCCAGGGACCGATGAAGGTGATCAGCAGCGCGGTCAGGATCGCGGGCCTTGTCAGGGGCATCACCACCTGGACGAGGATCGCCAGCTCAGAGGCGCCATCAATACGCGCCGCGTCGAACATGTCCCTGGGAAGCTGCAGGAAGAACTGCCGAAAGATGAAGACCGCGGTCGGGTTGATGGCGAATGGCAGGATCATGCCCAGGAGGCTGTCGCCAAGCCCGAAGTCGCGAGCGATCAGTACGTAGAGCGGGATCATCAGCAGCTGGAACGGCACAACCAGCAGCAACAGCAGCAGGTAGAAGATCGTCTCCCGGCCGCGAAAATGCAGCTGGGCGAGCGCGTACCCCGCGAGCATCCCGAAGACGAGCGTGCCCAGCAGCACGCCGCCGGTGAAGAGGGCCGAGTTGAGAAGCGTCCGCCCCAGATTGATTGCAGCGTTGATGGCCGCGAAGTTGGATAGGGAGAGACTCGACGGGCTCGGGAAGGCGCCGGAGATGCCTGGGTTCGGCGACTTCTGCAGGGCGCTGACGACCATGTAGTAGAAGGGGAACAGGAAGATCACCGCCCCGATAAGAAGCGGAATCAGCCGGAGCCATGTGCGTCTGCCGCGCCTGCCGGCAGTGGGCGTTCGAGCGGGCTCGGCTGGTGCCGCGATCGGACGCGCCGGGAGAATCGCCATGGCTACTCGCGCTCCAGGAAGAATCGGCTGACGCCGGAGACGATCAGGACCCCGATGGCGAGCAGGATTCCGATCGCCGCCGCGTACCCCGGATGATTTTCCTCAATGCCCTGCCGGTAGATCAGGAAGACCGGCGAGACCGACTGGTTATCCGGGCCACCGCCTCCGGTCAACAGGTAGGGCTCGGTGAAGAAGTTGGCCCCGGTGATGATCGAGACCACAACCACCAGCACGGTTGCCGGCCGCAGTCCGGGCACCGTGACCGCGAAGAACGTGCCGACCCGGCGAGCGCCGTCCACTCTGGCCGCCTCGTAGAGCTCCTTTGGGATGGCCTGCAGACCGGCCAGGTACAGCAAAATGTAGAAGCCGAGTCCTTTCCACGTCACGTAGATGGCGATGATCGGCATCGCCCAGAATCCGTTGACCAGCCAAGATGGATTGGGAGCGAGAGGGCCAAGCAACTTGTTGATCAGGCCGGGGCCGCTGAACAGCCAGAGCCAGATTCCCACAGCGGCAACGCTGGCGGTGACGTAGGGGATGTAGTAGGCAGCGCGGAAGAAGCCGCGCAGTGGGATCGCGCCGTTGAGGGCAGAGGCCAGAACCATCGAGATTGCGACTGTCAGAGGGACGTTGATGACCAGGAAGATGAGCACGTTGCGGAGCGCGATGTGGAAGAGCGGATCCGCCAAGACCGCGGTGTAGTTGCTCAGGCCGGCAAACGGCTGGACGACCTGGGCTCCCGGAGCCGTGAAGAAGTACTTGTAGAACGATATGAAGAGCGCGAAGAAGAACGGGTAGCCATAGATCCCGACGAGGAAGATGATGAATGGCGCGACAAATAGATAGCCGATCGGCTGCTTTCCGAACCAGGTCCGGAGGCGTCGCCGAGGGCGGCGGAGCGTGTTCGGCGCCGCTGCCACGCTCGCTCCTCCGCTCTACTACTTGCCGAGCAGGGTCGTGATCAGGGCGTCCGCGTCCTTGAGAGCCTGGTCGACGCTCTCGGTGCCGAAGATCACGGCTTTCGAGTACGCGTCACGGAAGTCCTGCCACATCTCCACCGAGTTGGGCACATTGGGAACCTGGGTGAGGCGGGCCCCCTGGTCGGCGAACACTTTGTACGCCGGATGCGTCGAGAAGTAGCTCGCGTAGGTCGAGGGCAGGTTGGTCCGCGTCGGCATCTGCCCGGTCACCTGCAGCAGCTGGCCGTCGTTGGCCTGGCTGGTGCTGAACTTCAGGAAGTCCCACGCCGTGCCCTGATTCTTGCAGCTCGAGTACATCCCGATCGACTTCTCATCTGAATAGGTGTGGATCTGGCTGGGATCCTCGCCGTCCTTGGTCGGCACCGGCACCACACCCCAGTTCACCTTGCCTGTGTACTGCGCGATCGCCCATGGTCCGACAATCGCCATGGCGGCCTGCCCGGTGGCGAACGGGTCGCCCTGAGCAGCTTCCGTCGGCGCCAACTTGCTCGCATAAATCTGACGCCAGAAGTTGGCGACAGCCTGGCCATCCGCTGAGTCGAACGCCGGTTTGTTGTTCTCGACCAACTGCTTGCCGCCGGTCTCAGCTATGAAGAGCGGATAGAAGTCAAACCAAGACTGAAAGTACTCCGACGTCGGCGCCGGCCAGATCGCCGCCTGGACGCCGCCTTTGGCGACCAGGGTCTGCGCGGTAGCCAGGAACTGGGCGTAGGTCTTGAGCGGGGGGTTGGTCGAATCGATCCCGGCCTTGGCGAAGACGGCCTTGTTGTAGAAGATCATCACCGGGTTGGTCTTCCACGGCATCTGGTAGAAGTTGCCGTCGGGTGACTTGTACGGCGCCGCCGCGCTGCCGGTCCGGGCGTCGATGTAGGAATTCCCGTCGGAGAAGCTGCTGAGATTGACGAGGCCTCCCTGCAGCTGCCACCCCGGCACCGAGCCCGGTGCGGTGTTGTAGATGAGGCAGGGCGTGGTCCCGGCCGTGATCGCAGCGCCGATCACCTCCTCCGAGGTCTTGCCTGCAGGAATCTCCTGCCCCGCCACCTGCTCACTGGGATGGTCCTTGTTCCATGCGGCGACGACCGCCTCGCCCCACGTGACCTCCTGGGCATTGTTGGAGTACCAGATCGAAATCGGGCCCTTCGAGGCGCTTGTCGAAGAACTGCTCTGTGTGCTGCCCCCGCACGCTGCGGCCACCAGAGCGACCACCAGCAGGCCGCATGCTCGTCGCCAACCAAGGCCTCTCGTCTTGTCCCGTTGCCCGCCGCGCGTGCGTCTCAAACTAGGGCCCTCATGTTCATCCGGGTCCTCAAGGTGATAGCTCATGAGTCGGCGAACCGCCGGGGGGGCTGGCTCAAGAGTTGAGGGATCGCGATGCGCGCTATCCTACGCCGCAATCGCCGTCGGCGTTCGCCGCGCCGGGTCAGTGTGTGGAGGACGAAACGTCATGGCGTCAGTGGCCTTCGAGCGCGTCACCAAGCGGTACACGGCGAACACGGCCGCCGTGTCGGACCTCGATCTACAGATCAAAGACACCGAGTTCATGGTCCTGGTCGGTCCATCCGGGTGCGGGAAGTCGACGGCGCTGCGCATGCTCGCGGGCCTGGAGGACGTCACTGAGGGAGCGATCAAGATTGGTGAGCGCGTGGTCAACGATGTACCTGCCCGCGACCGTGACGTCGCCATGGTGTTCCAGTCCTATGCCCTGTATCCGCAGATGTCCGTGTACGACAACATGGCTTTTGGGCTCCGGCAGCGGCACACCCCAAAGCCCGACATCGAGCCAAAGGTGAAGGAGGCGAGCAGGCTGCTCGGCCTCGACAGCTATCTCCAGCGCAAGCCGCGCCAGCTGTCCGGCGGCGAGCGCCAGCGCGTGGCGTTGGGGCGGGCGATCGTGCGCAACCCGCAGGTCTTCCTCCTGGATGAGCCCCTCTCCAACCTCGACGCGCAACTCCGAGTGGAGACGCGCATCAATCTGCAGAAGCTGCACAGGGACCTCGCTGCGACGTTCGTCTACGTCACCCACGATCAGGTCGAGGCGATGACGATGGGCGACCGGATCGCGGTGCTGAAGGATGGCGTTCTCCAGCAGGTCGCCTCGCCGTCTGACATCTATGACCACCCCGCCAACATATATGTCGCGGGTTTCGTCGGCAGCCCAAAGATGAACTTCATACCGGTCAGGATCGAGGGCACCACCGCTCGGGCGGCCGGATTCCAGCTCGAGCTGCCGCGGGCGCCTGGAATTGATTCCGGCATGCTGGGGATCCGGCCCGAGGACGTGACCGTTGCACCAACGGGAAACGACGCACACATCGAAATGAAGGTCGAGCTCGTCGAGTCACCGGGTTCAGACCAGTTCCTGTACGGAACGGTGAGTGGCGACAATATGATCGCGCGCGTCGATCCGCACCTCAAGGTTGCCGTGGGCGACCTGGTGAGGCTGACGCTTAACATCGAGCGACTGCACGTTTTCGACAACGCAACCGAGAAGGCCGTGCTCTAGTCCTGACGCCCAGCCGCTGGGCAACCGTTGGCCGCCGGGTCGTCCGGTGGTCCGTCTGCGAAACGAGCGATATGAGTGGCACCCTCCGAGGCCGCTGGGTATCACCGAATCCGGGTCGCTAGCCTGACGCTTGCCGGCCATCGTCAGTTGCAAAACGAGAAGGGGCGTGGGTGCCACCGCCTGAGGCGAGCCCCGACCACAGCTAGACGCCACGTTGGGACCCGCGAAGGAGAATCAGCTGGTCCGCGGAGCCCCTCCCTTTTGGGGCGATCATCGACTCAGCGTAGCCCGGATATGCAGTTTGAAGGCGTCCGGCGGCTCCTCAATATGCAACCTCATCGCGACCACGCGCTTGGCCTCAGGGCCCGTCCGCTATGCGCCCCGGGGTACGAACGGCCTGCCCTCACGAGCGGCGACTCTGCCGGCTTCGGCGTCCTCCATCATCGCGACCGCACGCTCGGCGTCCGTGGGCGGCGGAGGAGGCGGAGTCCAGTCCTCGCGCTCAACGGTGACGAGTACGTCGGCGGCGGCGTGACGTCCCGCAGCAGCCCGGTCATGCCGGCGGCGCTCGTGACAACACCTTCGCGCACCATGGCGTGCCATTAACACACTTGAGTTATCGGACCCCAGTCAAGCTGGAATAACGTCGCAGAACGCAAACCCGTCGCGGATGACCATCTCACCGGCTCGGCATGGAATCGGGCTCCGGTACATCGGCGCCGCCCATACGAAGGTGTGAAATTCTCCGTTCTCGCCGCACGGGTCGACCCCTGTGGGCAGGTCGTGCAGGAACGTGCTGTCGAACGCTCTCCCTGCGAAGGACGCATCGAGGGCCTGAGGATCAACGCACACGACGAGGGCGCGAAATCCGTTGGCGATCATGTCTCGAGCCAGCGCCTTTGTGTCCTGGCCCCAGAGCGGGAAAAGACCGTGCTTGCCAACCAGGCTAAGGTGCTCCTCCCGGTGCGCCCGAACGTCCTCCAAAAACAGATCCCCGAAGGCCACGCGCTCAATGCCGTCGAGCTCGTCGCCAGCCAGCGCCGTCGCCAAGCGCTCCTCGTATTCCTCCGTCGGACAAGCAGGGGGAATCCGGACCTTAATCAACGGCAACTGGAGCACTGCGGCCTGCCGGTCAACAAGCTCCTCACGCACACCCGATATGCTCACCCGATCGTAGCCCTCCGTAATGGTCGTCAGGAGCGCACAGACCTCGTACTGAGGGTCGCGGAGCACAGTCCAAAGTCCGAAGGCTGAGTCTTTCCCCGCACTCCATGAGAAAGCTACCGGTGTTGACATGACGCCGATTGTGCCTACCGCTTTGCTGCTAGGGCTCACGGCTAGTGGCTGGGCTCCGCGAGAGCCCGCCAGCCTGTCTGCCACGGCACCGCGGCGGGCGATGCTTGAATGTCCGAAGATGTTAGTACGGTCCACATTTGCATCTAATGTGACATGATCCACCGGAAGGCGATTTCAGTACATCGAAACTCACCCAGCTGCGATGTGTCTGGCCACCTCCGCGACCCCAAGCTCTCGCACCCGCGCCGCTGCCATGCGGAACGCACGCACCCGGTAGGTCGGTTCGCTGCGCCGCTCGAGGATATGCGCGATGCGGTTGAGCGCCGCTTCTGGTGACAGCGCCGGCGGGTCGGGCCGATCCATGATGCGCGGTGAGGATAGAGGACGTCGTCATCGAGCGCGGCCCGAAGCGCCGCGTGTTCGCCCGCGCCGTCGACTGGCCTCGACATCGGCGACGGCCCTTACGACCGGCAAGCACTCACCACGTGGGCGATTACTCAGGGAGCGCGAACTTCTCCTCGTCCGTTTCGAGCAGCCACTCGCTCTTGGTTGGCAAGGCGACCTCGCAGGCCGCACTTTCGCTGTCCGAATCCATCGTCACCTACGGGGATGAGCAGACGGTGGTCTTCTCGGTTACGGTCGCGCCGGAGTTTGCCGGGACACCGGAAGGGACGGTGAGACCCGGGCGCCTGGCGATCCGAGCAACGTGTCGGGTACCTTGCAGGTCGTGGACATCAAGCGGGTCATCGAGCACGTCGTCTTCTTCGAGCATATCGGTCCCCATGGCGAGGAACTTCCGCTTGATGCACCCGTCCCGATACGAGACGACCCGCTGTACAGCGCGGACGACCAGATGGTTGTCATGCTCGACGCTCTCAGGGAGCTTGACAACCCAGGAGAGACCCTGGAGCTGCGAGCCCGACGCCAGTTCGATATAAGCCCAGCCCTCTTCGTCCACGTGACGCTTGAGGGGGCGGGGCAGTATGCCGTGCGCGTGACCCACGCGACAGGGTTCCCGCCGGACGTGGCGAACCGCTTGACCAAGGAGGGGTTTCGCGCTGTGGAGGGTGATAACACGAACAGCGGCTGGCTTCTTGACGAATATCCCGCGACGCTGGTGACCATGCCGAGGTACCTCGACGAGTTGATTGGGTACGTTCTCCGGTACCGGGACGACTATGAAGTCGAGGAGGTACCCGAGGGCACGGAGGAATCGGCACCTCCAGGGACCCCACAGGCATCAGGCGAGCCGACTTGAAGCGCGCCGATCCCTAGGACTCCGGATCGTCGTCGGGAACCGCTGCGTCTTCCGAGTGGTGCTCCGCGGCGCCACCCGTGGCGTGCAGGTCAACCCGCATCGCGCTCGCCCACTCCTCGCTCAGACTGGCTTGGATCTCGACCCTCAATGTGTCGGCGTCGGGGCAGAGGTTCTCGATGTTTCGCTGGTAGAGCGTGAACCGCGAGCCGGGAATGATGTCGCTACGCGCGCCCGCCGCGAAATCTCCCCCGAGCGCGCCGAGAGGAGTAGATGAACCAACGTTGTCGGGGTTGAAGTAGGCGCCACAGACGTCTGGGTCCTCACCCTTGGCAACCTCGCTCCGCGATGGCAGCAGCTCGACCACAACATTTGGAGCTTGGATTCGCCCCTTCTCGGATTCGAGGAAGCCGTCCACGGCGCTCTCGACGACCTGGCTGAAGGCTCCGGAGCTCACGCGTACAGGGACAACCCAGCTCTGGGGATCGAGCTCCGCCGCAGCCGCAAAGTCGGCCTCGGCGACCTGGGGACGCTCAGGGTCGAGCCAGATCTTCGCCTGCCCGCGAAGGTTCCAAGCCGGTGCGAAGCGGTTGACGTGTTCCAGAAGCGCGTCGAGCTGCTCCTTGGTCGCCGTGAGGTCGGCCTCGCGGTAGAGCGCGACCGCTCGGCGCCACTGCGCCTGCGCTGAATCCGGGTGTATCTCCAGGGCCGCCTCGGCCGCCAGCCGCGCATCCTGAAAGTGGTCGAGCCACCAGAGGGCCTGGGATGCAAGCACTAGCGCGTGCAACCGGACCTCCGCCGATCCGCTTTCGAGGTGGCGGTGCGCCGCCCAGAGGGCGCTGAAGGGATGCCGCCTACAGGTACGCTCGTGCACTTCCAGGCTGGCCACCGTGTGCCCCTCGGAGGCCTGGGTGGCATCGCGATGGGATGAGGGGACATAGTCCAGCCAATGGATGAAGCGCTCGTTCAGGTCGTCGTCGAATTGAGCGTCGGGCGGAGGGGCTGAGTTGGCATGGCCAGGGCCGGAGTGGTGGCTGGGGTGGGATTGTGCCGGCGTCGGCTGGTCTTGCGTGGACACCGGGCAATGATCCCCGATCGCTGCCGCCGGTGCTGCCGTCGGGTCTAGCCGCTCGCCCAGCACGGTGCGTCGTCGCGTGAGCCGTCGGTCCAGCGTGCCCTCGGGCCGGTGCATGGCCGAGCACGGCCTCGGACGGCGCGAGACGGCGCAAGACTCGGACGCGTACTGGAGAAACGGCCTGCGACAGACGTGAGCCACGCTCTTGGCGTGCCCTCACGCGTACCGCAACTGAACTCCCTTCTCGGTGTCGGCCAGGTGGCTCCAGTCCTACCTTGACGAGTACGCATGGCGCTACAGCCATCGCGAGCACACCGGCGGTCGTCACGGCATCCGCCATGTGCCTACCGGAGAGGCGAAGTTCCGCCTGCTGGTCGCCTGCGCCTGCCAGCCGATCCGCTAGCAGAGGCAACCTCCTCCGACTGCCTACGATTGGCGGGCCATGACCCCAGGCCCTTCGCCCCCTGATCCTGCGGATTTCGTATTCGACTACATCAAGGACGCCCCCGAGACGTTGATCCGTGACGCGGGCGATCTGGACAACAAGGTGTCGCTCTGTTCAGCGCGGCGAGTGTCGTCCTGGGGCTGGCGGCGATTGGGAACGTAGCGGGCGCTATGAATCCCTCGCATGGCGTAACGGCGCTGCTGGTTGCCGCTGTTCTGATCTATGGAGGAGCCGCCACCGCTGCGCTCATCCACCTCTTGCCGGTGACGCTGGAGCGATCTCTTCACGCCGACACTCTTTGGTCAAGTTCCAAAGCGAACAATACGACGACCGTCGAGATCAAGGAATTCCTGCTAACCAGCATCGAGGCTGCCTATGCGGCCAAGCTCAGGGATGGGGATCTTGGCCCCTCGCGGCGTGTACTGCTCGTCTGGTTGAGTCTTCGCCATGGGATCAGAATAGCGCCGAGCCGTGAATCCCCTCTACAGCGTCGAGCGGAAGCTCGAATGGGCCGACAAGCACATCGTCGATCTCGGGCATGAACTCGCGGGGTTCCGAATAGCGAAAACCAAAGCCGTCATCCGCGAGAACGATCCGAATCGCCCTGGCTACAGCCGCTGGATTCTCACCGACGCGAGCATCCC
>Ga0208849_1002351_pt1 | contig 10505 bp, 10 predicted proteins | sample NGESurdeep072012_10_FD_184470 | JGI IMG/M metagenome (GOLD analysis project Ga0208849, IMG submission 184470) | Arctic peat soil microbial communities from Barrow, Alaska - NGEE Surface sample 53-3 deep-072012 (SPAdes) | ecosystem: Environmental > Terrestrial > Soil > Wetlands > Peat ...
GGTGCGCAGCCTCGCCCGCGGGCGCGCGATCATATCGCTGCCCGGCGCCCTGCTGGGATGCCCCGCGTGGTTCGCAGCCGACGGCGTCGCGGCGATCGCCGGGGCGCGGCGATCCTGAGGTCATGCGTCTTCTAGCTGGCCTGACGCTTGGACTTCTCGCCCTGATCGTCCTGGCCATTAGCCTCGGCGAGACCTCGCTCACGGCGCCCCAGTACGCTCTTGCTCTCGCCCATCCGGCCTCGGCGCCTGGCGAGATCCTATGGTCGATACGAGCGCCGCGCGCCGTCGCCGCCGCCCTCGTCGGCGCGGCCCTGGGACTGGCCGGCGCGGTCATGCAGGGACTGCTGCGAAATCCGCTTGCCGATCCGGCGGTGTTGGGGGTCTCGGCGTCAGCGGGCCTCGGAGCGGCCGTTGTTATCGCCCTGGGACTGGGCGCCGTCGCAGGCGCCGTGGAAACTGCCGCGCTCGGCGGCGCGCTGGTGGCGGGCGGCGTGGTAGTGATCCTGGCGTTGCGACTGCGCGAGCCGGAGACACTCATACTGTTTGGCGTCGCGCTCTCGGCCCTGGGCGGGGCTCTCACGGCCCTGGTGTTCAACCTCTCCCCCTCTCCCATTGCCACCACCGAGGTTCTCTCATGGCTGCTGGGCTCCGTCGCCAACCGCAGTTGGAGCGACATCGCCGCGGCAACGGCGCCTTGCGCGGTCGGCGCGGCCCTCTGCGCGCACGCCGCGGGCGGACTGCGCATGCTCACCCTGGGCGAGGAGACCGCCGCCCTGTCGGGCCTGCCCATGGCCCGGCTTCGCGTCGCGGCCATAGCCGGAGCCGCCGTGCTCACCGGCGCAGCGGTGGCCGTTGCCGGGGTAATCGGCTTCGTGGGGTTGGCCGCGCCGCATCTGACGCGCGGGTCGGTCTCTGACGATCCGGCGCGCACCCTGGCGCCTTCCGCGTTGGCCGGTGCGATGTTGCTGGTTGCCGCCGATCTGGCCGCCAGGGTCATCCCCTCCGACGAGGAATTGAAGTTGGGCGTGGTGACAGCCCTCTTCGGCGCGCCTCTCTTCGCACTCGTCGCCTGGCGCGCGGCGCGAAGCTGGCGGCGATGAACGCCGCTCTCGAACTCGTCGGGGCAAGCGTCGACCTGGCTGGTCGTCGGGTAGTGGATGGCATCAGTGTGGCCGTGTCACCCGGAGAGGTGTTGGGCGTGTTGGGCGCCAACGGGTCAGGCAAGACGACCCTCTTGCGGGCCTCCCTCGGATTGGCGCGGCTCGCGGCCGGTCGCGCCCTGCTCGATGGGCGTGACGTGGGCGCGTTGTCCGAGGCGCAGCGGGCGGCGCTGGCCGGATATCTGCCACAGGAGCGCCGGGTGGCGTGGAACCTTCCCGCCTGGCGGGTGGCGGCGCTGGGCGCGGCTCATCGCCCCCCGAGCTTGGCGCGAAGCCTTGCGCTTGGGGCCATCGAACAAGTCGGCATGGGCGCCCTGGCGCAGCGCGGCGTGTTGGACATGTCCGGAGGCGAGCGCGCCCGAGTGTTGTTGGCGCGCCTGATCGCCACCGGCGCGCCTCTCCTCATCGCCGACGAGCCGGCGGCGGGACTCGACCCCGAGGCGCAGTTTCGGGTCATGGATCTGTTGGCTCAGCGTGCGGCGGCAGGGGCCGCCGTGATCGTCACGCTCCACGACCTGACCTTGGCCGCGCGCGCCTGTGATCGGCTCGCCATTCTAGCCCATGGGCGCCTGGTCGCGCTCGGCGACCCAGCAAGCGCGCTGGCTCCGGACATTCTCGCCGCGGCGTTCGATCTCCATGGCGAGATCGTCGCCTCGCCCGTTGGCGCGGTCCTGGCCGTGCGGCGACTTGGCTCGAACTAAGGCGTCGCCATCGCGGCGGACGCTGCTCCTAGCGGAACGACTCGGGGAGCGGTCGCGGTATAGACATAGCCGCCGCGCTTGAGATCGGCCGCCAGGTTGTTGGCCGCCGTGCCGCCGTTCAGTCGCGCGCGATACACCTGGGTCGCCTCGAGAACGCGCATCACATAGTCGCGCGTCTCTGAGAAGGGGATGCACTCGATATAGTCGATAGGATCGGTCGACCCGCTACGGGGGTCGCCGCACAGTACGGTCCACTCGGTGGGTCTGCCGGGTCCGGCGTTGTAGGCGGCCGAAGCCATTACATAGGAGCCGCTGAACTGGCCCACGAGCTGGCCAAGGTAGGCCGAGCCGAGTTGCATGTTGTAGTCGGGATCCTCCAACTCGCCCGCGGCGTAGGACACACCCAGCCGCCGGGCGATCACCTGGGCGGTGCCTGGCATCAATTGCATCATCCCCCGGGCGCCGGCCCCCGAACGCGCGCGCGGGTCGAAGCTGCTTTCCTGGCGGGTGATACCCAGGACAAACGGCGCCTCGGGGCCCCGGAAGGAAACCGGCGTCGTGCGCACCGGATAACCGCGCTCTGGCAAAATGAGGTCGCGTTTCGCCGCGTTGCGTACAACTCGCATCGAGAGTTCCTGGTCGCCATAGCCGCGCGCCAGATCGACAAGTAGGGCCTCGTCCAGCGCGGACGGCAAGATTTCGGAGAGTTCCGCGACGAAAGCCTTGAAGGTGTCGTTCGCCCCGATTTGAGCCAGCATCCGCGCGGCGCGAACCGGTTCCAGCGCCTCGAATGCAGCGCGATCGTCCGCGCTGACGGGAGGATCCTTGCCCAGGCTGATGGTCGTGAGGCCGGTCCTGGCTGCGGCCAGTTGGCCATAGAAGGTCGTGTAGTAGCGGGCGGCCTGGCCGAAGAAGAGTTGCGCGCCGACCGGATCGCCGAGCGCCTCGGCCGCGCGGCCGCGCCAATAGAGCGCGCGACTTTGGGTCAGCGGCGAAACGCCGATTGCCTGCAGGGCCGCGAAGTGCTCGTCGGCCAGCTTCGGGTCGTGCATGCGCGTCAGCGCGATCCAGCCGGCGAAGAATTGCGCCTCGGCCGCGTCGGCGCCGGACGCCAGACCCGAATGAGCCGCTGCGGCGTAGGCGCCGGCGTTGTCTCCCGCCTTGAGCGCGGCGACCACCAGCTCCCCATGTCGCCAGAGCCGTTCGGCCGCCGATTCGAGAGGCAGCTTCGTCGGAAGACTGCGCATCAGAGCGATGGCCGCTTCGGCCTCGCCCCGGTCACGCAATGAAAGTACGCGCTCGTAAACCACCCCTGGGCTGTTCTGAGCCGAATAGGGCAAGGCCTCGACGACAGCCTCGGCGCCTAGGGCGCCGCGCCGCAACGCCATGCGCGCTTCGGCCGTCGCCTGGTCCTGGGCCGGGAGCAGCGACAGCATGTCCCTGGCCGCCTCGCCTTGCGGTCCATAGAGAAGCAGGTCGGCGCGCGCGACGTGGTCGTCCTCAGTCAGGACGCTGCCGTAGCGGGCGAGGATCGCTTCCTGGGTGTCCTCGTCGAACAGGCTTGTCCGCCACAGTTTGCGGATCATCGCGTCGGCCGCGTCGCCAGCGCCGGAGGCCGTCATCGCCGTCGCCAGAGCGAGGGTCCCGCGGGCGGATTGAGCCTCGCCTGCGGCAAACCAGGCGATCGTGGATCGGGGCGACATGCCGGCGTTTCCCACCAGCCTTTCGGCCGCGATTTGGCGCCCTTGGGCCCCCGGCCAGCCGGAAAGTTCGCGGCGAGCGGAGTCCGCTTCGGAAAACGTCAACGAGTCTGGCGCGTCCTGGACCATGGCCCAGAGCGCGATCCTGCGGCCGAGTGGCGAGCCGATCTGGCTCATGGCAAGACGAATCCGAGCGCCGTCATGCACCTTGGCCGCGACCAGGGCGGCAGTGAGTTCAGCGGCGTCCGACGGGGGGGAGGGTGCAATCATCGGCGCCTGCGGCGCCGAAGGCGTCCAGATGGGCAACTGCGGCGCCAGTGTCTGGGCGACGACCATTCCCCCGGCCATCGCCGCTGTTACCGCCGCGGCGCCCAAACCTCTGCGTACGCTGAAGGCCAATTCCGGCAAGACTCCCTTTCGCCGCAGGGCGCGGCGCGCATTTGCGCCCGCCTCCAGGCGGGTCATACTAGTCCAAACGAATCCCCAAGGCCGCAACCTCGGGCGGCGATATCACAGCCTTTTGCGACCTCAATGCCTGCAAATTCCTTTCATGGCGCGATCACGGCGCTGGTCACCCCATTCCGGGACGGCGGCGTGGACGAAAGGGCCTTCGTCGCTCTCGTCGAGCGTCAGATTGCATCGGGGGTCCACGGCCTTGTGCCGGTGGGCACGACGGGCGAAACGGCGACTCTGAGCCATGAGGAACATCGGAGAGTCGTCGAGTTGTGTGTCGAGACCGTTGCCGGTCGCGTTCCGGTGATCGCCGGCGCAGGCTCCAACGCCACCGACGAAGCGATTGACCTGGTGCTCCACGCCAGGACCATCGGCGCCCAAGCCGCCCTGGTGGTTACGCCCTATTACAACCGGCCCAGCCAGGAGGGCCTTTTCCGCCACTACGCCTCGATAAACGACGCGGTCGAGCTGCCCGTCATCGTCTATAACGTTCCATCCCGCACCGGGGTCGACATTGCCAACGAGACCCTGGCGAGATTGGCCAGTCTGCCGAATATCGTCGGCGTAAAGGACGCAACGGGCGATGTCGTGCGCGCCAGTCTGCAGAGGAAAATGTGCGGCGATCAGTGGATTCTGCTCTCTGGCGACGACCCCAGCGCACTTGGCTACATGGCCCACGGCGGAAAGGGGTGTATTTCGGTGACCGCCAATGTCGCTCCCGGTCCGTGCGCCCGGTTTTTCGAGGCTTGCCAGAGGGGCGATTGGGCCGCCGCTCTGGCCCTTCAGGATCGCTTGGTCCGCCTTCACAAGGCGCTGTTTCTCGATGCCTCCCCGGCGCCCACCAAGTTCGCCTTGGCCCATCTGGGCCTGTGTTCGGAGGAGACCAGACTGCCGATCGCGCGCTGCGCCGAGGCGGCGAGGTCGGAAATCCTCGCGGCCCTGGCAGAGGCGGGCGATTGAGCGCTCATGGCCGGTAAGCTGATCGCGGAAAACCGCCGCGCCCGTTTCGACTATTTTCTGGAGGAAACCTTCGAAGCGGGCCTTTGTCTGACCGGTTCGGAAGTCAAATCCCTGCGCCTTGGCAAGGCGAACATCGCCGAATCCTACGCGGCGGCCCAGGGGCGTGAGATCACTCTGGTCAACGCCTATATCCCGCCCTATGGGCCGGCCAACCGGTTCAATCACGAACCTCGGCGGCCGCGCCGCCTGCTGCTTCATCGCCGCCAGATCGACCGGCTGCTAGGCGCCGTCCAGCGGGAAGGCCGCACCATCGTGCCGACGCGCCTGTACTTCTCGGACAGGGGCTTGGCCAAGTTGGAACTGGCCCTGGCGAAAGGAAAATCCGCGCCGGACAAGCGCGCCACCCAAGCCGCCCGCGACTGGAAGCGTGAGCAGGGCCGCCTTCTCCGGGACAGGGGCTAAGCCCCGCTCGACTGGGGGGGGTCCGCCTCCTCCATGAGTTCCCGAGCGCGAAGGACGACCGCTTCGAACATCGCCGGCGTCAAACGCCCCGTGTTGGTGTTGAGCCGCGAACAGTGGAAGCTGTTGATCAGTCGGTACGGGCCGAGGCGCGCTTCGGAGGCATGTCCACGCGGGGCCGCCGCAACTGGCCGGCCGAGGGCTCGCACGACCGACGCCCTGGCGACATCGCCGAGGGTGAGGATCACTTTCAACCGTGGCAGGGAGGCGATGCGCGCGGCGAGGAAGGGTCTGCAGGTGGTTTGCTCGACCGGCGTCGCGGCGTTCGCCGGCGGGGCGCAGCGCACGGCGTTTGTGATCATGCAGTCGATGAGTTCGAGCCCGTCGGCGGGATGGGCGTGGTAGGCGCCTCGGGCAAAGCCCGCGGAGAGCAAGGTTTCGTAAAGCAGGATGCCGGCGAAGTCCCCGGTGAACGGCCTGCCTGTGCGATTGGCCCCCTGACGACCTGGCGCAAGGCCGACGATGAGCAGACGCGCGCCTGGATCGCCAAACGATGGGGCCGGTCCATTGAACCACTCCGGGTGGGCGCGTTGGTTCTCCCGCCGGTAGTCCACCAGGCGCGGGCAAAGCGGGCAGTCGCGCGGAGGTTCGGCGGGCGGCGGGCCTTCTGCGGGGGTGTGGCTCCCCTGGGTCATCGCCTGTGCGGCCGCCCCCCGCTGGCCGAGGAGCAGAACTTAGCCCCCTCGATGAACGACGCGGGGGCCCCGGCGGGGTAGAAGGTCATCGAAAAGGGGCCCCAAGGAAATGGCTGATAAGTATGCATTGGACCAGGCAGTGATCGTCGCGCTCGGCTCGAATCTGCCTGGCGCCTACCCGTCCAGCGCGAGGCTGCTCGAAGCTGCCCTTGCGGGCCTTTGTAGTGGCGGCCTGAAGGTCGTGGATCGCTCGAGCTGGTGGCGTTCGCGGGCGTGGCCGGACCCTTCGCAGCCTGACTATCTCAACGGTGTGGCCCTCGTCGAGACGACGGCGCCGCCCGCCCGGCTGCTCGAGGTGCTGCGCGCCATCGAAGCGCAGTTCGGCCGTCGACGGGACTCCCCCAACGCAGCGCGCACCCTCGATCTCGACCTCATCGCCCACGGCCGGACGATAAGCGACGATGATGGCCTCGTCCTGCCCCATCCGCGCGCGCACGATCGGTTGTTCGTCATGGGTCCGCTGGCCGAGATCGCGCCGCAGTGGCGTCATCCGTTGCTGGGAACGCGCGCCGCCAATCTGGCCGCCCAAGCGACCGTTGGGCGCGACGCTGAGGCAATGAGGGCTATGCGCCCAAGGGCGACGTCGGAAGGCGGGCGTCTTCATTGGGCGCCGGAGGAGGACCTCTAGCCCGATTGGCGGCTTCTCGCGTTGCACAAATTGGCGGCGCGCCCTATTTTAGCGTGCCCCCCGTTTCCCTTGAGAGAGTCCATGGCCCGCGTCACCGTCGAAGACTGCGTTCAGAGAGTGCCCAACAGGTTCAATCTTGTGCTTCTGGCCGCCAACCGGGCCCGGGCGATCGCCGCGGGCGGGGAAGTTCTGGTCGACCGCGACAACGACAAGAATCCGGTGGTTGCCCTGCGGGAGATCGCCGATGACGTGGTCGACGGCGCCGTTCTGCGCGAGACCCTGATCGGCAGCCTGCAGCGGGTCGATGAACACTCCGAAGCCGAGGAAGAGGCCGAAACCCTCGCCCTGCTGTCGGATCCTTCGCACGCCCAGATGAGTGAACAGGAGCTGGTCCGGGCTCTGCAAAGCGACCGCGATGGCGGCCAGGAGGAGCGCTACTGAGCCACCCTGGCGCAGAGCCTCTCGTTCCCCTTTCCAAGGCGGCGCCGCCCCCCGCCGTCCGCGTCCCCGCTACGCCGCCCGCCGCGGCGAAATCCGAGCCGCGCCGCTTCCTGCGCCAGTACGAACTGATCGAGCGCGTCCGCGCCTACGATCCCAACGCCGACGAGGCCTTGCTCAACAGAGCCTACGTCTATGCCATGCGGATGCACGGCTCGCAGACGAGAGCGTCGGGGGATCCCTATTTCGCTCACCCGATCGAGGTGGCCGGCATTCTGACCGACTATCGGCTCGATACCGCGACCATCGTCACCGCGCTGCTGCACGACGTGATCGAGGACACAACCGTCACGCGAGACGAAATCGACAGCCTGTTCGGCATCGAGATTGGCGAGCTGGTCGAGGGGGTGACCAAGCTTTCGCGCCTCGAAACGACAGCGGACTACAAGCGGCAGGCCGAGAATCTGCGCAAGTTCATCCTGGCGGTAGCCAAGGACGTGCGCGTGCTGATGGTCAAGCTCGCCGACCGTCTGCACAACATGCGCACGCTGCATTTCATCAAGAATGCCGCCAAGAGGGAGAGGATTGCCCGCGAAACCCTGGACATCTACGCCCCGCTCGCGCGCTCGATCGGCTGCCACAGGATCTGCTCGGAGCTCGAGGAGCTGGCCTTCACGCATCTCAATCCGGTGGCGCGCGACGCCATCATCCGGCGCCTCGACACGCTGCGCGCCGGGCAGGGAAGGGCGGTCTCCCTGGCCAGCCAAGAGATTGCCGCCAAGCTCGAGAAGGCTGGCATCGCCTGCCGAGTCGTCGGACGCGAGAAGAATGCGTTTTCGATCTGGCGAAAGCTGCAGCGCAAATCCATAGGCTTTTCGCAACTTTCGGACATCTACGCCTTTCGAGTGATCGTCGACACCGAGGAGGATTGCTATCGCGCCCTGGGGATCATTCACCGGGCGTGGTCCAGCGTTCCCGAGCGATTCAAGGATTTCATCTCGACCCCCAAACGCAACAACTACCGTTCGATTCATACGACGGTCGTGGGCCCGCGCGGCATGCGGATCGAGATGCAAATTCGCACCGAGCTGATGGACAGGGTCGCCGAACAGGGCGTGGCCGCCCACTGGCGCTACAAGAACGAGACGTACGCGTTCGACCCCGAAGCGGCTGTCGAGGCCGGCGGCGTCGATCCGCTCTCCAATCTGCGCCAACTGGTCCAGGTGCTCGAACACGGCGGCGACGCCGAAGACCTGCTCGAACACGCCAAGCTGGAGATGTTCCTCGACCAGGTCTTCGTGTTCACGCCAAAAGGCAAGCTGATCAGCTTGCCGCGCGGGGCCATGCCGCTCGACTTCGCCTACGCGGTTCACAGCGATGTCGGCGACACATGCGTCGGGACCAAGGTGAACGGCGAACTGCGACCGCTTCGGACGGTGCTCCAGAACGGCGACGTTGTCGAAGTCGTGCGTGGCGAGAAACCCACGACGCCTCCCGACTGGCGCAGCCTGACGGTCACGGGCCGGGCGCGTTCCGCCATTCGCCGCCACATCCGCCAAGCCGAAAAGGAAGAATTTGCCCGTCTCGGCCGAGCGTCCCTCGACCAGATTTTCGATCGCGCCGGCAAGGCGCGGGCCGGTGTCTCCCTCCGGCCGGCGCTGGACCGGTTCGCCGCCGCGACGGACGCCGAACTCTACGAGGCCGTCGGCCGGGGCCGGATCTCGCCGACCCAGGTCCTCGAGGTGGTTTTTCCAGGCCTGAAGGCCACCGAGAAGGCGGCCGCCTCGGCCAGGCGCAGGATCGAGGACGGCAAGGCCGCCCGCTTTTATGTCCGCGGCGGGGGACTCACGCCGGGCGTCTCTTTGCATTTCGCCGAGTGTTGCAACCCGGTCCCTGGCGACCGAATCGTCGGTATCGTCGAGGTTGGCAAGGGCCTGACGGTCCATACGATCGATTGCGGTCGGTTGGCTCAATATGAAGACAACGAGCAACTCTGGCGGGACGTCCAATGGACTCCGGAGGCGGAGAACAACACGCTATCCCAGGCTCGCCTCCACGCCACCGTCAGAGACGCCCCCGGCGTGATGGGCCAGACGTGCACCGTGATCGGGGAGGCGGGTGGCAATATCGTCGGCGTGAACATGCGCCATCGCCACTCCGATTTCTTCGATGTCGATTTTGACGTCGAGGTAAAGGACGCCCGCCATCTCACCCACATTGCCGCCGCGCTTCGGGCGTGTCCGAGTGTCGAGACAGTCGAGCGGGCGAGCGGCTAGGGACAAGGCGGCGCGCGGCATGTATCTGCAACCCCTTGATCCAAAGGGAACCGAGGCGGAGTTGCCATGAAGCGGTTGCGGCTGGGCGTCAACATCGACCACGTGGCGACCATCCGCAACGCCAGGGGAGAGAGTTATCCCGATCCCGCGAGGGCCGCCGACGTCGCGATGCTGGCCGGAGCCGATGGGATAACGGCCCATCTGCGCGAGGATCGCAGGCACATATCGGATTCCGACATCGAGGCCCTGGCCGTCCTGACCCGCAAACGGGGGCGGCCGCTGAACTTTGAAATGGCCGCCACCAGGGAGATGGAGGCCATCGCCCTCACGCACCGCCCTTACGCGGCGTGCCTGGTGCCCGAGCGGCGCGAGGAAGTAACAACTGAGGGCGGCCTCGACGTAGTGGGCCTACACAACCGGATCGCCCCCGTGGTGGCCTCCCTGAGGGAAGGGGGAATTCGCGTTTCGCTGTTCGTTGAACCCAGGACCGAGCAGATCGCGGCGGCTCGACGGATCGGGGCGCAGGTTGTCGAGCTTCACACAGGGGCCTATTGCCGGGCGGTGCGCGAGCGTCAGGGGGAAGCCCCGCGCCTCCTGGAGGAACTGCGAGCCGCTGCGGGTCAGGCCCAGGACATCGGCCTTGAGGTCCACGCCGGCCACGGCATCGATTTTGAGACGGCGGGGGCAATTTCCCAGATCGGCGCCCTGGCCGAACTCAATATCGGCCACTTCCTCATCGGGGAGGCGATCTTCACCGGCCTTAGCCCGGCGATCCGCAGGATGCGGAGCCTGATGGACCGCGCCCGGGGTCTCGCCGTCGACGGCGAGGCGGCCGCTTGATCGTCGGGGTGGGCGCGGACCTCACCGATATCCGGCGGATAGAAAAGACGCTCCGCCGCTTTGGCGACCGTTTTCGCGCCCGGGTGTTCACAGATCTCGAACGCGCCAGATCCGAACGGCGGGCCGACGCGGCCG
>Ga0208849_1002353_pt1 | contig 10491 bp, 5 predicted proteins | sample NGESurdeep072012_10_FD_184470 | JGI IMG/M metagenome (GOLD analysis project Ga0208849, IMG submission 184470) | Arctic peat soil microbial communities from Barrow, Alaska - NGEE Surface sample 53-3 deep-072012 (SPAdes) | ecosystem: Environmental > Terrestrial > Soil > Wetlands > Peat ...
GCGTCTTCGCGTTCACCTACGCGATGCAGCACTTTGCCATGAACACCGACACCGATCGGCTGCTCTCGGCTCATCTAGCCTACCGTGAACGGCAAGCTGCGTTCAGTGAGCTCTTCCAGAGCGAAGGGGACCAGATGGTGGTCGTCGTCGACGGGGCCACGCCGGAGCTGGCCGACGCCGCGGCCGGGGCACTGGCCGCCAGGTTGCAGAGTCGGCCCGACCTCTTGCGGATGGTTCGCCGGCCCGACGGCGGGCCGTTCTTCGACCGCAACGGCTTGCTTTTCGATTCGACGAGCGAGGTGAAGCTTGCCCTGGCGCAGATGATCGCGGCGCAGCCCTTTCTGGGGCCCTTGGCCGCCGACCCCAGCCTGCGCGGGCTGATGGCCATTTTGTCCACCGCGCTGCAGGGCGTCACCGCTGGCGAGACAACCCTTGGCGCGCTCGATCGTCCCATCGCCGCCCTTGCCGACAGCCTCGAGCGGGTTGGGGCCGGACGGGCGGCCGCGTTCTCCTGGCGGACCATGGTCAGCGGCAAGCCCGCGCCGCCGCGATCCCTGCGACGCCTGATCCTGGCCAGCCCGATTGTCGATTTCGCACAGCTGCAATCGGGGGCCCGCGCAACGCACTTCATCCGCCTGTGCACGCAACGCCTGCGCCTGGATCCCGCGCACGGCGTGCGTGTTCGCCTGACCGGGCCCACCCCGCTCCAGGACGAGGAGTTCGGCACCCTGGCGCAGCGCGCCGGCCTGATCGCGACCCTGGCTCTGAGCGCCATCATCGTCATGCTCTGGCTGGCCGTGCGCTCGGCGCGCCTGATCGGCGCCATCCTGGCCAGCACGCTCATCGGTCTGGTGTCGACGGCGGCCTGCGGGCTCATCGTTTTCCACACTTTCAACGTGATTTCGGTCGCCTTCATTCCCTTGTTCGTCGGCCTCGGCATCGATTTCGGCATTCAGTTCACCGTCCGATTTCGGGCCGAATACGCCGCCGATATGACCGCGCGCGACGCCCTCATCGCATCGGGACGAGGCATGGGGCGCTCCCTCACCCTGGCGGCGAGCGCGATCGCCTGCGGCTTCCTGGCCTTTGCTCCCACCGCCTATGTGGGAGTCTCTCAGTTGGGGATGATCGCCGGGATCGGCATGTTCATCGCCCTGGCCCTGTCGCTGTGCGTCTTGCCGGCCTTCATCGCCCTGGCGCCGCCGCCGCGACCGCCTCCCCGGTTCGGGGCCGGGGCTCTGCAGCGGCTGGACGCTTTCATCCTTGGACATAGGCGCCAGGTGCTGGGAGCGGCCTGCCTCGCCGCCGTGCTCTGCGCCGGTCTGCTCCCCTGGTTGCGGTTCGATTTCAATCCGATCCATTTGCGTAGCGCGGCGACCGAATCGGTATCGACCCTGCTCGATCTGATGGCCGACGCCGATCAGTCGCCCAACACCCTGGAGGTCGTCGCCCCCTCGCTTGCGGCCGCGGACCGCATCGCCGCGCGGCTGAGGGTCCTTCCCCAGGTCGCTGAGGTGATCACCCTCAGCAGCTTTGTGCCAAGCGATCAGGCGCAGAAACTGGCCGCGATCGGCGATGCCTCCGTTCTTTTGGACCTGACTCTCGATCCGCTCACGGTCCAAACCCCGCCGACGGACGCGGAGGTGGTTTCGAGCCTCTGGCAAACCGCCGCGGATCTGCGCCGGGCCGCGATCGCGGCCGCGCCAGGCCCCGCGAACGACGCCCGCCGACTGGCCAGGGTCCTCGAGACCCTGGCGGCCGCAAAGCCGGCGGCCCGCGCCCAGGCGGCCGCGATGCTGTCGGCCCCCCTGGCGACGGCTCTGCAGGAGATGCGAAACTCCCTCCAGGCGGCCCCCGTCAGCCTTCAGACCCTGCCGGCCAATCTGACGCGCGACTGGCTGGCGGCCGACGGGCGCGCGCGTGTTTCGATCGTCCCGAGGGGCGATTCCAATGACAACGGCGTGCTCACGCGCTTCATCACCGCGGTGCTGGCGGTGGCGCCGAACGCGACCGGAACGCCGATCGGCATTCGCGAGGGCGCCCACACCGTGGCCGGCGCCTTCATCGAGGCGGGCGTGCTCTCCTTCCTGGCCATCACCGCCCTGCTGTTTCTCGTCTTGCGCCGCCTGCGCGACGTGGTCATCACCATGGCCCCGATCCTACTCACCGGCCTTCTGACGCTCGGGAGCTGCGTGATCATCGGTCAGCCGCTGAACTTCGCCAACATCATCGCCCTGCCGCTGCTCTTCGGCATCGGCGTCGCCTTCCACATCTACTTCGTCATGGCCTGGCGTTCCGGCGGGGCCCACCTGCTGCAGTCCAGCCTGACGCGGGCGATCTTCTTCAGCGCTCTGGCCACGGCCACCGGCTTTGGCAGCCTGTGGGCCTCCAGCCACCCTGGCACGGCGAGCATGGGAAAGCTGCTGATGATTTCGCTGATCTGGACGCTGGTTTCCGCCCTGCTTTTCCAGCCCGCCCTGATGGGTCCGCCGCCGGCTGACGCCAAGGAGCCGGACGGGCCCTGATTGCCCGGCCGCATCGCCGTTAGTTCAGCAGCTTGTCGATCAGGCCGTTGAGGTGGGCGACCAAACCCTTGGCCCCGCCGGCGGCCAGGGGGGCGGCGAAGTCGGATCGGCGCATGGTCAGCTGGCTGACGGCGTCATAGGAGACATCGACGATCTTCCAGGCGCCGCCCGTCTCGCGCATCCGGTAGGTCAGGTTGATGGCAGCGCCATGGGCCGGAATCAGGCGCATCTGGACGAACTTGTCCGATCCCCTCGCTTCGACGCGCGGCTCGATCTCGAAACGCTCGCCGCCATAAGCTGAGAAATTATGGGCGTAGCTGGCCACCGAAAGGCGCGTGAAAGCCTCGACGAGCGCCGCGCGATCCGCCTGCGGCATGGAGGTCCACGCCGGACCGACGGCGATGCGGGTCATCAAAGGCAGGTCGAACGCCCGCGCTACCGCCGGCGCCAACCTGCGATACCGCCCCTTGGCGCCCAGGGTCTGGCCCTCCTTCATGGTGGCGACCAGCGAGGCATCGAAGGCTTCGATCTGAGCGGCGGCCGGATCGCTCTGCGCCGCCAAGGCGGCAGGCGCGGCCAGCGCCGAGGCCGCCATGAGGCCCACGATCAGGATTCCGCCCAGTCGCCGCATGCGCCGACTGCCATTCCACTCAGGCCGCGGGGCGCGCATGATGGGCGATCTCCTCGGCCAGGCGCCCGCCCAACTCGGCCATGTGGTCGAAGCGCGTCTCGAAGACGCCCAGGCCCTGGGTGAGCGAGCGGATTTCGGCGATCAGGTCGTGGCGCTCGCTTTGCGGCAGATAGGCCTCGATCCGCTCCCACCCCGGCCAGCCCTCGCGGGGGACAAACCCCAGGATCTGACCGCGACGCACGGAAAGCGCCGATGTGACGTTGGAGATTGCTGTCGATGGCGCGAAGACGACCAGCCGCTCTATCGGTTCGAGCAGGATCGATCCGCACGCCTTCAGCCCCTCCTCGATGCCGATGCGCCCCGCCGTCCGGAAGGCCATCTCCGAGGAGTCGACGCTGTGATAGGAACCGTCGATAAGGGTCACCTCCAGATCGACCACCGGGAAACCCATCGGCCCCTTGATCAAGCCATCGCGGACCCCCTGCTCCACGGCCGGAATCCATTGCCTTGGCACCACGCCGCCGGTAATTTTCGGGATAAATCGGAACCCCGAGCCACGGGCCATAGGCTTGATCTCGATGGTTACGTCGCCGAACTGGCCGTGGCCTCCGGTCTGCTTCTTGTGGCGGCCGCGCTGGGTGTGCGATCGGGCGATCGTCTCGCGATAGGCGGTCTTTGGCCCCGCCGTGGCCACCTCGACGCCGAAGCGCCGCTTGAGCCGCTCCAGGGTAAGCCGGACATGGCCCTCCCCCTGACCGGAGATCAGCACCTGGTGACTCTCGGCGTCGTGGATGAGGGCGAGGCCGGGGTCTTCGTCGATCAGGCGGGTCAAGGCCCCGGAAAGGCGCACATCGTCCTTGCGGTCCGCCGCGGCGATGGCCAGGGCGTAGAGCGGCGCGCGCGGTGCCCGCGGCACGCCTGTCGCATGCGCCTGGGGGCCGATGGCGATGACTTGGCCGGTGGCGGCCTTTTCCAGCTTGCCGATGGCGACGATGTCGCCGACCTCGCCCGCGGGGATCTTTTTCAGGGCCGCGCCCTGAATGGCGAAGAGGCCGGCGGCGCGTCCGCGCTCGCCGTCCGGCAGGGTCATTTCCGCTCCATCGGCGAGCTTGCCGCCGAACACCCTGGCGTAGGCCAGCTTGCCGGCCTGGCCGGCATGCGTCGTCCGAAAGACATAGGCGCTGGGCCTCTCAATCCCCAGCCTCGCGGCGGCGCGCGCGGGCGCCGGCGCCTCGTGGCGGAGCGCCTTTAAAAGGCGACGCACGCCAAATCCGTTCAGCGCCGAGCCGAAGAAGACCGGCACGATCAGGCCCTCGTTCATGTCGCGGGCCAGATCGGCGAACACCAGATCGCGGGCCGGCGTGACGTCGGAGAGCAATTGCTCCATCAACTCGTCGTCGAAGTCGGCCAGTTGCTCGAGCATGTGGAAGCGGGCGTCCGGCTCTGTAGGGGCGAGTTCGGGTGTCAGTTCGACGACTTCGGAGGCCTGGCCAGCGCGATAGACGAAGGCCCGCTCGAGCGCGAGGTCGACGTAGCCGGCTACGTGCTCGCCCTTGTGGATGGGAATCTGGCGGGCGACGAGGGGAACGCCGCTGGCCGGCGCAAGGGCGGTCAGCAGCTCATCCAGCGATCCGCGCGCCTGATCCATCTTGTTGACGAAGAGCGCCCTTGGCACGCCGAGATCTTCGAGTTCGCGCAGGATCGGCTGGATGAGGATCGCCTTGTCGGCCTCCGGCTCGGCGACAATCACCGCCAGATCGACGGCCGGAAGGGCGGCGTCCGCCTGGGCTAGAAGCTCGGCTGAGCCTGGGCAATCGACGACGCCATAGCGGTCGCCGAGAAACTCGAAGCTGCCGAAGTTGGGCTCGACCGAGTGGCCGCGGGCCCGTGCTTCGGGGCTGGAGTCGGCCACCTTCTCTGCCCCGGCGGCGCCGGCGCGCCGATCGATCGCCCCCGCGGCGAGCAGCATGGCTTCGAGAAGTGTCGTCTTGCCCCCGCCCGTGGGGCCGACCAGGGCGAGGGCGCGCGCGAGCCCGGCATTTGGGGTGGGCATCTCAATCGTCCTCCCATCGGCCTTGTTGCGGCAACCTAGCAGAGGCGCCGGAGCGTCCGCTACGATCGCCCTGAAAACCGATTGTGGGCAAGGGCCCAGAGCCATTGGAAGCCATTTTCCAGATATTGGGCCGCCGCCTTACGGCCCTCCACCACCCCGCTGGCCGCCCACGAAGCGGGGAGCGGAAGGGGCCCAAGGCCCGAGTGGGTGCAGTCAGCGCGATCCGGCGCCATGGCAGGCGGCTCGGACCGCTGACGGCGATCGGCCTAGCGTCCCTCGCGCTTGCCGCCGCCGCCCTGCGGCCCGCGCGCCGGCGCGGAGTGGCCGCCGCCCTGCGGACCCCTGAGGGAAGCCGCGGGGCGCCCGCCGCCGCCGCCGCCGCCGCCGAAAGAGGGTCCGCGCGCCATCGAGGGCGCGCGCATCTGCGGCGCGTGGCCGATGGGGCCCTGGCGTCGGCCGCCGGCCAACCCATGGCTGAAGCTGTCAGGGGCGAAGTGGCGCCCCCCATGGCCGCCGCCGACCGGTCCGCCGGCATATTGGCCGTGAAAGCTCGAACGGCCGCGAGGGGCGCCCTGCAGGCCCGAGAAGTGAACCGCGCGGTTCGCCGATCGGGGGGTGACGTGGCCCGGCTGGGGCACGGTCCCGAGCCGATGCCCCTGTAGAAGCGGCCCCGAAACACCGGCCGCGGCCCTGAGCCGGGGCCCGGCCGCCGCGGCATTCGGCGTCTCCCGCCACGTCGCCGCGTTCTGCGCCCCTACCGTCCCTCGCCCGTGCAGCACATTGGGCCGCGCCGTAGCCGCCACCGATGGCCGGCCGTGGTTGACGCTGGCCAGAAGCGAGCGGCTCGCGGAAGCCAGTTGCGCATGGCGCTGCTGCATGGCCGTGGGCGCGACGTGGCTGGCCCTGGCGAAGGCGAGTTGCTGAGCCGTCGGCCGAAGACCGGCGCCGCCGGGGCCCCCGTTGAAGCTGACGGTGCTGCGAACCCCTCGATTCAGCGGGCGGCTGAAGACATTGGCGATGTTCACCGCGCCGACGTTGTTGGCGAACCGGTTGTAGTAGAAATTCCGCCCCCTCCAATAACCGCCTTCGTATCCGTATCCGGTGTAGCCGAAGCCATAGGCGATCCCGCCGTAGTAGCCGACCTCGGGACCCCAGTAGCCGGCGTGAAAGCCGTAGAAGCCGTCGTCCCATCCCCACCAGGCGGGGGTCCACAACAGCCCGTAATCGGGCGGCTCGACCCAGGTTCCAGGCACCCAAAAGTAGTCGTAGCCGTTCCAGGCCCAGTAGCCGGGCGTCCAGATATAGCCATAACCTGGGATAGGGGGCTGGACGTAGATCGGCAGGGGCGGTGGCGGGAACCCGACGCGCACGGAGACGACCATCTGGGCGCTGGCGACCGGCGGAAGAGCGCACACGGCCGCCCCCAGGCCGATCAGCACTGCGAGCGATACGGAACGAAATCCACGCATGTAGAGGCCCTATCCAGCTGGTGTTGCGCGCCCTCTTGCGAATGCCCCGCGAATGTCGGAGCGGCGACGGAGACGACAGGTGTGCACCTCTGCCCCTGAATGTCGGCGCGACCGGGTGCTCACCCGGCGTTCATCGCCTATGAGAACGCCCTCGCCGCAAGGCGCGTTCCAGATCGCCAGGTCCGACGCCGGCCGCGCCTCAGATAACAGGGGTGCGGCTCGGGGGCGCGAGGGCCATGTCCAGGGCCAGGTGAGCGGGATCGTCATCGGGCGGCGGCGCCGACGCTCGGCGTGACTCCAATTCCGCGCGGATACGGGCGTGGGTATGGCGGGTGATCCGGTACTGCGAGCCAAGCGCCAGGGGCGCGATATAGAACAGCGGCACCAGAATGCCGCCGATGACGCCCAGGCGCGTTATCAGGTGGGAATTGAGGCCGTGGAGGTCGGCCTTGCTGGGCCATCGGATCGCCTCCTGCAGCAAGACACCCCCGATGAGGGCCCCGACCCCGGCGGTCGCCTTGCCGGAAAACGCCAGGGCGGCGGCGAAAATCCCTTCCTGTCGCCGGCCGGTGCGCAACTCTTGGACGTCGAGAGTGTCGGCGAGCATGGAGGCGAACATGATGCCAAGCATTGTGCCCAGGAACGTGTAGACCACGGTGTTCGCGACAAGGATAAAAAGCAGCGCCGGCTGGCCGTTGTGGGGCAGGACGCCGGCGAGGCGAAGGCAGACCATGCCGATGCCGTCGACGAGCATCAGGGCGAAGCACAGGACCAGCAGGGGCTTCTTGTCGAGCCAGCGTTGCAGGACGCCGACCAGGGCGAATGCGGCGAGCGCTCCGACAATGGCGATCCCGAACCACTGCAGCTGGCTGGAGGTGAGCCCCCAGAAGTAGGTCGAGATGTAGATGTCCAGGGCGCTGGACGTGCCGCCGATGCCGGCGGCCATGAGCGCGCCGACGAACAGGACCAGGAAGTCTCGATTGGCCAGCGTGCTGAGCAGTTCTCTCACGACGCGTAGCGGGCTGAAGCGCGGGCTCCTGGCGAGCGGCTGGAGCAGGAATGGAATCTCCCTGCGCGTGAGGTGAGTGGTGATGAACACCGTGGCGAACACCACCAGGGCGAGGGCCGGGCCAAACAGCCGATATCCGTGCGGATTGAGCTGGCCGACGGGAAAGGCGTGGGAGTTGGGAAACACGAGGCGATAGGTCAGGAAGGTAAAGATCAGGCCGCCCAGGCCCCCGATCGCATAGCGATAGGTGACGACAGCCGTCCGCTCGCGATAGTCGTCGGAAAACTCGGCGTAGAGCGCGGTCCACGGCACGATGAACAGGCTCATCGCGACGTTGGTGAGGACCACGGCAAAGAACAGCCACGCGGTCAGCGTCGATTGCGACAGCCCCACTGGCGGTGAGAAGGCGAGGAACAAGCCGACGCTCAGCGGCACGGCCGACAGGTACATCAAGGCGTGGCGCCGCCCGAGCCGGGTTCGCAGGTTGTCGGAAATGGATCCGACGATCGGATCGATAACCGCGTCGATGATCAGGCCGGCGGATATGGCGAACGACGCCTCGAGGGCGTGCAGTCCGAGCACCTGATTGTAGTAAAACAGCAGGAAGGTGTTGAATGCGAAGGTCTTGATGGTGTCCGGCAGGGCGCCGATGCCCTGAAAGACCTTCGTCGCGAACGGGAGGCGTCCCCGTCGGGTCTTGGCGCGAAAGTAGAGTGGCCCGGGCGCACTCACCGGCGGCCCAGCTTCGCGCGCGCGCAATTCACTTGGTTGACGACCCGAGCCTGGATGCGTCTCAGGCTACGCTCATCATGGCCTGGAAGTTGCCGCTGTAGAACGCCGTCTTGGCGGCTTCGTCGAGCCCCTCGAAGGTGCGCTCGAAGCGGCCAATCGGATCGGTCGTCCCCTCGGGATGGGGATAGTCGCTGGAGAACAGAAACAGCTCGGGCCCGGCGTCGCGGATCATCCGGCCGACGTCCTCGCCCGGGAACGGTGTGAACTTCATCTGGCGGCGAATATAGTCCGAAGGTTTCAGCGCTAGGCCCTCCACCGACGGATCGCTCCTGCGAAAGGCGCGGTGGGCGAGATCGAGGCGGCGCAGAAAGTCGGGAACCCAGCCGGCGCCAAGCTCGATCACCCCGCCGCGCAGGCCGGGGAACCTCTCCAGCACGCCATCGAAGACCATGGCGCTGAGGAACATCTGCGGCGCGAAGGACAGCACCATATAGTCCTTGACCCTAAGGTTCTCGCCCCCGCCCAGGAGATCGGTGGGCCTCGGCCGGCCATTGTTTTCATAGGCCTTCGGCAGCACTCGCGTGCCCGCCCCGATGTGCAGAACGAACGGAATCCGGCGCTCGGACAGGAACTGCCAGATTGGATCGAAATCGGCATGTCCGGGCGATCGCTCGCCGCCCGGCGAAGCGGGAATCCAGAAGGCGCCGACGCCCATCTCCGCACCCTCCCTAACCTCCTCGAGGGCGCGCATGGGATCGGCGAGCGACACCTGGCCGACGGCGATCAGCCGCGAATCCTGGTTGCAGAAGGCGCTCATCGCCCGGTTGTGCGCCCGGATGCCGCCGTAGAGGACCTCGGGATCGTCGGACGCCAGATACTGGGTGGCGGAAAAGGTCGAGAACACGAGCTGGCCGTGAAAGCCTAAATCGTCCAACGCCTTGCGCCGTTCGGCAATATCGAAGGCGCCGTAGGCCGCCCAGCCTTTGGGGCCGGCGATCACGTCGTGGTCGATGAGCGCGGTCCTCTCCGGATCGGCGACCCGCGCGACCGCCTTGGCGATGAACCCGTGCGTCGCATTGCCGGCCGCGCCCAGCTTCAGCTCCGGCAGCTTCGCTCGGACCGACGGGTCGGCGAATTTGCTCACCCAGTCGAGGGTCTCCAGGATGTGGCTATCGGCGTCGTAGCAGACGCGATGCGCGGCGTAGGTCATTTGGCGTCCCTCTGCGAGACCGCGTCCTCTTTGGCGAAACGTCGATCCGCTCGAATCCGTATCCGAAGGCGACTCCGTCGACAACGCCTTCAACCCATAAGTTGGAAGATCGCGCCGCCAAAGGGGCGAAGTTGCGTGAGCCCGTGGACAATTTCCCCTGTGATCCCGAACGAGGCGATGACCTCGCCGCCCGCCGGCGCGTCGAATTGCACCGACCGTCCGGCCAGCTCGAAGACGCACAGCACGGCGCCGTCGTCTAGCCGGCGCTCGAAGGCCAGGACGCCTGCAGGCGCGGGCAAGACACTGGCTGCACCGCGCTGCAGGGCCGGCGCGGACTTGCGCAGCGCGATCATCCGTTGCGTGAAAGCAAGGATGGATTCCGGATCCGCCCTCTGGGTGGCTACGGCAAGTGCGCGGTGAGCGGGATCGATGGGCAGCCAGGTCTCCGCCGAGGTCGAAAAGCCAGCCGCGGGGCCATCGCTCGTCCAAGGCATGGGCGTTCGGGCCCCGTCCCGCCCCGCATCGCCGGTGTAGGCTGCGATGGCGAAAGGATCGCGCAGGCGATCGAAGGGCACGTGCGCCTGGGGCAGTCCGAGTTCGTCGCCCTGGTAGAGGAAGATCGTGCCGCGCAGGCACAAAAGCGCGCCGAGCAGAACCTTGACCTGCTCTGGATCGCCCGAATGCGCCAGGCGGGTTGGGAAGCGCGCGACGTCATGATTTCCCAGAGACCACGAAGGCCAGCCGTCCGCCTTGGCCCACGAGGTCAGGGCCTGCGCGAAGAGGCCCGGCAGCGCCTCTCGGGCGGCCAGCAGATAGAAGCTATAGGCCGTATGCAGACGATCGGGCGGCTGGGTGTACTCCT
>Ga0208849_1002354_pt1 | contig 10489 bp, 7 predicted proteins | sample NGESurdeep072012_10_FD_184470 | JGI IMG/M metagenome (GOLD analysis project Ga0208849, IMG submission 184470) | Arctic peat soil microbial communities from Barrow, Alaska - NGEE Surface sample 53-3 deep-072012 (SPAdes) | ecosystem: Environmental > Terrestrial > Soil > Wetlands > Peat ...
ACGGCGCCAACCGGACCATCGACTGGGGCATCGTCGGTCGCCTCGCGGCCGGAAGCGTGCCCGCCACGGCCCTCATGCTCCTGGCGCTGGCCCACTGGGGCAAGCGGCTGCCGCTCGCCGAGGAACTTGCCACCATTGCCGCCGCGTTCCCGGCCGCCATCATAGTCATTGACGATTTTCAGGTGGCCGACGACCCCGCTTACGGGTTTGACGACTTCGGGCCCGGCAAGCGGCTCGACCTCGACTACGTCAGGCGCACCGGTGTGACGGGGCTGCAGGCATTTTTCCCGACGCTGCGGGGGACAGATGAAGACGGCGCCCGTCGCGGCTGCGTCGTACTCACCGCCAACGGGACCCTCGCCGACAAGCTCCGCCAGATTCCGCTCCTTCGCCCCTATTTGCTGTAGACCGAAGATGCCCGGCCAGCCGGTCCTACCCGGCCAGATTCCTCCTGCGTCCGACAGTGGCCAGACACCGTGCGATGATGCCAAAATGGCGAGCTCAAATACTCCAACCATGGCGCCACTTTTGAAACCCCCGCTGGCGGCCGCTGCCGTGGGCAAGGCGACGGGCCTGAAGTACCACGCCTTCTATCGCGGCGAACACGCCAATTTCCTGCCGGCGGATCCGGATTTCGATCGGGAGGACGCATTCTCTGAGTTCATCACGAAAGGCCTGGCGACGCCGGCCCCGTTCATCACTAAGCACACTACGGTGCTCGGCTTCGGTTCCTGCTTGCCGCCATATCCAGCACTAACTGCACCGGCGCGGATACAACGTAGCGTCACGCAGCACCTGGCGCAGCTACGTCATTCACATGAAAGAACGCTTCGTAAACAGCTACTCGATTCGTCAGCAATTCGACTGGGCCTTCGACAACAAGGTTCCTTCGGTATCGCTTTGGCACGACAAGTCATCGGTGGCGGTTGTCTACGACGAAGGAATTCGTCTCCAGACGGCTGACGGAACCGTGCCCTCTATAGCCTGATCCACTCGGGAGGCATCAGCGCGTGGACGTCTTTTGTCGGATCGCGGAACCAGGCCCGGGGCGCCACCACGATCTTGTCCAGCGCCGGATTGAGCCACGCCCCCCACCAGCTGAAGCTGCTGTTGGCGATGACGTGGTGGCGGCAGAGCGCCATCAGCCGAATATCCTCGGTGCCCTTTTCCGGAGGATTGTGAACAAGCGGCCGCATGGGGAAGCGGAGCTTGAGATTCTCGGCGACCCATGCCGGATCATCGGAGAAGACGAAGAAGGTCGGCGTGCTCCGGCATCGGGAGGCAACGAGCTCCGCAGCCCGGGCGTAGAAGTCGAGATCCACGGTCCCGTGCACCCGGTTCGTCCGCGGGTTGGTGACGTAGTCCCCCCTGCGGATGTGGAGCGATACCGCCATCGTCCTGGCAATCTCGTCTGCGACGGCACGGTTGCCTGCATCCATCGGCACAGCGAAGGCAAGGTCCCGCCGTAGCGTCTTCTCCTGGTCGACGAAATAGCGCGGGCTCTGGAAGTTGCCCTGAAGATACATCCAGTCGGGGAGCGAAAGAACAGTCTCGTCGAAGGCGAAGCCGGCCTCGCTGAAAATGCGGAAGCGCCCGCCGGACCCGAACAGACGCACAGCCAGGCCCGGCCAGAAGCCGTGATCGGATCGCGGCAGAAGTTTTTCGTCGAGCGGAGTTGCGGCGATCGCGAACGCTTCAAGCGCGTAGACAGGCCAAGTGCGGCGCCGGTACTGGCGATCGTCGACCATCAGCGGAACACCCAGCCGAAGCGCCAACGCCCGGGCCGTCGCGTACTGGAAGAGCTGGTTGCCCACCCCTCCACCAAGCGCCACTGCGATCACACGGCCCCCGCTTTCCCTGAACACGGCGGTCCCGTGTAAACCGTATTTGTGTGGGGGCAAAGGCGGCGCTGCGGCCGAGTTTGTCGATGGCGCGAGGCTAATCTATGGAACAAACGGAACCAGAGGTGGATTTACTTGCTGAGCGGCCGCAGCCGGGGCCGCTTCCTGTCCGGTCGGAAGCGGGATTCTAGAGAATAGCCACCCTCAGGGATGCACCGTCGGAGATGGCTCCGCAGGAAATGACCGCATTTCAGCCATTTCGGCATGTCACGAACGAGTAAGCCGGCTGCCGTATTATGTTCTGCCGGATATCCGCCGATGGACAGCTAACGAAAACGTAATTCGACAACCCTCCTTCCGGCGGTTTGTTACCTATTGGCAGGTTGCTTGGTGCCCTCCGCTGCAAAGACGACGGACCGCATAGGGTAATTGACGCGGGTGCGTAAAGAGCGAGGGGGCAAAGGCCCTTTTCGTGGGTCGGAGACGAGGTTGATGAAGTTCCCCCGCATCGCCTGGCTGGGCATCGTGGTTGTTGTGCTGCTCGCCGGCGCCCTCCTCTATCCGAAGTTCCGCACCACCAATGCCGACGCAGCCGCCACCCCGACGACGCAGGACAAGGCCGCGACCAGCGCAACTCCAGGTAAGACCGGAGGCAAGGCGGGCAACGGGCCGGCCACCGCTGTCACCACCAGCGTCGCGACGCAGCAAACCATACCGATCACCCGAACCTACGTCGGCACCGTCGAACCGATCGCCTCCGTGGCGGTCCGCCCGCGCATCGACGGGGTTGTCATCAAGGAACCAATTATCGAGGGCCAGACCGTCAAGGAAGGCGACCTGCTCTTTCAATTGGACGACGCCAGCCTTCAGGCGGCGATCGCCAAGGACCAGGCAGCCATTACCAAGGACCAGGCCACTCTCGACCAGGCAAATGTCGATTTGACCCGGCAGAAGACCTTGCTCGGCCACGGCGACGTCACCCAGCAAGCTGTGGATCAGCAGCAGGCAGCCGCCAAGGTCGCAGCTAGCGTAGTCACCAGCGACAAGGCCCAGCTGCAGGCCGATCAGGTGCAGCTCGGCTTCACCAAGATCACGGCGCCGCTCGCCGGCCGCATCGGGGCGATCAGTGTTTCCGAGGGTGCGCTGATCCATGTGGCCGACACGACACCGCTCCTGACCATCACGGAGATGGCGCCGGTGCGCGTCACGTTCAACGCGCCGGAGCGCGATCTCGACTCATTCCGTCAGGCGAGCGCCGCGGGTACCGCGCCCCCGATAACGGTGCTCGATCCGAATACGGGCAAGCCGTTGTCCAGCGGCGCGCTGACGTTCATCGATTCAAGCGTCGATACGACCTCGGGAACAGTGACGATGAAGGGCCAGTTCGCCAATACGGACGCCGCGCTGTGGCCCGGAGCCTACGTTCGCGTGCAGGCGCAGATCGGCGCCTATAAGGACGCCACGGTGGTACCCGTCGCCGCCGTGCAATTGAGCGACGCCGGCTCTTTTGTGTTTCTGGTCAACTCGAATTCCACCGTCACGAAGCGTCAGGTGAAGGTTGCCGACACCAGCGGTGAGATTGCCGTCATCTCGTCGGGCCTGAAGGTTGGCGATCATGTCGTCACGGAGGGCCAGTTGCGCCTCGACGAAGGGTCGCGCATCAAGGAGACGGTCGCTTCGAACGTGAGCGTCAGCAACGCGACGGTTGCCACCCCATGAACATCTCGGCCCCCTTCATCCGCCGGCCGGTGGCGACGATCCTGCTCGCCGTTGCGCTCGTTGGCGCCGGCATCTTTGCGTACAAATTCCTCGCGGTGGCTGCCCTCCCCGAAGTCGATTTTCCGGTAATCAGCGTATCCGCGTCTCTCCCCGGCGCCTCTCCTGATACGATGGCGAACTCGGTCGCAACCCCGCTCATCAAGCAGTTCTCGACTATCCCGTCGATCCAGACGATGACTTCCAACAGCGTCCAGGGATCGACCTCGATCGTCATCCAGTTCGACCTCAACCGCGACATCGACCAGGCGGCCGCCGACGTTCAGTCGGCCATCGCGCGCACGCTCCGCCAGTTGCCCGCCAACATGACGACGCCGCCGAGCTACCGGAAGGTCAACCCGGCTGATGCGCCGATCCTGATCCTGGCGCTGCAGAGCAACACGATGTCATTGCCACAGCTGGACAATTTCGGCGAAGACCTGATCGCGCCGGCGCTTTCCCAGTTGGACGGCGTCGGACAGGTTCAGGTCTTCAGCTCGGCGAAATTCGCGGTACGCGCCGAGGTCAACCCGACGACTCTTTCCGCCCTCGGCCTCGGCATCGATCAGGTGACGACGGCGGTAGCCGCCGCCAATTCGATTGCCCCGGTCGGAACGCTCTCCGGGCCGAGCCAGACTCTCGCCATCCAGGCGAACAACCAGATGACGAACGCGAAAGAGTTCAGTCAGATCATCATCAATTCGCCCAACGGCAAGCCGGTCCGTCTCGGCGACGTGTCGCGGGTGGTCGATTCGGTTGCCAATACGCAGACGACCAGCGGCTACGACGGCAAGGTCGCCCTGGTGCTGGGCGTATTCCGCCAGCCCGGTGCAAACACTGTCGACGTCGTCAAGCGGATCAAGGAAATGCTGCCGGCGTTCCGGGAAGACCTCGGTCCCGCCGGCAACCTCAACGTTCTCATCGACCGCTCGACGTCCATCGTTCAGGCGGTCAACGACGTCGAGGTGACGCTTGCCCTGACCATCGGGCTGGTCGCTCTGGTTATCTTCCTGTTCCTGCGCCGGCTCTCCGCCACGGCGATCCCCGTCCTCGCCGTGCCGATCTCGCTGATCGCCACGTTCGCCGTGATGTACCTGTTCGGCTTCTCCATCGACAACATCTCGCTGCTCGGTCTGACTCTGGCGGTTGGCCTCGTGGTCGACGACGCAATTGTCATGCTCGAAAATATCGTGCGTCATATCGAAGAAGGTATGAAGCCGTTCGATGCGGCGCTCGCGGGAAGCCGCGAGGTCGGTTTCACCATCGTGTCGATCACCATTTCCCTGGTCGCAGTGTTCCTGCCCGTTTTGCTGATGGGCGGCATCGTCGGCCGCATATTCAATGAATTTGCGATGGTAGTCACCATCTCGATCATCGCGTCGGCGCTGGTTTCTCTGACTCTGACGCCGATGCTGTGCGCTCGACTGCCGGCAACTCGCAACCCCCATCCCCACCGGAGCGAGGACGACGAAGAGACGGGGGGTGGCTGGTTGCTGGCGGGCTATCGGCATGCGCTGGATTTCTGCCTGAACGCGAAGCCGCTCGTGTTTCTTGTATTTCTCTGCACCGTCGCCCTCGGCGCCTACCTCTTCGTCACGTCGCCAAAGGGCTTCCTTCCCCAGGAGGACATCGGGCAACTGCAGGTCTCGACCCAGGCCCGCCAGGATATCTCGTACGGCGACATGGTTGCGCTGCAGGCCAAAGTGGTCGCGGCGTTCCGCGCGAAGCCTTACGTCTCGCATATGATTTCGATCGTTGGCGGGGGCTCGGCGACTGCCAACACCGGTCGCATGTTCGTCGAACTGAAACCCAAGAACGAGCGGCCGGCACTTTCAGCGATTCTCGACGACCTGCGCAAAACACTCGGCCAGATCCCGGGTATTTCGACGTTCGTTACGCCGATTCAGAATCTCCGTCTCGGCGGCGTCTCCTCCGCGAGCCAGTATCAGTTCGTGGTGCAGGGCATCGATCGTCCCTCGCTGCTGTCGTGGGCCGACAAGCTCACCAATTCGATGAAGGCCGACCAACGCTATTTCGCCGACATCACCAACGATGTGCAGGACAACGCCCCGCAGGCGCAACTGGTCGTCGATACCGACAAGGCGACGCTGCTCGGCATAACCAGCGACCAGCTGCGCAATTCGCTCTACCAGGGCTTTGGCACCAACCAGGCGTCGACCATCTATAAGACCGGCGATAGTTACGAGGTCATCGTCGAATACGATCCGGATATTCCGTGGACCGCGGATCTGTTGAGCACGCTGCAGATCCGTTCAGCCACCACCGGCAAACTGGTGCCGTTGTCGTCGTTCGCCGCGGTCCAGCGCGTAGCCGGCCTGTTGTCGGTCAACCAGCTGGGCCAGCTTCCGGCTGTAACCATCTCGTTCAACCTGCCGACCGGCGTGTCGCTGGGTGACGCCACCGACCAAATTTCGGTGATCAAGCAGCAACTTTCGCTGCCCGCCACGATATCAACCAGCTTCGCCGGGACGGCCCAGGTATTCCAGGATGCCACCGCCGGACAAGGGTTGCTGCTCCTTGCCGCGATCCTGACGATCTACATCGTTCTGGGCGTTCTCTACGAAAGCTTCATCCATCCGCTGACCATCCTGACCGGCCTGCCGGCGGCGGTGGTCGGCGCGCTGCTGTCGCTGCGCATCTTCGGCTTCGACCTCAGCGTGATCGCCATCATCGGGATGCTGATGCTGATCGGCATCGTCAAGAAAAACGCGATCATGATGATCGACTTCGCTCTTGTGCGTCAGCGCGCCGGCGCTACGCCCCATGATGCAATCCGCCATGCCTGCCTGGTGCGTTTCCGGCCGATCATGATGACGACGATGGCGGCGATCATGGGCTCGCTGCCCATCGCGCTTGGCCTTGGCGCCAGCGCCGAACTCCGTCAACCGCTGGGCGTTGCGGTGGTCGGCGGGCTGATCGTCTCGCAGGCGCTGACACTGTTCATCACGCCGGTCATCTACCTTTACATGGAATCGCTTTCCGACGGAGTGAAGCACCTGGGCCAGGTCGCGCGCCAAGGCTGGCGAAACACGCGCTCGCGTCCATCGCCCGGCGGCTTAACGGGCGCGCCGGCCGAATAGCTCACGCAAACGCAGTTATTTGAAGATTCGCGCTTCGCCGGTGAACTGCACGGCGCGCTGCACCATAACCTTGGCGAGGTGGGCGCGGTATTCGGCGGAGCCGTGGATATCCGACATCATATCCCCGGCCTCGAAGGCGAGTCCCCGCAACGCATCCGTCGAGAAGCTTTGCCTTAGCGCCGCCTCCATCGCCGCTGCGCGGAACACGCCGCGATTTCCAGCACCCGTCACCGCCGCACGCACCGAGCCGTCGGCGAATCTTGCGACGAATGCCGCGGCCATGGCGTAACGCGACGCGGGGTTGCGAAATTTGGCATAGCCCGCTGACACAGGCACCGGAAACGTGATCCGCGTGACGATCTCACCGGCATCGAGCGCGGACGCGTAGAGGCCAGTAAAAAAATCGTCCGCTTTCAAAGAACGGCGGTCGGTAAACACAGTTGCGCCCAGTGCCAGCAGCGCACTCGGATAGTCCGCTGCCGGATCGTTGTTGGCCACCGATCCGCCGATGGTGCCGAGGTGGCGGACCATCGGATCGCCGATCGAACCAGCAAGGCCGGCCAGCGCCGGGATGGCCGATCGCACGATCGCCGAGGCGGCCACATGGGCGTGCGACATGGCCGCGCCGATGGAAAGCAGGCCGCCCTCGGCGTGAATACCGGTGGTCAACTCGGAAATGTGGCGGAGATCGATCAGATTTTCCGGTGCGGCGAGCCGCTGCTTGATCGCCGGGAGAATCGTGTGACCGCCGGAAATGTAGGCGCTGTCGCCGGCGGCGTGGATAGCTGCCGCGGCTTTCAGGGTGAGCGGGCGATGATAGGTGGTGGGGCGCATGGGTTCCTCCCGCTCCCGGCTAGACCTGCAACGCGCGCGTCGCCGCAGCGGCGTCGAGGATCGCGGCGACAATGTTCTGGTAGCCGGTGCAGCGACAGATGTTGCCTTCGAGTTCTTCACGGACAGTGGTCGCGTCGAGCTTGCCGTCGTGCCGCCGGATCATGTCGAGGGCACACATGATCATCCCCGGCGTGCAGTAGCCACATTGCAGGCCATGATGCTTGCGAAAGGCCGCCTGCAAAGGGTGGAGTTCATCGCCTCCGGAGATGCCCTCGATGGTAAGCACGCTGGCGCCGCTCGCCTGCGCTGCCAGCATCGTGCAGGATTTTACCGCCAGGCCGTCGACGTGAACGACGCAGGCGCCGCACTGGGACGTGTCGCAACCGACATGCGTGCCGGTAAGACGGAGTTTGTCGCGCAAAAACTCGACGAGGAGTGTCTGATCGTCGACTTCCGCGGTTGACAACTTGCCGTTGACGGTGAGCTGAACGCTGGTCATCTACCGCTCCTCCTCAAGCCGCCGCATGCGGACGGGCTGCGGCGATAGCGGCCCAGATGTGTTCCGGCGTCGCCGGCATCTGCAGGGCGTCGCTGTCCACCCCCAGCCCGTCGAGAGCGTCGGCTACAGCGTTCATGAACGCTACCGGCGCCGCGATGGTGCCGGCTTCGCCGATACCCTTGATGCCCAGCGGATTCGTCTTGCACGGCACCTCGTGGAACTCGCCATGGATCTCGGGAATATCGCTGGCGCGCGGCATGGCATAGTCCATGAAGCTGCCCGAGAGCAGCTGACCGCTCTCGCGGTCATAAACCATACCCTCCCGCTGCGCCTGGCCAAGACCTTGCGCCACGCCGCCGTGAATCTGGCCGCGGCAGATCATCGGGTTGACCACACGGCCGCAATCGTCAACCGACGTATAGCGATCGACGACTATTGAGCCGGTTTGCGGATCGATCTCGACCTCGCAGGAGTGGCAGCCGTTCGGAAAATTCGGCGGATCGGCGGCATAGGAGCCCGTCGCCTCGAGACCCAGGCCGAATTCCTTGGGAATGCCGCCCTTGCGGTAGAACGCCTTGGCGACATCGACGAGCGGCATTGTCCGGTTGGTATTGGCGACGCGGAAAATCCCTTCGGCGAATTCGACCCCCGCGCCCTTTGCCTCCAGCAGGAAGCCAGCCATCGCCTTGCCCTTCTCGATGACGATGTCGGCAGCGTTCTTGAGCGCCGCACCGCCCAGCATGGAACTCCGCGCCGCGTAGGTGCCGCGGCCGAACGGCACCTTCTCGGTGTCGCCCTGGATGAAGCGGATTGCTTCGAACGGCACGCCGAGCCATTCGGTCACCATCTGCGAATAGGTAGTGGCATGCCCCTGCCCGTGCGAATGCGTGCCGGCAACGATCGTCACCATGCCGCTCGGGTCGAAGCGCAGCTCCATGCGTTCGTTGAAGATGCCGCCCTGCTCGATGAAGCACGCAATGCCGCGCCCGCGACGCAGCCCGGCCCGCTCGGACGCCGCGCGACGCGCCTCGAAGCCAGCCCAATCGGAAAGCGCCAGGCATTTATCGAGAGCCACCTCGAACTAGACGCTGTCGAAGACGAAATGCGTCGGCGTTCGATAGGGGAACGCATCGGCCTTGATGAAATTACGGCGGCGGATATCGGCGGGCGATATGCCGATCAGCTTGGCCGCCTTGTCGAGCAGGCGCTCCGTTATGTAAACAGCTTCCGGCCGGCCGGCACCGCGATAGGGACCGAGCGTGCCGGTATTGGTGAAAACGGCGCGGCCTTCGAGGTCAAGCGCCTGCACATCGTAGACGCTGGGCACGAAGCGGGACGAGAACAGGACCGTGGCCGCGGCTGCCGACACGATGTAGGGGCCGATGCCGTGGGCGGCGCGAACACGGATACCAAGAATCTTGCCGTCCCCGTCGAGCGCCATCTCGCCGCGCACGACTTCGTCGCGGCCGACATTGTCGCCGAGCAGGCTGTCGGAGCGATTGCCGATCCACTTGACCGGGCGGCCGGTGCGCCGCGCCGCCCACAGCACCAGCGCATCCTCCGGATAAACGTCCGCCTTCATGCCGAAGCCGCCGCCGACGTCCGGCGTGACGACGCGTAACTGGGTCTCGGGAATCTTGAAGATATCGTTGCACAGCATGGTGCGCCCGCCATGCGGGTTCTGGTTGCTGGTCCACAGCGTCATCGTGCCGTCCGGACCGGCGTCGCCTATGGCACCCCGCGGTTCCATCGCGTTGGCGGTGATCCGGTTGTTCTCAAGCCGCAGCGAGACGACGTGCTTCGCCGCAGCGAACGCTGCCGCTGTCTTTTCCTTGTCGCCGAACATGACGGCGAAGCAGACGTTGTCGTCGCAGCCTTCCCAGATCCTCGGCGCATCCGGATTCATCGCGTCATCGATGTCGACGAGCGCCGGCAGCGGCTCGTAGTCGACCTCGATCATTTCCGCCGCGGAGCGCGCCTGCTCCTCGGTCTCGGCGACGACGAAAGCGACGCGGTCACCGACGAAGCGCACCACTTCGCCGGCGAGCAGCGGACGCTTGGTGCGAAAGCCCTTCGGCCCACCCATATCCTCCGGCATGAACAGCGGCCCGAAGCTGCCTAGGTTGTCTTCTGCGACTTCGGCGGCCGTCAGCACCGCGGCCACTCCCGCGGCCGCGCGCGCCGCTGTCGCGTCGATGCGCGTGACGCGGGCGTGCGCATGCGGCGACATCAGCGCGACGCCATGAAGCTGGTTTGCCAGCACCATATCGCCAACGTAGCAGCCCTTGCCGGTCAGAAAGCGCACATCCTCCACGCGTTCGGCGGATTGTCCGATTCCGTATTTTTGCATTTGTCTTCCTCCCATGCGCGCTTTCGCGCGCAGTCGTCAATTCATCCAGGCGTCTCGTTTGGCAGGACCGGTAGGAGCAGATGCGACGGATGCTTCGGATCGTGAAAGA
>Ga0208849_1002355_pt1 | contig 10486 bp, 10 predicted proteins | sample NGESurdeep072012_10_FD_184470 | JGI IMG/M metagenome (GOLD analysis project Ga0208849, IMG submission 184470) | Arctic peat soil microbial communities from Barrow, Alaska - NGEE Surface sample 53-3 deep-072012 (SPAdes) | ecosystem: Environmental > Terrestrial > Soil > Wetlands > Peat ...
CCGTAACATGAATCTCGTAAAATAACTGAGTCTCTCAATTATCGCCTGCGACTTTCTGACTCAGTAGTACTAGGAGCTACTATCTTTACCCAAGATGCATGGCCGGATATCACGTCGGACCAGCGCTTATACAACCGCTCGACAATGATCGGAGCGATCCAGGTGCACGCTGGTGAGACGATCCAGACCAAGGTGACTTGAGATCCTTCTTTGCTTCAAATCCGTCGATTTTGTTATTTTATTTCCACGACAAAAATGTTGGCGTTGGCAATCGATAGCGGCGCGGTAACGAGCGCTGCCTGACGCTTTGCGCCGCGATCCAATCGCGGCACGTTGTTCAGGATTTGTATTGCGCGCTCGGAAACATGCAATCCAATTTGATCGTTAAGCTTGATGTCGGATCAAAAGGTTAATTTCAGATCCGAATCCCCTTTCGTCTCTTCGGATATTGAGCGGTCAAAAACGTGCTTTTTCGACGTATTTTCCGATCGTTACACCGCAGAACTGACGCTTCGCCTTGCCTGCCCTATGTGTCGCACCAAACAGACCGAATTCGAAGGGTCGATTTCCGGATCAACATCGATCGGAACAGCAGCGCATCGTTCGGCTCGAGCGAACCTCGGGCTTGGAACACCGAAGCCGAGTTTTAAAGTCGGGCCAGCGTCTAGCTTAGCTTAGTACCCAGAATCAGAGCTAAGTGATACGTGATCCGCTGCGAAAGAACGACTTTTCTCGCTCTCAGATCATCCTGATATTATCTCGCGACTCACGTTCCAAGAAAAGTGAGTACTAGCTATAGCTAGTCTCGACCTACGAAGCGATGACCAACTTACGACAACTGGCTTGGAATGGAGAGTTCGGGAGTAATGGACCAGGAGATATATCCTACCTGCGCTGGCAGCTTAGCTTGCAGGTTTCGGCTTGGCTGTCGCAAGAGCTTAGACAGGGGGTGCTAAGTGTGGTCGGGCAAACCCGCTTGCATGATGCGTCTTGGCTCGCACAATTGGCCAAGCATGAATCCAAGGTAGCATCCGCAAAGCGGAACTTACTGGTAGCGGTAGCGCTGGTACCTGCCGCGGCGGTCCCGAACAGTGAAATCAGGAATGCGGCGCCTAATGCAAATCTCATCGAGACTCTCCGATCATGAACTGCAGAAACAACCACTCGACAGCTAGGCACCTATGCCCGTCTTCGGCGCGGATTCTCTTTATCCGGTCCTGGGTTGCCGATTACGAATTCCTCGATCGTCCTGCCGGTCTTAAGGGCGGCCGATAACCAGCGCGGTTGTTTTCCTCGTCCAGACCAGGTTTCGGATGGTTCGTTCGGATTTCGGTATTTTGGAAATACCCGGGGATATTTACGTCGCTCGCGAACCGCGCCTTGCGAGGCCTGGTTGTCTGCTGGCTCCGATTGACGCATCTCTTTTTCGCGCCGGAGCTGAGCTAAACGCTTTTCGAGTTCGCGTTTTTCCGATGTCAGGCGGACCGATAGGATTTGACCAATCTCCTCGTGAAGGAGCCACATCTCGTCAACTGACATCGCGTCAAGATTCAGCTTGTTACTGATCCTCATCTTTTCGCCCCTGCGATTCGAAGGCCTGCTAAATAAACATCATACTGACGTGATCTAGGCCGAATGTCGACGAGATGGCTCTCGATGGTTCAAAGGTGTAGCCGGGAAATCACGCAAATAAACTCTAAGCGCCTCTATTTAAAAGCTATTTTCTGTCAACGGCCGCACCTGTGATTCTGTGGAATAATAGCATTTAGGGGTCGGTTACTTAATTTCCACCCCAAATCGAATTAAAGCTGCCCCGTTGGGTCCTTCCGCCCTGAGCGGTACGCGAGAGCAACTCCAGGTGCAGATGATCGAGACGCGGTATGACCGCCAGATCGGCGGACGACACCGGGCGCGGCAGATGATAGACGCTGCCGCGGCTGATCTTCAAAACTTCCGCCTGCCTGGTGATCGACAGATCGTGCTCACGGTCGATCATCGCTTTGCGCTCAGCAATCCCGTCTCGCCGAACACGTCAGAGGTGACCTTGCGTAGCCTAAATCAATGCCGACGATCCGATGCTCAATAACTCAATAGGCGTTACGTTTACGCAGCACCTCAAAGGCCGTCTTAATCAAGATATGGATGTCGAGCCAAAGGCTCCAGTTGTTGATGTACCATAGATCTAGTTTCACGCGTTCAGACATATGCTCGATCGATGGCGTTGCGCCCCGGGCGCCGTTGCATTGCGCCCACCCCGTGATGCCAGGCTTAACATGATGGCGAAAAGCATAATCGCCCAGAACTGTTTCGAAGTAATTGTCGTGAGCCAAGGCGTGAGGGCGCGGCCCTATCAACGACATGTCGCCCTTCAGCACGTTCAGTAGCTGCGGCAACTCGTCAATACTCGCCGAACGCAACAAACGTCCGATCGGGGTTACCCGCGGGTCGTCACGCGTTGCCTGTGTCAAAGTTGGCCCGTTTTCCTGAACAGTCATGGTCCGGAACTTGAACATGACAAATTGGCGACCGTTAAATCCATTTCGGCTTTGTCGAAAAATAACTGGGCCCCGGCCATCCAGTTTTATCGCAATCGCGGTGAGAACCATCACTGGCAAGAAGAACATCAGCGCCGCCGCAGCCACTATGATGTCCATCCCGCGTTTGACAAACCGTTCAATCCCACTGAGAGGCGCCCGCTGAATTTCGATGGCCAGAACACGTTGCCGAGCAGACGAGGTATAATTTGTTAGGGCGCGGACGCGCATATCAGGCAACAACTGTACGGACACCGGAAGCGCCCTTACCTGATCGCGAACAAACTCCAGTTGGGCGGCATCTCCCCATGGCAGCGCCAGCAGAATTTCCTTGCAATCATGGAGCCGCACGAAATTGGCAACCAAATTGATCGCATGCGTGTCCCACGACGTACGCGCGAGGGGATCATCATCCCGGCTCAGTATGAAATGACTAACGTCGGCCGCACCAAAGAAAGCCAGCAGGTCCCCTGGACCAAGTGCGGCGATTTCGTTGAAATCCCCGATCAACACGATATCGTTGCGTCCAACCGCTCCGCGGGATACCGCTGAGGCCAATGCAGTCTTTGTCAGCTTGCGCACGCCGAGCAGGCCTACGGGCGCAAGAAAATAAAAAACCACAAAAGCTCCGCGAGAATAATCGACCCCGATCTTGAGGAGAAATGCAAAAAAGGCCAGTAACAAACCTGTCGTAAACCAGCAGACCAGTATTTTCCCGATCTCAACACGTGGTTTGGCGCTATCCGCAAAATCGTAATAACCGGTCCCACTCATCCGTAATATGTGAACGAAGCTCGCCAAAAGCCCGACGGCGGAATAGGGAAGTATATTGGGTACCTGATAACCCACCGACAACTGATAGCCGACGCCGCCGATCACGCTCGCAAGCAATATGACGAAAGCGTCAGCCGTCGATAAAAGATACGGAATGGCGGCGCTCGACAACGAAGCCGGTGTCTTGACAAAAGCGGGGTCAAGCCGATCAGCCTTATAGTGAATGTCCGACTCTAACGACATGCTCATTGCTACCAGGCAGGTGGTAAGTTCCCTTGGCGAAGAAGCACAAATCCGCTTCCGCACCAACCTTCAAAGTAACTTTTCGTTAATGGTGATGAAGATAAACTGTCCGGGGGCGCGGCGCAACATTAATATCGTGATGCGCGGTTAAACCATCCGATCTTGGAGCACGTTTTACAATGCTGTCACTCCTCGCCTGCGGCGTCGGCGTTTTCCTCGGCCTTAATTTCAATATTTTGGTGCTGTTGCCCTTCTCATTGTTGGGCGCCGGGGCGTTTATTGTTTCATCATGGGCGTCGGGTCAAAACCTGTTCGACATCGCCGTTTTTGTAATGTTCCCGATGATTTCGCTGCAAGCCGGTTATATGCTGGGACTGACGGCACGCGAGACTTACGGGCAGCTACTCGCCCGGTTGAATATCGGTCAGTCCAAGCGAATTTAGGCGAAATCTTCCTCTCAAAACCAGCCCAAACAGCCGTGCGCTGTTTGCGCGAGGACAGGACCTGCATTACCGACCACTTCACCGGATTTGAATGCGGATCGGTCGGCGCTAAGTTCGCACCCGGCCGCAAAACTGCATTAACCGGGCTCGGCGCCGCCGTGAAATCATCCTCCTGCTTCTGGGTCGAGGCGACTGCACGCAGGATCCCAAAAGCCGACGATTGGCTGGCCAGATGATGGTCGGATCGGCAACGAACTGCTTGGAGGTCTCGTCCAGGCACGCCAGCGGGTAATCGGGATCGCGTAGCCGCGTGTAGACCGCCAGCACATCTTCCATGGCGGCTACGAACGCGCCATTGGCCTTCGACGGGATGACCCAGCACTGCTGGCGATGGGGCTGTAGAATGTTTTTTTAGTACCCGCCCAATCGTCGGCCGCTGGCGCGATCGACAATTTGCAGTTCCACGACCTTTTTCTCCAACAGCCGCAAGGTCCAGCGTGTGCGTCCCTTGGGAGGTTTGGAACAAGCCAGCGCAATCAGTTTGGCATCTTTCTCGCCGTCAAAAATCCGTGCAACCGCTGGTGCCGCCCGTTGCTTGCGGCTCAACACAGCCTCAAAGCCCTCTTCCACCAGTTGCTTCCGGACCCGGTAAACCATTGATGCGCTCTCGCCAACGCCTTGATAATCCGGTTGTCACTCCAGCCTTCTCCGGCTTCCAACACATCGACCTTCAACAATATCCGCGCCTTCAGCCGCTGCGCTGCGCTGCGCTCTTGCCTTTGCGTATCAGCGCTTCGAGTTGCTCGCGTTCCTCACCGCTCAGCCGCACAATTACTTCTTTACCGAAATCTCCTTCGCAGCCATGACTGCCTCCGCCGCATCCGATGCGACCAAAGCTAATCACCAAAATTCAGGTCCTTGCAAATTGATTGAAGCGAGCGACTATTCTAGACTAGCCTCAATCAATTGCACGATTTGCGTGAAACGCAAGGCACGTGATAATTGTCGCGGCACGTTGCCTTTCGAACCGAAGATTTCGAAGAAGCGTTAGGGGGACAAGCAAGGTGGTCTATCGTGAGGCTCCAAAATCAACTTTAGTTCACTTCCTTTTTGGAATCAGAAAACTTCTCGGTATCGCGACGTTTGCGCTGATTATCGTTTTGCTCGGCCCCAAACTGTTTGTCCTGTTCGATAACCCGAAAGGCGCGGCCGTTTCGGCGCTGCTGTTTGAGGGCCGCGACTATCTTCTGAAAATGTCCGTACCGGTTCTCAATCGCTACGTTCCGACCAACATCGCGGGCCGCGACCGCTCGGACTGGATGCTGATCGGATTTGCTATTTTGATCACGATAGTTTCAGGCTCGATCGCCGAACGAGCGCAGACAGCTCTAAATCGTCGGCTACTGCAAAAATCTGCGCAAGCCTGGCGAAGAAAAGAAGGCGTAAAGCCCGGCTCCAAACTCGATACCGAATTGGAAACTACGCTGCAAGCGGCACAAGACCAAAAGACGGTGAACCGTCAGGATCTTCTGAAAGTCTTCGCCGAAACGAAGAAGAAGCTAGATACATTCGGACGCGAAGTTGCTTTCCTCGCCATCGACGTCGTCGGATCGGTCGGAATGAAGACCGGCGAAGATCCTGCCTCAGTCCAATATGATTTCGAGGAATACCGTAAACTGGTGGAACGCATTTTTCGCGCGCGTGGCGTGCTCAAGACAGCCTGGACGCCGGATGGTGTCATGGCGTGCTTCGCGCACGTCGAAGATGCTTGCCAAGCAGGGACGGATGTAATCAAGAGCCTCGGGGTTTTTAATCGTGACGTGAAGGTATCGAAGGCGGATTTTGCCGTTCGATGTGGCGTTAACGCAGGGCTTGTTTACTTTGACGACACGACACCGCTCGAGACGATCTCCGATCGTGTGATTGACGTTGCCGGTCATATGCAGAAAAACGCCGAGCCGAATACTGTCCTTGTCGCGCGCAAAATCATCGAGCCGCTTCGGCAACTGGAAGAATTCACACACACGACGCAGGTCATAGACGGCTACGAAGCGAGCGTCTGGCGGAATGCCCGTTAGGCAACAATTAGAGAAATTGCCACGCTGTGCACTACTCGGACTTGCCTTCAGAAAACTGGCTTCAGCACCTCCAGCTACTTATACTTAAGCCGACTAAATTTACCGTGTTTTGCGAAATGGCGCTGGAATTGAGCAATAACCATAAAAAACACAGTTATTTCAATTGTCTAAATAGGGCTACTAAATTAAAGTAGATATAATCCATTCAAAGAACTCGATCTTCCAATTTAAGCAAACTCAACCCGGGGCAATCGCTTTCACAATCATAACGAATGGCTTTAGTATGCATCACGCTCGCAGAGATCAATTCGGGCGCTCTGCTCCGATCCGCACGTTTGTTTTCGTTATCGGCACGCGTCCGGAGGTCATCAAGGTCGCCCCCATTATTCGCCGACTGCAGAATGCCGATTGGGCAACGGTACAGATTATCACGACCGGCCAGCAGAGCGACCTGCTCGAAAGCACGCTCGCTGAATTCGATCTGAAGCCTGATGTCGCCTTGCGGCATAGGCGCAATTGTCACACCCCGGCCGTGCTGGTCAGCCACCTTATTAGAAGATTGGACAAATATATCGAGGATGTTCGTCCCGACTGCATCCTTGCGCAAGGCGATACGACGACGGCTTACGCGGCATCGATTGCAGCGTTCTATCGTAAGGTTGCATTTGTACACGTAGAGGCTGGTTTGCGCACGACCAGCCTGGAGACTCCTTTCCCGGAAGAATTTCACCGCCGTGCCATCGCCGTTTCAACGACGCTACACTGCGCTCCAACATCGGCTGCGGCCCAAAATCTGATCAGAGAAAGTATTCCGAAGGAAAAGATCGTTGTTTCCGGAAATACGGTGATCGACGCGCTATTGGAAGTTGCCGTCTCGAAGCCGGCACCACCTGCAGATTTCCCTGTCCTGCGAACTATCCTTCTGACCGCTCATCGACGCGAGAACTTTGGTCAACCTATGAGAGAAGCTTTTACCGCGATCAGGGCCTTCGTAGACCTTACGCCAGATGTAGCTGTTTATTTTCCGATGCATCCCAATCCAAACGCCCGCGAAGTGGCGCTCGAAATCCTGTCAGGACATCCTCGCATCAAGTTGGTCGAACCGCTCGGCTATCGCGACATCGTGGCGGCCATACAAAACTCATGGTGCGTTGTCACAGATAGCGGGGGCTTGCAGGAAGAGGCGCCCGCGCTGGGCAAGCCGGTGCTTGTATTGCGAGACGTGACGGAACGGCCCGAAGCCGTTGCATCCGGCGTCGTCGAGCTTATCGGCACAACGCGCGAAGTCGTTTTCAGCTCACTTATTGAGCTCAACAGAAATCCTGCAAAGTATGCGCGAATGGCGCGCCCGGTTTTTCCTTATGGAGACGGGCATGCCAGCAAGCGCATCGTAGAAAGTCTACATCGTCACCTCGCGATGAAGCAGGATTGGCGTTCCGCCGAGATCATCCAACTTCATCGTGCATCGTAAATAAATGACAAGCTCAGCACCGTTCATCTTTCAGTATCTCTACATAATCGAGATAATGATGCTGGTCGCGGGTATTATTATCGCGATTTCCAGCGCCGACGATCTTTTTGTGGATGTGCTGTACTGGACCGGCCGGTTAATGGGAACCTCGGGATCTAAATCCAACGAGTTACCTGGCGTCGAGATTCTTGAACAATTGCCCGAGCGCCCGTTCGCAATCATGATCCCGTGCTGGAAAGAGCACGAAGTGATCTTCTCGATGCTTTCGTCAAACTCGCGGCTGCTTCGTTATGGGCAGGCACATTACTTCGTCGGCGTTTATTTAAATGATCCGCTCACTCAAGACGAAGTGCGAAAAGCACAGCATGCTTACCCAAACATTCACATGGTGCTGGTCCCTCACGACGGCCCCACCAGCAAGGCAGATTGTCTAAATCAAACGATCTCCGAAATTTTCATGTTTGAAGCCGAGCAGAAAATTCAATTTGCAGGAATCGTGATGCATGATTCAGAAGATTTAATTCATCCGTTGGAACTCAAGCTTTTTAACAAGATTGTCGACCTTTACGATTTTGTTCAGCTACCAGTTTACTCATTTTCGCGCCCGATCAGGTCGCTTATTTCCGGCCTTTACATGGATGAATTCGCCGAAATGCACACCAAGGACCTCGAGGTCCGTCAGCGGATCAGCGGCGTCATTCCTTGCGCCGGCGTTTCGGCTTGCTTCAGTCGTGAGGCAATCCTGCATCTCACCGATCATAATCAGGGTGAAGCATTTCGAACCTCGTCATTTACCGAAGACTACGACATCGCCTTCCGCGTGTCGGAGCTGGGCTTCAATTCCGCTTTTATTGCTTATCCTGCGAACTACGCGATCGACATGAACATAAGCACGAACACACCTGGTATCCTCTACCGGTCTCTCCCCGTGGCCACACGCGAGTTTTTTCCGTCGGGATTGGAGGCAGCCTACCGGCAAAGGGCGCGATGGCTATTGGGCATTGTATTCCAGGGCTCTCACGAGATCGGCTGGAAAGGATCGCTGGGCACCAAATACTTTCTGGCGAGAGATCGGAAAGGTGTAATCACCAGTCCAGCGGTGATGATCGCTTATTTCGCGCTGGCGAACCTTGCCTTGTTTGAACTTTATCGTGGCTTATTCGACCCGGACCGGCAGTTCGATTACACGATATTGTCGACGAAATGGGTCATGTGGCTGTTCGTTGCAAATTCTGCGTTTCTTGTGTGGCGCCTGATCAACCGAATGGTCTTCACTGGCATGATCTACAGTACGCGCCATGCGTTGATGGCGGCGCCCCGCCTAATCGTTGGCAATTTCGTAAACTTTTTTGCTACTTGGCGCGCTATCCGCATTTACGCTGGGCATCGTTTTTCTGGACGGGAGCTTGTTTGGGACAAGACTTCTCACTCATATCCGATTCATATGGGTGATATTGCATTGCCAAAGCTCAGCGGGACTTCCCTCGCCTCAACTGACGCCTCTCTGACCGGTTAAACCGCCCGAAGCGGCCCATTGGTTGCGCAAACGGGGCGACCGCAAAAGGGCTCTGGGCACCAGGGCGCCGATGGCGGTGCCGCAGTTGCCCGACGATCGCTTGCCGGAAGCGGTTGGCTTGCCACGCGCGTATGGCTTGAGCTTTGCCAGGGCTGCTTCCTTGAGTGATGGGCGTGTAGGTAGGTCTGCGTCGTTTCGACGGACTCATCGCCGAGCCATAGTCCGATTGGGTGGCAGTCAACGCCCGCTTGCGGCAGCTCCATCGCAGCGCTGTACCGTGCCATCGACCAGTCCCTTGGCGGTCGCTGGTTCCATCATCGCATCGATGATATGCTGCGCAACGCTCGTGTCGTTGTAGTGCCTGCGCCGGCTACCGAATCAAAAGTTCCCGCCAAAGGCGGGAGTTGAGCCCCGGAGCGTTCCCCGCCCTGGTCGCTCCGACGAGACCCAAGAATGGGTAAAGGGTATCCCGGCAGATGTGCTGTCGCTGATCCTGCAGAGGCTGATCGCTAAGCATTTCAGGTTCGTCCTGCTAACCGTGCACGTAATTCCGCTACCGCACGCCCGCTTCCACGGCTGCCGTTTGAAGATGAATCTGACCGAGGATGACATGCCGTTGGCGGAGGACGCCGCTGGCTTAGGGCAGACGAAACTGAATAATTTCAGGCAACATAGGATCCAATTGATGTTACATGGCTTCTTGTTTCGATATTTTGTCTTCTCAACCGAGCATGACGATGCGCCTCTGTTGTCAAGTCTTCGCCGTTGCCATTATTTTCTTCGCAACTCCTTCAGTTGCCGGGCCATCCTATGGCAGTCGATTTTTGGAGCACGTCCGGAATTTCAAAGAATATCCGGCGAACGCGAAGGTTCGTCACGCCGAGGGACTTGTCATCGCGTCGATTCAGCTATTTTACGATAGTACGCCGGATAATTCAGAGACATTTGCTCCGCCCCCAATTTTTGTCTCGGATGAAGCGAAACGGCACGAACCGGACGCTATTATATTTGCGTCAATGTCAGGGAAGTGCAGTACACTCAAAATCGCAGGACGCAATTTCGCTTGCAGGGCTGTTGCATTCTACCAAACCGAACAGGGCCGAGCAAATTTTACGATTGCTCTCGACGACCCAACGGACAATAGTCACATCGTCACCTTCTCGGGGGAAAATGGTCGGAGGGAACAAGATAATCTATACGAACTGCCGGTCGATCGGATGCTGCTAAAATCCAAAGACAGACCGAACGTCGATGGCCTACCGGTACCGTTCGTCGAATTATCGACTGGACTATGTAGGCAGCTTGGAAACTTCGCGACGAGTCAGGTCTCTAGTATCTCGTGTATCGCGACAGATACAAACGGCAAAAAGTATGAACTGCAATTCGAATCTGATGGCTCACCAATGAGAGTGATGAGGCTCAGAGAA
>Ga0208849_1002356_pt1 | contig 10484 bp, 12 predicted proteins | sample NGESurdeep072012_10_FD_184470 | JGI IMG/M metagenome (GOLD analysis project Ga0208849, IMG submission 184470) | Arctic peat soil microbial communities from Barrow, Alaska - NGEE Surface sample 53-3 deep-072012 (SPAdes) | ecosystem: Environmental > Terrestrial > Soil > Wetlands > Peat ...
ACCATCGGTCTTCGCCGACTCGGAGCCATCAACTGATCATGGCACGTACGTCCGTCATCGATGTCGCCCTTCGTTGCTATCCGACGTGGTGGAGAGAACGCTACGGCAACGAGATGCGAGCCACTATTGAGTCGTTGCAGTTCGAGGGCCGTTCAGCGTTCTCGATTTCTGTTGGACTACTTCGCGACGCCTTTCGTTCGCACCTTCAGGCTCGTGGAATGCCGCGCAGTTACGGACTACTTGCCACGAGAACCAAGGCGTCAATCGCGACCGCCACGATCCCCTGGATGGCCGTCATCCCGCTTGTCCTTTTCGTCACCGGCCCGACGCACCTCTCGTCGCTCGGCGGGACGGTCCAGGCCGGCTTCCCCTTTCAGCTCACCCCCTTTCGGACGACGATCGTTCCGGGCGCGGGAGCCTTCAATCATCATTGGCCGCTTCTCGCCATGATCTCCCCGTCGGACTGGATCGCTGGACTATCGAACATGGCGATTCAGGCCGCGTTCGTGTTAACGCTCATGGCCCTCGGCATTGGCCTCGCGGCGTTTCGCTTTGGGATCAGACGTGAGAAGCGAGTCAATCGACGCCGAATGTATCTGCTCACGTGGCTGCCAGTGGTGACCTTTGTGACCTTTGTTGGATTGACAATCGCCCAGAATGACGCGAGTAACCATGGGACGTATCTGGAGACGGCGCACGGACTTGTCTTCGAAGGCGGTGGACATCCGTCCGTGGCGGCCTTCATAGGGAACCTTGAGTGGGTCGTTGCCATTGGCGGATGGTTGCTTTCGATGGTTGCGTTGGTCGTCATTTCAAAGAAGGTCACGCTGCCGCCGGACACCTTGCGCTTTGGTCGAACGGTATCGATCCTTTCGTCGTTCTCACTGAGTGTGACCTTTGTCGCGGTCGTCATTTGGGGGGTCGCCATTGAGGTGGGCAGCCACGCCGCGGCACGTGTCGGCACCGTCACCGCGACGTACCCGGAGCACGGACTCTGGGTGTTGCTCGTGCTCATCTTGGGCGTGGCAACACTGCTCTCGATTGCCGGTGCGTCGAGCGCGCGACAGTCATGGCAGATCATCCGCGTGCAACGACTCTGGGACGCCTAACTCAACGTCGTCGATACCGGGTACTGCGTAGAACGAGAATGGCAACGTCATTGGGCGGCGGCGGTGAGAACGCCGATCGGGGAAGTCGTGGACCGATCGTGCACGAGAACTCCTTCCTCCACCGATTCGCCCCGGGCGGATCGCCGTAGACCCAGCGCTCGGCAGTGTGGCGCGGGACAATCAGGTGTGCCTGGACGAGTCGACTGCCCGGCGACGTCAAACGTCGAAGGATCGCGACCGTAGCAGCGAAGGGTGGATTGGCCACCACGTGGAACGGGCGGCGGGGCAGGCGCAGGTTGGTGACGTCGGCGCGAATGACCTTGACGGCACTCGCTGCGAAGCGGGCGCGCAGTTCGTAGACCCGTTGTGGGTGCAGCTCGAACGCGAGCACGGTTGCACCAGTGCGAACAAGTGGATCGGTGAGTGCGCCGGTTCCAGCCCCGAGATCGAGCACGAGATCGCCTCGGTGAATCCCCGCGTCGTCAACCAAGCGTTGCGCCCAACGGCTATGAAGTTGGTGCCATCCCCAGCGTGTGAGTTCCTCGGGCACGGCGGACCATCGTGAACATTGTCATGCACGCACCATAATCCACGCGGAGCGCTGCGTACGAATTAGATGCGCGGGACATCGGCCGTCATCGACGCGGGGGCCGTGCGAGTAAGTACGACGACGCCGGCGCACATGATAACGAACGCGAGAACGCCGATGCTCAAATGCACGGCGCCGGCGCGAAGACGTTCGTGATAGATCCAGATGCCGAGTCCGACACTCACCACCGGGTCGACGATGACAATGAACGGTTGGGACACACTGAGTGGACCTACGTGCAGCGCCGCCTGCTCACACAAGAGTCCGAGGATTCCACCAATAATCAACGCGTAGATTGGCCACCGCTCGAACGCGCCCCCGAAGCCGAGTGCACTGATCGAGTCCGTGGTGGCCTTGATGAACGTCGCCTCGAGCGCCCACATGACTGCGGTCGCGCTAGCGAACAGCGCGGCCTTGCGTGAAGGTGAACCGCGTTGGGCCAAAACGATGAGCAATGCGACAGCGGCGACGCAGACAATTGAAGGAGTCGTCCACGCGGAAGATTTTGGTGCGAAGCCGTGCGCGTGCGGCGACGTCGCTATGAGAAAGATCACGAGTCCGCCACCCGTGATGACCGCGGCCATCCAGGTCACCATCCGTATTGATTGGCGTAGCCACAGTTGGCGCAGTACGAGCGCGATGATGAGTTCGGTAACGAGTACTGGCTGCACGACCGAGAGTGGGCCGAAGTGCAATGCCAAGGCTTGAAAGACGAGTGAGCCGCAGAGAGCGAGCCAACCGAGAAGCCACAGCGGATGCGTGAAGAGATACACGACGAACTTCCAACCCGATGACTTCTTCGTGTCACTCGTGCTCGCAATGTGTTGTAACGCCACGGCGAGCGCGTTGGTGAGCGACGTGAGGAGTGCGAAGAGAATCGTCATGGCGTGCACAGCAACAGTGCGCGTTGCCACGTGTTCGCATCGACGTGCGCGGGCGCTGCGTCAGCGCGAAAATGGGCAGCGGGCATAATCGGACGTTACGACAAGGACTTTTCGGCACTGTTTTCATTGACGGAGTTCCTGTCGCCTTCGACACGTCCGAAAAGGTCGACTTCCCGGTACCGAATAGGCGCCGCAGGCAGTCCGAAGGCTTCGCTGACCTGTTGAAAACTTGCGCCTAACTGGTTGTTTATTGTGCCCTTCTCTAAGAAACCGGTGGATAAGGTCACGACTCTTGGGCAAAAGTTCCGCATAACACGTTTCGACCCGTCACCAGCCAAAAGGGTCTGGCAGAGTGTCTCTCGTAGTCCACGTAGTACCTGTCGAATGGGAAGAGGAACCGCAAGGGGAATCAGACCAGGAGGGGAGAGGGGCCTTGCAAGAGGAACAGAACCCCCCTAACGGACAGCGGAGTTCGGTCCGCAGTTCGTAACGACAAATGACGTGGAGTGCCAGCCGTCAAGCGGTGGCCTGTCCGACACGGGTCAGCGAGTGATGTGCCTTCGGGAACCCCGAGGGGCGGGTGAGTTTCGACTCACTGGTCACTCGGGGTTTTCGGCTTTCTAAAAGCTAAAACAGGGACCCGGACTCCAACGGTTCGATGAGCTGCGGTCCGTCATTTTTCACCGATCCAACCGCCTTGTCGACGCCATAGTGCGAGAGCGTGCCCTTGGGCGACGGTCGAAGTAGTAGTGCACGTTCGTCGGGCTCGTGCTCGCGCACGTTGAGCCAGGTCTCGATATCGTCCGCGTCCAGCACGACCGGCATGCGGTCGTGGATCTCGTCCATGTCCTCACTTGGCGTCGTGGTGATGATCGTGCACGTCTTGTGCGACGCCGCATCCTCGGGCTCTTCGGGGTTGCGCCAGTACTCGTAGAGCCCGGCCATGAGGAGCGGCCCACCGTCGACGCGCGTGAAGAAATTCGGCTGCTTCGCGCGACCGGGGCGGTGGTCCCATTCGTAGAAACCGTCGACGGGGATGACACACGGTCGCTTCGCGAAGGCGCTGCGAAAGGAGGGCTTTTCCGTGACGGTCTCTGCGCGCGCGTTGAAGAGCCGACTGCCGACCTTGGGGTCCTTGGACCAACTGGGCACCAGTCCCCAGCGGTAGCGGTCGAGAATCCGCTCGTCGTTCTGCTCAGCGACGGCGAAGAGGCGGCGCTGGGGTCCAATGTTCCAACTCGGTGTGGCGTCGGGATCGAGGCCGGCCGCGAGGGCGGCATCGAGGAGACGCGCCAGGCGAATTGGCGGGGTGAAGAGGGCGACGCGTCCACACATAGTCACCATTCTGCCGCGAATTTAGGCCATTAGCGTATGTCGCGAGGAGTGGCTACTCGGTGACGTGTAACTTGACAAACCCAGATTCCTGTGCGACAATTAGGTATGGAGAAAATCACAATCGTCAACATGGCCCGTTTGATTCCTAGCGATTTCGAGGCGTACGAGTACATGGAAACCCTGCGCTGGCCCAATGGCGAGGTTGTTTGTCCTCACTGTGGCGTCCTCAGCGCCGCCCACTACTACCTGACGCCTGCCGATGGGATGACTCGTCTGACGACCCGTGGGAGCCTGTCACAGCGCCGGGTGTGGAAGTGCAAGGACTGTCGCAAGCAGTTCTCTGTGACCACCGGAACGGTGTTTCACGGCTCCAAAGTCAGTCTGCGAATCTGGCTGTTCGTGTTCTTTGAAATGTGCGCCAACAAGAACGGAATTGCCGCAAGGGAGATCGCGCGCAAGTACGGCGTAGCCCCTAAGACAGCGTGGTTTATGACCCAGCGAATTCGTGAGGCGATGGCGAACGATGACTCCGGCAAGTTGTCCGGCAACATCGTGATGGACGAAACCTACATTGGTGGCAAGCCTGAGAATTGGCACAAGAACGACCCGCGCAGGTCAAAGACCGGCAACAACACCGCTCGCAAGATGGCGGCAGTTGCGTTGATCTCAGAAGAGACTGGTGAGATTCGGACAAAGGTTGTAACGAACGTCACGGGAACGGTCATCCAAACGATGGTGCGCGACAACGTCAACACTGGTGACACGACCCTTCACTCAGACTCGGCACCGCTCTATAAGACGATTGCCAAAGAGATGAAGGCTCACCACGTTGTAAACCACCACGCCGGTCAGTACGTCACGGAGCTTTCAAACGGCACCAACAAGGCCGAGAATTTCTTTAGTCAACTAAAGCGTTCGATTGACGGAACGCACCACTGCATAAGCCCAATCCACTTGCAGCGTTACCTAACTGAGTTCGCTTTTCGTCACTCGACTCACGATCTAAGCGACACAGAGCGCATGGTTCGTCTGATGGGCCAAGTCCCTGGGATTCGCCTTAGTTACAAACCACTTACAGCCGATGCTTGACACGGGCTGCGCCTACTGCTAGGGGTCATTATGCTGACTTATATGAGCGAACTCGAAACGTTATTCAATTGGTACCTAGAGCACCAGGAAGCACTGGTTGCGACTTTTGATGGGCGCTTTATCGTCATACACGCTAACGAAGTTGTGGGCGACTTCGAAGCAGAGTTGGAAGCATATAAATTCGCCACTGAGCATTATCAGCCCGGTGAATTCATGATTCAAAAGGTGAGCCCCGGGACTAGCAGTTATACCCAAACGTTTCACTCACGCGTGGTCATTTGAAATTTCAGCCATCGAATTCGCTGACCATTCAAGGTCAGGGAATCCTTCGCGACCTGCGCTGTCTCGTAGTAATCAGTGATGCAGTGTTCGATCCGATTACTGCGACGCCAGGTCGCTTCGCTCAATTCGAAGCAATTTGGGACACCGGAGCAACTGGTTCAGTCATTACGCAAAAGGTCGTTGACGACCTTGGTATCTCGCCCGTGGGGCTTACCAAGGTTGATGGCGTCAATTCCTCGCAACTTAGCGCGGAATATCTGGTTAATTTTCTGCTGCCGAGTCGAGTTGGTGTTCGGGGAGTTCGTGTGACCCTTGGGCAATTGCCGGGGACGGTCGACGCGCTCATCGGGATGGACATAATCAATTTGGGTGATTTCCACATATCTAACTTCGGGGGCAACACCACCATGTCGTTTCGGATCCCTCACTTGAAGTCATTGACTATGTGAAACTTGCAGAAGCACAACAACGAGCGCAGGTTTCCTCACCTAGGCAAGGTCTCCAACCGAAGAAAAGGTCCAAGGGGCGACCAAGCGGCAAAGGCCGGTAAATTAGTCGCATGGTACGCAAGGCATTTAAGGGCTATGACGAGCCGGTCAACATCGACCTAGATCCTGAAGAGGCGCTACGAATCGTGCTGCAGGTTGAGCCGTCCGAGGATGAGCCTGAAGAGGATTAAGACTCTTCGGTGCCCTGGATCTTGACATTCTTGGTGTGAAGGACACCGCCTTCCTGCAGCACTCCGGTGCCGCAGTTCTCGAAATCCGTGTCGATCAGATTGACTGAAGAGCCAATGCTATGAATACCGATACCGCAGTTCACAAACTTGCAATTGTCGAGCAATACTCCGGACGAACGCTCCAACAACATGCCCGTACCGCTGCCCATGCTCGGGGGTACAGAGGACAATCTCGTACTGGCGTGAAATGGGAGGCCAAGTGGGCGTTGTTGCGCCGGTACCGAGGGTTTTGGTTCAGTCACGCGACCAGGTTTATTGGTGCGGCTCTTCTTTCTCTTCGCCATTTGGTTCTCCGTTGATTGAGAGTCCCTTTGAGCGTAATTCCCCACCGGTTTGTTTAATCGCAGTATCCATACCAGTAATCGCCGTATCTTCAAGGTCTGCGGTTCCGTCCCGAAGGTCGAAGCCGATCCTGCCGGGCGGATATTCCTTCGCAATAATTCCCGAATTTCTTACATCGTCAGAGTTGACATCTACGTCAAAGACCTTGCCCGTTTCGGTGTTAATGAACTGCTTTGCGTTGACTGATGGACGTTCAGCAGCCACTGGGGCAGCTACAGATTTCTTTCGACCTCGGACGATGGAAACGACGAGATACACGACGTAGGCGACAATCAGAATCAGGGCCGTGATGTCGCCGCCATTCCAATGAAGGTGGTGCGGACTCACGAGCCACACAACTGCCGAAGGCAACCATCCAGCAATGAGGACGTTGTGGTCAACCTTGGATTGCCACCTTTGGGCCATCCTTTGACTCTACCGCCATTTGGGTTTGTCAACTTACACGTCACCGGCTACTCTTACGAACGTATGTTCGCTTTGTCACCCAATCGCCCTGCGCTGCCTGAGGATCTGATCGCACGACTGCGTCCCGTCGCCCTCGCCAAGAGCCGGATGCTGCCCCTGGGCGAGCCCTGGGGCCCGCTCGTGCCCAACGCGGGACTACGACGTGGTTCGACCGTCGTCGTACAGGCTCAACCGGGACTGGGTGGACTCAGTCTGGCGCTCAGTCTCCTCACCGAGTCGAGCGCGCGCGGTCACTGGGCCGGGGTTGTCGGTGTGGACGACCCCGGCGTCGTCGCCATTGCCGACCTCGGTGTCGACCTTCGTCGCGTGTTGTTCGTGCCACGTCCGCGCGGCGCGTGGGCCGAGTGCGCGGCCGACCTGCTCGACGGAGTGGACCTCCTCATCGTGCGTCCACCGTCGCGCGCCTCGCACGGCGCTGCGCGTCGACTGGTCGATCGAGTGCGCGAACGAGGCACGGTGCTGATCATCCTCGCCGAACCGGCGTCGCTCTGGCCGCTGCCGACCGACCTCTCCTTTGACATCACCCAGGCGCAGTGGTCGACGTCGTCGCGACTCGACGCACGCTACCTGACGGTGCGTATCGGCGGACGCGGTGAGGCCATACGCGCCGGCGAGCACGTGGTCGTGCTGCCGAGTCGAAGGGGACGCTGCGAAGCGAACTGATGGAGCGCCTCCTCGCTATTTGGATCGAGGCCTTCGAGGACGAAGCGCCCGACGGTTCCACGCTGCGCGACCACCTCGCGCTGCTCGAGGCGTTGACGATCCTCTGTCCCTTCACCGAGTCGATCCGTCTCGGTCTCTTCGTGCTACCAATACGGGGACCGAGTCGCTTCTTCGGCGGTGAGGCGAAGGTGCTCGAGATTGTTCGCGGTACCGTCGTTGACGTTGTGCACCAGCAACCGCGACTCGGCATCGCGGACGGACTGTTCTGTGCGGAGGTCGCCGCGCGCCAGGGTCGTGTGATCGCGCCCGGCGCGACCGACTCGTTTCGTCGCTCACTGGCGCTCTCGACACTTGGTCGAAAGGACGTCGCGACGACCTGTCAGCGACTCGGACTGCACACGGTTGGTTCGTTCGCCAACCTCGACGTGGCGCGCGTCGCGGAGCGCTTCAACAAACACGCCTTGGCACTGCACCGCGTCGCGCGCGGCGAACTCTTCGAACTCGACGCTCAACGTGACCTCAAACTCGCGCGACGTCTTCGTCAACTGCGTGGTGAGGAGGAGGTGGGCGACGAGCAACTCGGTTTCTTTGGTCAGCGTGGTGCCGGCGACGACCGCGCCGACGCGGCCGCGCACCGCGTGCGTCGACGGCTCGGGGCCGAGGCGGTCGTGGTGGCGTCGCTTCGCGGTGGTCGGGTCCCCGAAGACCGCGCGACGCTCGTGCCGTGGGGGTCACCGCTCTCCACGAGTCGTGACAGTGCGCCCTGGCCCGGACAGATGCGCGCGCCGTCGCCGGCCACGACGCTGGCGCATCCCGTCGCGGTGCAGTTGCGCGACGCCAGTGACCACCTCGTCGTCATGGAGGGAAGGGGTTTTCTCAGTGAGCCGCCCGCCACTTTGTTGTTCTCACACCAACTGCGTCGCGAGGTGATCTGGCACGCGGGACCCTGGCCGTTGGTGGAGCGGTGGTGGGTGCTCAATCGACGCCGAGCCCACCTCCAGATCCTGCTCGTCTCGGGTGAAGCACTGTTGTTGACCGCCGAGTCGAATCGTTGGTGGCTCGCGGGAATCTACGACTGATGGCGCTCTACGGCGAACTCCATGCCCACTCGGGGTTCAGTTTCCTCGATGGCGCGAGCGACCCCGAGGAGCTCGCCGCCGAAGGGGCGCGGCTCGGCCTCTCGGGTCTGGCGCTCACGGACCACCACGGGTTCTACGGCGTCGTGCGCTTCGCCGAGGCGGCCCGGGCCTTTGGACTGCCCACGATCTTTGGCACCGAGATTGCCATCGACGCGAACGACGACCGCGTCGGGGTCCACGATCCTTCCGGTGACCACCTCGTGCTGCTCGCGCGCTCGCCCGAGGGCTATCGCCACCTCTCGACCATGCTCGGCGAAGCGCACTTGCGCCGCGGCGAGAAGGGAGCGCCGCGCTTCACGCTCGACGAGGTGTCGAACTGCGCGCACGAGTGGCTGGTGCTGAGTGGATGTCGCAAGGGCTCGCTCACCAGAGCGCTGATGGACAAGGGACCGCGCGCCGCGCAGCGCGAACTCGAGCGCCTCGTGAGCGCCTTCGGTCGTGACAACGTCGCGGTCGAGCTCTGGGACCACGGCGCGCCCGACGACGTCGCGCGTAACGACGTCCTCGCCGAGCTCGCGGTTCGTCGCGACGTTGCGTTGGTGGCGACGAACAACGTGCACTACGCCACGCCCGACGCCTTCGCGCGCGCCAACGTGCTCTCGGCGCTGCGCGCACGCCAGAGCCTCGAGGAGATGGAGGGCTGGCTGAATGCCTCACCGCTCGCGCACCTTCGAAGCGACGCCGAGCAGCGCCGTCGTTTCGCACGCTGGCCCGGCGTCGTCGACCAGGCCGGCGAGCTCGCCGTGGCCCTCGCCTTCGACCTTCGCCTCGTCGCGCCCAACCTGCCACCGTTCGCGACGCCCGCGGGGATGGACGAGCAGTCGTACTTAGAGGTGATTGTCGCCGAGGGCGCGACGAAGCGTTACGGCACCCGCGAGGAGGAGCGAGTAGCCGGCGCGTGGCGACAGATCGACCACGAGTTGGCCGTCATCGGCACCCTCGGCTTCGCTGGGTACTTCCTCACCGTCTGGGACATCACCGAGTTCTGTCGTCGCAAGGACATCTACTGCCAGGGCCGCGGCTCGGCGGCGAACTCGGCCGTCTGTTTCTCCCTCGGGATCACCAACGCCGACGCGGTGAAGCTGAACCTGTTCTTCGAGCGCTTCCTCTCACCAGCGCGCGACGGTCCACCGGACATCGACGTCGACATCGAGTCCGGTCGGCGCGAGGAGGTGATCCAGTACGTCTACGAGCGCTACGACCGTCGTCACGCCGCGCAGGTCGCGGCCGTGATTACGTATCGACCGCGCTCGGCCCTGCGCGACGTGGCGCGCGCGTTCGGCTTCAACGAGGAGGAGGCCAACCAACTACGTGACAGCGTGGACCGTCACACCATGACGGCGAGTGCCGACGTGCCCGAACTCGTCACGACCATGGCGACCCAGATGCTCAATCGGCCGCGGCACCTCGGCATCCACTCAGCCGGCATGGTGCTCTGTGACCGACCGGTCATTGAGGTCTGTCCCGTTGAGTGGGGCCGCATGCCTGGGCGCACGGTCCTGCAGTGGGATAAGGACGACTGCGCCGCGATTGGACTCGTCAAGTTCGACCTGCTGGGCCTTGGGATGCTCGACGCGCTGCATCGCTGCGTGAATCAGGTGCAGGGCTTCTACGACGTCACGATCGACCTCGGGGCGCTACCCCAAGAGGATGCCGTCTACGACCTCTTGTGCGAGGCCGACACGGTGGGCGTCTTCCAGGTGGAGTCGCGCGCGCAGATGGCGACGTTGCCGCGCATCCAGCCGCGCTGCTTCTACGACCTCGTCATCGAGGTGGCGATCATCCGCCCCGGTCCGATCCAGGGCAACGCCGTGAACCCGTTCATCCGACGGCGCCGCGGCGACGAGC
>Ga0208849_1002358_pt1 | contig 10480 bp, 8 predicted proteins | sample NGESurdeep072012_10_FD_184470 | JGI IMG/M metagenome (GOLD analysis project Ga0208849, IMG submission 184470) | Arctic peat soil microbial communities from Barrow, Alaska - NGEE Surface sample 53-3 deep-072012 (SPAdes) | ecosystem: Environmental > Terrestrial > Soil > Wetlands > Peat ...
GAAGCGGCGAGGGACGCGAGCTCCTCGGTCATCTCGAGCAGCTGGAAGATGCCGATCCGGCCGCGATAACCGGTCTGGTTGCAGCGCGGGCAGCCGCGCTTGCGGTAGAAGGCCATCCCGTCGACCGAGGCGGCGACGTCCGGAGAGACGCGCGCGGCGATCAGCTCGTCGACGGACGGGCTGTACATCTCGCAGCAGTGCGTGCAGAGCTTGCGGGCGAGCCGCTGGGCGAGAACGCCGCTGACGGCCGCACCGGTGAGGAACGGCTCCACACCCATCTCGTTCAGGCGGGTGAGCGCGCTCGGGGCGTCGTTCGTGTGCAGCGACGAGAGCACGAGGTGGCCTGTGAGCGCCGCCTCGATCGAGATCTTGGCGGTCTCGCCGTCGCGGATCTCGCCCACCATCACCACGTCGGGATCGGAGCGGAGGATCGACCGCAGCGCGGCGGCGAACGTCATGCCGGCGCGGTTGTTGATCTGCACCTGGTTGACGCCGCTCATGCGGTACTCGACCGGGTCCTCGACGGTGATGATGTTGATCTCGGGACGGTTGATCTGGCTGAGGCAGGCAAAGAGGGTGGTCGACTTGCCGGCGCCGGTCGGGCCGGTGACGAGGATCGCGCCGTTCGGGCGCGTGACGAGCCTCGAGAGCTGGTCGCGCATCTCCTCCGAGAGGCCGAGCTCGGTCAGCGTCGGCGGCCGCCGCGACTTGTCGAGGAGGCGCATGACCATCTTCTCGCCCTCAACCGTCGGCAGGGTCGCCACGCGGATGTCGAGCGAGCGGCCGGCGGTGGCGGCGTTGAGCGAGATGCGCCCGTCCTGCGGCTTGCGACGCTCGGCGATGTCCATCTTCGCGAGCACCTTCAGGCGGGTGGTCACGCCGGGGATGAGCCGCTTCGGGATGCGCTGCATCTCGTGCAGAACGCCGTCGACGCGGAACCGGACGACGAGCGCGTCCTCCTGGGGCTCGAAGTGGACATCGGAGGCGCCGTCCTCGGCGGCCTGGAAGAGCACGGAGTTGACGAGGCGGACGAGCGGGACGTCCGAGACGCCGTCCTCGGCCTCGAGGTCGGTGTGCTCGTCCTCGGCGGGCTGGTCGTCGTCGTCGTCGTCGGCCAGCGCGACGCGCGCGCCGAACGCCTCCGAGTTGCGGACGAGCTTCCGGACGGCGCCGAGAATGTCCTCCCGGGAGGCAACCCCGAGCTCGACCGGGTGGCGGGTGCCGAGACGGAGCTCGTCGATGCCGTGCAGGTTGGCCGGGTCGGCGACCGCGACGAGGAGGGTGTCGCCGCGGAGCCCGTACGGGATGGCGATGACGCGCTCGAGCACGTGCAGGGGGATGAGGCGTGCGGCCGCCTCGTCGACGTCCGCGAGGGCGAGGTCGACGAGGGGGAGCTGGTGGCGGGCGGCGAGGATCCGGGCGATGCCGTCGCTCGAGGCGACGCCCTCCTCGACGAGCGCCTGCGCGAAGGAGCCGGTCTGCCGCGCGCGTCCGCGGACGACCGCGAGCTCGTCGGCCGGCACGAGCTGTGTGGCGGCGAGCAGGTCGGCCACGAGCTCGGCGAGCTCGTTGACCCCGTACTCGCCGCCGAGCGGCGCGCGCAGACCGCCGCCCGTCGGCAGGACGGTGCGGAGGAAGGGGGGTTCCTGGCTCTGGTCGCTCATCCGATCCCTCGATTGAGGTATCGGCAGCAGGCCAGGAGGCCATTAGGGGGTTCGCCCGGTGACGGACATCCCCCGGACGAGGGTGATCCGGCTCCCAGAGCCTAAAGCGGGCGCCCGCGGCTACCGAAATCGATAGGAGCGATGCCATCGTTCACCCCGCGCGCGCGCCTGCAGCCCCAATCGGGGTTCACCCTCGTGGAGATGCTCGTCACGATGGTCGTGATGGGGTTCGTCATGGGCGGCCTCGCCAACATCTTCATCTCGGGCTCGCGGGCGAGCTCGGACGGGCAGGCCCGCCTGACGAGCCAGCAGAACGTCAATGTCGCGCTGACGCGGCTCGAATACGACGGCCGCTGCGCGGAATCGGCGGGGCTCCTGAGCAAGTCCGGCTCGAACGGCGGCGGCGTCTATCTCAAGATCCCGTACTGGTGCACGCACGAGAACGGCACCCTCGACGGCACTGCGCCCAACTTCTATTACGACGTTTCCTGGTGCGTGACGAGCGGCAATCTCATCCGCTATGCCGCGACGACGTGCACCGGCACCGGCGTGACCCTCGCCTCAAGCGTGACGTCGGCGACGCCGTTCTCGTGTTACACGCCCGCGGTGACGGGCGCGCTCCCGCAGCTGGTGGTGGCGGTCAGGGTCGACTCGGGCGGGACGTCGGACGCGACCTCCGCGACGGACTACATCACGCTGCGGAACATCGCCGCCAACACCCCTGCTGCCGGGACCTGCTCATGAGACGCGTCCTCCGGCGGCTCTGCAACGACGAGACCGGGGTCGCCCTCGTCATGGCGCTCATGCTCATGCTTATCCTGGGCGGTACGACGGCCGCGCTCGTCCTCCCGGGTGCGGTCAACCAGCGCAACTCGCTCAAGTCCGCGGACGCGAAGCAGGCGTTCGCGCTCGCCGAGACCGCGCTCGCATACGGCATAGGAGCCGCTTACGCCGCAGGGACCTCGGGGCCGGCGACGACGCTTCAGACGATCCCCGCTCAGTCGGGCGGCGGCACGGGCACGTGGCAGGCGACCAAGGTCAACGTCACGTGGTCGATCACCGCCACGGGGACGGTGGACGGCATCAAGCGCTCGATCACCGAGGTTGCGAACACTCCGACGACCAATTACAGCGTCTGGAACTACCTCTATTCCGACAGCACGTCCGTGTGCACGACGATCTCCGGCGGCGTGACCGTCTCGGTACCGATCCTGACGCGCGGAAGCGTCTGCATCTCGGGCGGCGGCCACTTCACGGGCAGCCAGCTCAAAGTGGGCGGCACGGTCAGCGACATCGGCGGTTCGAACATCGGGACGTCGGCCGCGCCGGTCGGCATCGTGGAGATCGGCGGCTGCACGGCGTGGAACACCGCCGGAAGCTGTACGACGACGACGCCGACCGGATGCACGGTGCAGCCGAGCTCGACGTTCACGGTGGCCGCCGGGACGAGCTGGTGCAACGGGAAGCAGACGCCTCTCTGGGCCACCACCATCAACACCAGCCTCGACGTCGCCCCGCAGATGCCCTGCATCGGGCAGTCGAGCACGTTGGATCCGCAGTGCCCGTCGAGCACCGCCTCGTGGTCGACGCTCACGAGCGCCTACGCCGCCCAGAAGGCGGGAACGCAGACGGGCTGCCCGGCGAACCTCTTCGACAACGACGCGACGCTGAACAACAGCGACGCGTCGATCAGCTCGGCGATGTTCGGCTCAACCGCCTACGACTGCAAGGTCGTCACGGCTGCCGGCACGAACGAGATCAAGTACACGCCGACAAGCTCCTGCGGCACCGGTACGTTGACCGTGAGCGGCACCTTCTACTTCGACGGCAGCCTCAGCATGGGGTGCGGGCTCAAGGTCGTGTACTCCGGCCAGGCGACGATGTACTTCACCGGCACCGTCACCCAGGCGGGAGGCACGCAGCTCTGCGGGATCGCGAGCTGCACGGCCTCCTGGAACCCGGCGACGGCCGGGATCATCTTCATCGCAGGCTGCTGGACGAACTCCACCGGCAGCACGCTGGCGGCCTCGAAGTGCGTGTACATCACGGGCGGCTCGACCGCGCAATGGGGCGCGTACGCGACCACGGCATACCAGATCGACGGCGGCTCCGCGAACATGGGGCCCGTCCTCGCGAACAACCTGACCGTCGGCGGCGGCAGCTCGACGCTCATCCCGTTCAGCGTGATGCCACCTGGCACACCGCTGAACTACGGGGCGGCGACGCAGCCGTCGTACTGGTCGGGCTAAGCGCCCCTCGACCAGCTCAACGGCCCTGCGCCAGCGCCCTAAGATCGGGTCGCATGCCGTATCGGCCCGGAGGGCTGACCCACGATCGCGGAGGCTCGGCGCTGATCGGGGCTGGTGCGCTCGCACTGCTCGCTGGTGACCTTGTCTACGTCGGTATCCGTTGGCACGGTCACGACAGATTCGATCGTGGCTTCCTTGTCGGCTTTGTGGTGCTGATGGCCGTTGGGCTGCCCGGCAAGGCGCTCGGACTCGGTAAGCCGATAGGCCCGGATCGCAAGAAGGCTCGCTACGGCGGCCACGCCACGACTGGTGTCCTCTTCGGAGAGGTCGCCGCTGTCTCAGGGCACTTCGTGGTCTACACCGGCTGGTGGGTTGCTCGCCATCAGCGCCCAAGTCGAAGTGCATAGCCGCGCACCGGCGCACGTCAGCGCCGTGCCTCTCGGGGCCTGTCCCAAAGCCGTCCGCGAGTGACGATCAAACCCCACACTCCCGCAAAACCTGAGAGCACGGCTACAAGCAGCGCAACGCTGACGATCCACAGCGCGTGACGCCACCGCTCCGGCCCGACGTGCCCAACAATCAATGCGACGAGGTCTAGAGCGCAGAGCGCCATGACTGCTCGACTCACGCGCAGTCCGAACCGAGCGAGTCCGCCTGACGCACGCAGCCTCTTCATCTTCATCAGATCAGCGTGCTCGATCTCAATCGAGTTCGCAACCGCTCGTCAGGGGACATTCCCGCACACTGGCGCAGCCGAACGCCGCCTCGTTTGCGCGTAGATTGGGGTTGCCATGTCGAGCTGGTACGACGCCTGGGCGGACCGATACGCGGAGTGGCCGACCCCCGGCCGCGGCGCTGACGTCCCGTTCTACGTCGGGCTTGCCCGTGATGCTGACGGGCCGCTGGTCGAGCTTGCAGTTGGCACCGGGCGCGTTGCGATCCCGGTTGCTCAGGCAACGGGCAGGCGTGTAATAGGGATTGACTCTTCGCCGGCGATGCTCGAGCAGGCTCGAGTGCGCGCAGCTGAGGAGGGAGTCGAGCTCGACCTGCGTGAAGGAGACATACGGGAGCTTGAAATCGAGGAGCCGGCGGCCTTGATCTACTGCCCTGGGCGGTCTCTGCTGCATCTGCCCACGTGGGCCGATCGTCGGCGCTGCTTCGAGCAGGTCGCGGCATCGCTTCGGTCTAACGGCCGCTTCGCCTGGAACGCGTTCGCCTTCGACCATCACGTCGCATCCGCCATAGACGGCCAGCATGTCGACACGGCGGTGCCGCACACGAACTACTACAGCGTCAGCGATAACCGAGTCGACATCACCTTGGACGATGGTGGAACCGGTTCGCTCTGGTGGGCGACCAAGAACGAATGGCTGGGGCTCCTCGACGTCGCGGGCCTGCGCCTCGAGGCTCTCTATGGCGGATTCGCCGGGGAACCGCTCGACGACGACAGCCGTGAGTACATCTTCGTGGCCCGTCGGTAAGCGCTCAGCCTGGCCGTCACGACAGCGCCAGGGGACATTCCCGCACACTGGCGCACCCAGGCGCAGCCGTCCCAGTGCGCCTCCACGCGCCGTGGGAAGCGCCGCGCCTCCCGGTGTAGCTCGTCCGGGAGGCGCGCGAGCCCGACCGGGACATGCACGTCGAAGCCGTTCGTCCCGCCGACCCGCTGGAAGTCCACACCTCTGCGCGGGCCAGGCGACGACTCGAGAACGGTGACCGCGCCACAACAGCGCGCTCTTTTCGGCCAGACGTAGAGGTTCCCGCCGGACTCCTCGATCAGCCGCACTGCCTGCGCGGAGGCGACGACCCGCACCTGGTGAAGGCTAGCCCTGGTCGAACGCGGCGGTGGCGGTGTACACCTTCGGCGTGCCGCTCGTGTTCGGGTCGCGGACGACGACGGTCACGGTGCGTTCTGTCGCCGAGCCCGACGCGATGTTGCGGATGAACGTCTCGACCCGGTAGTTCTTGCCGTCGCTGCCCGCCACCGAGGCCCGCACAGGCATGCACTGCGGCAGCGTGTTGGTGCAGCTCACGTCCGTGTACTCCGTCGTCCCCGACGGGGTGAGCACCGCCTCGTCGGTGGTGTAGAACGCGTCGCTCGCCTTCGCCGTCGTCACGAGCGACGTGTTAAGCCAGATCGAGGCGTACGGCAGCGCGCCGTACAGCTCGAGCTGCGTCTCGGCGAGCGTCGCTGCCGCCGTCGTCCGGGCCGACTTGTGCAGCGACACGAACGCCTCGTCGTACGACGCCATGAGCGCGAGCACGGCGACCGTGATCACGACCATCGCGACGACCAGCTCGATGAGCCCCTGCCCCCGCTCGTCGTGCAGCCGCGTCAGCATGGCGCCTAGTGGTGGAGGTAGAGGTGCAGGAGCGGATGGCCCGCGAAGAGCGCGACCACCGCGCCGAGAGCGAGGAACGGGCCGAGCGGGATGCCCATCTTCCGGGCCGCCGAGCCGTGCCGGGCAAACATGACGACCGCCGGCACCAACGCGGCGACCATGCCGAGGAGGATCGCGACGGGCACCGTCCGCCCGAGCATCGCGCCCAGGAGCAGGGCCAACTTCACGTCGCCCATCCCCATGCCGGCGGGATAGACGAGGGCGGCGAGGAGGAGGACGCCCGAGGCGCCGAACGCCGCGATCGCCCACTCCGGGCTCAGCTTCAGCGCGGTCTGTGCGACGAGGACGATGGCGGCCGCGGGCACGACGATCCGGTTCGGGATGATCCGGTGCTCGAGGTCGGTGGCCGAGACGGCGACGAGCGCGAGACAGAAGAAGGAGGCCACGAGCGCCTCGAGGTGAAAGCCGAACTTCCAGACGCTCCCGGCCACGAGCAGGCCGGCCACGAGCTCGACCGCCGGGTAGCGCAGGCCGATCCGGTCGCCGCACGAGCGGCAGCGGCCGCGGAGGGCTGCGTACGACAGGAGCGGCACGTTCTCGTACCAGGAGAGCTCATGGCCGCACGCCATGCAGGCCGATCCGGGGCTGACGATCGAGCGCCGCAGGGGAACGCGGGCCGCGACGACGTTGAGGAAGGAGCCGAGTGCGAGACCTGGTGCGATTGCGAGCGCGGCGAGCGTCACGTCAGCTCGAGCCCGCCAGCCGGACGGCGGTCGGGGAGTACGGCGACGTGTCCTCCGGCTCCCCCTGGGGGCCGGACTGCTTGTTGCGCTCGAGCGTCACCCTGATGAGCGGCGCCCCGGTGTCGATGAGCCTCGTCCCGGGTGCGGGCGACTGCGTGACCACGATGTTGGCCGGATAGCCCGGCGCGCCGCCCATGACCTTCCAGGCGAAGCCCGCGTCCTGGAGCTGGCCCTTGGCGAAGACGAACGCCTCCCGCCGGATATCGGGCACGACGACGGTCATCGGCGTGGAAGGCAGCCCGGCCGCGCTCGTGGGCGCGACCGCCAGCTGGCGGCCGGCGGCGAAGCTGATCGCCGTCATCGCAAGCGCGGCGACGACGGCGGCGATGAAGAAGAGCCGGCGCATGCCTTTCTTTTCGGCAGAAATCAGCCCCGGCTGAAGAGGACGACTGGGGCCTGCGGGACGACCGTGAACACCCGGCCGGAGGAGGGAGCGATCGCCAGGTCAGCCGCCACGACCACGGCAGGCGTCCTGATGCCGGCTGTGGGCGCGTCCGACCAGGTGAAGGCCGTGCCGGCGAAGGCCTGGAACCAGGCCTCCTGCTGCGGCCATGCGGTCGGAGGCTGGAGCTGGAGGTGGAGGTGCGGCCCGCTGGCGTCCCCGGTGGCGCCGACGAGGCCGACCTGCTGCCCGGCCGTGAGCTGGGCGCCCGGGACGACGCTCGGGTCGAGGACGGCCATGTGGCAGTACGTCCAGGTCTGGCCGTCCGTGGTCTGCATCGTCAGGCCGATGCCGCACTTGGGGTCGTTGTATGTCCAGGAGCGGATCACGGTCGCGTTCGAAAGGGCGTAGACGGGCGAGCCGAGCGGTGCGGCGATGTCCACCGCCGGGTAGTCGTGATGGGTGTGCGAGGCGGAGACGACGCCAGGCCCGCCGCCGACGGGGAAGGCGTACCCGTCCTGATAGGTCGCGCCGGCCAGCAGATCCGAGCCTGCGGGCGAGAACGAGGCGGCCGCCGAGGATTGCTGGGCGGCGGCGAGCGCGCGGCGGGCTGCGGCAAGCGCATTCGAGGCGTGCGCCACCGCCGGCTGCAGCGCCAGGCGATCCGAGAGGAGGGTCGCGCGCGCCTCGCGCGCCTCGAGCAGCTGCAGGCGCGCGGCCGCGTCGACGACCGCCTGCCTATCGCCGTCGAGGTTCTGCTGCATCCGGTCGAGCGAGAAGGCAACCGATCCATCGGTCTGGTACAGGTCGGCGAGCGAGAGCACCTCGTTCACGTACCAGTCGGCATGGTTGTAGGCGAACACGGCCCGGTACAGGTCGCTCTGGGCGCCCGCGGCGGCGAGGTAGCGCGCGGCGGAGAAGATCGCGTCGGCCGCGTTCCACGGGTCGGCGATGCCGTCCCCGTTCGCGTCCACGCCCCAGCGCATCCAGGTCGACGGCATGAACTGCATCCAGCCGATCGCGCCCGCCGAGCTCGGGCCCATGTTGCGGCCGAAGTTCGACTCGATCTTGTTGATGGCGGCCAGGACCTGCCAGGGCACGCCGTACTGGGCGCCGGCCTGCTGCCAGAGCGAGAGCAGCTGGGAGTACGGGAGCGGCGTCACGGTCGCGGTCGCATCCGGGGCCAATGACGTGACCAGCGGGGTCGGGACGACGGTGAACGTGTCCGCGCGCGCGCCTCCGGCGACGATGGCGAAGACGAGGACGAGGGAGAGGAGCGCGGCGCGCTTCATGGTCACCCTGCGGGGACGATGCGCAGGCCGGTTTCGAGCTGCTCGGGCTGATGCTGCTCCACCTGGGCCTCCGCCGCCGGGGACGGGGTCGGCTCTTCGGCTGCGTCCGCCGCGCGCCGGACCTTCTCGGCCCGTTCGAGCGCGACGAGGAAGTCGTGGCGGTGCGTGGCGGCGTTGGCGGCCACTTCCCGATCGATGGAGCCGGCGAGCACGTGCTCGATGAGCGCCTGCGTGAAGGTCTGCATGCCGAAGTACTCGCCCTCGGCGACCGCATCCGTGATCTCGTCGGCGCGGCCCTCGCGGATGAGCTCGGCGATGCGCGCGTTCATGACCATCGCCTCGATGGCGGCGACCCGGCCGCCGCCGATGCGCGGGAGCAGCCGCTGGCTGACCACACCGCGGAGGACGCCGGCCATGATCGCGCGGATGACCTGCTGCTTCTCGGGCGGGAAGAACTCGACCATCCGGGCAACCGTCTCGGCGGCGTCGATCGTGTGCAGCGTCGAGAGCACGAGGTGGCCCGATTCCGCCGCCTGGAGCGCGGTCTGGGCCGTCTCGGCGTCGCGCAGCTCGCCGATGAGGATGATGTCCGGGTCCTGCCGGAGGGCGCGGCGCAGAGCCTGGCCGAAATCGGTCGTATCCAGGCCGATTTCGCGCTGGTTGACGATGCAGCCCTGGTCGGGATGGAGGATCTCGATCGGGTCCTCGATCGTGATGATGTGCTGCGTCCGCGTCTTGTTCATGTGGTCGATCATCGCGGCGAGGGTCGTCGTCTTCCCCGAGCCGGTGGCCCCAGTGACGAGGATCAGGCCGCGGTGCTCGTCGGCGAGCGTCTGGACGACGGCTGGGATCCCCAGCTGCTCGAGCGTGGGCACGTTCTTGGGGATGACGCGAAAGGCGAAGCTCGTGGCGCCGCGCTGGCGGTAGGCGTTGACGCGGAAGCGCGGGAGATCCTCGTCCTGGTAGGCGATATCGAGGTCGCCGGTGGTCTCGAACTGGGCTCGCCGCTCGGGGGAGCGGGCGCCGACCGTCTCGAGGATCGCGGCAAGGGACGCCTCGTCGAGCGGGGCGGTGTCGAGCGCGGCAAGGCCGCCGTCCCGGCGAAGGACGGGCGACCGCCCGAGCTTGAGGTGGATGTCACTCGCCCCCAGCTCGACCGCGTGCCTGAGCAGGCCGTTCAGGTCCACGCCAGAGGGATCGGCGGCGGAAGGTCTCTTCTTTAGGCCGCGATGCGCGAAACCCCGTAGATGAGCCGGATCGCGCCCTTCTCGACGCCACGGGCGGCGCCGGGGTGGCTGAGCTCACCGCGGAGGAGCTTCTCCACCGCCCGCCAGGTGAACGGCATGCGCGCGAGCGCGAACGTCGTGCGGGGGAAGCGGTCGAAGGCCCGCTTCGCGCCCCAGCCCGCGTGCGTGAGCGGGGTGATGCGGCGCTCGACGGCGGCCGCGTACGACGGCAGGTCGCCGGCGAGAACCGCCTCGGCGACGAGCTTGGCCGAGAGGAACGCCTCGTACATGCCGTCACCGGAGAAGGGGTCGACGAGGCCGGCCGCGTCCCCGATCACGGCGGCGTTCCCACGCACGAGCGGGCCGCCGCGCCGCATCGGCAGCCGGTAGCCGCGCGTCTCGGTCGCGCTCTCCGGATCGATCCCGTACGCCTTGCACATGCGGCGCAGGTGCGCGCGTAGCCGCGGGCCTTCGCTCCCCCACCCGCCCACACCGACGTTGACGTGGTCGCCCTTGGGGAAG
>Ga0208849_1002359_pt1 | contig 10474 bp, 10 predicted proteins | sample NGESurdeep072012_10_FD_184470 | JGI IMG/M metagenome (GOLD analysis project Ga0208849, IMG submission 184470) | Arctic peat soil microbial communities from Barrow, Alaska - NGEE Surface sample 53-3 deep-072012 (SPAdes) | ecosystem: Environmental > Terrestrial > Soil > Wetlands > Peat ...
GATGCTTGGATGGCGTAGTCGTCGCCGAACAGCTCGTCGATGTCGCTCTTGGCGTGCATCATGTAATCGTGTGCGGTCTGTGCGCCTGCTCAAGCAGGTGGTCGTCTGAAGTCATGTCGGTTGTCGTTGGACTATCCCTTCTGCCCATCGCGTCGGGCGATGAGCGTGTCGATGCACTGGTTGAGTTTAGACTCCACCGTAGCTGACCACCCTCTTTGACACCTGAGTTGACACCTGCGGGGCTGATTTGGTGTGAGAGGTCGCGATTATCGTCTCCTCGCGAACGCTGACCAACTCGCAGAATTGAGCCATTCAGAGAGGAGGCAGGAAGCCGTGAAAATGGCCCCCCGCAAGGTTATCTAAACCCTGTCCGGTGAGATGGCGCTAACCCTTTCCAGCATCATTCAAATTTAACCGAGACCCTTAAGCCGGCCCTGACTCCTCTGTGGCAGAGTGAGCCTACAAACGAGGTCCACAACAAACGGACCCGTGGGATGCGTTTTGAGGCGTCAAACAGTGGCCGGCGGAGCAACCGTCGGGTCGAGCCGGCACATCCGGCTCGACCCGCACACGTTGCCGGCCCGCAGCTTCCCGCACGGGGAGCCGGCGGCGGCAGCGTTCGTGATCGAGCGCAACCAGGCGCTCGTCAGCCTGCCCGTGAGCAATGGGCCGGCGCGGACGATGGCCGTGCCGATTGCCGCCTACCGCGGCGTGGCGGTGCGCATGGAAGCGATCGGCAATAACGGCGACGTGCGCGCATTCGTCGAACTGCTCCATGCGGAATCGGCGCTGACCCTGCTGCTCGCCAGCAGCGACACCCCCGAGGATCTGGCCGGCGACTGGCAGGCGTGGGGGCGGACGCTCGACCTGCCGCTGCTGGTGGTCGGACAGGACGGTTCAGTGTCGGTACCGCTGCTCAACCGCGGCGTAACCATCGCGCCGCCGAAGCCGCGCCGCCGCCATTCGTATTTCGCCAAGCGACGTCCGCGCTTCCTGACGCGGCGCAAGACCGGACGGCCGGAGCTGATGGAACGGCTCAGCGGTCGCGAGATCATCGCGCGGAACTAGCGCCGGTCGCACTTCATGCGGTCGCGCGCAGAAACGCGTCGACCAGCAATCCCGCAAACAGGATCAACCCGTAGTCGCGGTTCGACTGGAAGAGCCGCAGGCAGCGGTCGCCGTCGGCTATGTCGAGCGTCTGGACCTGCCAGGCGAGATGGACGGCGCCGACCGCCAGAGCCAGCCAGGCGACGACGCCGGCGCCGGCAAGCCCGTAGGCGGCGGCGAAAAGCACTGTCGCTCCGGCATAAAATAACGCGAGGAACGGCTTGGTGCGGGCACCGAAAAGGCGGGCGGTGGAACGGACCCCAATAAGGGCGTCGTCCTCCAGGTCCTGATGGGCGTAGATCGTGTCGTAGCCGATGGTCCACAGGATCGCGCCGGCATAAAGCAGCAGCGGAGCCAGTGCGAGCCCGGCGAAGATCGCCGCCCAGCCCATCAGAGCGCCCCACGAAAACGCAAGGCCGAGGCCAAGCTGCGGCCAGTCGGTGACGCGCTTCATGAACGGGTAGACGATCACCGTGGCGAGCGACAGGACGCCAAGAAAAATCGCGAAGCGGTTGAACTGGAGAAGGACGACGAGCCCGACCAACGCTTGCGCGACGAGGAAGATTTTCGCGTTGCGCACGGTGATCTGGCCGCTCGGAATCGGGCGGGCGCGCGTGCGGGCGACTTTGGCGTCGAGATCGCGGTCGACGATGTCATTGTAGCTGCAGCCGGCGCCGCGCATGGCGACGGCACCGACGAGGAAAAGGACGAGGTGCCAGAAATTCGGCGGCTGGTGGAGCGCGTCGCTCGCCAAGGTCGAGGACCACCAGCAAGGCAGCAGCAGCAGCCACCAGCCGATCGGGCGCTCCAGCCGCGCCATGCGGGCGTACGGACGCCACGCCGACGGCAGGACGCGATCGGCCCAGTGGCCGCGGACCGCGTCGGGGATGATGGGATCCATTTCGATTCGCGACCTGGTTCGCTCCGCTCACGAAGCTCGCGGCCCTCTCCCTATGGGAGAGGAAGTGCCGCGGCAAGTCCGGGGGTGAGGGTCGACCGACGGAGTCTGCTGGCTCCCCGCCTCTCGCGGGGACGACAGGAACATTTTATGCTAAGCGCCGCGCCATGAAGGTTCTCCTCATCGGATCGGGCGGGCGCGAGCATGCGCTGGCGTGGAAAATCGCGCGGTCGGCGCTGCTGACGCGGTTTTACGCGGCGCCGGGGAATCCGGGGATCGGCGAACACGCCGAGCTTGTCGCGATCCAGGCTGACGATCAGGCGGGGGTTCTGGCGTTCTGTCGCGCGCAGGGCATCGAGTTCGTCGTAGTCGGGCCGGAAGGGCCGCTGGTCGCCGGGCTTGCCGACGCGCTCGCCTCGGTAGGCGTCGGCGTGTTCGGGCCAAGCCGGGCGGCGGCGCAACTGGAGGGCTCCAAGGGATTCACGAAGGCGCTCTGCGACGAGGCGGGGATTCCCACGGCGGCTTACCGGCGCTTCACTGACGGGACCGCGGCGGCGGCGTATGTGCGCGCGACCGGCGCGCCGATCGTGGTCAAGGCGGACGGACTGGCCGCCGGCAAGGGCGTGACCGTTGCGGCGACGGTGGACGAGGCGCTCGCGGCGGTGGCGGCGTGTTTCGCCGGCGCGCATGGCGCCGCCGGGCGCGAGGTGGTGATCGAGGAATTTCTTGGAGGCGAGGAAGCGAGCTTCTTTGCGCTCACCGACGGCGACGCGGTGGTGCCGCTGGCGACGGCGCAGGACCACAAGCGGGCGGGCGACGGCGACACCGGGCCGAACACCGGCGGCATGGGCGCCTACTCCCCTGCCCCGGCGATGACACCGGCGCTGGTCGAGCGGACGCTTGCCGAAATCGTGCGGCCGACGGTTGCCGCGATGGCGGCGCGGGGCACGCCCTTCCGCGGCGCGCTCTATGCCGGCCTGATGCTGACGGTGAGCGGGCCGAAGCTCATCGAATACAACGTGCGCTTCGGCGACCCCGAGACGCAGGCGCTGATGCTGCGGCTGGACAGCGATCTGCTGGCGCTGCTGAAGGCGACCGCCGAGGGACGGTTGGCGGGCGTGGCGCCGCGGTGGAGCGGCGATGCGGCGCTGACGGTCGTGATGGCGGCGCGCGGGTATCCCGGAGCGTATGCGAAAGGCGATGTCATTGACGGGATAGCACGAGCGAACGCGCTGCCGGGGGTGAAGGTTTTTCATGCGGGCACAGCGCTTGCCGATGGCAAACTGGTAGCGGCGGCCGGCCGCGTGCTCAACGTGACGGCGCGCGGGGCGACCATCGCGGAGGCGCAGGCGCGGGCCTACGCCGGGGTGGCGGCGATCGACTGGCCGGGAGGATTCTGCCGGCGGGATATCGGCTGGCGGGCGGTTTAACCGGGCGGCGAGCCTTGTGGCGACACCTGGGGTCCCCGCTTTCGCGGGGATGAGCGGTGCGTGAGGTGGATTCTCGGGCGCCCTGACCTTTCAAAGCACTCCCGAATCCGACAGAATCAGCCGCATGCCGATCCGCCGCCTCAGTGAGGACATGGTCAACCGCATCGCCGCCGGCGAGGTGGTTGAGCGGCCGGCGAGCGTGGTGAAGGAACTTGTCGAGAACGCCATCGACGCGGGTGCGACCCGTATCGAGGTGGTGACGGCGGCGGGTGGCGTGGCGCTGACGCGGGTTGTTGACGACGGCGGCGGCATGAGCGCCGACGACCTGGCGCTGGCGGTCGAGCGGCACTGCACCTCCAAGCTGGACGGCGGGCTGGACGACATTCGTTCGCTGGGCTTTCGCGGCGAGGCGCTGGCGGCGATCGGCGCGGCGGCGCGCCTCACCATCGTCTCGCGGCGGCAGGGCGCGGCGTGCGGGTTCGAGATTACCGTCGATGGTGGCGCGGGGTCGGCGGTGCGGCCGGCGGCGCTCAGCGGCGGCACGCGGGTCGAGGTGCGCGATCTCTTTTTCGCGACGCCCGCGCGGCTGAAATTCCTGAAATCGGAGCGGGCGGAATCGGCGGCGATCAGCGACGTGGTGAAGCGGCTGGCGCTGGCGCATCCGGAAATCCGTTTCGACGTCGCCGGCGAGGACCGGGTGGCGACGGACTATCCGGCGGCCACCGGCGAGGAAGCGCGGCTGACGCGAATCGGCCAGGTCATAGGCGGGGATTTCGCGCGGAACGCGGTTGCCATCGACGCCACGCGCGAGGGCGTGCATCTCGCCGGCTACACCAGTCTGCCGACGTTCAGCCGCGGCAACGGGCTGGCGCAATATTTCTTCGTCAACGGACGGCCGGTGCGCGACAAGCAACTGCTCGGGGCGCTGCGCGCGGCCTATGCCGACGTGATGAAGCGCGAGCGCCATCCGGTGGCGGCGCTCTACCTGACGCTCGATGCCGGCCAGGTGGACGTCAACGTCCACCCGACCAAGGCCGAGGTGCGTTTCCGCGATCCCGGGCTGTTGCGCGGTATTATAGTGGGCGCGATCCGCGAGGCGCTCGGCATCGGCGGGCGGCGGGCGACGACATCGGGCGCCGAGGCGACGATCGCGGCGTTCAGGCCGGCGTTCGTGCGGCCGCAGCGGCCCGTGCCATTCAACTGGAAAAATGACGGCGGCTGGCGGGCAGACGGCAACGCAGCGCTGGCGGGTGGCTTTGCGGAACCATTGCAGGCAGCGTTCGAGGCGGTCATGCCGTCGGCCGATGCCAACGTTGCGCCGCCGGATCCCGCACTGGTGGCGCGACCGCTGGGGGCGGCGCGGGCGCAGATCCACGAAACCTACATCGTGGCGCAGACGGAAGACGGGCTGGTAATCGTCGACCAGCATGCGGCGCACGAGCGGCTGGTCTACGAGCGGCTGAAGCGATCGCTCGCCGAACGCGGTGTCGCCACGCAGATGCTGCTCATCCCGGAGATCGTCGAGCTGTCGCCCGACGATGCCGAACGCATCGCCGAGCGGGCGGTAGAACTTGCCGAGGTCGGGCTCGCGGTCGAGCGCTTCGGGCCGGGCGCCATCGCGGTGCGTGAGACGCCGGCGATGCTCGGCGTAATCGACGCCGGCGGGCTGGTGCGCGACCTCGCCGACGAAATTGCCGAATGGGAACGGACGGCGACGGTCAGGGAGCGGCTCGACCGGGTGGCGTCGACCATGGCCTGCCACGGCTCGGTGCGCGCCGGGCGGTTGCTGAAGCCGGCGGAGATGGATGCGCTCCTCCGCGAGATGGAAGCGACGCCCAATTCCAACGTGTGCAATCACGGCCGGCCGACCTATATCGAGTTGAAGCTTGCCGATATCGAACGCCTGTTCGGCCGGCGGTGAACGGGTTAAGGTCATGGCCATGAACAGAGTTGAACGGGTCGGGCGCGGCGGCGAAGCGCGGCTGCGCTACCTCGATGGCGATTTCCAGGTGCTGCTGCCCGGCGCCTACGTGAAGTGCGCGGTGAGCGGCATAGAGATTCCGCTCGACGAGGTGAAATACTGGAGCGTCAAGCGCCAGGAAGTCTACGTCGACGCTGCGGCGGCGCTGAAGCGCTTCCAGGAAACCGGCAGCATCTGAGGTTTTACGATACGCGGTGGCGCGGTTGCGCCAACGCCGCCTTTTGCACCGCCTCGTCGATCATCTCGCCGATCGCTGCCGGGTTCTCGAACTCCAGCATGACGTGAAATGACTCAACGCGATCGCGCAGCCTGGCGAGCGCGCCGGTCTTGCGCGCGAGGCGAACGAAGTCCTTCTCCGTGGTGACCATGCGCAGCTTCTCGGTGTCGGCTATGTGCATCAGCCGCACGGCATCGACCTCACCGTAATTGTAGTGATCGGCAAAGCTCAGGGTGCGGACCACCGGGGCATGGGCTTCCTTCAGGGTGGCGAAGAATTTGTCGGGGTGGCCGATGCCGGCGAACGCGAGGATCGGTTCCTTCCGCCAGTCCTTGTACCGCGTCGGCCTGATTTGTGCACGTAGCACCGGACGTCCGGCACGGGCGGCGGCGCGGATGAGCGGATCGGCGGCTTCGCCATCGCCGACCACGAGGAGCGCTCCGGCACGGCGCATCTGCGGGGGGAGCGGCGCGCGCAACGGCCCCGACGGCACGGTCAGCCCGTTGCCGACGCCCGCGGCGGCATCCACGGCGACCAGAGCGAGATCGAGGGCGAGGGCCGGATTCTGGAAACCGTCGTCCATGATGATGATCTCGACGTTTTCCCCGGCGAGGCGCCTGGCGCCGGCGACGCGATCGCGCGAGACGACCGTCGGCGCGACGGCGGCCAAGAGCAGCGCCTCGTCACCGACCTGATCGGCGGTGTGGACGGTGGGGTCGACGAGAATCGGCGCGCGCACGTCGCCGCCATAGCCCGAGGCGAGCAGGCCGGGCTTGAGGCCGCGGCTGCGCGCGACGCGGGCAAGCGCGATAACCGTCGGCGTCTTGCCGGCACCGCCGACGACGAAATTGCCGACGCAGACGACGGCGACCGGAGCGCGCCAGGTCGGTGGCTTCGCCATCCGCCAGGTGGCGGCCGCCGCCCAGATGCGGGCAATCGGCCACAGAGCCAGGGCGGCGGCGTTGGGCTCCGTCCGCCACCAGAATTCAGGCGCCGTGCGCCTCATGGCGATGGGGATTCTCCGGCGAGATAGGGCTGCAAGGCGCGCATGGTGAGATCCAGCGCACCTGAAAGCGGCGCCAGCGCGGCGACGGCCGCGGCGGCGCGATCGGCGGCGGCTTTGGGGTTGGCAAGCAGGCGGCCGACTTCCATCGCCAGTCCGCGGCCGTCGGCGATGACGGCGCTCGGCAGTGCAGCATCGAGACGCGAGTAGATGTCCGCGAAGTTGTGGACATGGGGGCCATGCAGGACGGCGGTGCCAAGCCGCGTCGGCTCTATCGGGTTCTGGCCGCCGTGGGCGACCAGCGAACCGCCCAGGAAGGCGACCGGCGCGACACGGTAGAACAGTCCGAGTTCGCCGAGCGTGTCGGCGAGGTAGACATCGACTTCGCGGACCAGCGGTTCGCCGCGGCTACGCTGGGCAAGCGACAGACGGCGCCCGGCCAGCATGGCGCGCAGCGCGTCGCCGCGTTCCGGGTGGCGCGGCACGATGACCGTAAGAATGCCGGGATGATTCACGCGCAGGATGCGATGGGCCTCGGCGACCATTTCCTCCTCGCCCTCGTGGGTCGAGGCGGCGACCCACACCGGCCGCTGGCCGATGTCGGTGATGAGGCGATCGAGGTCGCCGGCCGCGGCGGCGAGCGGCGGCGCATCGAACTTGAGGTTGCCGGTGATCAGCACGTTACCGGCACCGAGCGAAGCAAAGCGGGCGGCATCCTCGTCCGACTGCGCCAGCGTCAACCCGATACGCGAAAACAGCGCGCGGGCGACGGAGGCAAAGCGGCTCCAGCCGCGGAAAGAGCGCTGGGACAGGCGGGCATTGACGATGGCGAGCGGCACGCCGGTCGCCGCCAGGCGGGTGACGATGGTCGGCCACAGCTCCGACTCGACAAAGATGACCAACTCCGGCCGCCAATGGGCGAGGAAGCGATCGACGAAAGAGGCAACATCGAGCGGTCCGAACTGGTGGAGGGCGCGGCTCGGCAGGCCGCGAACGGCAATCGCGGCGGAGGTGAGCGTGGTCGAAGTGAACACCACCTGGAGATCGGCGCCGGTCAGCCGGGCAATCAGAGGAAGGACGGCGTTGGTCTCGCCGACGCTTGCCGCGTGGACCCAAACGAAACGGCCGGCCGGACGCGCGAGCGAAGCGCGACCGTAACGCTCGCCGAAGCGGCCGCGATCCTCCTTGCCGCGCCTGGCGCGGAGGGCCAGCGCGAAGGGGACCAGCGGACGAAGGGCCTCACCCAGCAGCCGATAGCCGGCGAGGACCAGATCGGCGAACGGCTCAGCCACGGCGCCGCCCCACTATTTCATAGGCGCGGAGATCGGCGGCATGCATGTCGTCCTCGACCTGCTGCCGTATCTGCTCCTGCAGCTCCGGGCTGGCGTCGCGAGGGACCTCGACTACCCTGCCGAAAACGCAAGCGGCGCGACCGAACGGCAGCGGTATCGTTGTAGAGTCCCACGTGCCCATGGTGATGTAGCGGCTCGAGGCGAGCGCCAGCGGCACGATCGGCCGCCTGGTGAGGCGTGCGAGCGCCACGATGCCGGGGCTCACCTTGCGGCGGGCTTCCTTCAGGAAATCGGCGGTGACGCCGACCGTGCGGCCGGCGTCCAGCGCCGCCTTCATACCGCGGAAGGCGGACACCGCCCCCTTCTCGAACATGCGCGAAGGGTCGGCGGCGCCGGAGCCACGCACAAGGCCAAGATCGAGGTTGCTGATCACGCGGGCAATGAGCTCCGCATCGGCGCTTTTGGAAACCAGCACGTCGGCCGCCCAGCCCTTGGGACGGGTCAGCGGCAGAAGAAACGCCTGACCATGCCAGACCGCAGCGATAAAGGGCGCATGTCGCTTGAAGACCTCGACGTTGGTCCACGGCTCGAAGGTCATCGGGTTGGTGGCGTTGACGAGACGCAAGGTGGTCGACAGGGCGCGGGCTGCGACGCTCAGCACCAAAGGCGACTGCCGCAGCCGCTTCGACAGGCTTTCACGGGCGGCCGGGGCATTCGTCTGTTCACTCACGGGCGTCACCTGTGGAATCGGGATCGAGCAGGCGATGCAGGTGGACGATAAAATAGCGGACACGTGCGTTGTCGACGGTAGCCTGGGCCTTGGCCCGCCACGCATCGTCGGCGGCGCCGTAGTTCGGGAAGACACCGACTATGTCGAGGGCAGCCAGATCGACGAAGGTCACCTCGTCAGGGCTATCGAGTTCGCCGCCGAAGACCAGATGAAGCAACTGCTTGGCCGGCGCCGTCTGCAAATTCATGTACCCGACTCTTGGAACCCGCCCGCAGCCATTCCAAAGATGCCCACCATAGCGAGCGCCACGGAATCCCGCGAAAAGCCGCGGTCGATTTGGTGCATGAAAACGCCCGGCGCCGCAAGCCTCAGCTGCCGGCGACGGTTAGCCCGGGAACGGCGACGGTCGGGGCGTTGGTCGAGAAACGGTAGGCGAGATCGTTGGCCGGGCGCATCTCGCGGAAGATGTCCGCGAGATTGCCGGCGATGGTGACCTCGCTCACGGCGTATCCGAGTTCGCCGTTCTCGATGACGAAGCCGGCGGCGCCGCGACTATAATCGCCGGTGACGATGCTGGCGCCATGGCCGATCAGTTCGGTCACATAGAGGCCGGTGCCGATCTCGCGGATCATTTCCTCGGGCGACTGGGTGCCCGGCAGCAGGGTGAGATTGGTCGAGCCGGGCGACGGGTTGGCGCCGCCGCGGGCGGCGCGGCCATTGGTTTCCAGACCCAGTTCGCGGGCGGTCGCTGAATCGAGAAACCAGGTGCGCAGGATGCCGTCGCTGACGATGTCGAGGGGGTCGCCGGCCACCCCTTCGCCGTCGAAGGGCCGCGAGGCCAGGCCGCGCGGGCGGGTCGGGTCGTCCGTAATGCGGACAGAGGCGGCAAACACTTGCTTGCCGAGCTTGTGCTTGAGGAAGCTCGTCCCGCGGGCGATGGAGGCGCCGTTGACGGCCCCGGAAAGATGGCCGACCAGGCTGGTGGCGATGCGTGGGTCATAGACGATGGTGGCGCGACCGGAGGGAATCTTGCGCGGGTTGAGACGGCGAACGGCGCGGTTGCCGGCGTTGCGGCCTATCGTCTCGGGATCGTCGAGGTCGGCGCTATAGACCTTGTTGTCGAAATCGTAGTCGCGCTCCATGCCGGTGCCGATCCCGGCAATGGCGGACGCCGACAGGCCGAAGCGCGAAACGAGATAGGAGCCGGAGAAGCCGTCGGAGGTGGCCAGAACCATGCCGCCCAGCGACCAGCCGGCGGAGCCGCCGCCGGAATTGGTGACGCCGGGAACAGCGCGGGCGGCATCCTCGACGGCAAGTGCGGTCTCGGTGAGCTCTGCGGCGGAGGGCACAGTGATGTCGAGAAGATCGCGGTCGGGGAAATCGCGGGCGAGCTTCTCCTGATCGGCGAGGCCGGCGTAACGATCCTCCGGAGCCACCTTCGCCATGGCGACGGCGCGGGCGGCCAGTTCGTTGGGATCAGCAACCACGTTGGCTGAAACGCTGGCGGAGCGCCGACCTGCGAAGACACGGAGCGTAAAATCGTCGCCCTCGGCGCGCCGGGTTTCCTCGACCTTGCCGAGGCGGACATCGACGGAAAGCGCGATGCCGCGCACGCAGACCGCGTCGGCGGTATCGGCACCGGCGCGGCGGGCCGCGGCCACCAGGCGCGCGGCGCGTTCGGTAAGGTCGGTCTGGTCGAGAATCTCGCTCATCGGGCTCGTACTCCTGAGTGCGCCTGATCTATGGTCGATGAGGGTCATCGGCAAGACTGCTTCGGCGCAGGAAGGCAATCTGGGTGTCGCCGATATGGCGGGTC
>Ga0208849_1002360_pt1 | contig 10473 bp, 7 predicted proteins | sample NGESurdeep072012_10_FD_184470 | JGI IMG/M metagenome (GOLD analysis project Ga0208849, IMG submission 184470) | Arctic peat soil microbial communities from Barrow, Alaska - NGEE Surface sample 53-3 deep-072012 (SPAdes) | ecosystem: Environmental > Terrestrial > Soil > Wetlands > Peat ...
ACGCGGACGGTGCACCCGACGAACGGCCTGGCGGCCAACGCGGCCAGCAACAACGTCTATTATGTGGTGAGCGTGGTGGATGCCGACGGCTGCGCGGGCAACCAGCCGGGCGACCTCACGGGCGCGGTGACAAACACCGTCAACCCGCGGCCGACGGCGGCGCTGGTTACGACCAATACCGTCATTTGCAACGGCCAATCCGTCACCTTGCAGGCCAGCCTGACCGGTCATGGTCCGTGGACGGTGGATTGGACGGACGGCTTCACCAACTACATCCAGACGGTGAATGTCAATGCCGCCGGGCCTTATACAAACTATTTAGTTGTTCCTAATGGCGTGTTCAATCCTGCCAGCATCCTTTCGGACACGGTCACCAACCATGATTATTGGATAACCAGCGTGGCCGACGCCCGCTGTGACGCTTCGGCGAATGACATTGGCGGCACGAATTGGGTGACGGTCTATCCAAGGCCGGCGGCAACCGTCAGCGGCTCGACCAACATTTGCAATGGGCAGGCAGCCACGATCGCGGCCACCCTGACCGGCACCGGACCGGCCTGGACCGTGGTGTGGAAAAAAACCTGGAATCAAGGCGCTGCTTTTATTGTGACGAACTACACCACCAGGAACGCGACGTTGACCGTGGCCCCGCCGGACGGATTGGCAAATGTTCCGACGAACTACACGTTCACGATCGTGGCGCTGACGGATTCGTCGCCCCAGGCTTGCGGAGCACGACTCGTTGATTTGACCGGGGCGGCGGTGGTCACCGTGAGTCCGCGCCCGACGGCGGCGCTCTTGTCCTTCAATACAACCAACTGCAATGACGGGCCGGCCTATGCGTTGACGAACACGCTGACGGGCACCGGGCCGTGGACGGTTTACTGGAATGACGGCACCTTTCAGATTGCGACCAATGCCGGCCCCGGGCCGGTGGTCTGGACGCGGACGGTGCACCCGACGAACAGCTTCGCGGCCAGCACGGCCAGCAACAATGTCTATTATGTGACCAGCGTGGCGGATGCCGGCAGTTGCATTGGCAACCAGCCGGGCGACCTCACGGGCACGAACACTTTGACCATCAACCCGCGCCCGACCGCCATCGTCACCGGCTCGACCAACCTTTCAGTCTATAGCACCAACCTTGTGTCGGCCATCGTTCAGGCGAACCTCACCGGCCTTGGGCCGTGGACGCTGACCTGGCTGTCCAACGGGGTCGCCGTGGCAACTCATTTCAACGCGTCTTCGCCAGACACGCTGACGGTGACCAATCATCTGACTTACAAATTAGTCAACACCGCCACCAATTATACTTATGTAACAAACACGACTTATCATCCATTCGCCCATCCGCCATATTTTTCAACCGCCATTGTTACCAACCCCGTCTATTCAACCACGAAAGTCCTCTCGCCGAACAGCGTGGTTTATACGGTGACCCGCTTGTTAGATGAGGGCGCGGCTGACAACTGTGCCGGGAACCTGCCGGGCGATTTGAGCGGCAGCGCCGTGGTGACCTTGACGCCTAATCCGACCGCATATGTTTATGCCGGCGGCCCGACCAATATTTGCCTTGGTGACGCCGCAGTAATCCAGGCGGATTTGGCCGGCGCTTCGCCGTGGAATGCCACCTGGTCGGATGGAACGGTGACGAACTACAGCACCAACACGCCGGTGGTCTATATTGTGGTCCCCCCAGTCCCCGGCACTTATATCTACTCAATAACCAACTTGACTGACGCCCTGACCAACGCGGCCTCCAGCAATTTGACGGGCAGCGTGACTATCACCGTCTCGGCGGCGCCGACCAATTCGCCGGCCAGCCTGGGCAGCCAGACCAATTGCGCCGGAACGGTGAACCCGCCGCTGGCGGTCCTGGACACCAATGCCGTCGTCTGGTATGACACCAATGGAAACGTCGTGGCCAGCGGCACCCCCAGCTTTGTTCCCGCCGATGTGCTGCCCGGAACCTGGCCCTATTTCGCGGCGGAAATCAGCAGCAACGGCTGCGCCGGGCCGGCCGTCGAAGTTGACCTGGTGCTGGTGCCCTGCACGAACCCGCCGGTCATTCTGTTGAACGGCACCAATGGCGCCATCCAATGGTTCGGCAACCTGACGCTCCAGTCCACCACCAACCTGGCGCCGCCGGTGGTCTGGCAGGATGTCTCCATCAACGGCGTCGTGGGCACCAACACCTGGCATTGGACCAACGGCGTGCCGCCCTGGACGAATCCGTATAATTTCTTCCGCCTGTTCACCAATTAGGCAATTTTGGCAGCAGCCGTTCCGCCAGGATGTCCGCGCCAGTTCGCAACGCGGTTTTGGTGGCGATGTGTTCGGCGATGTCCACGGTCACGCCCGTCTGGCGGTCTATGGCTGTGATGTTTCGCGTGGCCACGCCGTGCGCCTTGATTTTGATCCGTGCCCAGGAGCTTTTCAAATTGCTTTTTTGCATTCCAAATTCGCTGAACGCCGCGCCGGTGGTTTCGATGGCCGGACGGTTGGAGGAATGGTCAGACGAGCGGCGGCAGCAATTCCTTTGAACAAATTTTGCCGGGAAGTTTATTCTTCACTTCCTCGATCACCGGCAGTTCTTTGAAACCCGGCTTGAACTTCAGAATTTTAAGTTCCAGGCGGAAGCCGAGTATTTTTCTTTTGCCAGCCTGAAAATTTCCTCCAGCGGCGGATTTTTCAATTCTTCTTCCGCGTGCCACGCTTTGGCGAGCGCGGCCTTTACTTTCTCGGCAGGCAGATTCAGGTTCGTCACAAACTCCGCGTGGGAGCGGCCGACACGGTAATCTGGTTGAAGCGTTGGCGTCAAAAGTAGTTCGCCGATCAAATTCAAATCGCACTTGAGCAGGAGCGTGCCGTGAAAGAGCAGGAAATGTTTCCGGCGGCGCTGCGAATTGCCGGCGAATTTCTTTGAAGTGACGGGTGACAAGTGACGAGTGACGAGAGCCAGATCAGTATGTCCGCAGATGGCAATGGCAGTTTGCGGATTCTGGATTGCGGATTCAATCGCTGCGCGATTTTTTTCCATGATGAACTGATTGGCCGACGTGATGTTCCGCGTCGGGCCGTTTTCGGTGATGCGCAAAATCAAAGAGTAGTTCAATCCGCCGGGCATTTGCACGACGGTGCCGCCGCCGGAGCAGCGGCGGAAAATCGGGATTTTTTTCGTTTCGCACGCGGCGGCGTTCACCTCGGTCGCCACTTTGTTCGCGTAGCCAACGACGACGAAAGTTTCGCGCGGCTCCCAAAATAAAAGGGTTTCTTCGCCATCGCCGGCTTCGCACCAGTTTAGGAGCGCCTCGTCCGCCGCGAGATTTTCGGCGGGCGGGGAGAGCTTGACATCAAGCTGTTTCATGGCGTGGTTTCGCGGTGGTAATTTCGCTGGCAATGCCGGGACAAATTCATTCTAATGTGCGAGCATTGTTCTGTGTTCGTAAAATGAATTTAGCCAAGTGAAAGCGTCAAAAAAAGAAATTTACGGTTCGCGCGGCGTCACCTCGACGGCCGCCAACGGCAACAGCGACAAGCTGGACGAATCCTTGCAATCGGTCTTGGCGCTGGCGCTGGAAAGTCGCGGACCGGAGCGCACGGCGGAATTGCTCGAAAAATTTGCGAGCCAGTTGCGAGCCGAGCCGCGTCGGACGGCGGGGCAAAACACGCCTTACATCAACACGATTCCGTCCGAGCAGCAGCCGGCGTATCCGGGCGACCGCGACATCGAGCGCCGCATCAAGAGCTTCATCCGCTGGAACGCGATGGCGATGGTGGTCAAGGCCAATTCCAACACGAACGTCGGCGGCCACATCGCGTCGTTCGCGTCCTCCGCGACGCTTTACGAGGTGGCGCAGAATCATTTTTTTCGCGGGCGCACGGATGATTTTCCGGGTGACCAGGTTTATTTCCAAGGTCACGCCGCGCCGGGAATGTATGCGCGGGCTTATGTCGAAGGCCGTTTGGACGAGCATCACTTGCAGAATTTCCGGCAGGAACTCGCCGACGGCGGCGGGCTGTCGTCGTATCCGCATCCGTATCTGATGCCGGAGTTCTGGCAGTTTCCCACCGTCTCGATGGGGCTGGGCCCGATCATGTCGCTGTATCAGGCACGGTTCAACCGCTACCTGCAAGCGCGCGGTTTGGTAAAATGGAAAACGGAGCCGAAGGTCTGGGCGTTCCTCGGCGACGGCGAATCGGACGAGCCCGAATCGCTTGGCGCGATCACGCTCGCGGCGCGCGAGAATCTCGACAACCTCATCTGGGTGGTGAACTGCAATTTGCAGCGGCTTGACGGGCCGGTGCGCGGCAACGGAAAAATCATCCAGGAGTTGGAAGGGCTTTTTCGTGGCGCGGGCTGGAACGTCATCAAGGTTATTTGGGGAACCGAGTGGGACGACATCATCAAGCGCGACCAGTCCGGCCTGCTGCTCAAGCGCATGGAAGAATGCGTGGACGGCGATTATCAGAAATACATCGTCGAGCCGGGCAGCTATACGCGCAACCATTTCTTCGGCAAGTATCCGCAGTTGCTTGAACTGGTGAACCACCTGACCGACGAGCAAATTTCCAAACTGCTGCGCGGCGGGCACGATGTGCGCAAAATGTATGCGGCCTACCAGGCGGCGACCGAACACAAAGGCCAGCCGACCGTCGTGCTCGCGAAAACGGTCAAGGGCTACGGCCTCGGCGAGGCGGGCGAAGGCAAAAACATTTCGCACCAGCAGAAAAAGATGAACGAAAAGGAACTCCGCGAGTTCCGCAAGCGTTTCAACATTCCGATCAGCGACGACGTCATCGCCGACATGCCGTTCTTCCGTCCGCCGCCGGACAGCGTCGAGCGGAAATACCTGCTCGAACGGCGCAAGGCGCTCGGCGGCTTCATTCCGGCGCGCATCGTCAAGCCGGTGACGCTCGACGTGCCCAAGCTGGACCATTTCGCCGAACTGGTGCGCGGTTCGGCGCGCGAAGCCTCGACGACGATGGTGTTCGGCCGGCTGTTGAGCCTCATGCTTCAGCACAAGGGTTTGAACAAGCATCTCGTTCCGATCATTCCCGACGAGGCGCGGACGTTCGGCTTGGACACGCTGTTCCGCGAGATCGGGATTTATTCGCCCAAAGGCCAGCTTTATGAGCCGGTTGACAGCAAAACGCTTTCGTATTATCACGAGGCGAAGGACGGCCAGATTCTCGAAGAAGGCATCAGCGAAGCTGGTTCAATGTCGTCGTTCATCGCCGCCGGCACCAGCTACGCATCGCATGGCGTGCCGATGGTTCCGTTCTATATTTACTATTCAATGTTCGGTCCGCAGCGAGTTGGCGATTTGTTCTGGCTCGCGGGCGACATCCGGGCGAAGGGCTTTCTGCTTGGTGCCACGTCCGGCCGCACCTCGCTGAACGGCGAAGGTTTGCAGCATCAGGACGGTCACAGCCTGCTCCACGCCAGCACCATTCCGACCTGCCTGCCTTACGACCCCGCGTTCGGTTACGAAATCGCCGCCATCGTGGCCGACGGCCTGCGCCGGATGTTTGTCGAGCAGGAGGACATATTTTATTACCTCGCGGTCTATAACGAAAATTATCCGATGCCGCCCATGCCCGAAGGTTCGGCGGATGGCATCCTGAAGGGCCTGTATAAATTCAAGCCCGGCGTTGAAGGCAAAAAGGTCAAGGCTCACATCTTCGGCAGTGGCTCGATCATGCAGTCCGCGTTGAAGGCGCAGGAAATTCTCGCGGAGAAATACGACGTGAGCGCCGACGTGTGGAGCGCGACGAGCTACAAGCTGCTCCGCACCGACGCCATCCGCACGCAGCGCTGGAACATGCTGCACCCGGCGCTGCCCGCGAAGAAAAATTATGTCGAGGCGCTGCTGGCGAAAGAAGAGGGCGTTTTCGTGGCGGTTTCCGACAACATCCGCACGGTGCCCGATCAGATTGCGCCGTGGGTTCCCGGCGGCCTGTTCACACTTGGCACGGATGGCTTTGGCCGCAGTGACACGCGTTCGCGGCTGCGCCGGTTCTTCGGCGTGGACGTTGAAACCACCGTCATCGGCACGCTCCACGCGTTGGCCGGCAAAAAGCTGGTGGACCGCAACGTCGTGGCGCAGGCCATCAAGGACCTGGGAGTTGACCCCGAAATGGTGCAGCCGCAGATCGTTTGAATTTGAACCGCGCCCGTCACCGGCGCGGAATCCCAATAAATCCTCGCGATTTCAAATATCACACCATCAAATCGAATGCGCCGATTCCGTCAGCGCTCCGGTTTCGGCTTGCCTTTTGGGTGCGGCGGCGAAAAAATGTAATTTCAATTTATGCAAACACAGGACGTTCCGTCGGAATTTTTATTCAAACTCTGGCCCTGGCTGGAGGCAAACAAGAGCCGCCTGGTTGGCGGAGCGGTGGCCATCGTGGTCATCGCCGGAGTTTATTACTTCATCAACTCGCAGGCGCAGCAAAAGGAAATAATCGCCGGTCAGGCGCTGACCCAGTTGCTGGTCACGCCGGCAGCCGCCGCCGACGCGGCGCAACAGGCCGGTTCACTGGCGCAACTGGCGGTGAAATATGCCGGAACGCTCGCCGGGCAGCGGGCGCAGTTGCAGGCGGCGGCGGACTATTTTGACCTCGGAAAATATGAGGAGGCGCAGGCGCAATTTCAAAAATATCTGGCGGCCAGTTCATCGGGGCCGCTGCTGACCACCGCCGAACTCGGTCTGGGTGCCAGCCTTGAGGCGCAGGACAAGCTGGCTGAAGCGGCGGCCGCCTACCAAAAAGCCATCACCACTTCTGCCGGAGCACCCAGCGCATTACCGGCGGAATTTGCCTTGGGCCGCATCGCCGAAAAGCAGGGCAAGCTGGCCGAAGCCGAGACGCATTTTGAAACCGTCGCCCGCGCCGGCAACATGGCTGGGTCGCTGTCCCAGGATGCGGCCATGCACTATTCTGAAATCAAGGCCAGGCTCACCTCGGAGCAAAAAACCAACGCGCCAGCCAAATCCGCCATGTCACCCGAATCAGTTCCATTCAAGATTTCCAAATGAAGCTCTCCATCATTGGCACCGGCTATGTTGGACTGGTCACGGGAACCTGTTTTGCCGAGGTCGGCCACCATGTCATCTGCGTGGACAATGACGCGGCCAAAGTAAAAATGCTCCAGGCCGGTGGCATTCCCATTTACGAACCCGGCCTGGAAGAACTCGTCCAAAAAAATGTCGCCGCCGGACGGCTCACGTTCACAAACAGCACCGCCGAGGGCGTGCAGAATTCCGATGTCATCTTCATCGCGGTGCCCACGCCGCCGCAGCCCGACGGCTCGGTGGACTTGAGCTACATCGAACGTGTGGCGCGTGACATTGCCGCCGCCATGACGGACTACAAAATCGTCGTGGACAAAAGCACGGTGCCGGTCAAGACCGGCGAAAAAGTTTCCGAAACCATCAAGCGTTATTGCGCGGCCAGGACGGAATTCGACGTGGTCAGCAACCCGGAATTTCTCCGCGAAGGTTTTGCCGTCGGCGATTTGATGAACCCCGACCGCGTCGTCATCGGCGTCCGTTCGCAGCGGCCCGTTGCGGCGATGACGGAAATTTACAAGCCGTTCAAGGCGCCCATCATCGTCACCGACATCAACTCCGCCGAACTCATCAAGCACGCGGCAAATTCCTTTCTCGCGCTGAAAATTTCCTACATCAACGCCATCGCCAACGTCTGCGAGGCCGCCGGCGCGAACGTGCAGGAAGTCGCGCAGGGCATTGGCTTGGACGAACGCATCGGCCGCCGCTTTCTCAACGCCGGCATCGGCTTCGGCGGCAGTTGCTTTCCGAAGGACTTGAGCGCGTTCATCAAGATTTCCGAACAGGTCGGTTATGAATTCAAACTGCTCAAGGAAGTCCAGCGCATCAATGCCGACCAGATGGAGCGGTTCGTAAAAAAAATCACCGACACGCTCTGGGTCTTGAAGGACAAAAAAATTGGCGTGCTCGGCCTCGCGTTCAAGCAGAACACCGACGACGTGCGCTCCTCGCCTGCAATTGACCTTTGCCAGCGTTTGCTGAAAGACGGTGCGACGTTGCGCGTCCACGACCCAAAGGCGATGGACAAGGCGAAGCCGCTTTTGCCGAACGTGACTTATGTGGACGACATGAATGCCGTGGCCGAAGGCTGCGACGCGATTGTGGTGGCGACGGAATGGGACGAGTTCAAACAGCTTGATCTGGCCCGCGCCAAAAGCGGACTGACACATCCGATCATGTTCGACGGACGCAATCTGTTCGACCCGGCGGAAATGGAGAAGCTCGGCTGGATTTACAAAAGCATCGGGCGGTAATTGCCCATTGCCGAATGACGATTGAAAAACAGCCGCAGGACGCCAGTGGATTAAACCGGCAATCGGCAATCGGCAATCCTCAATTCATTGAGGTCAGCGCCGCTCTCATTTTCCGCGACAACAAGCTGCTCATCACCCAGCGGCACGCGAAGTCGCACCTTGGTGAGTTTTGGGAATTTCCCGGCGGCAAACGCGAAGCCGAAGAAACTTTTGAGCAATGTCTCGTCCGTGAAATCCGCGAGGAACTGGGCGTGGAAGTTGCCGTTGGCGAACTGTTTGAGGAAATTTCGCACGACTATCCCGAAAAATCCGTCCACTTGAAGTTTTTTATCTGCCAGCTTGTGTCGGGCGAACCACAACCGTTGGATTGCGCCGCCGTGAAATGGATTGAAAAAGCAGAACTGGCCGCGCACAAGTTTCCTGCCGCTGACGCACGATTGCTGGAGAAGTTAAAAAGTTCATTCAACGGCCCGGCCTCGATTTGCCTTTGAAGCCGGCCCGTTTCAGCAATCGTTGACTATTCCGGCTTCGCGGCAAAGTTTTTTCACGAACACACGTCCGCGCAAACCGGCTTCGGAGAACAAAATCCGCGTGACGACGGGGCATGGCTTCGGCGATGAGCGCCAAGCCATCAACTTCCGTTTGCAACCGCGCGATGATGACCTGCTACGGCTTCATTTCGGCAGGCGGTTCACGTCCTTGTAATAAATGTAACGAGCAGGCTGCGCGCCGTCGTTGATGAACCATTGCGGGCAATACGGCGCAATCCAGATCGCGTCGCCCGCCGCCACCGGATGCCGGTCCGTGTCGAGCCGATAAACACCGCCGCCGGTGAGAAAAAACATCCCGTGCTCCATCACGTGCGTCTCGACGAACGGCAGCGTCGCGCCGGGGTCGTAGGTGAAAATGTTCACGGCCATGTCCATCGCGAGCGAACCGGGAATCAACATTTTCAGCCGCGCGTGCTGGCTGCCGAGGAACGGCGCTTCGGAAATATCCTTTTCGTTGCCGGTAAAAAACGCCGGAGGTTTTTGTCCGGCCAAAGGCTCGTAAGTTTTACGGAAAACCAACAGGCGTGAATCTTTCGCCGAGCCGCGAACGTCATATTTCGTTTCCGGTGGCAAAAAGGCAAATCCGCCTTCCAGGAGCGCGACGCCGTTCACTGTTAATTTTCCGGCGACAACGTAGAAAAACCATTCGTCATTTTCCGTTTCGCCGGTGCCGGCGCTTTTCGCATCGAGCGAAATCAGATATTGCGACAGCTTCGCGCCAAGCGCCGCAGAAATCAGCACGACCGGCGAGCAATCCGTCCAGCCGGGAAACACGCTCGGCACATGGCCGTCGGGCGTGAGGAGCGCGTAGTTGCGCTTGATGACGTTGCGCGTGAAACCAGGTTTCGGGTTCATGGGTTGTTAATTTCCTTTGCCAGAGTCTGGATGAAATCCGCCAGCACTTCAATCGCCACGCGAACGTCCGCCGTCGTGACCGATTCGGCCGGATGGTGGCTGGTGCCGTCTTTGCAGCGGACGAACAACATCGCTACCGGACAGATCGCCGAAATCGCGGCCGCGTCATGGCCTGCGCCGCTGGGCAGCTTGAGAACTTCAAATCCGCTTTTTGCGACGCATCTCGATAAAATCCGGGCAAATTCCTTGTCGCACTGAACGGCGTCAGTTTGCTGCACCGGCGTCCAAATCAATTTCAGCCCGCGCCGTTTTGCAATTGAAACAGCTCTGATGTAAAGTGATTTTTTCGCAGCGAGGCGGCGCGAATCATTCCGTGCGCGCACATCAAGCGTGAGCGCAACGTGACCTGGAATGACATTGCTCGCGCCGGGCGAGGCTTCGATTTTTCCAACGGTGGCGACGAGTCCGCGTTGTTTGGCAACCGTTTCAACCGAAGAAACAAATTCCGCCGCACCCGCGAGTGCATCACGCCGAAGCGTCATCGGCACCGTTCCAGCATGGCCGGCGACACCGAGAAATTCCACGCGCAAACGGCTTTGCCCCGCGATGGCAGCGACGACGCCGACGGGAAGATTTCTTTCTTCGAGCACCGGGCCTTGTTCGATATGCACTTCCGCGTAACCGAGAAACTCATTTCGGTTTCGACGCGCTTTGACGATTTGCCCTTCTTCGATGCGCGAC
>Ga0208849_1002361_pt1 | contig 10469 bp, 11 predicted proteins | sample NGESurdeep072012_10_FD_184470 | JGI IMG/M metagenome (GOLD analysis project Ga0208849, IMG submission 184470) | Arctic peat soil microbial communities from Barrow, Alaska - NGEE Surface sample 53-3 deep-072012 (SPAdes) | ecosystem: Environmental > Terrestrial > Soil > Wetlands > Peat ...
GATCTAAGGTTCATCTTCGTTCCTTCGTCACTGCGACGGGGCCAGAACCCTCCTTAAATCAAAACCTCAAATCTGGGCCATGGGTGCTGACGGGGAACACCGGGCTCGGCACAATCAAGCCGTCGGGGCCCCGCCGAATTGTATCGCCTTCTCTCCTCGCACCGGATGCGCCCAACTATTGGGAGGATGCCTGGCAAGCTCGACGATTCATGGAGGAGGGCGCTGGGCGGCCGGTGCCTAGGGACGTCGTTGGATTGGCGATCAACTCTCAACGTGGGCGCAGTCAGAACCAGCTTCACATCCACATCGATTGCGCCAGGGCCGACGACCTCCAAACGCTCTGCAAAAACGAGACGCCGATTCATTCCGCGCGGCGAGCTTTCCGCGTGGCGAGCTTTGCTAGTTCGGCTAGCCCGACACGCTTATCTCGCTAAGCGGATCGAAGCGCCGGACCTGTCTCAGGTTCACCCTTTCCGGCTCTTGGCGGAGGGGGTTCCAAGGGCCAGGGCCGATATGGGAGACCAAACCTTGGTCGTCATCGCTGCCACCTTTAAAGATGGCCGGGACGGCTGCTACCTGTTGAACGATCGTGCTGGCATTGCGAAGGCTGACACCGCTTCGGGCGAAGAGCTTCTTGATCACTCCTGTGCGGTCTTGGGACCGCAGGCTCCTTCGTGAGACCAAGCCAATCTCGTCTCCAATTTCATGCGTCATTTCGAAGGCCGATTTCGTGTATACCGGGGGCTGGCCTTAGTCGCCGGCCCTCAGTTTTCTTTTCTTCCAACCCGTTCAGAAGCGCAGGCAGTAACGTGCAAATCGTCGACGCCCTTGTTTGCTCTGAACCGGGTAAGCTCAAGATCGATCGCAGGCCCGCGCCTACGACGGAAGGGCGCAACGCACTGGTCCACCCGCGGCGGGTTGGCATCTGCGGCACCGACTATCACATCTACGAGGGCAAGCACCCTTACCTTCAGTATCCACGCATCATGGGGCATGAGCTGGCCGTCGAGGTAGTCGATGCTCCGGCGGGGTCCGGTTTCGCTTCCGGCGAAACCTGCGTAGTCAACCCATACCTCTCCTGCGGTCGTTGCACCGCTTGTCGCGCAGGCAAGCCAAACTGCTGCATGAACATTTCGGTACTCGGCGTCCACCAGGACGGCGGCATGATCGAACTTCTCTCATTGCCGGCCGGCAGTCTCGTCCACGCCGAGGGGCTGACCGCGGATCAGTGTGCAACCGTTGAGTTCTTGGCGATCGGTGCGCACGCGGTAAGGCGCGGTGCGGTCAAAAAGCCCGACAGGGTGCTCGTTGTCGGCACGGGCCCGATCGGACTCGGTGTTGCGCTTCTCGCCCGCCTCTCGGGCGGCGACGTCGTCATCTATGATCGCGACGGCGAGCGCGCCTTGGCCGCCGAGCGCATAACCGGCGCCAAGACCCTCCAGTCCAGCGGCGACGCTGCCGAGGCCGTCAAGTCATTCACCGGCGGCGACGGCTTCGACGTGGTCTTCGACGCCACCGGCAGCGCTCGGGCCATGGAAGCCGGTTTCGATTTTGTCGCCCACGGCGGCCGCTACGTACTAGTCAGCGTCGTGCGCGAAGCGATCGCGTTCAAGGACCCCGATTTTCACCGCAAGGAGATGACCCTCCTCGGCAGTCGCAACGCCACCGCTGAAGACTTCGAGCGCGTCATTTCGGCCATCCGGGGCGGGCAGGTTCCGGTGGAAGAAATCATCACCCATCGCACAGGCCTTGTCGGTGCTGTCGAGAAGCTTCCCCTCTGGGCCACCAAGAAATCGGGTCTTATCAAGGCTCTCATCGAAATTGGCTGACCAAGGGTCTCGTCCGATCCTGTCCGCTGAGCATCTCGGCGCCGAGTTGCCTTATGACCGCTCGAAGGTAGCGCCCGGGATCGTGCATCTCGGCATCGGCGCCTTTCACCGGGCGCATATGGCCGTCTACGTGGACGACGTGCTCCGCGCCGATCCGTCATGGGGTATCATTGGTGCATCACTGAAGCGCCCGGATACGCGCAACGCCCTCGCGCCGCAGGATTTCCTGTACACCCTCGGCGTCCGCAGCGGTTCGGGCACGGCGACGCGAGTCATCGGTGCGCTCCTCAACGTGCTGGACGCCACGAGGCAGCGCGACGCGCTCATCGCCGCGATGACAGACCCGCGCATCCGCATCGTCTCGCTGACTGTCACTGAGAAGGGCTATTGTCACGACCCGGCCACAGGGACGCTCGATCCACGCCACCCGGACATTGTCAACGATGTCGCGCATCCTGAGGCACCGGTGAGTGCGCCGGGTCTGCTGACGAGGGCGCTGGAATTGCGCAGTGCCGCCGGGGTGGCGCCGTTCACGGTGCTCTGCTGTGACAATCTCCCGACCAACGGCGAGACGACGGCGCGTGTCGTCGCGGGCTTCGCTGCGCTGAGGAGCCCGGACCTTGCGGACTACATCCAGACGGAAGTTGCATTTCCGTCGACCATGGTCGATCGGATCGTCCCGGCTACCACGGAGAGCGATCGCGAGTTTGTCTTCGGGGCAACGGGCCTTTGGGATGCGTGGCCGGTCGTGACCGAACCGTTCACGCAATGGGTCATCGAGGACCGGTTTCCCTCAGGACGACCTCCCTTTGAAGCTGTGGGCGGACAGCTCGTGACGGACGTACGGCCATTCGAGGTCCTGAAACTCCGCATGCTGAACGGCAGTCATTCGACCCTCGCCTATCTCGGCTACCTGGCGGGATACGAGTTCGTCAGCCAAGCGATAGCCGACGACACCTTTCGCGCCTTCATCTGGGACCTGATGACCAAGGAGGTGATGAACACGCTGCCGACCGGCGTCGGCGACCTCGGCGCTTATCGGAATGCGTTGCTCGAGCGTTTCGCCAACCCGGCGCTCAAGCACCGCACATGGCAGATCGCGATGGACGGTAGCCAGAAGTTGCCGCAGCGGCTCCTGGGCACGATCAGGGATCGAATCAAGCGCGGCCGGCCGGTGGCGCGCGTCGCCCTCGGTGTGGCGGCGTGGATGCGCTACGTCACGGGCATCGACGAGCGGGGAAATGCGATAGACGTGCGCGACCCTTTGGCTTCGCGGCTACGCGCTGTTGCCTCTGCAGCCGGCCAGTCGGCAGAGCAATTGGTCGCGGGGTTACTCAGCGTCAGCGAGATATTTGGCGACGACTTGCCGAGTGACGATGGGTTTCGGGCCCTGCTGACCCGTCAAGTTGCTTCCCTTTTCGAGCGGGGCGCCAAGGCTACGGCGCAAAGCGTCGATCGAAGCTGAGGCGTCGCCTCGGGATGGCTCTTTGCCTGTCCCAATCGGCGACAAAGCTCGCCTCCCGGGGCGCGCGGGTTTCTACGTCCGAAGGCGGCGCGCAACGGTTCAGCGATGGTTCGGCGCTCGCCGGCGCGTACTTTCTTATTCCCAAACAGAGGCCACACCGCTACCGATTGCGGGTTGAAGGAATGCGCCGTTTTCAGAGTTTCAGGGCGTCCAATCCGGAGCTTGCGGGCAGACCCTCCGGAGCGAGTATTCGCTATTTGTGGCGGGAACCGGAAGGGGCGATCCTGCCCACGCCCGAGGAATTGGGGATCGGCTTCGTTCCCTTCAGCCCGCTCGGCAAGGGCTTCCTCACGGCGCCATCGACCAGAACACGACATTTGTCAGCAACGATTTCCGCAATACGGTCCCACACTTTGCCCAGGAGGCCTCCAGCGCGAAACATGCCGAGGTCGATGCAATCGGCGAGATCGCGGCCGACAAGAACTTGACCTCTGCCCAGGTCGCGCTCGCTCGGCCGTCGTCGCGGGGAGAACATCGGCGCGGCGGCTGTCGAACTGACGGCGGAGGATTTGCCCAACATCGAGGACGCGGTCTCCGCGATCGCCGTGCGCAGGGAGAGCGGTACTCCCCGCAGCAGGCGGCAAGGATCGACCGCTAAAGCGCGGGATTGCGACCACGTTTTGGGTTCTATTCGACGCCCAGGCAAGCGGGCAGGGCTCGATAGCCAGCCGGAGCACTTCACGCCGTTGGCGGAGTCTCCTTTAGGCCAGCTCCTGACTTGGCGACGACCGTGGCGCCCTCCGCACGTCGACGGCTCAACCGTCAGCGAACGCTGAAGCTGCGCGACGAACTCCTCAACGAGAGCCTGTCCCTCGACCTCGATCACATCCGTCAGCTCATCGACGCCTGGGTCGCCGACTACAACACCGCAAGCCACACTCCGCGCTTGGGTACCAAACGACCGTGGCCTTGTTCCGAACATCTCATCGCGCCAACCGGCGCAAACCCGGCCGAGACTCTAGTCGCCGTTGGATGAAAACTTCATCGGCAGGTCACTCGATTCTGAAACGCTGAGTTCTGAGGCAGCGGTCCAATTTGCGGCCACGCGAGGCGCCACCCGAAAGAATGGGCGCCTCTTCAGATGCCGAGCGCTCGCCGCCACTCCAGCCCGTCGACGGTAGCACCCTTCGGCCGGTATTCGCAGCCAACGAAACCGCTGTAACCGAGTTCGTCCAAGCGCATCAGAACGCGACGGTCGTCGAGTTCACCGGTGCCGGGTTCGTTCCGTGCAGGGACAGAAGCAATCTGCACGTGACCGATGATTGGCATCAGTCGCTCGAGACTCTTGAGAAGGTCGCCGTGCAAGATTTGCCGATGATATATGTCGTATTGCAGCTTGAGGTTTGCATGACCGAGATCGTTGATCAGGCCTGCGGACCACTGAAAATCATCAAGGAAATAGCCTGGCATATCCCGTCCGTTGATCGGCTCGATTAAGATGTCGACTCCCTGCGAGGCAGCGGCGCGGCATGCAAAGTCGACGCTGCGCGCGAAGGCCGCGACCTGAGCGCCGTTGCTGCGACTGGCGTTACCGCTCATGACATGCAGTCGCTCCGACCCTAACACCCGCGCGTAGTCTAAGGCCGTGGCCACCGACAGCTCAAATTCGGCCCGACGCTCAGGCAGCGCTGCTAAGCCGCGCTCGCCTTCGTCCCAGTCTCCCGGCGGCGAATTGAACAGGACTTGTTCCAAACAATTTCGCTGCAGCTCCGCCGCAATTCGGTCGGCGGCAAAGGAATACGGGAATAAAAACTCCACCGCCGAGAACCCGGCGTTTGCCGCGGCAGCGAAGCGGTCGAGAAAATCGACTTCATTGAACATCATGGTGAGGTTAGCGGCGAGCTTTACCATGGTTAGGCTTGCTTGGCTTTCGGCAGATTAACGCCCGTAATCCGTGCGATTAGCCTCGCCACGGACGAATCATCATCGTTGCCCATTCCGGCAGCTGCCGTCATCAGGAACATCTGCAGGGCAGCCGCGGCGATCGGCAATGGGAACTTCTCGCCACGACCGATATCGCTGACGATGCCGAGATCTTTGGTAAATATGTCGACAGCGCTTTTGGGTGAATAGTCGCCCGCCAGGATGTGAGGAACGCGGTTCTCGAACATCCAAGAATTTCCCGCCGACGCTGTGATCACCTCGTATACCTTAGCGATGTCGAGTCCGAGGCGACTGGCAAAAGTAATCGCCTCGCAGGCGGCCGCGATATGCACCCCGGCGAGAAGCTGATTGACGATCTTGAAGGAGGCACCGATGCCGGCTTCCGCGCCGAGCTGATAAACCTTCGCCGCCATTGCATCGAGCGCTGGCTCGGCCGCAATGAATGCCTCCGGCGCGCCAGACGCCATGAAGGTGAGTTCCCCCGTTCCAGCACGGGAAGCGCCACCGCTCATCGGCGCATCAAGGTAATGTACACCCCGCTCCGCGCAACGCGCGGCCAAGTCCCTCGCCGCACGCGGGTCCATTGTCGCCGAAGATATAACAACGCTCCCAGCTGCGAGGACCGATAGGACTCCTCCGTCGCCAAAGAGCGCAGTCGCGGTCTGCGCGGCGTTGGCAACCACTGCGACAACGATCGAGGCGCCGCCTGCGGCATCCGCGGGATCTTTGCCGGCTCTACCCCCAGCCGCGACGAGCGCGGCGTTCGCAGCTTCCGCAAGGTCGTAGCCGCTGACTGCGTGACCGGCGCGGAGGAGCGATCTGGCCATGCCCAAACCCATGGAGCCAAGGCCGATCACAGCCATGCGGGCTTCACTGTTCGCAGTCATTTTTCTTATTCCCGCTTCGCAACTGACCCGCGCAGTTGGAGACCTCAACACTCGTCGTTGCCGTAGAGACCACGACCGGTTAATGTTAGCGCTGTCACGATCGGGTGTCGCCTGTCTTTTCACTTTTCAACATAGCTAGCGTTTGCGCACGGAATTGGTCAGCGCCGAGGCAGCAACAGTCACTTCGGAGAATTCCGTCTGGACGGGCGGCAATAAGGAGCGGTCCCACTCCAATGGAAAAAATGCGGCTGGCGGGACGCAGGCAGAGCGTGACGCTCACGGAGGTAGCACGCCTCGCTAACGTCAGCGAAATAACGGTGTCGCGCATTTTGCGAAATCAGGGCCCCGTGGCCGAGAAGACGCGCGAGCGCGTCATCGCCGCGGCACGCCGCGTCGGCTACGTTCCCAACCGCTTGGCTGGCGGACTGGCGTCTGCTGGCTCCAAACTGATCGGCGTGATCGTTCCCTCTCTTACCAACATCGTCTTCCCGGAGGTACTACGCGGCATCCATTCGGCGCTCGAAGGCACGGGCTTTCAGGCTGTCATCGGCGTCAGCGACTACGACATCAAAACGGAAGAGCAGCTGGTCGCGTCGCTGCTCGCGTGGAAGCCGGAGGGAATGGTGATCGCAGGCTTCGACCACACAGAGGCCGCGCGAGCCTTGCTCGAGGGTTGCGGCGTTAGGATCGCCGAGGTGATGGAGATAGACTCGCGTCCGATCGACGTCGCCGTCGGCCATTCGCATCGGCGAGCAGGCTTCGACACCGGCCGCTATCTCCTCGAGCGTGGCTATAAGCGCTTTGGCTATGTCGGCCACGACTGGAATTCCGATCGCCGCGCACTTCTGCGCTATGATGGCTTAGTGGTCGCCCTTGCTGACGCCGGCCTCTCGCTGATCGACGAGTGCCGCTTCAATGGCCCGAGTTCGACCCTGGTCGGGCGCGAGATGCTGGCGAAATTACTGGAACGAAGTCCCGACGTCGAAGTCGTGGTGTTCTCCAATGACGACATGGCAACTGGGGGAGTTTTTCACTGTCTGGGCGGCGGCATTCGCCCGAAAGACGATCTTGCGATCTTCGGCTTTAACGGGCTCGACATCGGCCAAGCGCTACCTACGCCCCTCTCGACCATCAAGTCGAACCGCTTCCTGATCGGCAAGACAGCGATTGAAAGGCTACTGGCGCAGCGCGACCGGCCGAGGGAGCCCTCCGTGATCGACACCAGTTATGAGATCTTGGTAGGCGCCACCGCCTGACAATTTCTTCGGGGCACATCAAATGCTGCTTGGCGCCGTAGCTGACGACTTGACTGGGGCGACCGATCTCTCACTGATGATTGCCCGTAATGGTATGCGCACAATTCAATACATCGGCGAGCCGGCCAACGATGCCGATTTCGACGATGCCGAAGCAGTCGTTGTAGCCTTGAAGTCGCGGACCATTCCGGCGAAAGAGGCGATCGCACTCTCGACCGGCTCGGCCCGAGCCTTGGTCGCCGCGGGCGCCGAGCAGCTCATGTTCAAGTATTGCTCCACTTTCGATTCGACCGATGCAGGCAATATCGGGCCGGTAGCGGAAGCGCTGCTCGACCTGGTCGGCGCACCGATAGCGATTGCCTGCCCGGCGTTTCCCGCCGCCGGACGGTCAATCTATCAAGGACACCTCTTTGTCGGCGGCGTGTTGCTGTCCGACAGTCCCATGAGAGACCATCCGCTGACGCCGATGCGTGACGCGAACCTTGTCCGCGTGCTGCAACGCCAATCGAAAGGCAAGGTTGGGTTAATTCCATTCGCTACGGTCACGCGGGGCGCGGATGCAATCAAGGCGGCTCTCGCAGCCGCGCAACGTGCCGGCTTTCGACTGATGATAGCCGACGCAATTGGTGACGAGGATTTGCGGATGCTTGGAGAGGCGTTGGCCAACGCCAAGCTCGTCACCGGCGGCTCCGGCATCGCCTTGAGCCTGCCGGACAATTTTCGCCGACGGGGGCTAATCGGCAAATCGACGCTCGCCGAGCGTTTGACCGCCCCTCGAGGCAAGCCGGTCTTGCTTGTCGGCTCCTGCTCTGCGGCGACGCGCGGACAGGTGAAGACCGCGATCGAGGCTGGCGTTCCGGCGCTGAAAATCGATCCGCTCTGCGTCGCTTCGGGCAGGCAGACCGCTGCCTCCGTAGCGAGCTGGGTCGTCGCGAACACCACACAGCGTCCGGCATTGGTGTATTCGAGTGACGAGCCCCAAGCGGTGGAGGCAGTGCAGGCCAGACTGGGGCGCGCCGCGGCCGGCAGCCTCGTAGAACACCTGCTCGCTGAGGTCGGTCGATTGCTTCGTGACGACGGCTTTTCGCGGTTCATCGTGGCGGGAGGGGAAACTTCCGGCGCAGTCGTCGAGGCGCTGGGCGTTCGCTCGCTACGCATAGGGCCGGAAATCGCGCCCGGCGTGCCATGGACTCGCAGCGTTGGCGTTCCCGACTTAGCACTCGCGCTCAAGTCGGGCAACTTTGGCGCGCCGGACTTCTTCCTTAAGGCCTGGGAGCTGCTCGATGACTGACGCGGCACGTCATGGAGAAAACGTCGCCCGGGATTCAATCGTAACGGTGGGCAAGTCACTGTTCGACCGCGGCATAACGTTTGGCTCGACGGGAAATATCAGTGTGCGCCTCGCCGACGAGGGGTGGCTGATGACGCCGACGGGTGTTTCATTGGGCGCGCTCGATCCGGCTCGGCTTGCGAGATTTGATGCGGCTGGTCGGCTTATCGGCGGCGACAAGCCGACCAAAGAGAGCTTTCTGCATTTTGCAATGTACAAAAACCGGGCGAGCGCCGGAGCGGTCGTCCATTTGCATTCCACCCATTCGGTGGCTGTCAGTATTCTCGATGGATTGGACGCGCGAGACGTGTTGCCGCCGCTTACCGCTTACTACGTAATGCGGGTCGGTCGCCTTCCGTTGGTTCCGTATTTCCCGCCTGGCGACGAAGCCTTGGCTAACGCAGTGAGCGAGTTTGCTGGCGCCCATCACGCCATGCTCCTCTCCAATCACGGCCCCGTGGTTGCCGGCACCACACTGGACGACGCGCAATTCGCCGCCGAGGAGCTGGAAGAGACCGCCAAGCTCTTCTTGATGCTGCGCGGAGCTGCAGTTAGATCGTTGACCCCGGCGCAGTGCGCCGATCTCCGGCGAAGGTACGATCTCAAATAGCAGAAGCCACGCACGTCTAAAGAAGGGGGACGAGATGGTTGATTTCATGGCCACCACCGAGAGAATCGGCTTTATCGGCGTCGGCTCCATGGGTCACGGCATTGCCGGGAACCTGGTGGAGAAGGGATTCCCGCTGACCATCATGGGCCACCGCAACCGCGCGCCCGTGGAGGATCTCGTCAAGCGCGGCGCCGTGGAGGCGAAGTCCCCGGCGGAAGTTGCCGAACGTTCGACGATCGTCTTCCTCTGCGTCACCGGCTCGACCGAGGTCGAGGCAATCGTGCGCGGGCCCAATGGACTGAAAGCGACGCTCAAGCCGGACTCGATCGTGGTCGACTGCTCGAGTTCGGATCCGACGTCCACCACCGCGCTTGCCGCCGAACTGCAAGCGGCCGGCATCGCCTTTGCCGACGCGCCGCTCAGCCGCACGCCGAAGGAAGCGTGGGAGGGCACGCTCGACACCATGGTCGGCGCCGAGGACGCTGTCTTCGCCCGCCTGCAGCCGGTCCTGCAGACCTTCGCCGCGCGGATCGTCCACATCGGCGGCATCGGCGACGGCCATCGCATGAAGTTGCTCAACAACTTCCTGTCGCTGGGCTACGGCGCGCTCTACGCCGAGGCGCTGGCGCTCGCGGACCGCGTCGGAATTTCGGCCAAGCGTTTCGATTCTGTTGTGCGCGGCGGGCGGATGGACTGCGGCTTCTACCAGACCTTCATGCGCTTCACGCTCGAAGGCGATCGCGAGGCGCACAAGTTCACCCTCGGCAATGCCTTCAAGGATCTGCGTTATCTGGAATCGATGGCCGACAAGATCGGGCTGGTGAACGGCGTCGGCAACGCAGTCAAGAATGCGTACGCAACCGCCGTGGCGGCGGGCGGCGCCGACGACTATGTGCCAATGCTGCCGTCCTACATCGATCGCCTTAACGGCAAAAAGACGTCCTGACGATTCGCCTGAGGTCGCGCGGAGTTTCCGCCGCTTGCCAGCGGACGGCGCGCGGTCCCGATGCCGCTATTCGCTCTGGCGGAAGTTCTTGATACGGTCGAAGAGCACGGCGAGCAGGATCGCGCTGCCAATAAAAGTACCCTGCCAGAAGGTGTTGACACCGAGCAGCGACAGGCTGTTGCGGATGATCTCGATCAGTGCC
>Ga0208849_1002362_pt1 | contig 10469 bp, 5 predicted proteins | sample NGESurdeep072012_10_FD_184470 | JGI IMG/M metagenome (GOLD analysis project Ga0208849, IMG submission 184470) | Arctic peat soil microbial communities from Barrow, Alaska - NGEE Surface sample 53-3 deep-072012 (SPAdes) | ecosystem: Environmental > Terrestrial > Soil > Wetlands > Peat ...
CGCCCGCCTCGGGGAGCCGGACGGGCGCGGCCTGCCGGGTCCGTCGGCGGTGCTCACGCGCTACTTTCGCGGCGAGGGGACTCCGGGGTGGGAGATCGTCGCGGAGGCCGACCGCACCGTGGCGGTCCGCCGCGTGGATTGACCCGCGAGCCGCCGCCTTACACGAGGGTTGACGCCAAGACGCGCACTGTGGTACGGTCGCCGCGACATGATGTCAAGCGTCGCAGAGGGGTGCGGATCACCCAGGCCCTCGGCAGGTTCGTGCTTCCCGCGGGAAGCCAGCTGCGTGGGTCGGGACGCTAAGGGCTTGACCTTGACTCAGGAGATGTTTTCTGGCAAGGTCCTGCGCAACACCGTCGCCGGCTTTGGACAAAGCTGACGGCGTTGACTGGCTTCGGGGGTTGCCCCGGAGGGGGATGTCTCGTGGTCGGTCGCTTTATTCCTAGAGGGAAAAGGAGCAGTGGACAGATGAAACGCATCAGGATCCTCGGGCTGTGCCTCGTGATCGCGTGTGCCTTTGGCGCCGTGTCCGTGGCGTCGTCAGCCTCGGCGGCCGAATTCGGCCAGTGTGTTGCGAAAAAGAAGAGCAAGTACACGGAATCCGGTTGTAAAACGGTTGCCGAAAAGAAGGGCAAACCGGACGGCAAGGGTGGCTTCGAATTCGAGCCCGCCGACAGCTGCTACGCCCAGAAGAAGGGCAACTTCACCGAAAGCGGCTGCAAAACGGTTGCGGAAAAGAAGGGTAAACCGGACCACAAGGGTTCCTTCGAATCAGCTCCGAGCCCGGCGTACACGACGAGCAGCGGTCCTGCCGAATTGATCACGCCCGGCTTCGGCGCGGTCAAATGCAGCGCCAGTTCCGGCGGCGGCTTGATCGAAAGCGGCACGAAAACCTCGACGCAGACCAGCTTCACCGGCTGCGAATCGTCGGGTCAGAAATGCCAGAACACGGCGACCGAAGGTAACATCGTGACCTTCCCGCTGTCAGGCACGCTGACTGAACCGGCAGCTGGCAAGGCGGAGACGGTGCTCAAACCGGCATCCGGCTCCTACCTCGCCGAGTTCGGCTGCACGGGCGTTGCGGTCATCAGGACCGGCGGAACGGTCGGGGGCAACAACACCCCGGTCGACACCACCGGAACGGTTACCACGTTCGACTTCGAAAAAGGCGTCGAACAGAACCTCGAGACCGAATTCTCGGCATCGCCGGCGTTCGAACCGGCCGAAACTCTCGGCCCGTTCCCGTCAGAACAGGTCGGCGTCTTCACGCTCACCGGTTCCCCGGCGGAGATGATCCACGTCAACTAGCCTCATCTGAAGGATCGGCTCACGACCCTCGGGCGACCGGGGGTCGTAAGCCGGAAGTGCAAGCGTGCGCGGGGCTCCGGCCTCGCGCACGCTTTTGTTTTTGAGCGCCGCTGCGCTCGATCGACGTGTCTGGGCGACCATTCGGGTTCCGGCTTGACAGGTGCCGCCTAGCGGCTAGACTCGTGGGTACAGAAGGGGTCACGGATGGCAGTCACAACCGGGAGTGGGAGAGGGAGAGGGCCAGGGATGTCGAGGGACTGGGAGGGTCGAGGCTTGGGCGCTTGGCGGCGCGTAACGTCGGGCACGCGTCGCGCTCGCCCGCTGAGCGCTGCCTCGGGCAATGCGCGCCACGCGTTCCGGGCCGGCCTCGTTGCGCTCTGCCTCCTGATCGCGGCGTTGTTCGCGATGAGTGCATCGGCGCAGGCCGCCGTCGAAGGACAGCGGCTGCACGAAGCCACGCCGAGCTTTCATTTTCCCGTCCAGGTGGTGGCACCGAGCAAGAAGCATTCACCCGAACTGTCGGGAATCGCGGTGAGCGACGCGACGGGTGACATCTACGTGGTCGAAGCAGACGCAAGCACCCTCGAACAGTTCAAGCCGACGAACAATGCAAGCGGCGAAGCCGTCAGCGAGGAACGACTGCAAACCCTTGAAGTCCCGAAGGCCGTCGCGGTCGCCGTTGACAACTCGTTGTCCACCTCCGACCCCTCATCCGGAGCCATCTATGTCGGCACCTCGAAGGGCACGATCGTAAAGTTCATCGAAGAAGCCGGGGGGAAACTCACGGAATCGAAGATCAAGGGTTTCACTGCCACGGGCGGGTTGCGGGGTCTCGCCGTCGATGCAAACGGAAACGTGCTCGTATCAGCTGCCAATGGCGAAATCACCAAGTTCAATGACGCCGTGTCGAATGTTGTCGTCTCAACCGAAAGCACGCAACTCGGGGCAAGCACGCGCAGTGACCTCGCGGTCGACAGCAACGATGGCCTCTATGTCGGGTCCGTGGGATTCAGCAGCGAACCCCTCGAGCGCTCGCTGCTCGAATACGACAAGCGCGAATTCGAAGAGCTCAACCCGGAATATCAAGGCGGCGAACGCTACAGCGTCCTTGCCAAGCTCTCGCGTACCGGGGAAATCTTGAACCCGGCGCTCATGCCCGAAGCGTTGGGAGCAGCGGCGGTGAACGACAACCAGGGTCCAGGAGAAGACAGCACCGAACGCAACGACCTCTATGTCGTCAACCTCACGGGCGCCACCGGCGAAAAAGTGAGCACGGTCTCGGAGTTCGCGCCACCGACGAACACGAAAGAACCGGGCCAGCTTCTGCAACAGTTTGCGTTGCCGCCTGAAAACGGCGACAGCGAAGGCGTGGGGGTCGCGTTCGACAGCGAAACCGGGGAGCTCTTCGTGCTCGATGGAGCCTCGCACGATGTAGACGTCTACAAATTTGCGCCCGAAGGCCAGCCGAGTATTTCGGATCTGTCCGCCCAGGACTCGCTTGGCACGTGGACGCTCGCAGCCGCGGTGAACCCTGACGGCGCAGACACCCACTACCACTTCGAATACGGCCTCGCTGCCTGTGCGCCGCCGACGTCCGCGTGTGCCAGCACGTCCTCAGCCGACCTCGGCGCGGCGTACGGCCCGCAAGCCGTCAGCGCGTCGCTCGCAGGGTTGGCGCCGGGCGCCTACCGCTACCGCGTCGTGGCGGAAAACGGACACGGGACGGTGGCGAGTGTCGAACAGACCTTCACGATCGCGGCCACGTTGACCGGGCTGCCCGATGGGCGCGGATGGGAACTCGTCTCCTCACCGGTCAAGGCCGGCGCCGTGCCGGAAGCCCTCACCTTGGAAGGAGGCCTCATACAGGCGTCCGAAACAGGAGACGCGATCACCTACGTCTCCAACGGCCCGTTCGCCGGGGAGCAGCCGGAAGGCAGCCAGAGCCCGGTGCCGACGCAGCAGCTGTCAATTCGAGGCTCGAGCGGATGGACTACGACTGACATCAATACGCCCGCTTCGGTCGCCAACGGCTCTCGTGTGGGAGGGGCCAAGGAATATCGAGCTTTCAGCCCTAACCTGTCGCTCGCGCTCGTGGAGCCGATCACCGCGGCCGGTGCGTTGGCGCAACCGTCGCTCGCACCGAACGAAACCCTGCAGAAGTCGATCTACCTGCGCGCCGACGCGCCCCTGGCGCCGGAAGCCGAAGGGAGCGCCAGCTTTACCCAAGCGCTCAAGAACGGTGGCTTGAACCACAACGCCGGCTTTATGGCCCTGGTGGAAAACGAAAACGCGAACATCTTCGTAGAAGGCGGAGGAAGCCTCGAATTCGGCGGTGCGAGTGAAGAAGGTGGCCTTGAAGTCGAAGGCGCGGCGACCGATCTGACTCACGTCGTGTTCCGGTCGGTATCTGACGACCCCGGGCTCTACGAGTGGGTCGAACACAGCAAGGCGCTTCGGCGCGTTGGCGTGCTCCCCGACGGTGCGAGCGAACCGGAAGCCAGGCTTGGCTTTGGTGTTCCCGGTGCGCAAGGCGCCCTGACCAACAACGCAATCTCCAGTGACGGCTCGCGTGTGATTTGGACAAGCGCCGCACACAAACACCTGTATATACGCGACACGGAGACAGAAAAGACGCTCCAGCTCGATTCCTTCCAGACCGAAGCGCTCGAACAGGCGGAAGCCAGCCGAAAGGAAACGGCGGATGTGCCCAGCGCAAATTTTGCGGCGGCCACCAGTAGCGGCTCTAGGATCTTCTTTACAGACACCCAGCGGCTGACCGCTGGGTCGCACGCTACCGCGAACTCACCCGATCTCTATGTGTATGAAGTCAGTGGCCTCGGCAGTGAACTTCGCGACCTGACGCCGCAGCCCGGCGCGGACGTCCTGGTGAACAGCTTCCATCAGGCAGGCGGTGTCATCGGTGTCAGCGAAGATGGCTCCTACGTGTATTTCATGGCGAACGGTGTGCTCACGTCGGGTGCCTCGCCCGGACACTGCGCGCACAACGAACGGCGTCCGCTTGGAACTACGTGCAATCTGTATGTCAGCCACTACCACGCTGGCGAATGGGAAACCAAGCTGGTCGCGGCGCTTTCATCGCACGACGCCCCTGACTGGGGCGACTTTCCCCATGAAGCCGACCTTGCCTACCAGACCTCTCGCGTCTCGCCGAGCGGCCAGTACCTGGCCTTCATGTCCGAACGCAACCTGACGGGATATGAACCGGTCGAAGAAGGGAGCGGCAATCGGGACGAGGAGGTTTACTTCTACAACGCTGCGACGGGGCTTCTCGCTTGCGCCTCGTGCATGCCGAACGGCGCGCCACCGGTAGGCGTGCATGATGTCCAGCCCGTCAACAACGGCAACAGCCCCGAAGGGCTGGGTCTGCTCGTGGACCGGCCCCAGATCTGGGCTGAAGAAGTCGAACTAGGGACGAACCCCACTGAAAGCGATCACTGGCTCGCTGGAAATGTTCCCGGCTGGACTGCGTTTTCGGAGAAGGCCGCGTCGTATCAGTCGCGGTATCTCACCGACAACGGCCGGCTGTTCTTCAATAGCCCCGATGACCTTGTGCCCGGGGCGACCGGGCACAAGGAGATGGTCTATCAGTACCAGCCGAAAGGAGTCGGGAGTTGCACCAACGAAGCTGGCTGCGTCGGACTGATCTCCAGCGGCGATTCAGAACACGAACAGGCCTTCCTCGACGCGAGCGCGACCGGAAGCGACGTGTTCCTCCTGAGCACAGAGCCGCTGGCCCCGAACCCGGAAAACAGCTTGTCGGTCTACGACGCGCACGTGTGCGAACCTGCCTCGCCGTGTACGAGCTCGGCGGACACCGCTACACCGTCGTGTGACGAAGCGTCGGTAGCCTGCAGGGCTGCCCCGGAACTGTTCTCTGGTGGAGCGGGGCTGAACGCGAGCGAAGACACGTCGGGCGCCGGCAACATCACACCCCAGCTCGGCAGCGTCGGCGTGCTTCCCAGCAAAACGACGACCAAACCAAAGCCGCTCACCAAGGCGCAGAAGCTCGCGGCCGCGTTGAAGGCGTGCAAGAAGGACAAGAAGAAGAGCAAGCGCCTCGCTTGTGAAAAAGCCGCTCACAAGAAGTACGGGCCGCCGGCAAAGAAATCTTCGAAGAAGACGAGCAACGCGAAATGATGAGGCCACGCTCACACCACTCCTACGGCCGCCTAGCTGCTGCGATATCGCTGGTTGTGGCGCTGCTTGCCGTCCTCAGCTGTGCGACCGCAGCCATCGCTGCGGAAGGAGGAGCAGCGGTTGTCCCCCACTGGGATGTCGAAGCGCGCGGGGCTCCGACGAACCTCCCGCCCGAAGGCGAAGGCGGAATCACGGTGTCTGCCGGGAACGTTGGCGACACCGAAGCGAAAGGACCGATCCGTGTTATCGACACGCTCCCGGCCGGCGTGGAAGCGACTGGGTTCAGAGCGCAGCTGAGCAACTTCGGCGGCACGTACAGATATACGAACGGCGAAGAACAGTCCGGATTCAAATGCACGGTCAAGTCGCCGCAGGTTGTCGAATGCACGATGTCGAACGGCCTCGAACCGTTTGAAACGATCTACTTCTTGATCAAAGTCAAGACCGCCCATCCGGCGGTGCCGGCGCTCAACACCGTCGAAGTCTATGAAGGGGCACACCTCGCCGGAGAACAGCGTAAGAGCCTAAGCTTCGGTGAAGCGCCGCACTATGGGATCGAACCTGAAGGGCTTCTGGTCTCACCGGAAAACGAAGAGCTCCAGCCGGAGGATCTATCGGGGGCCCATCCTTTCCAGCTGACTACGACTGTCAACTTCAACCAGACCCTCCAGAACAACGGTCCCGGCACTGAAACCCTGCCATCGGCGCCAGCGCTCTCGAAGAACCTCACGTTCAACCTGCCGGCGGGCCTGATCGGCCGTGCGAATGCTGTCCCACAATGCACGGACGCACAGTTCGGCGTCCAGGAAGTCAACAATCGCAACAGCTGTCCGGAAGACACCGTCGTCGGCGTGGCTGATGTCGCCGTCAACGACCCGCACCCGAACACGTTTGAATTCGTAGCGTTGGCAGTTCCGGTGTTCAACCTTGAACCAGGGCCGGGAGAGCCGGCACGCTTCGGCTTCGAGACGTTCCACGTGCCCGTGATCCTCAACACGTCCGTGCGGACGGGCTCAGACTACGGCGCCTCGGTCAGCATCGTCAATGCCTCGGACGACGTCCAGCTGCTCGGCAGCAGGGTCACCATCTGGGGAACTCCCGGCGACGAACGCCACGACAACGCGCGCGGCTGGCAGTGCCTCGGCAAGGGCAGCTATGACATAAAGATCAAGCCGCAACCACCGAAATGCGGCGAACACGAGGAACACAACAACGAAGCGTTCCTGACGCTTCCGACGTCATGCGGTGCGCAGTTCACCAAAGTGACGGGCGAAGCGTGGGGAGGCGCCGAACTTCCTGAAGCGACGGAGAAATTCGAACTGGAAGGGTGCCAAGAACTCGACTTCAACCCAACGGTCGAAGTCAAGACGGACGAGCACACGGCCAGCACCCCGTCAGGCCTTACCGTGGAAGTGAGCGTGCCCCAGGAAGGGACGCTCACAGACGGCAAGCGGGCCGAGGCGGACATCAAATCGACGACGCTCGAACTGCCGTCTGAACTGGAGACGAGCGCGGGCGCCGCGAACTCCCTCACTACCTGTGGGGTGGGGCAGGCCGGCTTCAACGAAGTTGGCGGCTCGCTGGGTGCCCAGCTTGAAGAACAGAGCTTCTCCTTCCTCTCGCCGGGCGCGCGAGAAGAAGGGGTCGAACCGCACTGTCCGGACCCGTCGAAGATCGGCACCGTTGAAATCAACACGCCGTTCCTGTCGAAACCAGTGACCGGCTCGCTGTATCTCGCCAGCCAGGACACCAACCCGTTCGCCTCGCCGCTCGTGCTGTACATGATCGCCGAAGAACCCGAATCGAAAGTGCTCGTCAAGCTCGCGGGTGAAGTCGAAATCAGGTCGAACGGGCAGCTCGTCTCGACGTTCAAGAAAACGCCGCAGGTCGCGTTCGAACACCTGAAGCTGCACCTGTTCAACGGCTCCGGCACTGGCGCCGAAACAGCGGCCCAGGCGACTCCGGCTCGCTGCGGCGCTAACCCTGCTGCCGCATCGTTCGAAACCTGGTCCAAAAAGGAAGGCGAACCATTTCCGAGGTCCTCGAGCCCCGAAGGCCTCGCGATCACCTCCGGCCCGCACGGCACGCCATGCACACAGGCAGGCGAAAAACTTCCGTTCGCCCCGAGCTTCCAGGCGGGCTCGACGAACCCCGAAGCGGGCAAGTACTCGCCGTTCACGCTCACGATCGCTCGTCCCGACGGCAGCCAAGGGCTCAAGGGAATTGACATGGAACTCCCGCCGGGCCTCGCCGCGAAACTCGCGTCCGTGACGCCGTGCGGCGAACCGGCTGCGGCGCAAGGCACGTGCGGTCCGGAAAGCCTGATCGGCGAATCGACCACCTATTCCGGTCTCGGCAACGCGCCCGTCAACCTGCCGGGCAAGGTCTACCTCACCGGCCCCTACGGCAATGCACCGTTCGGGCTATCTACCGTGACATCGGCCGAACACGTCGGTCCGTTCAACATCGGCCGGATCGTCGTGCGCTCGACGATCAACATCAACGAATCGACTGCCGCGGCGAACATCAACACCGAAGCGACCACGGTCTACAACTCGACCGGAGGCGTCGAAAACTACCCGGGGCTGCCGGAATTCATCAAAGGTCTTCCCGCTCAGATCAAACAGCTCAACGTCGCGGTCAACCGGCCGGAATTCGAGTTCAACCCGACGAACTGCACCACGATGCCCCTCACGGGAACGCTCGCCGGCTACGAAGGCACGAACGCGGGCGTGTCGGCGAACTTCAAGGCGACCAACTGCGGCGCGTTGCCGTTCGCGCCAAAGCTGACGGCGAGCGTTGTCGGTCAGGGAAGCAAAACCGAAGGTACGACCTTCGCGGTGAAGATCGAATCCGCGGGGCTGGGGCAGGCGAACATTCACAAGGTCGATCTGACGATCCCGGCGAAGCTGCCGTCGCGCCTCACGACGATCCAGAAAGCGTGCCTGGAAGCCGTGTTCAACGCGAACCCTGCCTCGTGCGACGAAGGCTCGGTGATCGGCGAAGGCGTGGTGCACACGCCGGTGTTCAAGAACCCGCTGAGGGGCCCCGCGTACCTCGTCTCGCACGGTGGCGCTGCGTTCCCCGATGTCGAGTTCGTGCTGCAGGGCGAAGGCGTGAGGATCCTCTTGGACGGCAAGACGTTCATCCACGAAGGCGTCACCTTCTCCAAATTCGAAACTTCGCCCGATGCTCCGTTCACGTCGTTCGAAACGGTGTTCCCCAAGGGTCCGCACTCCGCGCTGACGCCGAGCGTGCCGGAAAGCGAAAACTTCAACCTCTGCAAACAGACGCTCACGATCCCGACCGAAATCACCGGCCAGAACGGCGCGTTCATCTCGCAGACGACGCCAGTCTCGATCACAGGCTGCAAAGGTGTCGCGGCCTTCAAAGTGACGAAGGCGCAGCTGCTCGCCAAAGCGCTGAAGGCGTGCAGGACGAAATACAAGGCTAAGAGCAAGAAACCCAAGCGCGTCAAGTGCGAAAAGGCCGCCCGCAAGAAGTACGGGACGCCGGCCAAGAAAACTTCGAAGAAGCACTCCTCGAAGAAGAAATAGCGGTCGGCGGTCGCGCCCCTACGCAGGCTCGTTCTGAAGCGAGCGCCACAGGTACCGGCACGCGAGCGTCCGCTGCGGGCGCCACGGCTCGGCAATCCGCTCCATCGTCGGAGGGTCCGGCAGGCCGTCGAGCGCGTAGGCGCGTTCGATTGCGCGACGTATGCCGAGGTCGCCGACGGGGAGCACGTCGGGGCGGTCGAGGTGGAACATGAGGAACATCTGTGCCGTCCACAGGCCGAGGCCCTTGACCGCGATCAGCTCGGCGATGACCTCCTCGTCGGAGAGCGTGTCCAGACGCTCGAGCTCGAGCTCGCCCGAGATCACGTGCTCGGCGAGCGAGCGCAGGTAGCTGACCTTCGCGCGCGACAGACCCGCGGCCGCGCGCAGCTCTTCCGGGTCGTCGGCGAGAATCTCCGCCGGTGTCGGCGGGCGCCCCTCGAAGCGAGCCGTCAGGCGTCCGTAGATCGCCCTCGCCGCGAGCACTGACAGCTGCTGGCCGGCGATCGAGCGCACGAGCGCGCCGTAGTGGTCATTTGATGCGACCCCCGCCCGCCCCCCGGCGCGCGAGTCGCCCAGCGGGCCGACCGCGTCGATCAGCTTGGCGAGCACGGGGTCCGCCGCCCGCAGGTGGGCGAGGGCGCGCTTAGGCAGAGGGGAGCGCCTCGAGCGCGACCGGCTCGCCGTCGAGCGCGTTCAGCGCACGCTCCAGCGACATCGCAAGGCAGGTGAAGCTCGGCGTGTCGCGCACCGTGTAGCGCGAGGCCTCGGTCGTGCGCAGCCGCTGCACGAGATCGAGGAACGTGCCGACGTCGTCGGTGTCGAACGCCACCACGAACTCCTGGTCGTCGAGGCCGAACGAGTAGGTCGTGTGGTTGTCCACGCCCGGATATTCGCGGCCGACCTCGATGTGCCCCTGCATGATCCGCCAGCGCTCATCCGCCGGCAGCGCGTACCACTCGCGCGACTTCACGAACGGATACACGAACACGTAGCGGCCGCGAAAGCCGCGCGGGCGCACGCGCTCGTCTTCGGAGTACTCCGAGCTCTTGCGCATTCCCAGGAACGAGTGCGGGATCTGGGCCCACTGCATCAGGCCGCTCTGCGCCAGCACCACGTGGAGCTCGTGGATGCGATCGAGGTTCTCGGCCTCGGAGATCAGGAGCAGCTCGGCGTCGCCACGCGTCCCCACGAGCGAGAAGCTCTGCAGCAGGTGCCCGTCGGCGAAGTCCTCGCAGGCGGCTGCAAACTCGCGCTTGTGCTGTGCGCGGCTCTCGCTGTCGAGCCGCCGCCACGCCGGGTCGAGCTTCAGGAACGTGTACTTGACGAAGTGGCGTGCGCTCATGCGCTCGATTATCGCACCACGAGCATCGTCCGCGACACCTGTTGCGGATAGAGTAGGCGCGTGCGGATCGCGCTACTGTCGCCGTACTCTTGGACGTACCCGGG
>Ga0208849_1002363_pt1 | contig 10466 bp, 9 predicted proteins | sample NGESurdeep072012_10_FD_184470 | JGI IMG/M metagenome (GOLD analysis project Ga0208849, IMG submission 184470) | Arctic peat soil microbial communities from Barrow, Alaska - NGEE Surface sample 53-3 deep-072012 (SPAdes) | ecosystem: Environmental > Terrestrial > Soil > Wetlands > Peat ...
ACTTCTTTATAAAAGAAACAAAGGACGACCATTGTTTGAGCGATTTACAGACCGTGCCCGCCGAGTACTCGTACTCGCTCAGGAAGAGGCACGCGACCTTAACCACGCCTTTATCGGTACCGAGCACATTCTCTTGGGACTGATTCGCGAGGGTGAAGGCGTCGCGGCCAAGGCGCTGGACGCCTTGGGGGTCACGTTTGACGTCGTACGAGAAAAGGTGGAAGAGGCCATTGGGGCCAACACCAACCCCTCACCGGGATCACCCCCCTTCACGCCTCGCGCGAAGAAGGTGCTCGAACTCTCCCTTCGTGAGGCCCTCCAGCTGGGCCACTCCTACATTGGCACCGAGCACATGCTCCTTGGCCTCGTGCGTGAGGGCGAAGGCGTCGCCGCGCAGGTTTTGAACGACCTCGGCGCCGACATGGCCCGCGTTCGCACCCAAGTAATTCAGATGATGTCGGGCCAGGCCGGCAAAGAGGCGGGCGCCTCGAGCACCACTGGCTCTTCTAAGAGTGACCCTGAAGCCGCCGGTGGATCCGCCGTTCTCGACCAGTTCGGTCGCAACCTCACCCAGTTCGCTCGCGAGGGCAAGCTCGACCCGCTCGTGGGACGAGAAAAGGAAGTCGAGCGCGTGATGCAGGTGCTGTCGCGTCGCACCAAGAACAACCCCGTGTTGATCGGCGAGCCGGGCGTTGGTAAGACCGCCATTGTCGAAGGATTGGCCCAGCGCATCGTGGCCAACCAAGTTCCCGTGACCCTGGCCGACAAGCAGCTCTACACCCTCGACCTCGGCGCGTTGGTCGCCGGTTCTCGTTACCGCGGTGACTTCGAAGAGCGCTTGAAGAAGGTCTTGAAAGAGATTCGTACCCGCGGGGACATCATTCTTTTCATTGACGAGATTCACACCCTCGTCGGTGCCGGTGCCGCCGAGGGTGCCATCGACGCGGCCTCGATCCTTAAGCCAATGCTGGCCCGTGGTGAGCTCCAGACCGTCGGGGCCACCACCATTGACGAGTACCGCAAGCACATCGAAAAAGACGCCGCACTCGAGCGCCGTTTTCAGCCCGTCAAGGTGGAGCAGCCCTCGGTCGCGATGACGATTGAAATCTTGAAGGGACTGCGCGAAGTGTACGAAGAGTTCCACCAAGTCAAGATCACCGATCAGGCACTCATCGCTGCAGCGAACATGTCCGATCGTTACATCTCGGACCGATTCTTGCCCGACAAGGCGATCGACTTGATTGACGAGGCCGGTAGTCGTCTGCGCATTCGTCGGATGGACACCCCACCCGCGCAGAAGAAGTTCGACGTCGACATTGCCCGCCTTCGTGCTGACAAGGAGTCGGCGATGGACAGCGGCGCGATCGAGCAGGCCAAGGCCCTCGAAGAGCAAGAGCGCGATCTCATTGCTCAAAAGGAAATCTTGGACGCGACCGTGCAGGCCTCGGGTGGCGAGACCTTTGACCTCGTGGACGAAGAGACCATCGCCGAAGTGTTAGCCGTGTGGACCGGCATCCCGGTGTACCGACTCACGGAAGAAGAGACGACGAAGTTGTTGCGCATGGAAGAAGAGCTCCACAAGCGCGTCATTGGTCAAGAAGAAGCAGTGAACTCACTGAGTCGAGCTATTCGCCGTACGCGCGCGGGTCTGAAAGACCCCAAGCGTCCCGGTGGCTCGTTTATCTTCCTGGGACCAACGGGCGTGGGTAAGACCGAACTCGCCAAGACCCTCGCGGAGTTTCTCTTTGACGACGCCGACGCGTTGATTCAACTCGACATGTCGGAGTACATGGAAAAGCACTCCGTTTCACGTCTCGTTGGTTCACCTCCGGGCTACATCGGCTACGACGAGGGTGGTCAACTCACCGAAGCCGTACGGCGCAAGCCCTTCTCCGTTGTCTTGTTCGACGAAGTGGAAAAGGCTCACCCCGACGTCTTTAACATCTTGCTGCAGATTCTCGAAGACGGTCGTCTCACCGACGCTCAGGGTCGCGCCGTCGACTTTAAGAACACGATCCTTATCATGACCTCGAACCTTGGAACCTCGGACCTTCGTAAAGCCGCCATTGGCTTCGGTAAGGGAACGGACTCCATAACCCACGAGCGCATGAAGGAGAAGGTCAACCAAGCCTTGAAGGCGCACTTTCGCCCCGAGTTCTTGAACCGTATTGACGACACCATCGTCTTCCACGAACTCACCAAGATTGAAGTCATGGCCATCGCCGATATGTTCATTACCCGTCTGCGCGATCAGTTGGGTCTCCAAGGCCTCGGCCTGGAGCTTTCCGCGACGGCCCAGGAGTACTTGGCGGAAAAGGGTTACGACCCCGAGCTCGGTGCACGACCACTTCGTCGAGCGATTCAGCAGTACGTCGAGGACGTCTTGAGCGAGAAGATTCTCTTCAAGGAGTTCCACGCCGGACAGACGATTGTGGTGGACACGGCCGAAGGCGATGACGGAACAGTCCTCACGTTCGACGGCGTAGAGGGACTACCCCCGTCCGTCGACTTCGAAGACACCACCCAGGCCTAGAGGTCACAGCCTCGCTCTAACCTCGCGAGCGTGAAGACCCACGCGCTCTACGTTTGTCGACTCTGTGGCGCGAGCGCGCCGCGCTGGCAGGGACGCTGCGCGACGTGCGCTGAGTGGAACACGATCGACGAGGTGAGCGGCACGAATCGAGCGTCAGCTCATCACGTCAAAGCGACGTCGTTGCGCGACGTGCGCGAGGAAGGCGCCGTCCTCACCTCCTCGGGCGTCAGTGAATTCGATCGGGTACTCGGCGGCGGCTTCGTGAGTGGCTCGACGACGCTCCTGTACGGCGAGCCCGGCGTCGGCAAATCCACGCTCGCACTGATGACGTTGCGTGCGCTGGCGACGCGCGACGAGGACGTCCTGCTCATCGCGGCCGAAGAGTCCGCCGCGCAGGTCGCCCAACGAGCTCGTCGTTTCGGCGACGTGCCGCCGCGACTGCACGTCGCGACCACCACCAACGTCGACGCGGCCGAGCGCTTAGTGAACGAGCACCGGCGCGCGTTGTGCGTCGTTGACTCAATATCGGCAATGAGCGACGACGCGCTGACGAGCGTCGTTGGATCTGTGCCCCAGATTCGCCACGTCGCGGAGCGGCTGTGTTCGGTCGCGAAGGCGACCGGTACCGCACTGCTCCTCGTCGGCCACGTCACCAAAGACGGCGAACTCGCTGGACCGCGCGCGCTCGAGCATCTCGTCGATACCGTCGTGCGCATTGAAGGTGATCGTCACGGCACGCTGCGCTTACTTCGCGCGCAGAAGCATCGATTCGGCCCCACGGGTGAAGTGGGACTCTTCGAGATGGTAGGCGAAGGTCTCAGAGAGATTGCCGACGCGTCATTGGCTCTGCGCGGGCCTCAGCTTGACGTGCCCGGCGTCGTGCTCACGGTCACCAACGACGGATCGCGGTCGTTCCTCGTCGAAATTCAAGCGTTGGTCGCGCGCTCGTCCGGCTCGAGTCGTCGCGTGGCGTACCAACTCTCGTCCCAGCGACTCTCCTTATTGCTCGCCGTGTTGGAGTCTCGCGGTGGCGTTGACACCAGCGATCTCGACGTCTTCGCCGCGACGGCGGGCGGTCTGAGTGCCAACGAACCGGGGGTTGATTTGGCGGTGGCTCTCGCGGTCGCTTCGGCGACGCTCGGCTTCGCGGTGCCACCTTGGATGGTCGTCATTGGCGAAGTGGGCCTCGCGGGAGAGCTTCGAGCGGTGTCGGGACTGACTCGCCGGGTCCGAGAAGCGCAGCGATTGGGTGCCAAAGCCGTCATTGTGCCCAGTGAGGGTGAGTTAGAGGACGTGGTGGGCATCGCGATTACTCGCTGTCACTCGCTCATTGAGGCAATGAGTGCCGCACAACCCGTCACAGTTTGAGCAAAACCTGGTAAAATAGTTAATCCCCCAAGCGCCCTTTTCGTGGGCGTTTCCCCTCTGAGGAGAGTCTTTACTAATGACTGCGCGCAAGTACAAAAAGGGCGATCGTCTCGTCTACCCTCACCACGGCGCCTGCACCGTGGAGAAAATCGAGAAAATGACGGCGTTTGACGTCAAACAGGACTACCTCAAGCTCAAGGTCGCCTACACCGACCTGGTGCTGATGGTCCCCGTTGCCAACGCCGAGTCGGTGGGGCTTCGTGACGTGATCAACGACGAAGAGGTCGAAGAGGTCTTCGCCGTACTTCGCAAAAAGGAAGCGCGCATGCCCACGAACTGGTCACGTCGCTTCAAGAACCACTCTGAGAAGTTGCGTTCGGGTGACATCTATCAGGTCGCCGAAGTTGTACGAAATCTTTCGATTCGTGACAAGGACAAGGGCCTCAGCGCGGGCGAGAAGCGTATGCTCACGCGAGCCCGGCAGATTCTCGTCTCGGAGTTGACCTTCGCTCTCAACGTGGACACCGAAGCGGCTGAAGAAAAGCTCGCCTCCGTCCTTCCCTAGTCGTGTCCGTCGCGGCCGTGGTCGTGGCCGCTGGCCAAGGCAGTCGCTTCGGCGGCGCGAAGCAGTTCTCCCTTCTAGAGGGTGAGAGCGTGGCGTCGAGAAGTGTCCGTGGCGCTCGCTCGGTCGCGAGCCTCGTCGTGTTGGTCGTGCCCGAAAACTACGACGGCGACGGTGAGGGAGCCGACCTCATCGCCACCGGTGGACCTACCCGCGCCGCCTCGGTGCGCGCTGGTCTGGCCCTCTGTGGCGACGCGGACGTCATTGTCGTGCACGACGCGGCGCGCCCGCTGGCGAGCCCGGCGCTCTTTCACTCGGTCGTCGACGCGGTACTCGCTGGCGCTGACGCCGCGATTCCCGGTCTGAAACTGACCGACACCGTCAAGCGCTTCGCGAAGAACGGTAACGAGATAGTCGTGGCGGCGACGTTGCCGCGCGAAGAGTTGGTCACCGTCCAGACCCCCCAGGCCTTTCGCCGAGAGGTACTGTTGCGCGCGCACGAGGAGAATGCCGACGCTTCTGACGACGCTGGTCTCGTTGAGGCGCTCGGTGCCCGCGTTGTCGTGGTCGACGGCGAACCCTATAACTTCAAGATCACCCACCTCAGTGATATTGATTTACTGAACGTGGTCGAGAGGAGTCGTCAGTGAGAGTTGGTCAAGGCATCGACGTTCATCGCGTCAGTGATCGGAGCGATCGCGCGCTGTGGCTCGGGCTCGTGCACGTGCCCGACGCACCCGGACTCGACGGCCACTCCGACGCCGACGTCGCGACCCACGCGCTCTGTGACGCGCTCTTGGGTGCGGCGAACCTGGGCGACCTCGGCCGTTACTTTCCCGACACCGATCCGGCCTTTGCGGGCGCGCCGTCGCGCAAACTCTTAGAAGGCACCGTGGCACTCGTGCACGCCGAAGGGTACCGAGTTGTCTCGGGCGACGTCACGATCATTGCGGAACGCCCAACGCTCGCGCCCTACATGTCGGCGATGTCGCGTGAACTCTCTTTGGTCGTCGGCGCGACGGTCTCGGTGAAGGCCACGACGGCCGAGGGACTGGGCGCGTTGGGCCGCGTCGAAGGCATTGGCGCGAGCGCCGTTGTACTGATTGACGATCAAGCGTGAGTCCGCGACCCGCGCCACGACGAGGGGCTCCTCAGGGTCGTCCGGCCCGCTCCAACACTCGCTACGGCGCGTCGCCCGGCGGACCGCGCCGGGCGCCCGTGCGCGAAAAAGAAGGTCTGGGCGGCGATCAGGTCGAGGGACGCCACGCGGTCCTTGAACTGTTGAAGGCACGTCGGCGCAGGGTTGACAAGATCTACATCGCCGAAGCCCAAGACGCCTCGGACGTGCTCGACGCCATTGAGTTCGAGGCGCAGCGCCAACGCATTCCCGTCAACATGATCTCGATGACCCGGCTCGACCGCGAGGCGAAGACCGAGGGTCACCAAGGCGTGATGGCCTTCGCGGCCGCAATCAGCACGGTGAGTCTCGACGATCTACTCACGGTAAAACGACCATTTTTGCTGGTCTGTGACGGTGTGACCGATCCCCGAAATCTCGGAGCCATGCTGCGAAGCGCCGACGGCGCGGGCGTGACGGGCGTGGTGGTGCCGCGTCACCGCTCGGCTCGGATCTCGCCCACGGTCACCAAAACGGCGGCCGGTGCCATTGAATACCTGACCTTCTGTGACGTCGGCGGCATTCCCTCGGCCATCGACCAACTCAACAAAGCTGGCGTCTTGACTGTCGGACTAGCTGGCGAAACGAAGAGTTCCCTCTACGAACTGGACTTGGGATCAGGTCCGGTCGCCTTGATCGTCGGCGGTGAAGAAAAAGGACTTTCTCCACTTACTCGCAAACGTTGCGCGACCGTTGTGTCGATACCGCAGCTAGGTCGTATTAGCTCGTTGAATGCGGGCGTCGCGGTGTCCGTGGCGGCATTTGAAGTGGCGCGACAACGCGCTATTTCGTAAGTACACGACTGAGTCACTTCGAAACAACACGTTTGAGTCATTTCGAAACAACGCGTTTGTGTCACTTCGTGAGAGTTCAATCTTGAATCGAGAGCGGTAAAGTTGTTGTTCGAGTGAGGCCATTTCGGATCGCCGCGGAGTACGGATAAGTGTCGAAAGCATGACATTGTGCCCCGGTTTTAGTTCTTCAACTTTGAGGTACGAACTGTCGCATCGAGGTTGAGACCGCCGTATTTGCGTCTGATTCCCAGTCGCATGTTCTCTCGAATTGGATACCCCTTGCGTACGATTACAACTTGCAGTTCTGCCCTTTTTTCGTCGGTTGACGAGTCATGAATGGCATCCGGCGTTCGATTCGGTTGAAGCTCGGACGACGACTATTGATTTTGTTGCTGCCGACTCTGATTTTGTCAGTCTTAGTGCCCAGTTCTGCTTTTGCAACTGGTTTTCATACGGTTACGTTTGTCGAGAATGACAGCGGCGCTGACCCTGTATTTACTACCCAAACCAATGATGTGACAGCCGAACTAACGCCCTTCGCAAGTTTCACTCCCGCGTTTACTTACAGTGACCATATCTTCGTCGATTGGAATACTCAGCCAGACGGGAGCGGGACTTCATATGCGAATGGCGCAGTGTATGACTTCAATGTGGGGATACTTTTATATGCGATCTGGACAAGTCAATTTCATACTGTGACTTTTTCGGAAAATGACAATGCAGTTGATCCTACATTCGCAACACAGACGGAGAATTCCACTGATACTCTCCTATCCTTGGCAAGTCTGAGCCCTTCATTTGTCAATACCAATTACACGTTCGTCGACTGGAATACCCAGCCAGACGGGAGCGGAACTTCCTTCTCGGACGGTTCTTTCTATAGTTTCGATGCACCGCTTCTTTTGTACGCAATTTGGCAGCCGATTCCAGAGTTCTCTGCCGCCTTCAACTCAAATTCAGGAACTGGAGCGGTTTCAACCATCACTCAGTTGGTTGGCATTACGGTGTTGATGCCGACAGGAGCCGGCCTTTCTAATTCGGGGTTCACGTTCAAGGGCTGGAATACTGCCGCCGACGGAACTGGGATTTCCTACGCTGCCGGATCGTCATTTGTACTGAACGCCAATCAGACGTTTTACGCTCAATGGACACCAATCCCCACACACACTGCCACTTTCGTGATTAATGGGGGCATTGGTTCGGTGGCATCCATCACCGATCCAGTTGGCACATCGGTGTTGCTGCCCTCAGTTTCTGGAGTCTCCAATACCGGCTACACCTTCACCGGATGGAACACTGCCGCCAACGGCAGTGGATCCTCCTTCGCCGAGGGAGCTTCATACGCACTCAACGCCGATCAGACCTTTTATGCCCAGTGGATTGCGGATCAGTACACAGTGACGTTCGCTTCTCTCGGAGGAATTCTGGCCCCCAGTACTAATAACTACGTTGTCGGCGACGCCCCGCTCACTCTTCCTCTACCAACTCTCCCCAATAACGATTTCAATGGTTGGTACACGGCGCTCTCAGGGGGAACGCTCGTTGGCATTGCGGGTGCACCATACGTGCCGGAAGCGTCGATCACGCTCTACGCCGACTGGTCGGCGAAACCGCTGATTGACCTGGGCTTTGACGCCAACGGTGCCAGTGGCTCGCTGTCTCCACTCAGTGGAACCTCAGGCGCATCGGTGACGTTGCCCGGTTCGTCGAGTTTAAAGAGGTCCGGATTCTCTTTAACGGCGTGGAATACCTCGGCCAGCGGAACGGGTACTCCGTACGCTCTTGGTCAAGTCGTGGTGTTGTCGAACGCGTTGACTCTCTTCGCGCAGTGGACACCCATGGCGTCGATAAGTATCGACTTCAAGTCCGAGGGCGGCAGTGGCTCGATTTCGTCGCTCGACGGATTTTCTGGATCGTCCGTCACCTTGCCCGGCGTGTCGGACCTCGTGAAGTCCGGCTTCATCTTGACGTCATGGAATACGGCCGTCAATGGAAAGGGCACGACTTACGCGCTCGGTGCCAGCGTTACGCTCTCAACGTCTTTGACGTTGTACGCGCAGTGGCGCGAATCTCGCTCACCCGTGCTCTATGGCGCAGTTAGTAAATTCGCGAAGGACTCGTCAGTGCTCTCCAAGGCGATGAAGAAGCAAGTTCACCGGTTGGCGGTGGCCGTCAAGGACAAGAAGTTCAAGCAGATCACGTTGTACGGCTATACCGCGGCGACGGGCCTCGCGTCGCTGGACAGGTCGCTCAGCGACCGACGTGCCGCGGTCGTGGCGGACTATCTACAGACCGAACTCAGAGATCTGAAGGTCAAAGGAGTGAGCGTTTCGGCCGCCGGCGAAGGCTCCATCAAGGGGAATACCTCGCCGGCCTACTCTCGCGTTGAGGTATTCGTCCTCTAGTCCGTTCTCGCACGACGATTTTCGAGAAATTGAGGGTGGGGCCGGCGGAGCCGGTGGAGGGATTCGAACCCACGACCTGACGATTACAAATCGCCTGCGCTACCAGACTGCGCCACACCGGCTTGGAACTACTCAGGTTAGTGAATTGTGCTCCATCGCTCTAGAGTTGGTGAAATGAGCGACCCCGTACATTCCTCACGCGACACACACGCGTCGGGGTCGCACTTTCAACCCTCGCAGAGCGTCGTCTTGATCATCGTCGTGCTCTTCATCGGCGCGACGTTTCTGATGGTGCGAGCGGCGTCGCCTTCAACGGGCGCTGGGACCACCACCACGACGTTGGCTTCGGGTTCGACCACGACGACGTCACCGCACACGCCCCTTGCGAAGTCGAAGGTTCGCGTGCAAGTCGCCAACAGCACGCTGACGTCAGGACTCGCCGCGCACTACACGCAGATTCTCGCGACCCGAGGCTGGGACGTGTTGCCCGTAGGCAACGCCACCGCGATACCCAAAACCATCGTGTACTACAACCCTAATTTTAAGAATGACGCTCTCGAGATCGCCTCGACAATCAAAGTTTCCGCGTCGTCCGTTAAACCGCTGAACGGCGCCACTCCTATCGCGGGTTCATCGACCGACGACGTGATCGTTGTGCTTGGTCCGAACTCGGCGATCGGTTAGTCCGAGCTCTGACTCGGTAGGTCAACTTTGTAGCGCTCGAGCGCGGCACGAAGTACGTCAACGGCCATTGGTCGAAGTTCTTCAAGTGGACGATTGCGGTGGCGACGGATGCCGAGGTCGACTTGGGCCAGCGCGTGCACGCCAAAGAGTTGCGCGATGTCAATGAGTAAGGCAATCTCCACGCTGTAGCCCGGCTCAAGAGTGATCGCCTCGAGAGCGTCGCGCCGAGCGGCCGTTTCGCCGGCCAGTGGCTGTCGAATCTCCCCGAGCCCTGGGTAGAGCAGGGAAAGGATAGGCCGGGCCGCGAGTTCGTTCACCCGTCCGCCACCGGTGGGCATGTTATGCAGCGGCCGTTCGTAGAAGCCTTTGACGAGTTGGACGGCCGGTCGTTCGAGGAGAGGCTGGAGGAGACGAGCCACGAAGTCCGCGTTCGTGTTCAACACGTCGGCGTCGAGGAAGACCACGAGCGACGACGTACTGGCCTCGAGTCCCGCGCGCATCGCCGCCCCCTTGCCGCCCGGTCCCACGAGGTTCAGCACGCGCGCGCCGTGATGATCGGCGACGGTTGCGGTGTCGTCGCTCGAGTGATCGTTGACCACCACGAGCTCGTCCACGAGGTGGTCGTGGATCTGTACGGCGTCGAGTACGGCGCCGATGGTGGCCGCTTCGTTCTTCGCTGGAATGACAACCACGACCGACTCGTCGCCTTTCGCCGAGGCCACGCGCTCGAGTGTGAAAGATTCACGCGCGAGGGTCCAGGGCACTTCGACGCTGATCATGACGTCGAGGTTAGGTTCTCTTTTCCCGCTCTTGACAAACGGCCCTCAATTTGAAAGAATTGAACCCACATCAAGAGCGACTGAGGGACGGCCCCTTTGACGTCGCGACAACCAGTGTGAGTCCCGGGATATTCCCTTCACACCAGGTGCCAAAGGCCGAACGA
>Ga0208849_1002364_pt1 | contig 10460 bp, 9 predicted proteins | sample NGESurdeep072012_10_FD_184470 | JGI IMG/M metagenome (GOLD analysis project Ga0208849, IMG submission 184470) | Arctic peat soil microbial communities from Barrow, Alaska - NGEE Surface sample 53-3 deep-072012 (SPAdes) | ecosystem: Environmental > Terrestrial > Soil > Wetlands > Peat ...
ATAGGCGCAATCTAAAATCCCGCAATCGCTTGCGGGATGAAGGTTTGAGATGGTGGAGGATAACGGTCTCGAACCGTTGACCTCTTGCATGCCATGCAAGCGCTCTACCAGCTGAGCTAATCCCCCAGACCCGTGGTTTATTTTCGGGTGCGACCACAGCGTTCCTGTGGAAACGCGCGCACAGCTAATGGATCTGCGTCGTACCCGAGCCGACAACCTCACTGTCCACCGTAAGTGTGACGGTGGCCGGTCCGGTGTAGTCACCTGGGATGTTGAAGAAGATGGTCGCTTTTCCGGTGGTGTCGGGATCGACGGAATCCGGATCGCATGCGTCGGCCGCAGACGTATCGGCGTCGATCGGCGTGGACGAGCCGAGTTGCACACTGAATTCGGACGGATCGCACTGCACCGGGTCCTTAGACGTATTCTTCAATTCCATATCGACGCGAAGAGCGCCGGCGCCGGAAGCGATCGCCACTTGATCAAATGAAATGGCGATTGGAAGCTTCGCATTCGACTGGACGATGGGCGTCGGGCTCGTTTCCATCTCGTCTGTTGCCCCGGTGGTCGGCGAAGACTGCGCGCCAGACCCGCCGCCGCCGCTTCCGCAGCCCGCCACGAGCGCGAAGGCGCAGATCGAGGAGAATGCTACGTACGCAAATTGTTTCATGCGACCGATGCTCCGTGAGGGTCCGATCAGTTCTCGACGTGCGTTTCGCGCAAATGAAAATAATCCTCGGTCCCGGCCGGCCGAGCAATAAAATGGCGGCGACGCGTTGCGCGTCACCGCCTGGGCCAGTTCACTTTAGTGGCTAATCGAGACTCGGTCTAGTGGAGATCGGCTAGCTTGACGTTCTTCATTCCCAGGGCTTGCGCGACGTCGAAAAACGCCTGGTTGCTGATCTGGTGATAGTGCAGGTCTGCAAGCTTGCCCAGATCCCTGTTGGCGTCGATGTCGTTCATGACTTGCACGTGAATGCCGTGCGACACCGCTTTGTCCAGCAAGAACTCGATTTGAAACGTGTTGTCCGAGTCGGTGCCGGCCGTGACCAATGTCTGGGCCAACTTGGCGCCGTTCAAGCCTTCGGGCACTTCAGGAAGCTTGATGCCGGCAGCCGTGGCGATCTTGAGCGAGTCGGCCACCGCAAAGTCGAACGTCTTGAGCCACGAGTTGACCTCGTCCTTACCGTATTGTTTGGTGAGCTTTGCGACCTCGCCGTTGACCGCGTCGGCGCCGAGCATCGAGACGAGCGCCTTAGCAGTGGAGAAATCGGCCGCGCCGCCGCCGGCTTTGACCAGCGCAGCAGTCACATCGAGAGCCGGCTTGCCGTCGTACACGGGTCCGCCAAAGCGGCCGTGCATCACGCCCATATCGGAAGTATCTTTGCCGGAGTCCATGGGAGCGGCAACGGCATTTGCAGACGGGGAGTGGGTAGTGGCGGCGAACGCAGCTCCGCCGGTGGTGAGCATGCCGGCGAGAACGATCGCAGCAGTCAGGCGCGCATGAGTCATTGAGAAGCCTCCGTAATAGCGGGTGGTATCGCTTCTTCAACGGCTGGGAGCTCACTTCGGATGACGGTCGCGGCAGATTATGAAAATCGCCGCGATTCGCTAGGGGCCGACCTGCGACATTAGACTACGATCAGAGCGGAGCGGGATGCGCGACGGCGACGCCGACCGGATAGTTGCCATTCTCCATCCCCTTGGTGATCGTGTCGATCAACACGCCGCCGGGGTAGGTGTACTCACGAACCTGTGAGAGCCTGGCGTCTGACACGTACACGTGACGCTCGATCTTGTTGAGCGCGACGTAGTAGGGCCAACCCTCCTCATCGAATTTGAACAGGGGCACTCTCTGCTCGATCGCGAGGATGTCCACTGCGGGCGCATTCTGACCGTTGAAGTCCGGGTCGGCGACTAAGAGATGGTGCATGTCATCGATCTCCATGCCGCCGGTATAGCCGAGCTCCGTCGGAAGCTGAATCGGTTGCGGTCGGACGGATTTGTACTGGAACTCGTCGATTTGGGCCACGCCCTCCGGGTCGCCATAGCCCGCAAACAGGTTGTGCTGCGCGTCCAGAGCGATCGAATCGAGGAACGTATTCGGGTGCGTATAGAGGTACGATGTGGGGGTCGTACTACCGTGTGCATAAACGGAGATGCTGCCCGGGCCTTGGCCATCGGTGTTTTGGTTGACGACGTAGATCGTGCCGTGGTTGCCTTCGCGCGTGATGTCGCTCGGATGGTTGCCGGGGTCGGTCAACGTCTTTATGGGGGTGCGCAACGACCCCGCTCGATAGATCGGCACGGTGTCGGCGAGGCTGTTGCCCACGTAAAGGTCGCCCGCTTCATCGACGAACAGCCCGCGCGCGTCGCTCATCCCAGTGAGCATCGCGACCGGCGCCTGGTCGGTGCCGCGCTGCAAGTAGACGAGAACGCATGCGCACGTCGCACCCGATACGTAGAGCACTGCGACGCTCCTCGGAAACCAATCCGGGAGATTCGAAAGCCGGGGGCTCACTGGCGCGCCCTTCGAGCGGGTGAATATTCCAATGAGCTCACCGACCCCAGGTGACGCCGGAGGTGCGCCAGCTAAAGGGTGTGCGCTACCGTTGCCGCCCGGCGCCGCCAAAGTCGAACCGACAGGTGGAATTGCTTTTGAACCGGCCCCAGAGCATGCGGTGACCAGCGAGATCGCCGTCGCCATCGCAAAGAAAAAACGAATGCCGTTCATGTATCGCATGGCGTGATCTCTCCATCGCTCGGAAAGCAAAATGAATATGCCCGGGTGGCTAGTATATCACCGAGCGCTCTAGGCGACAATCCGTCTGATTGGTCATCGTGTTTGGTTATTCATGTTCGACTCGGTATCGCCAGCGAATGCGGGATCCAATTGCCGTGCCGCCGCGCGCAATCCGTCGCGAATCGCGTCCGGACTCGGCGGACAGCCGCGCACTGAGACGGTGGCGTTTAGTTCCACCCCTGCACCTTCGCCCGAGGGTTTAGGTCCGCACCATGGCCCATCGCCGATGGCGCAGTCACCGATCGCCACGATGATGCGTGGTCGCGGAACCGCGTCAATCGTCTCATGGGCCGGTCCGCGCATTGCATCGGTCATCGGTCCAGTGACCGTCACGACATCGGCATGGCGTGGAGATGCCACAAGGTCCCAACCTTCGCGCGTGATGTCGTAGAAGGAATTGGTAAGCGCGTTCATCTCGTGCTCGCAGCCGTTGCAGCTCCCGCATACCAAATGCCGTATCCCAATCGATCTCCCAATCATCGCCACCCTCACCTATCCGCGCACGCATAACACAAGTTGAAGCTCTTGTTCACCAGGGGAAAATCCGGCACGATATTTCCGTCCATCGCTCTCGCGACCACCGGCCAGTTCCGATAGGAGGCCGAAATGACGTGGATCCGCAGCAGACGATTCTGATCATCGACGTGCAGAATCACAGTTTCCGTTCCACGCGGGCCCTCAACGACCCCGACTGCAAGGCCCGGTACTACCGCCAATGGCAACGCTGGGGTCGGCGCGTTGAATCGCATCGTCATGAGCGCCTCTTTTGCAAGTCGGAACGAGTCGTGAAGCTCGTCGCGCTTGACGCTGCAGCGTGCGTACGCATCGCTGGATTTTGCCAGAGCGACGCTTACTTGGAGCCAGCGATATGCCCCGTAGGGATGAAGAGTTCTAACATCGATTTTGTCACCGGCCGCGCGGCGCGCCGGGCCCACAGCGCCAAACGCGCGCAGCGTTTCTCTGCCGGCCTTGCCGGCACCGTGCCACCGGGCGACGACGGACGCGTTTCCAAACAGGGCGTCAAGGTAGCGGCCGACATCTTCCTGCAACGTATTCGTTTGGCGAAGCAGTTCATCGGAATCCAACATTGTTGTCCGACCGACTCCGCCCGGAACGATTGCGTCAAACAGAAGGCGATGACCGCATGCGAGCGCACACAGCCGCATCGCCGACTCCTTGAGCGCCATACCCCGCGCAAATCCGGGCCCCCATCCGGCTCCGGCTGCCGATGCTGCAAGATCCGCGAGATGATTGTATATTCGTTCGAGCTCCAGGATCGCCAAGCGTGCGAGATCCGTCCAAGAATCCAGCCCCACACCGGCTAGACTTTCGAGCGCAAGCGCGTAGGCCATCGAGCGCGAGGCGCTGCAACCGCCGCAGATCCGAGCCACAAGTGGAGCCGCCTCTTGGACAGTCATCCCTGCGAGTCGGCGCTCGACGCCGCGATGGCTGTAGGAAAGCTGCGCGTCCAAGTGGACAACGGTTTCACCGCCCGAGCTGAATGTGAATCGGCCTGGTTCGATGATGCCTGCGTGCACCGGCCCGACGACGAAGTGCGTCAAGCCCTCGCCGGCCGCAGTCACCGCTGCGGGCATATTGCCTTCGATGCCACGGAGCGGGCGCGGATCGGGCAGGTCGTCAAATCGCACATCCCAGTCATCGTGCATCTCGCGTTCATCCCACGAATAGAGCGGGGCGATCGCCGAAACTGCATCAGCTTGTCGGCCGGGACCGAGTGTACGCGAAAGCACGCGCGTAGCTCCCGCGTCGATAAACGCATAGTGGATATCGTCGCCGTAGGCATATGCCCCGAGGGGAACGGCACGAAGACACTCATCAAGTACGCGGCTCTTGAAATCGTCCCCAGTGACAAATTCCTGTTGGCTTTTCATGGGCTTGTGCCGATATGCAGCGCCGTCAGCCGCAGCGTATCGCCAAGCCCGATCCACGGCACGATTGCGACGACGAGCGCGCCGACTAAAGCGACGGCCGTGGCGGCCACCGCAACCCGAGATAAAAGTTTCGCGGGCACTTCCTGGCCCGTCGAGGTGCGCGCTTCGGCCGTCATCGATTGAGGTCGACCGGATTCGATCAGAATCGCAGTCCGCGAAAGCGCAGCGAAGGCGAGGCTGATACCAACAAGCCCCGCCGCAAGCGCGATCCAACTATGCGCCGCCACACCCGCGAGCACCAATAACAGCTCGCCGAGGAAGATGCCAAATGGAGGCATGCCGGAGAGCGCCGTCAACGCCGCAAGCATCATCTTGCCGGTCGAGCCCGCTTCCCAAAGCCCATGAAGATCGCTCAGCTTCGTAGTGGCGTGCTCGCGTTGCACGAGCCCTGCCGCGAGAAATGCCCCTGACTTAGAAAACGCGTGCGCGAATACATGAAACAATGCCGCGAAAAGGCCGAGCGGCCCGCCGAAACCTAGCGCGAGCGCGACGATGCCGGCGTGCTCGACTGTGGAATACGCGAGCAGTCGTTTGAGGTCGGTCTGCGAGAGCATGAGCGCACCGGCCACCACGATGGACAGCGCGCCCAAGCATGTCAGCAACAGATGCAGTTGCGGACCAGCTCCAAGCGCGGTGCCAACGGCCAACGTTCGCATGATGGCATAGAGCGCGCACGAGACGAGCACTCCGGAAAGCAGCGCGCTGATTGGTGCAGGCGCCTTGGAATGCGCGTCCGGCAACCACGCGTGCATCGGCACGAGGCCCGCCTTCGTCGCAAATCCGATGGTCATGAGCGTGACCCCCAACCGCGCAAGAGGAGCACTTATCGATGGATTGTGCGCCAGAATAACGCTCCAGTTCAGCGCATTCGCCGGATCGATCCCGGCTTCGACGGACACGCGAGCCAACACGATGATCCCGAGCAGAGCGAACGCGATGCCGATGCTGCACAGGATCAGATATTTCCAAGCCGCTTCCAAGGCCGCGGGTTCGCCGCTATACCCTACGAGGAACGCCGTTGCAAGCGTGGTGGCGGAGATGCCGAGCCATAGGAGCGCGAAGTTGTCCGCAAGCACGACCAAGAGCATCGCGCTCCAAAACGCTCCGAGCAACATGAAGAACACGGACTTGCGGGACCAAAACGTGTCGACGACGCCCCAGTCGAACGAGAATGCGCCTGCGGAGAATGCCGTTGCGAGGAATCCGAGCGCGGAAACGATCACAACGAAGGCCGTCGAAAGGCCGTCGACCGTTCCTAAGAGCGTGAGCGGCAGAAGCGCTGCCACGCCGGCTAGCAACACGCGCACCGCGCGACGCGTGTCTCGGCTTCTGAAGGCGATCGAGATCGCCGCCCCGAGAAGCGGTGCGGCGATAACCAGAGCGATCATCCTCGGAGCCTTCGCAGCGCGTCGACGTCGAGGAGTGGGTTGTGCGTCGCTATCGCTCGCACGAGCGCGAGCCCGATGAACGTCGCCACGAGTACGTCGAACGTCGCTCCAAGTTCGAACGCGGCGGGCAGTCCGGGAGCGAGCATGGCGCCCGCAAGCTCGATTCCGGTGCCGAGCACGAGCAAACCGATGACATGCGCGAGCAAATTGCGATGTACCATCAGCATGCCGATGCCGCACAACAACGTGAACACCGCGGTGCCCAGCATCGGAACTGCGGCCAGAGCCGGATCTTGCGATATCGACTTCGCCGCAATGGCCATCACGATGACCAGCAAGAGCCGCACGGGTGCGGACATCGACGGACTCAGATCATCGGCGGTCGGATTTGCGCGAAGAAACCATCGAAGTCCGATGGGGGCAAGGCCCACTTTGAGTATCACTGAGACCGAGAAGAGTACAACGGCCGTTGGGGTAGACAGTGATGCCGGGAGCAGAATCGCGCTCGCCGTTGCGGCGAGCACGATGTAGGCTATGAGAGCCTGGCCCGTGCGGCCATTGACGATAAGGGTCGCGCCGGCCAGGAGCATCAACAATTCGGGCGTCATACTAACACACCAAGAATCCTCAAACCAACGCTGGTCGCGGCGAGGATGAACGCGCTCCCTAGCAATTGGGGGACCTCGAACAATCGTACTTTCGCGAAGAGCGTCTCGACGACGGTCACGGCAACCATCGCAGCGATCACCCACGGAAGGTGGGACCACAGCGTTAGACCGCCCGGGAGCAGCATGGATGCAAGCACGAAGAAGCAGAGTTGGCGGATCTGGGCCGCGAGTTGGAGCATCGCAAGCATCCAGCCCGAGTATTCGAGCACGAGGCCTTCGTGAATCATCGTCAGTTCGTAGTGTGTCTCTTGGTTATCGATCGGGATCCGCGCCGTCTCTGCGAGCATGACAAGGAAGAACGCCGCAAAAGCGAGGGCGCTCGCTAGTCCGAACGGAAGCCCGAGAAGGGGTGAGAGATTTGCGGTCCCGCTGAGAGCCGCGCCGCCGAGGAGCGCCACGAGAAGCGCAGGCTCGAGCAGACTTCCGAACGCCATCTCCCTGCTGGCCGCCATGCCGGCAAACGCGCTTCGCGTATCCAACGCGGCAAGGGCGAGGACGAAGCGATCTATGCCGAGCAAAAACGCGAGCGCGATGACATCGACGACGCCGCTGACATGAGCTTGCGACACGATCGGCAACGCCAAGGCGAATGTCAGAGCCACGCCGATCGAGACGCCCGGTGCAGCGCGCGTGATCGCCGAGACACCGGTCGGAAGCAGCGCCTCTTTTTTCCATAGCTTGTTCAAGTCGCGATAGGGCTGAACCGGAGCCGGGCCTGGCCGCCCTTGAAGATTCGCGCGCAGCCGTTTCATAGCTCCATGGATCAGCGGCGCAAGCGCGACTATGGCGATGAGCTGAAGCAACCCTAACATCAGCGGGCCACCAAAACTGCGATCACGACTGCGACGACGGCATAGGCGATGTACAGCCGCAGGCTGCCGCTTTGAACGGCTCGTGAGTGACGGGCAAGCCGCAACGTGGATGCGGCAAGACGCCGAGCCACTTCATCGACGAGATAACGGCTCTGAGTGTGATACGTGATCCGCGTTGGGAACCACTCGGACTGACCACCGTCCACACGGAGTTGGCGTTCGGGCCTTAAGATGAATCCGAAGATGGTGCGAAGCGGCTTGGAAAATGCAGTCGCCGTATACTGCGCTGAGGCGGTGACGGGCGATCCGCAGGTCCATGTCGGCACACTTCTGACCTTTCGACTGGCCCCTAGGGCAAGCGCAAACGCGGCCCCAGCGATTGGCAGCACAACGAGGCTCGCTGGCAGAACGGGCAATGTCGCGGGGAGGATAGGCGCGGTGCCAAGCACGGCGCCGACGATCGCGCTCAAGGGGCCGACCGCGAGCATGGGCGCGATTCCCAACAACGTGCACAGGCATGCCAAAAGCACGAGCGAGAACGCGGATGCGTCGAATCGCTCTCGAACGGCCGGTCGCGGATCGAGATGACGCGCTTGGCCAAGAAACGCAATGCCGTAGACCTTGACGAAGCATGCCGCCGCCAAACTACCGGTGAGCGCCAAGCCGGCGAGTGAGCCGAGAATGACGAGGTTGACTATCCGAGCGCTCGTCGAAATCCCATGGACCAGGGCCTGAAACGTCAACCATTCCGAAGCGAAACCGTTGAACGGAGGCAGACCGGTGATGGCGGCGCATCCGATGAGGAAGAGCGGCGCAGTCCAAACGAGCCGGCTGCTCAATCCGCCAAGCTTTTCTAGGTCGACCGAGCCCGTGGTATCGGCGACCGTACCTGCTCCAAGGAAGAGAAGCGCCTTGAAGAGGCCGTGATTGATCGAGTGAAAGAGGGCCGCCGTCAACGCTAGTCCGGCAAGTACGATGTTGCCCTCGGAGCGCGCCACAAGCGCCACTCCCATGCCGATCAATATGATGCCGATGTTCTCGATCGAATGGTATGCGAGCAATCGCTTCAGATCATGATCGACGAGTGCATAGAGCACGCCCACGACCGCGCTCACCGTTCCGACGATGATGACGGCGACGCCCCACGACGTCGTGCCCGGTGCGGCGAGCTGGAAGGCGACCAGAAACAAGCCGTAGATGGCGACTTTCAGCATCGCTCCGGAAAGGAGTGCGGATGCGTTTGCGGGTGCGACCGGGTGCGCGCGCGGAAGCCAGAAATGAAGCGGCATCGCGCCTGCCTTGGATCCGAATCCGATCAACGCGAGCGCGAATGCAACATCTCGCAATACCGGCGGCAACGTGAATGCATGTTCCGCGATCGATCGAAACGATGCATCATCAGCGTGCACTGCCAGCAGCGTGAGAGACGCCAAGATGCAGAGCGCGCCACTCTGCGCTATCAGAAGGTAGGTAAAGGCTGCTCGACGCACGCCGCGACGCTCGTGATGAGCGGCGACGAGGAAGACCGACGTGAGCGACATCACCTCCCATGTAAGGAAAAAAAGCGCAACACTTTGAGCTATCAGGACGAGCAGCATAGAGAACGCGAAAGCGGCAACCAGAGCCGCATCGATCGGCCTGCCGCGCGAAATACCCCAAAACGCAACCGCGGTGGCCAGCATCGCGATGATCGCGAGAAACGGACTCGCGAGCCACGTCACGCCTGCTTCCAGCGACAGCAGCGGCGTCTGACTTTGGACGAGCCACAGCGTCACATCGCCGTGCGTGAAACCCAGAACAGCAAGTGCCGCGGCGAGCACAGCCGTCGCGAATGTGGCGCCAACGCCGATCATCCGTAGCGTCATCTTGGCGCCTCGCGGCTCATCTGCCTAAGCCACGCGCGCGCAAAATATGCAATTGCACGTAAAGATGCATTGATAAACTCTGCGTTGGAGATATATCGCATTGCCGCTTCGTTCGCGCAGTAGACGGTTATATGCTCTTGTTCAGAGAGCCGCGTTGGGCAGCCCGCGAGGGAGAAAAAGAAGTCCCTCGATCTCTTACCTGACGAAGGTTTGCGCTTTGAAGGATAGCGGTCTCGGACGATTCGCGCCGCACGAGCCGACGACTCTGCCGACTCTTGATTGGTTGTGGTATAGTTTGCACAGAATGGCGAGCGATGGTCGGTCTCGTCTCTCGTAAACCCGGCGCGCTGGGAGGGATCGCCTCATAAACTCTGTCAGATGCTGGAAACACGAGCTTCAAATTGCTGCATTTACTGCCGTCGTTCTGCTCAGCGCGTGTCAATCTCATGGGTTTGCTCCGCAACCGGTTTCAGGCATGCAGCCGAACATCGCACCGGCGCAAATGGCTGTCCAACGATCTCGCGGCTTGATCGCAGGTGAGGGAATACTGCCCTGCGACGGGACGACGACCGCTCCGGATGTCGAACGCACACCGCTGCCGTTCTACGTCGCACGAACGAGAAGCGCTGGCACATTTTCCCCACGCGCCGGCACTTCATACTTATACGTCGCCGATGAGAACAATTCTCAAATCGACATCTTCCCGCTGAAGGGTCGAAACCAACCTCAAGTGGGCACGATCACTGCAGGCATCGAGTCGCCCTATGGTATTTGGTTTGACAGACGGACTCAGTCGCTGTACGTGGCTAATCAGACAAATAACACGGTAACCGCGTATCCGCATGGGTCGACACAGCCTTCACAGACATATTCGCAGGATCTCGATCGTCCGCTTTATCCGATCGTCGATCGTCACGGACACCTGTTCGTGAGTAACGCTAACAACGGAACCGTGGTGGAGTACCGTGCGGG